>Ga0163144_10010089_pt1 | contig 20188 bp, 19 predicted proteins | sample OliLak19BULKMAT1_FD_123175 | JGI IMG/M metagenome (GOLD analysis project Ga0163144, IMG submission 123175) | Freshwater microbial mat bacterial communities from Lake Vanda, McMurdo Dry Valleys, Antarctica - Oligotrophic Lake LV.19.BULKMAT1 | ecosystem: Environmental > Aquatic > Freshwater >... | reverse complement strand
TCCGCCCCATTATGACAGTGGCAGTTATGTCCTTATCTATGACCCCCTTGATGGGTCGTCTAATATTGATGTCAACGTTTCTATTGGCACGATTTTCTCTATTCACCGCAAATACACACGTGGGGAACGTGGCACATTAGATGACGTACTACAAGAGGGCAAACGATTGGTAGCGGCAGGTTATGTCATTTACGGTAGCAGTACCATGATGGTGTACACCACAGGAAGCGGTGTTCATGGCTTTACCCTAGACCCCGCCATCGGCGAGTTCCTCTTGTCCCACCCCAATATCCGCATCCCCGATAAACCCAAATACTACAGCGTGAATCATGGTAGTGAAAAATATTGGACAGCAGGCATACGGCGTTACGTCAAATGGCTACAAGGGATTGAAGGCGAAGGACACACCCCACTAGGGCATCGCTATATTGGCTCTATGGTCAGTGATATTCACCGCAATTTGCTACAGGGGGGCGTTTTCTTATACCCCGCCACCTTACAAGAAACCGATAAGCCCTATGGCAAAATTCGCTTAATGTATGAAGCACAAGCGCTCGCTTTTATTGCACAACAAGCCGGTGGCTACGCCAGCGACGGCATAGGAGACATCCTGGACATTCGCCCTCACTCTCTACACCAGCGCGTTCCTTTTTTTGTGGGCAACGAAGCCCTTGTACGCCAAGCAGAACACTACATCCGCGAACACGACCATGACTGGTTGAAAGCCTATTTGCCCTATCGCAACACCCAACGTACCTAAAGTAAAGAGGGGCATAACTTTCGTTACGCCCCTCTTTTTGTGTTTTAGTTTTTATGGGGCACGATAGCCTAGAAGAAGCTACCGATAAGTTCTAGCACACGCCCAATGTTGTCGGGGTCGCCACTTTGCCATGTCGTTTTACTGGCACTGGCAATGCGTTGTAGCACCCTGATGAGCGTGTCATTCAGTGTGCCATAGCCCACAGGCACTACTAGCACAGGGTTTAGCTCATTACGAGAAGCAGAAATAACGGCTTCGACATCGCTAATGCCATATTGGTTAGATTGTGTATCTTCGCCGTCGCTCAATAGCACTACCGCCCGAATACGGTCTGTTTCGGTTTGTGCATTCATAAGTTCCACCACCTGCACAGTGGCATCATAAAGAGCAGTTCCACCTTCGGGTCCCAGCCGTGTAATAGCGCTTCTAAGCTGGACGATGTTGGTCTCTAGGTTATCCAAAGGAACAACCACGCGGAACTCATCGCTAAAGACTGCCAAGCCCACACGATTGGTAGATTCCATGCGGTCTAGGAAGATGAGCGCGGCTTGCTTGGCTTGCTCTAGCTTATTTTCCTGTGCCATACTGCCACTTACATCAATCAAAAGCATGATGTCGGCTTGTTTCTTCACAAACTCCCAGCTATTTTGGATTTCTGCCAGCACCGCAGGCTCTGGCACATCCAACACATTAATCAGAACGTCGGGGTCTACGCCATATTGTTCTTCAAAGGGAAAGCCCAACGCCACTTCTGGAATAACCGGGCGGAAACCAAAAGTCATGATGTATTGTTGTTGGGCGGGTAAGCGCACAAAGTCTACAAACACTTTGGCGGCTTCGCGTTGTTCGGGGGTTGTCCAGTTGGCATTTACAATGCCCATGGGGTGTTCGTGCCAGAATGTCCCCTCTTTTAGGTAGAGTGCGACCAATTTTTCGGGGGGTTGAAAGTCTGTTAGCCCTCTATTGATGGCAATCAGGTCATTTTCTTCTAGTGCCACAAAGTCCAAATAGTCGGGTCCTTGTGCAATATAGTTCTTAAACTCTGTAGTGCGCGCAGAGTAATGGCGAATAAGGCTTTCAATACGGCGCACGTTGTCGCGCACGTTCTCATCCGTAACAACGGCTGTTGTTAGCCGTCTACCGGTAAAGCCCGTTTCACGCGCAGCGGCATAATACGTCGCAATCAGCGAAGAAAGCCCTGTAGAGCTAATAAAGGGATCGGTATGCCCGTAAAACACCGTCCGCCGAGAACCCGTTAGCCCAAAGTCTTGCCAGCCGTTAGGCGCGTCAATGACTTTAAGCAGTTCTTCCCAGCCTACTTCTTCTGTGCCTAGTGTGCGCTTGATGGCATCTAAACGGCTTTCCCAGATTGCCATCACTACAGGCGCATTTGCCGTCGGAAGGGCTTCATTTAGGTTAAAGAGGTCACGTCGTGACTGAAAATTTGCCAGTGCCAGCCAATGGCTTACACTCGGCTGAAAAATCGTTGGGCGTTCTACATTTTCGCTGTTTGGCACAAGCAATGCGTTCACAATCCCCTGCATCACCGTTCCAGAAGAACCGCTTACACCCCTAATAAAAATAGGTTGTTCACCTTGAGGCAAGGCTTGCCCTGTAAGTGGGTTAATGCCACGCCGATAAGCATCGTTAAAATCAGCGATGATTTTTGGCAAATAGTCTTGAGATTCAGGTGCATAAATAATGCTAATCTCAATGGCATTTGGCGGTGGTACATCCGAAGTCGTGTTATTCGTGCCATCCGATGTGCTGGCGTTATCATCACACGCCGCCAACACCCCCATACAGAACAAAAGTAAAAATAGTAGACGTAACCTGTACATATAAAAATCACTCCTCTTAGTTAAATAGGCGTAAAATTTGGTCAGCCGTTGCGCGGTCAAACGGTGCGACAAGGCTTAGGTTATCTAATGTTAAACGCGCCCCATACGGAATAGATGTAGCAAACAGCACATCACTATCTTTGGGGTTGCCATTTACAGGACGCAAGCCCTCATCTATGGCAAGCTGTTGTGACGACGCACCCAAAAGGTAGTTCGCAAAGGCTTGGGCAGCCTCGCGTTCATTAGGTGTGGTGTTCGCATCGTCCCACATTGCCAACGGAAAATCGAGTAAAACTTGGTACTGCGGGTACGAAAGCACAATGCTTTCTTGGCGAATAAGGCTGTTGAGATGCTTTAGCCATTGTACTTCTGGCAATAACGCAAAATCTGCCACACTCGCCCCGCGTGATGCCATCGCCTGTGAGGGGGGTTCGCCAAGTCGCTGTGAATTTTGGATAGATTCTCTAATGGGCAAGAACCACGCTCTAAACGCATCGCTATCAATCGTAGGACGGCTAATCACGGGCGAACCATTATAACTAGCCAGTGCGCTTGTTAGTGCCGCCAAACCCGCCATTGAGTTTGTTCCCCAGTTTAGCCCCATATTCACATTGCCCCAATTGCTGGGTGCGCCCAAAGATTCCCAACGCTGGGCTTGGGCAACGGCTTGAACCGCTTGCCAATCTAATACCAGCGTGTTGTTTTGGGTTATGATGTCCACACGGCTCTTAAAACCACCCCACATTAAGGGCGTTTGTGCAGTGCTGGGTGTCACCATTTGATAGGGCAAATTAGGGGTAAGATAGCCTAGTGAGGCACTAGAGGAGGCTAACCAAAGTGTGGGATGGCTAGATGTTGACCAATTGGAACGTTCTTGCCATACCGAAACATCGTTCACAACAGATTCTACGCGAACAACCACTTTTAACGTGCCATTGCTTAACAAGACGTTTTGCGCGTTAAAGCGTTCTACTGCGGTTCGCACCCAAGCCTCTGCTAGCGGGTCTACAGCCAAAGTGAGTGTAATGGGAGGCTGATTTCTAAAGTATGAGTTTGCACCAAAAATCACCGCGACCAATGCCGCGAAGATTAAAAAAACAAACGTTGAACGGCGCATTCATTACTCCTCAAGGGCTACTTTAATTCACTATAGCACACAGTTAAAACCATTGATTCCCTAAGCATTAGGGGTGTTACAATGTATTTTATGATACAAGTAACATTCCCAATTTCTAAGGTCATTTCTTTTAATCTTAACACATTCTCGCGCTTAACACTTGCAAAACGCTCCCGATAGGAATAACCTATTTGCCTATGGGAGAACTTATCGCACTTGAACGCGCCCTTGTATGGCGCAAAACCCTCCGCGATACCGCGCAACCATTGGTTTTTACCAATGGTCATTTTGACTTGCTTCACGTTGGGCATTTAGATTATCTGGAAAAAGCGCGTGCTTTAGGCAGTGCCTTATGCGTTGCCATCAATGGCGATTCCAGCACAGAACGCCTAAAAGGAACGGGTCGCCCACTTGTCCCAGCCATAGAGCGTGCGCGTTTATTGGCTGCGTTATTACCCGTTACTGCTGTTCTTATCTTTGAAAATGATACCGCCATTCCCCTCTTAGAAGCCCTTCAGCCCGATATTTATGTGAAGGGGGGCGATTATGCCCATAAAACGTTACCAGAACGGGCTACCGTAGAGCGTTATGGTGGGCGCGTTATTCTCATTGACTACTTGCCCAACCACAGCACTTCTGCGCTCATTAGCAAAATTCGTGCCTTGCCCTAATCCCTCTTAGAGAGAAAGCCACATCCGAATGACTTTACCACAGGCAACGGCAGAAGTAGACGACACCCTGCACCGACAACAGCAAGAAGAAGCGCATGCCCGTATTGCAAGTGCAACCAGTATTTTGGCATTAGGCAATGTGACCAGCCGTATTTTAGGGCTGGCACGCGAGATGGTTTTAACCTTCTTTTTTGGCGCATCTGTTTTGGTAGATGCGTTTCAGGTGGCAACAATTGTCATTCGTGCTGTCTACGATTTGCTCATCGGTGGGCATGTAAACGGGGCTTTTGTACCCGTTCTTAGTGAGATTGTTACGCTACAGGGTAAAAAAGAACTTTGGCGTGTGGTAAGCATCCTCATCAGCCTGACCTTTACAACGTTGGCAGTGCTGACACTGCTTATTTATCTGTTTGCACCCCAAATTGTAGATGTCACGGCAGGTGGCGCAAGCACAGAAACACGGCAAATTGCCACAAATTTATTGCGTTTCACCTCTCCTGCGCTCATCTTTATGGGATTGTTTGCAGTATTAAGTGGCACACTTTACGCGCTTAAACAATTTACGTTTCCCGCATTTGCTGGGGCAATCTTTAACGGCGCAATTGTTCTTTTAACAGTGGTCTTCACGCCTCGCTATCAGGTTTCTTTTGTTAGCCCACAAACCTTCTTATCCACTCTTGATTATCTTAGCCCGCTTCATATTGTGCGCCCCAGTGATGGCATTGTAGTGGTTGCTGTTGGCTGGCTAGTGGGCGCATTTGCACAAATGGCGGTGCAGATGATAGACCTACGCAAAGCCAAACTGCGCTTTACCATTCATTGGAAGCACCCGGCATTAAATAGCATTTTATTGTTATATGCCCCCGTGATGCTATCGCTCATCATGGACACGCTCATCATTCGCCCTTTTAGCTATAATCTCGCCAGCCAAACGGGTGAGGGCAGCATTGCCTACATGAACTGGGCAACAACGCTCATTCAGTTTCCACAAGGCTTGGTTGCTACTGCCATTAGCATCGCCATCTTGCCAACGCTTGCCTCACAAGCGGTCTTATTAGATGACACCCAACGCGCATTCAAAGAAACGCTCGGCTTGGGCTTAAGGCTTACCACAACCCTTATCATCCCCGCCACGCTTGGGTTATTTGTGTTGGGGCATCCTATTATAGAAATGCTCTTTGAACACGGGGCGTTTACCGCAAAAGACACTGCCATCACCCTAGATGCCCTTAATCTCTATTTAATTGGTTTGCCATTTGCCGCCATTGATTTGCTCTTGGTATATGCTTTCTACGCCCGTAAAGACACGCTAACCCCTACGCTTATTGGCATCTTTAGCCTTTTAGTTTATGTCATCACGGCAATTTTGTTGTTGCCCCATTTTGGGCTGTTTAGCCTAATGATTGCAGATAGCATCAAGCACATTGTCCATGCCGTCATTTCTGCGGTAATTTTGCATCGGCGCGTGGGGGGGTTTAGCCACCAAAGGCTCTTGCCCAACGCCATTAAAACCTTGATTGCGGGCATTGCCATGAGCATTGTTGCCCTCATCATTACCCCATTCATCACGCAAGCCATTGGTTCTTATGGCATCATCAGAGAAGCCATCATTATGGGCATCATCGGTGCAATTAGCGGGAGCGTTTTTGTATTTGTGGCATTAGTTTTGGGCATCGAAGAGCTACGCTGGCTGATTACGTTAATTAGAAAACGTCTACACAGGGCTTAATTTTCATACAACATTTAACTGATACCAATTTCTGCCTGCTATGATAATCCCAATTGTGGTTCCACCCGCAGACAGTCTGGTCGTCATAAAATGCAACGATTTCTTTCATATCTCTTAATTTTTTTTGTGGTGGCGTGTAGCCCTCATAAAGCCACCTTACTTAACCCTACCAGTGAGGTTCTAAGTCTCTTTTCTGACGATATTACCCTTGAGGTTGATATTCCCGAATTGTGGACAAGCCACATATCAGAGGAACACATCATCCTTATGGAGATGAGCCAGCCCATTGATGAGCATGGCGCAATTAATGGAGTGATTGTCAATATTTGGCTACCCCAAAAAGCTGACTTAGACCCTTCTGCAAGCGCAACCACCACCACCGCAGAAGAACTGCTAGGTCGCGTATTAGATAGCCCCGATTTGGTGGCAAGCGCTGCAGTTAGCACGCCAGTTTCGTTTAGATGGCATCAATATGATAGTGCTTACTACCTACTAAACAATGGCGACGGCAACGTAACTCTGGTGCTTGCGCTTACTTCCGCCCACACAGACCGCATGATTGCCCTTAACTTAAGCACAAATACCAAAAACACCGCACGATTACTGCCCACATTGAGCATGGTGCTAGAAAAAATGCACATCAACGGCACAAAGCTAGACGCTTCGCTGGTTAATCATTTACCAAGTGAGCTTCCTGTTCCTGTTCATAACCCGCCCGAACATCCCTAACACCCTAAAAAAGCGTTGTTTATGGTACGTTGTTAATGTTACAATGAGATAGGTTCTCTATTTAACTGCCTATCCTGAGGAGCGTGAGTTCTCATGTCAGCCACCTTTGACAAACTAAAAGCAATTCTCGCAGATAAAAAACCCCTCACCAACGAACAAATTACGGGCGCAATTGCCGAAACAGGCGATATGACCCCCGAAGAACTAACATGGATTGAGAGTGAACGACATCGCCTAGAACGTGAAGCCGCCGAAACCATCACACTCGAAGCCTATCTTGAAGCCTCTAAAGTGTTAGATACTGCCGCCGAAGGTAGCGAAGAATACAAGAAGGCAGAAATCATCGTCAACAAGTATGAGAGTGGTCAATAAAACGATGACAGCACATCAACACCCCGAAACAGCTTATTCAACTCCCTACTATACACCCCAACAGCCACGTATTAACGCTTGGTGGGTACGGATACCCGTCTTATTGCTTGGGGGTAGCCTGTTAACAGGGCTAGTGCTGGCGATTTTCTTTGTGGCATTACAGGTGCGTTATGCCGACATCATCTACCCCAATGTATATGTGCTTGGTACAAACTTGGGGGGCAAAACCCCCGATGAAGCGCGTACATTGCTTGTAGGTAACTTTAGCTATGGCGATAAAACCGTGTTCACATTTCGTGACGGTGACAAATTTTGGCAAATGACCGCTAATGAATTGGGTGTTTCGTTTGACCTAGACGAAACAATTAACCGCGCCTTTGCCATCGGGCACTCTGGCAGTTTGGTCAGTGATGTGTTTGGGCAAGCCAGCGCATGGTTTCGTAGTGAAACAGTATCCCCAGTTATTACCTACAATCAACAAACAGCCGTTAATAAGCTTACAGAGATTGCGTCTAGTATCAACCAAGAACCCCAAAATGCCAGCCTGTCCCTAAACGGCGCAGAAGTCACCACATCACAGGGACGCAACGGGCGAACCCTAGACATTATGACCACGCTTTCACGTTTAGAAGCGCGTTTGTTAGCCATGCAAAGTGGCGCAGAAATTCCGCTAGTGATTAACGAAACGCCCCCCATCGTGTACAGCGTGGATGAACCCGCATCACTCATTCGTACCGCGCTCTCTGGGGATGTGCAATTGGTGGCTACCGATGAACGAGGCAATGCTTTGGGGCCCTGGCGCGCCAGTCGTGACCAGATTGCTGCCCTGTTGCGTGTAGACATCTTAAACAATTCTGATGGCACACAAAGCTATGATGTAGGCATTAGTATGAGCGCGTTTGAGTCTTTCTTAAGCACACTTGCGCCAGGCTTGCTTGCCTCTGCCCAAAACGGACGCTTTCGCTTTAACGAGCAAACGCAGCAATTAGAAGTCATTCAGCCTGCGGTTAGTGGGCGCACCCTGAATGTGCCAGAAACGCTTAAACGCCTAGAAGAAGCCGTTTTCTCTAGCAATCGCATTGCACCTATGGCATTTGACCTGACGTTGCCTACCTATCACAATCAAATTACAGCCGCCGAATTAGGCATTACAGAGCTGGTGTCAGAATCAACAACCTATTTTACGGGGAGTGGGCAAAATCGCCGTACCAATATTGCCGTTTCTGCCAGCAAATTTGACGGCACCATCATCGCACCCGGTGAGGAATTTTCGTTTAACTATCACCTAGGCGAAATTTCTGAAGAAGGGGGCTTTGTAGAGGGTTTGGTTATCTATGGCGATAGAACCGTCATTGGGATTGGCGGTGGCGCGTGCCAAGTAAGCACCACTATTTTCAGGGCGGCATTTAGCGGTGGGTTTGCCATTACAGAACGTAACTCACATGGCTACCGCGTGGGATACTATGAGCTTGGCGGCGCACCTCCCGGCTTAGATGCTGCCATTTGGCAACCCGACCGTGATTTCCGCTTCCAAAACAATACCCCCCATCATTTGCTTATTCAGGTGGGCGTTTACCCAACCGATAACGCCATTCAGTTTAGGCTTTATAGCACACGCCATTGGCGAACAGAACTTGAACCTGCCATTGTAAAGAACGTTACGCCGCCCCTTAACGTGCGCTATGAAGCAAACCAAGAAGTGCCGTTAGGCGATGCGTGGCAAGTGGACTATGCAGCAGAAGGCGCGGATGTCACCATCTATCGGAATATTTACGATATGCAAGGAACGCTTGTCCGCGAGGACTATGAATACACCCACTATTTACCTTGGGGTGCAATATTTCAAGTAGCGCCCAGTGATAGTCGTTTAAGCGGTAGTTCTTAGCCACAATGCGCCGTTGGTGCTTAATGGGCATGCTGTTATGGTGTGCCACCTTATCTCTTTTTGCTCAAGAAGAAACCCCTTTTGGAAGCGACCTTTCGGGCAACCTTACGGCAGAAGGTCGCTTAGATAGCCGTAACTTTCGCCAAGTCTACTACCTAGACGCATCACGCGGCGAAGTGATTAACGTCAACCTATTGGCGTTAGACAGTGACCTAGACCCCGTTCTCACTATTTTTGATGCCAGCGGCGACCTTGTTTTTTCGGGCGATGACAGCAAAAGCACACGCAATATCAGCACCACACTCAATATTATTACAGATGGGCGATATTACCTTGTTGTGGGGCGATATGGCTATAATTTGGGCAGCACACAAGGTAATTTTAACCTTCTGATAGAGCGTGTCGGGGTTGTTTCACAGCAAGGCATCACGCTTCGGCATGATATTTCAGTCATTGACACCGTTACCAATACCCAGCCCCAAGTGTATTACACCCTTCGCGCCGAAATGGGCGACATCCTAAACATTGATATGAAGCGCAGTTCTGGCAACCTAGACCCCTACTTGCAATTGGTAGACGCAGACCGCTTTATCGTGGCAAGTAATGACGATGCTCCCAATCAAAACTCACGTAACGCACTAATTGAAGGCTTTCTGGTAGAGCAAACAGGTGTGTATATTGTGGTTGCAACGCGCTATGGACAGGCTTCCGGTGATACTGTAGGAAGTTATGTACTCACCGTAAGCAAAAGCCAAGACAGTGGCATTGGTAATTCCCGACGCGCTCCCGCCCCATTGGAATACAATCAATCCATTGATGGCACACTCAATAGCCAATTCTTTGAGCGTTACTATAGCTTTACCGCAGAAGAAAACGACATTATCACTGTATCATTAGAGCAAGTGGGTGGGCGTTTTGATGCTTATTTGGTGCTGGCAGACGCAGAATTAAACTCACTGGTTGAGGATGATGACGGTGGCGGTGGGCGGAATGCGCGTATTAGTCGTTTCCGTATCCCATCTAGTGGGCAATATGTCATTATTGCCATGCGCTTTGGCGGTGCCAGTGGTGAAGGGCAAGGCAACTATCGGTTGCAACTACGGTTTGAGGGCAATGCGTTTGAGGGCGTAGACCCCACAGTGCCTCGCTTGCTTTATGGCACAACCGTAGAGGATAACATCGCTGACAGTGACATCGGTTCTCTTTATGCGTTTTGGGGTAGACAGGGCGATGTGGTAACGTTGACGATGAGCCGTGTAGATGGCAATCTACTTCCTATTTTAGAGCTACTGGATAATCAGCAACGACGATTGTTACGCGCGGGAGATAGCAACAGTGGGGCATCTGTGAGCATAGAACGTTACACCCTAACCTATACAGGCGTACACTACATCAATGCCCTAAGATATGACGGCAGCCTTGCCAACTCAAACAGTGTAGGGCGTTTTAGAACGGTGCTTGTGGTTCTGGAGGGGGTAGATTAGGAAAAGACAAAGCGAATTTTGATAGACATTTGACCAAAAGTGATCATATCACCATCAGCAACAGTGTAGCGTTTTACAGGGGAGAGCTTGTAGCCGTTTAAGAATGTGCCATTTACGCTGGTTAAATCCCTTAGTACAACCTCGCCTCTCACTGTGGTTACCATTGCATGGTAACGAGACACCCCTTGTTGATACCCCCCATAAGGTTGAAGGTCAACAATAACATGTGGGTCTTCTGGGCGACTACGACGACCCACAGAAATTTCTCTTTCGGTGGAAGCCATCAACACGGTGCCATCTTCTAGCTCAAAACCAATCATATCGGGTACAGATTCCACCCCCGCCTCTCGTGAAGAAGGTTTTGCAACAGGCGGCAGCTTCTCCATATTGTGATGCGTCACAATATCTGGGGCATATTTTTTGCTTAATCCATCCGTCATAGAATGTTTTCCTTACTAGCTCAATGCCCCTATTTTATAGAGAAACATTGGCATTGTAAATAGACCCTAACAATTGTTAGAGCAACAAAGTGCGGATGACAACCAAAGGAACTAGCTAAAAACGAAGTAAATGCGCAGATACATCTTGCCTAGCTGTATCTCATCCCCATGAAAGATTTGGTAAACGTGGTGTGAAATCAGCAACATGCCATTTAAGCGCGTGCCGTTTACACTGCCCAAGTCTTTTAGCATTAGGCGTTCACCAAAAATTTCAATAATAGCGTGTTTCCTAGAAATACCCATTTCTTGCCCTCTAAAGAGCGAAAAATCAACAGTAACGGGTGATTCTGGTGTCCCGCGCCCTAAGGTGGCAACGCTTGAAGTGCTTGCTTCAAATAGGACAGGCATACCGTTAATCATCAGTTTTATAGATTGGGGCAGACGGTCGGTGTGTTTTTGCTTAGTTACAGGCTTTACAAACGGCACCAGGCTCTTTTGCCCATTAAGTTCTGTAGTCATCTAGTTTATTAAACCTCTCATCACGTGAAACCCCAAAGCAACTTTACCATAATTTATAAAGAAAGAATTGTTAGAGTGTGCTAATTATTGCAGACTTCTCATTTAGCGTTACAAATTTGCGCGATTGTCGCTAAAATACAGTGACGTTCATAAGTATTTCAAGAGGATGGCAACCATGCAATGGGAATATTTGGTCATTTTTATACAAGATAGCAAGGTCGCAGAATCTGATCCTGATGTTGACCCTTTCCTAGACGCAGACACTTACACCGATAAACTTAATCGCTATGGTGAAGCAGGATGGGAGCTGGTGTCATTTGAATGGACGGTAGACGGCGCAAAGTGCGCGCTTAAACGCCCAAAGAAAGCATAACCGTAAAAACCATAAGGATAAAGCAATGTCTGAACTCAAGGTAGGTATTCTAGGCTTAGGGCGTGTTGGAACGTCATTTGGGCTTGCCCTAAAGCGTTTTTCAAAAAGTGGTGGGGGTAAAACCACCTTTCAAATTAGTGGCTACGACACCGCATCTACCAACGAAAAAGAAGCACAAAAAGCGGGTGCAATAGACCGCATCGAAAGGACACCCGATGCTGTAGTTGCCGAGTGCGATGTCGTTATTATAGCGATGCCTTATGAAGACACTAAGGACACTTATAGGCGTATTGCCCACCGTCTAAGAGACGGGGTCGTTATCCTAGACACTTCGCCCATCAAACGACCTTCTTTTGAGTGGAATAGTCAGTACCTTACAGAAGAACATCATGTGATCGGTATCACACCCATCTGTAACCCCAAATACTTGATGGATACCACCGACACCGCGTTAGCTGCAAGTGCAGATTACTTTGATGATGGTAGCTTTATCATCACACCTGCGGTAGACAGCGTAAAAGAAGCCGTTGACCTTGCCTATAACTTTTGTGCGCTGTTGGGGGGTAAACTACGCTTCCTAGACCCTGAAGAACATGATCACCTCTTGGCAAAAACCGAGCAATTGCCACAGCTCTTGGGGGTCGCGCTGTATTATCACCTCATGCGTCAGACTTCTTGGCGTGATACCCAGTGGTTTACTAACCCCGCATTTGGTAGCCTTACGCGCCCACTAAAGGACAAACATCCTGATGCCATGCGCGATGCCATGCTTGCTAATGCAGAAACGCTCGCTTCCACATTAGCAAGCCTGATTGAAACGCTAGAAGAAGTGCGTGATAGCCTACGGAGCCAAGACACCCTCACAATAGAGGCGTTAATGACTGAAACGGCGGAGGATTATTCAAAGTGGATTAATCGCCGTCATGCCAACGATTGGGATAAGGAATTAAAGCCCGCCAAAGTTGAGAATAACGGCGTAATGGGGTTTGTGTTTGGGCAAAAAATAGCCAGCCGTTTAACGGGTAAAAAATAGCGGTCAAAAATAAATCGTTTGGGGCTTTAGGTGTTTTTCTAAAGCCCCAAAGGTTACTTAAATGTCACGCACAGCAAACGGGCTAAAGTTCGTGTGGGTATCGTAAACGTCCGCCCCTTCTTCACGCTTAAACCACGCCACAGCACGATACGTTAAGGGCGTGCAAATTACTTCAATACCCACCTTAAAGATGTAGTTTGCTATCAATAATTGCCACACCAGCTCATTAGGCAATTCCCCTAAGAACGCCACAGTCAAAAATAAGGTGGTATCTACGGCTTGCCCTACCAACGTACTGCCGATGGTACGAAGCCACAGCATTTTGCCCTTTGTGGCAACTTTTAGCTTTGCCAGCACATAGCTATTGGCAAATTCACCAAAGAAGTAGCCCACCAAACTCCCTAAGAAAATACGCGGTGTTAAGCCTAAAATGATGGCAAAGGCTTCTGCACGGGCTTCTTCGCCAGCAACAGGCGGAATAGCCAATAACATCTGAAACGTAAGCGATGCCAACGCCAAACAGAAAAAACCCACGTAAATAACGCGCCGACTGGCTTTATAACCATACACTTCGGTAAGAATATCCCCAAAGATATAGGCTAATGGAAACAAGAACGTTCCGCCATCAAGAGAGAAGATACCAATCTGAATAATCTTTGTAGAGGCAATGTTACTGATGATGAGAACGGCAACCAACAACGCGGTTAACGTCCCCAAGTATTTATACTCGCGGGTAGAAATGCTCACACTAATGCTCCTTGGGTTCTCCACACAGGGAAACAGCCTATGGGATTATAAGACGATAAGAGTATAATCGTGTGCGCTTCTTTAGCAAAGGATAAACTGTGAAAACAACCTATCAAGAAACAATTTTGCAACGTATCCAAGATAGACAAGCCGTGATTAGCGTCATTGGCGTGGGCTATGTAGGTTTGCCCCTGGTGGTAGAGTTTGCCAAACAGGGCTTTTTAGTGCGCCCCCTAGACCTTGACGAACGCAAAGTCACATCTATCAATAATGGCATTAGCTACATCGAGGACATTCCCACCAGTGAACTTGCGCCGCTGGTAGCAGCAGGCAAAATTATCGCTACCACCAGTTACGATAGTATCCGCGATGTGGACGTGGTGATTATTTGCGTTCCCACCCCGCTTAATAAAACCAAAGACCCTGATATGTCCTATATCATTCAGTCTATTGGGGCTGTATCTGAAATTGCCCATAAAGGGATGCTCGTCATCCTAGAAAGCACCACCTATCCCGGCACCACAGAAGAAATCATTCGCCCAATGCTCAGCCATTTGGGCGTGGGTGAAGATGTCTTTGTGGCGTTTTCACCAGAACGCATTGACCCCGGTAACAAAAATTTTGGCTTACACAATACGCCCAAAGTGGTTGGGGGCATTACAGAAGCCTGCCTTGATGTTGCTGTCACACTCTATAGCACTATCGTAAAAAAGGTTGTGCCTGTTTCGTCACCCACCGCCGCAGAAATGGTGAAGCTACTGGAAAACACCTTTCGCTCGGTTAATATTGGCATGGTCAACGAAATGGCGTTGATGTGTGACAAGCTAGGCATTGATATTTGGGAAGTCATTAACGCCGCCGCCACCAAACCCTTTGGCTTCATGCCGTTTTATCCCGGACCGGGCTTGGGCGGGCATTGCATCCCCGTAGACCCTCACTATCTCAGCTGGAAGTTAAAGACGCTAAACTACAACGCGCGTTTTATTAACCTTGCCAGTGAGATTAATACCTCTATGCCCATTTACGTGGTTGATAAGGTAATGAACGCCCTCAACGACGATAGCAAGTCGGTGAAAAACTCTAATATTTTGGTGCTAGGCGTGGCGTATAAACCCAATATTGATGACGTGCGTGAAAGCCCCGCCCTAGACATTATCGACCTACTACGCCATAAGGGGGGCAATGTGGTCTATCATGACCCCTATATCCCCAGTGTTGGGCTAGAAGGTGGCACAACGATGAATAGCACACCATTGGACGATGACTTGCTAAAGCGCGTGGATTGTGTCGTGGTGGTTACTCATCACGATGCCTTTGATTGGCAACACATTGTCGCCACCACACGCCTGATTGTGGATACACGCCACGTCACTGTTGGTTATAAGGGGGGCGCGAGAATCGTCTCTATTTAGCCTAGTTGTGAATTCATCCTCCTCACGCTATACTTTGGTGTGGGGAGGGTGTTTCACCCGTTTTCCCACCTCCTGCCCGCGCTCTCATACCTCATAAGGAAAATGCTTATGTCTGCCGAATTGCCGATGTATCTTAAACAGCTTGAGGCACTCCCAAGCGCATTAGACATCATTCGCTTTGTTGCAAAGCACCCACGTAATGCCGCCGATGTTGACGATATTTGCGATGCACTTACCATTAGCGAGCGACGCGCCAGTAAAGCAATTCGTCGCCTTGTTACCAATCACTTTTTACAAATGAGAAGCGATTACAGCTATGAGCTAGGGCGCAAGGGCGCACAAGCTGCCTTTGACCTTGCCGAATATGACATGAACGCGCCCGACGGTAGCGGCTATGGCGCAGGCAAAATAGCCCGCGATTTATTTGTAGCTTTGCCACGCTATATTAAAGCCAAAGAAGCTGCCACCGTATACGTTGGCTTTGCCGAAGACGCAAACCTTGAGTCACCGCTTGACATTGTGTTGCGCTTCGATGCCCTCTATGCCACGCTTAGCACTCAAGATGAAATGATAAAATTAGGGGCAAGCGCACATCGCCAAACCCTAACGCTAACCCCTGACACCAATGCACAAGCGCGTTTGCGCGTGCGCGTGTTCCAGTTGTCCCCTGATGGTGACGACCTAAGCGACTGTGGGGGCATGTACGTTGATATTGATGTGACAACCGAAGCATCTGATAACCGTTTGGTGGCGTACCAGTCCACACTATTCTTTACTGCGGACTAGGCATAGGGTTTGCTCGGCGTGCCAAACGGCGCAAATCGTGGGCTTTCACCATTGGTTTGGGCGAAGCACTTAACGCCAGACGTGCCACACCACGCGCCAAAATATCCATTGGCATGGGGGCAACATTGCGAAGCCCAATCAGGTTAAGCAAGGGGATTGCCCCAAGTGCCGATAGCAAATAGTAAAACAGTGGACGTGCCTCTCCTCTGGTATAGGCAAGAGGTGCGCGAACAATCGTCAGGGGTGCGCCCGAACGCTTGATGTGCCTTTCGGATTCTCGTTTGGAGTGGATATACTGTGGGTTTACCCACCACATAGAAGACGCACTCATCAAGATAAGCCGTTCTACCCCATCACTAATGCACATATTCGCCACATTTCGCGCTGATACCTCATTCAAACGATGAAACGTTAGCCCTTTTGAAGGGTCTTGCGTCATACTGCCCACCGTATGAATAACCACATCCTGTCCACGCGCACGCCCGCGCAGGCTTGCGCCATCCCAAACGTCCGCCGTATACCAACGGACACGCTCGGCTAAAACCCCAAGTGCCTCTTCACCTTTAGGACGCACCAATAGCGTCACTTCTGCCCCTTCAGATAAAAGGGCGTTGGCTAAGTTTAAGCCTAAAAGGGTATTGCCCCCCGTAATTAACACACGCTTTACAGCCATACATCCCTCATCCGTTGTCATGCCTAAGCCCGTTCAAAAAGTGTCTTTAAGACAAAGCGTGGCGCGTCCCACACGGCTCTTAAACGTCTTGGTTGTCTCAATATCATATAAACCCACCCAATGCCCCATTCACGCATCCACAAGGGCGCAAGGGGTGTTAATTCGGCAATGTCGTTCATCAGTTCGCCAATGCCCAGCCCAACACGGACGGTCAGGCGAGAAGAATTACGTGCCATCCACTTCTCGGCATTGCCATCAGTATAGCCTACCAAAAGCAAGGTTGCGCCACTGTGGGTAATTGCTTCCACAATCGCATCTTCTTCGCTTACGCTTTCGTTGCCCTCATGCGCCCCCACTATCTGCAAATTAGGCAATGTTTCGTGAAGAATCTGGCGTGCTGTGGTTGCCGATTCACCCAACAAGAACACTTTAACGCGCTTATCTACCGCATACTGTAACAAATTCGCTAAAGCCTGCAACGGCAAAATGCGCTCTGGTAAGTATTTTCGCTTCCAATTCGATGCCCACATCAAGCCCGTACCGCACGCCAACACAAAGGGCGCACGCTCATAAATCACCCTTAAAACGGGGTCTTTAGTGGCTTTTAGTAACAGTTGATAATCACTCCATATCACCAAATGAAAGGCGGCACGTTGCAGCAGTGCGCCAGTGTGCATTAGGCTCTCTTGCAATGAGGCTTTATCGTGCCATAGCCCCAAAAAGCCCACACGCTCGGGATACGTTGGCGTGGGTTGTGGCACACGGTATGTAGGCAAGGGGCGCGATTGCAACAAGGCACGCGCATTTTGCATCACCATCGCAGGCGTAATCAGCCTCATACAAGTTCGTGCCGTACACCCATCACGCGCCCCGACACGATGCCCCACGTAACTACACGGGCTACACATAACCTCACTCTTAAGCGTGACAACCTTACCTTGGGGTGACCACCCTGCCCATGCGTCTGCATTGCTACTGCCAAACAGTGCAATCACGGGCGTTCTTACGGCAGAGGCAAGGTGCATCACCCCACTATCTGCCCCAATGTACAGGTCTGCCGAGCGAATAATATCTGCCAATTGTGTGAGGGTTGTTTTCCCCACAAGGCTAATAAAATTGGTTTTAAGGTGCGGTCTTACCTCCTCAAAGCCATCATCCGTCGTTCCTACAAACACCACTTGGGCATTAAACTCTTGGTGAAGCGCATCCGCCACTTGGGCAAAATACGCGGGCAACCATCGCCGAGCAAGGCTATAGCCCCCGCTTCCTGTGTGGATAATAATGCGTGGGTGATTAGTGGAGGCAATCGGAAGCACACCCCCGTCAAACGCAATCCGCGCCCGTTGTGGGCTAGGGTTCACACCCAATAACCCCACCAAGTCTAGCCAATACTGTGCCTGATGCTTTGCGCCAAAACCCTCGTCAGGAATACGCTCGGTTAAAAACCAACCGTTGCCATTATCAATTCCCAGCACGCGCCCCGCTTTAGTCGCAAGCGCAACAAACGCAAATTTGAGTGTGCCAAGCCATAGCGTATAATGGTGAAAGAACACCACCACCTCATAATCACCTTCTCGCAGTTGCCATAGCTGGCGCAAATTACTTGGGCGAAAGAACGCCCAAGAGCTGTTAAACTGCTTGCGGTCGAGGGTGATAACCTCATCCACCAATTCACGCTCTATCACTTTTGCGCTGTGACTAGTGGTTAAAAGCGTTAGGTGTGCGTCAGGGTGCGCTTCTCGCAATGCAAAAAGTGCGGGCGTGGTTAAAATAAGGTCGCCAATATCTGCAATTTGTACAAGTAAAATTCGTGTCGTCATTACACTTCGCCATGATAAAGTAGATGCCCTAATTATTGGCAGAGAGAGGCAACGATGCAACACCTAGAAAATTTATGGGGAATAGTCAACATGGTGGGCAAAGTAAGAGACATTGCCCAAGAAACGCGCCGTTGGTCGTTTAATGTATCATCACCCACCACATTCTATTGCCACCTTGAGGGCGCAAGCCTTATTATTCGTCACCACAACAAGCCTGCACTACTTTTAGAAACGCAAGTGCTGGTTAAAAGTGGCTGGCGCATAGAAACCGATGACGATGATGCTGGCGTTTATGTGGTTGCGCGTAAGCTACCCTTCATTGGCACAATGTCACAGCTTACACTCATTGCCACCGTCCCATCACAAACGAACCTTATCTTAAAGCTGGAACGTTGTATACTGACTATTGAAAATGTTGCAGATACTATTAGACTAGCTTCTGTTTTCGCCAGTAGTGTATAAATTGCGATTGCGCATTCATTAAGGAGTCATGATGTTAAGTGACGCACAAAAAGAAATCGTTGACCGTACCTATCGCAAAGTGGCACAAAGAGCCGATGAGGCAGGCGCTTTGCTGTACAACCATCTCTTTGAACTTGCGCCACAGTTTCGCCCCCTCTTTAAGCAAGAAATAGAAGTACAAGGGCGCAAGCTCATTCAGCTTATTGGCGTGGCTGTGGCGAGTGTTCATGACATTCATAATTTAGAGGTGGTACTGGGTGATTTAGGGCGTAAGCACGTCGATTACGGGGTGGAGGCGCACCATTATGAAGTTGTTGGGCAAGCCCTCTTGCTGACATTGCAAGACTTGTTGCCCATCGAATATGATGACGAAGTAGAACTCGCATGGAAAACACTCTATCAAGAGTTACAGATGATCATGATTCCGTCATAATATAATCAATAGATTATATATTGTATAAGAAATGCTTGTAAAGAAAGCCGTTTTACCCTATGATAACAGGGTAATGTAACGTTTAACCCAATGGGAGAATTTTTGTATGGTTGATATTCTGCAACGCGGTTATGCCAAGCCTGATGTACTGGTGTCTACGGAATGGTTGGCACAAAACCTTCACAACACCAACATTCGCATTATCGAATCCAACGAAGACCCCTTACTCTACCCCTCTGGTCACATTCCTGGCGCAGTAGAAGTAGACTGGACACGCGACCTTAACGACCAAGTGACCCGTGATTATTTGGGGCGTGAAGGCTTTGAAGTCCTTGCCCGTCGCATCGGCATTACCCCCGAAACCACTGTAGTATTCTATGGTGATAAAAGCAACTGGTGGGCAACTTATGCGTTTTGGGTTTTCCAACTCTTTGGGCATACCAACGCCAAAGTACTGGATGGCGGGCGCAAAAAGTGGACAGACGAAGGGCGCGAAGTAACCCGTGAAGTAAAAGAATATACTGCCAGCAATTATGTTGCGCCAGAACGTAATGATGTTCGCTATCGTGCTTTCCGTGAGGATGTTAAAAAGCATCTTGAAAAAAGCGGGCAAATGGTTGATGTACGTAGCCCTGCCGAATACACCGGCGAAAAACTTCACATGGAAGGCTACCCCCAAGAAGGCGCATTGCGTGGCGGTCACATTCCCGGCGCACAAAGCATCCCATGGGCGCGCGCTGCCAATGAAGATGGCACATTTAAAACTGCTGAAGAACTAAAGGGCATTTATGTTCAGGAAAAGGGCTTAAGCCCCGATGCCGAAACCATCTCTTATTGCCGTATTGGGGAACGCAGCAGCCATACATGGTTTGTGCTTTCGTACTTGCTCGGCTTTGAGAACG
>Ga0163144_10010088_pt1 | contig 20189 bp, 22 predicted proteins | sample OliLak19BULKMAT1_FD_123175 | JGI IMG/M metagenome (GOLD analysis project Ga0163144, IMG submission 123175) | Freshwater microbial mat bacterial communities from Lake Vanda, McMurdo Dry Valleys, Antarctica - Oligotrophic Lake LV.19.BULKMAT1 | ecosystem: Environmental > Aquatic > Freshwater >... | reverse complement strand
GTGGTGGACGACGACGACGACGACGATGTCGACGCGTCCGTATCGGCCGCGCTCTCGACCCCCGCGCACCCGATCACCACCACCCCCGCGATCCCCCAGCCCCGCATCCGCCGATCCTACGCCGACCTCACTTCATCCGATACGGGCAGTCGTCCCCCTCGCACCGCTCGTTGTGTCGCTCCGCCCCCTTCGGCGTCGCCCCCTGCGGAAAATCATCCCGCAGCACCGCAGCATCCGCATCGTAGTCCCGCCCGAGATACCACCGCGCTGCCAGCCCCATCACATCGAACGCGAAGCGCGATCTCACCCGCTGGGCATTCGCCCGCAGCTCGTACGCCCCCAACCTCCGCGCGCTCGCCGTCGCGACATACGACGTCTGCCGACTGCTCTCGGCCAAGAACGCATACCCGCCGGGAAACACCGCATCGAACGTCACGCGATCGTGCGGATACATCGGCGTCGCATTGTGCAGGTTCGCGACCACGACCCCGTGCGGCTCGAGATGCGCGAGCAACGTCGCGTAGTACTCGCGCGTCTTCAGATGAAACGGCACGAACACTCCGCGGAACGCGTCGAGGATCACCATGTCCCAGCGCTGATCCTTGCCCGCCTCCTCGACGAACACGCGCCCATCCGCCGCGTGCGTGCGATAGCGCGGATCGTCGGGCACCTCGAAGTGCGCGCGCGCGAGCCGGATGACCTCGGGATCGATGTCGACCGCATCGACCTCGAGCCCGGGGATCTGCCGGAACAGATAGTTCGCGAGCGTACCGCCGCCCATGCCGATCATCAGCAACCGCTTGATCTCGGGCTGCACGAGGAAGCCCGCCATCATCGTGCGCGTGTAGTCGAGATCGAGCCCCAGTGGCCGCCGACGATCGAGCCGCGACTCGATGTAGTAGGTGCCGTCGACGACGAAGTACATCGTGCGGAAGTCGTCGGACTCGGCGATGACGATGTGGTTGTAGGCCGAGTGCGCCTCGTCGATCACGCGCTCGCCGGTCGCGAGCGTGCGTTGCGGGACGAGCCCGGCGATCGATGCGGCACCGGCTCCCATGAGCCAGCGTCGACGCGTCGTCAGCCACGAGCTCGGCGTCACGGTCTCGGCACGCTCGCAAGCGGCCCCGCGCCCGTCAAGCACGCCGCCGGCCGCGACCGCCGTTTTCTGGCGACGCCGGATCCACCGTGCTAACCGGTCGCTCCGAGCCCCCCTCGTATCGATGGTGCCGATGACCACGCCTCCGATCCAAGCCCCGCCACCGCCGCGCCCGCGCATGGCGCTCGGACCGGCCGGCTGCATGGGCCTGCTGGTCGCGTCCATCGCCGCGGCGTCGATCGGGCTCGTCCGCTTCGTCGTGCTGCCGATGATGGTTCGCGCGCACGCGCTCGTCGACGCGAACCTCGCCCGTACGCTCGCGCAGCCGATCCACTTTCGCCTCGCCGAGATCACGCTCGCGATGACGCTCGTCGCGTTCGTGCTCTTGCCGCGATGGACGCGCTCGCGGATCGCCGGCGGGCTCGCGACGATGCTGGTTGCCGGTGCCGCGGCATGGCGCGCGCTGCTGCTCCCCGCTCTGTACGGCGCGTGGTCGAAGGTCGATCTCGTCGCGGGCCGCCCGGTCGATCGCATGCAGGCCGCGACGCAGCTCGACGGCTACGAACAGGCTGCGAGTCTCGCGATCATGTTCGGTCTGCTCGCGGTGTCGTGGATCGCGTTGCGCACTGGCATGGGCGCGCCAGCGCCGGCACCGGCGCCGCTCGCCAATCCGTCGCGCATGTCGGCGGCGGGCACCATCGACGTCGCGCCCGAGCCGATCGCCCAGCGCGCTTGAGCTCGCGTCGCGTCAGCGATTCGGTCGCGGGATCGCACCGACGCCCGCGATCGGGATCGCGATCACAGCCCACACGAGGAAGAACGTCTGCCGCAGATCGGCGAGCTTGCCGTCGAGCTCCTTCGTGATCGCATCCGGTGGTCGTGCGCGACCATCCTCGACCGCGATCGGATCGGCGATCGATCCCGCGAGCTCGAGCTCGAGCTTCGCGCACGTGTGCGCCGCATCGCCGCGCACCCAGCCGAATGCGATCACCAGGCCGAGCACCGCACCGACGGCCGCCGCGATCAACACCGACAGCACGCGATCCGGCGAGAACAGCCCCGGAGGCCGAACGTTCTCGAACGGTACAGGTGCGCTGGGGCTCGCGCCTGCGCGCATCGACTCCGAAGCGAAGCGACCGCTCGTCGCGGAGACCTCGGGCGCGGCCGCGATCTCGGTGCCGGTCACGCGCTTCATCTCGCCGGTCACCGGCTTGCTGCGCGAGAGCGCGGAGGTGCCGACCGGTGCGGCCGAGAGCCCCGCCGACGCGAAATCGAGCTCGATGCGCTCGCCGGCAGCGGGCGGCGCGAAGCGAGGCGGCATCGGGCCCGCGTTGAGTGCCGCGGTGGAGATCGTCGGTGCCGTGGTGGAGATCGTCGGTGCCGCGTCGTCGATCGGTGCTGCGGTCGCGGGCGCGCGCGTCGACAACGGTGGCCGCGTGGGCGGCGACGACTCGTTCACCCGCTCGTTGGTCTCGAACACGCCGAACGGTGGCGCCGGTGGCAGCTCTGCGGGAGTGGCCGCAGCCCTTCTCGTCCGCGGCGTCGGGATCGGCTCGGGTGCCGGTGCCTGCTCGGGGTCCGGCTCGATGTTGAGCACGCCGCTCACGTCGCGGGCGGCTCGCAGCTCGGCGACCGCACCGAGATCGTGCAGCACTCGCGCGGCCGCGAGCGCCTCGCTCTTGATCAGCCCGCGATGGATCTCGAGGACGCCGCGCTCGAGCCCGAGCGCCACCGCACCCGGTGCGAGCCGGTGCCTGCGTGCGATCGCATCGACGAGCTGCGCCGCGGCGGCGTGCCCTCCCGCGCGCGCACCGACCACGATCACGTCGTAGAGCTCGACCTGCGCCACCGCGGTGAACCATACCGACGGCGCGCGACCAGCGGGCCGCCTCCCCTGCAAGAGAAATCCTGCGCCGCTGGCGCTACCGCACGGCCCCGAAGGCGAGGTTTTTTGTGGCGATCGGGCCAGAGCGTATGCTCCGACGCGCCCATGACCGACCGTCTCGGAGCCGATCGCCGCAGCGCGGCACAGCCCTTGCGTTCGGGCAGCCGCATGCGTGCCGTCTGGTCCTCGATTGCGCTCGCAACCGGCATGCTCGTCGCCGGCACCGCAACCGCATCGCCGGCGGTGGACGGCACCCGCAATCTCTCGCTCGGCAACGTGTCGCGCGGCTCGTCGTACGGCACCAACGCCGTGCTCGCGAACCCGTCGAACATGGGCTTCTCGGGCACGTTCGCGATCGAGCCGCTGTACCAGATGCAGCTCAGGAGCCGCACGAGCGGGGTCGGCATCGTCGTGATGGATTCGTTGAACAATGCCCGGGTCTCGCTCGGGCTCGGCTATCTCTTCATGCGCGGCAGGCCGCAGCTGCGATACACGGAGCCGTCGACCGCGGAGGATCGCGACTTCGAGCTGTCGCGCTTCGGCCACGAGGCCCTGGTCGCGATCAGCGTCTCGATCATCAAGCAGTGGCTCGCGGTCGGTGTGAAGCCGAAGTATCAGTACGCGAGCTTGCGTTACCGCGACAACACCGGTGCCGCGCGCAACGCCGCGGAGAAGCTGAGCGCGTTCGGTCTCGATGCCAGTTTGACCGCGAACCTCGCCGGCTTCGCCGCTTTGGCAGTCGTCGGCACCAACCTCACCGGCAACAACGATCCGGCGTTCACCGACGAGACCGATGTCACCCTCGAAGAGACCGACGTCGACACGACGAACATGCGCTACACGTCGCTCTCCGAGCTGTCCGAGTATCCGCTCGGCATGGCGTGGGGCGTGTCGATCTTCCCCCTGCGCAGGACCGACTTCTCGATCAACGCCGACGGCTACTACGACTTCTCGAGCTTCCGCTTCGAGAAGGCGACGCGCCAGGTCTACGGCGGCAGTGCAGAGTTCGTCGCGGGTCCGGTGCCGCTGCGCTTCGGCACGACGTGGGACAGCCGCGGCAAGGGCAAGAAGGATGATCGTGTCTTCGTGAGCGGCGGCGTCGCGTACGTGCGACCGGCTCCGGTCGGCGGTGTGGGTGTCGATGTCGGCTTCGGCTTCTCACAGCAGGTGACCGGTCCGCTCCGGGACACGGTCATCGGGTTCAACCTAGGCCTGCGCATCCACCCGGATCTCTGAGCCTGCCCAGGCCGTGCCGCCGCGCTGCGCCGTGGAACCTCGGCTCGGTCCGGCTGTCGGTAGTAGTCTTGGTGAACGTGGGCGCGACCTTGGGCACTCCGGACGCCCCACTTGCAGTGGATCCAGGGGCAACGGATGCACCCGAGGGCGTCGACGCGGCTGCGGGCACCGAGCTCGCGGTCGTCGAGCCCGAGCCGCTCGACGCCAACGATGCGCGCGATCGTCGACTCGTGAGGCGCGCGCGCGCTGGTGACGGCCGCGCGTTCGAGGAGCTGATCCACCTCTACCAGCACCGCATCTTCGGGCTCGTGCTGCGCATGATCGGCAATCGGCAAGAGGCCGAGGATGTCGCGCAGGAGGTGTTCATCACCGTCCATCGCGCGCTCGCCAGCTATCGCGGCGAGGGCCGCTTCTATACGTGGCTGTATCGAATCGCGACGAACACGTGCAAGAACCGGATCAAGTATCTGCGCGGGCGCAACTTCCATCGCAGCGTGCCGGTCGACGAGACGCCGGAGGCGCAGGCGCCGACCGGCGAAGGCGGCGCGACGGCGTCGCTGCAGAGCCAGGTCGCGGGGCCCGAGGCGACGGTCGAGGGCAGTCGGCTCGAGGCGGCGATCCAGGCCGAGCTCGCCGAGCTCGAGCCGGAGCATCGCTTGCTGATCGTCCTACGCGACGTGCAGGGCATGTCCTACAGCGACATCCTGCGAATCACCGGCCTGCAAGAGGGCACGCTCAAGAGCCGCTTGCACCGCGCACGCCTCGCCCTCAAGGACCGCTTGCGGCCCTACATGAAATGACCAACGAGACCATCAGGCCCGCCAGGCCCGCGAAGTAAAATTCCACCCCACCCGATGCGAACCCCGAGACCCCGACGTAACCTGTAGAGCGATCCCGATGGCGATCCCGAACGACAACAGCGCCGAGCGCATGACCGCGTATCTCGACGCCGAGCTCGATGCTGCCGAGGCCGAGCAGTTCGAGCAGTTCCTCGACGAGTCGCCCGAGGCGCGCGCCGAGCTCGAGGATCTGCGCAAGGTGATGAAGCTCGTCGGGTCGCTCGGCGAGACCCTTGCGCCGCCGGATTTCGCGGAGAAAGTCTCGCGCAAGATCCGGCGCAGGGCCATGCTCGACCCGAGCAGTGGCCTCTTGGGGCTCGTCACGCTGCCGTTTCAGGTGATCTGCATCGTCGTGATCCTGGTGATCGGCGCGCTCAACATGATGGCGCAGCTCGATGCCCAGCCGCAGGCGGTCGAGCGCGATCCGGCCGCGGATCCGCAGCCGCAGGACGGTTTCGACGACGCGGCGGGCCAGGACGCCCCGCTCCCGATTGTTCGTTGACGCTTGCCCGGCCCGCGGTTGACCCGAAGCGCGGGAGCTGTGATACAAACGCGCCGCATGGCGCGGGAAGTGACCATCGTCGACGCGGGGCTCGGCAACCTCGCTAGCGTAGAGCGCGCACTCATCCAAGTGGGTGCAGCCGTTCGTGTTTCTGGCGATCCCGACCGTGTCGCCACCGCGCGCATCGTCGTGTTTCCCGGCCAGGGCGCGTTTGGCGCCACCACGGGGTCCATCGTGGACGGGGCCCTCGGTGCCGCGCTGCGCATGGTCATCGATCGCGGCGACCCGTTTCTCGGCATCTGCCTGGGCATGCAGCTGCTGTTCGACGGCAGCGACGAGAACGGCGGACAGCCGGGCCTGGGCATCCTGCCCGGCTACTGCCGCCACTTCCCGACCGGCGTCGACGAAGAGGCCGAGGCCGGTGCCGTGCGACCCCCCAAGCCGCTGCGCGCCGTCGAGCCGAAATCGCCGCAGCTCCCCGAACGCGAGTCGATGGCGGACTCGATCGCGAACGAGCTCGAGGTCGATGCGGAGCGCAAGGCATCGACCGCATCGATGACGAGCGGCGAGTCCGACGAGATCCCGCGCGCCGAGGACGGCAGCGCGCTCGTGTCCGAGTCGACCGAGCCCGCAGCACCAGTCGTCGAACCGGAGATCCGACCGCACTCCGCACCGATGCCGCAAGAGGCCCCGCCCGCCGCCGACGCGCCGCCGCTCATGCGCCGCGTGAAGGTGCCGCACGTCGGTTGGAACTCGGTCGAGCCGACCGGCGAGCACTACTACTTCGTCCACAGCTACTTCGTCGACGCCACGCGTGCCGAGGACGTCATGTGGATCTCGAACTACGGCGGCATCCGCTTCCCCGCAGCGGTGCGCTACCAAAACGTGCTCGGCTGTCAGTTCCATCCGGAGAAGAGCCAGCGCGCCGGCCTCAAGTTCCTCCGTGCATTCTTGCTCGGAGGCTGGGGTTGAAGCTCATCTGTGCGATCGATCTGCTCGAGGGACGCGCGGTTCGTCTCGTGCAGGGCGATCGCGCGACCGCGACGGCGTACGCCGACGATCCACGCACCGTGGTGGATCGGTTCGTCGCGGCCGGCGTGACGATGATCCACGTCGTCGATCTCGACGGTGCGTTCGGCGATCCGCCGCAGTCGAGGTTGGTCGCCGATCTCGTCGCTCGTGCGCATGACGGCGGTGCGAAGGTCGAGACCGGAGGCGGCCTGCGCGATGCGGCGGCAGTCGAGCGCGCGCTCGCGACGGGTGCGGACTGGGCGGTCGTCGGCACGCTCGCGCTGCGTGATCCCGAAACCACCGCGAAGCTGTGCGAACGGCATCAGGGTCGCATCGTCGTCGCCGCGGATGCGCGCGACGGCATGGTCGCGGTCGATGGCTGGCGCACCGCATCGACGGTGACGGCGCTCGAGCTCGCGACCCAGGCGCAGGCGTGGGGCGCCGCGGCGATCCTGTTCACGGACATCAGTCGAGACGGCTTGCAGGGCGGTCCGGCAGTCGAGGCGACGGCAGCGTTGCAGGCGAACGTCGCGATCGACGTGTACGCGTCGGGCGGCGTCGGCACGCTCGCGGATCTCGACGCATGCAAGCGCGCCGGCGTGCGCGGCGTGGTCGTCGGGCGTGCGATCTACGAGAGCTCGTTTTCACTCGAACAGGCGATCTTGCGATGCTGAAGCGACGAATTATCCCCTGCCTCGATATCAAGAATGGCCGCGTCGTCAAAGGCGTGCACTTCGCCGGGCTGCGCGACGCGGGCGATCCGATCGAGGCCGCGCGCGCCTACGATCTGCAGGGCGCCGACGAGCTGTGCCTGCTCGACATCACCGCGACGACCGAGGGCCGGGAGACGTTCGTCGAGGTCGTGCGCCGCGTGTCGGCGCAGCTGTTCGTGCCGGTCACCGTCGGTGGTGGCGTGCGCCGCGAAGAGGATGTGCGACGCCTGCTCAACGCGGGTGCCGACAAGGTCGCGATCAACAGCGCTGCGGTCGCGAATCCGTTCGTCATCCGCAGGCTCGCCGAGCGCTACGGCTCGCAGGCGATCGTCGGTGCGGTCGACGTGCGGCGCTTGCCGGCGCGGCCCGGTGAGACCGAGCCGTTGTACGAGGTCGTGATCCACGGCGGCACGCGATCGACGGGTCTCGAGGCCGTCGCGTGGTGTCGTCAGCTCGCGGAGCTCGGCGCCGGTGAGATCCTGCTGACGAGCATGGATCGCGACGGCACGCGCGACGGCTACGACCTGTGGATCACTCGCGAGGTTGCGCGCGCGGTGTCGGTGCCGGTGATCGCTTCGGGTGGTGTCGGCTCGCTCGAGCACCTGCGCGACGGTCTCGCGACCGGCTACGGCGAGGCCGATGCTGCGCTCGCCGCATCGATCTTCCACTTTGGCCTCTACTCGATCGCGCAGGCCAAGCGGTACCTGATGGAACAGAACATCCCTGTGCGACCGCCCGAGTCGGGCATCCCGGTCGTGTGATGTCCGGCGAGCCCGATCTGGGACAAGTCGATGCGCTGTGGGCCGCCGCGAAGCCCGACGAGCGTGGGCTCGTCACCGCGGTCGTGCAGCACGCGATCGATCTGCGGGTGCTGATGGTCGGCGCGATGAGTCGCGAGGCGCTCGCGCGCACGATCGACTCCGGTCTCGTGACGTTCTTCAGCCGCTCGCGGCAGACGCTGTGGACCAAGGGCGAGACGAGCGGCAACACGCTGCGGCTGGTGTCGCTGCGGATCGATTGCGACGGCGATGCGGTGCTCGCCAGCGCGATGCCGGCGGGACCGACGTGCCACACGGGCACGTCGAGCTGCTTCTTCCGCGCGACCGACGGTCCCGAGCTCGTGAGCGACGATGGTCCGGCGGGTGTCGTCGACGCTCGGCTCGCGCGGGTGTTCGAGACCGTGCTCGCGCGCAAGGCTGGGCTCGGCATGACGGCGGCCGGAGCACGCAGCTACGTGCGCGAGCTGCTCGCGGCCGGGCCGGATCGTATCGGCGCGAAGCTCCGCGAAGAGGCCGACGAGCTCGCGCGCGCGATCGCGGACGAGACCGACGATCGCGTGGCGGCCGAGGCCGCGGATCTCGTCTTCCACACCATGGTCGCGCTCGCGGCCCGCGACCTGCACCTGGCGGACGTCGCCGCGGTGCTCGACGGTCGCCACGGTGTGAGCGGCGTCGACGAGAAGGCGGGCAGGTCGTAGGTGCCCGAGCTCGCCCGCAGCCCTGCGGTCTGGGTCGCGTTCGCCTACTTCGTCGCGGCGATCCCGACCGGGGTGCTCATCGCGCGGCTGCGCGGCATCGACCTGCGCAAGCTCGGCTCCGGCAACATCGGGGCGACCAACGCGGGTCGCGTGCTCGGCACGAAGCTCGGCGTCTTGGTCCTGGTGCTCGACACGATCAAGGCAGCGACGCCGATCTGGCTCGCGCGTTCGGCGTGGGCACTCGGGCCCGATGCGCAGCTCGGCCTCGCGTGCGTCGGCCTCGCGGCGGTCGTCGGGCACATCTTCCCGATCTATCTCGGCTTTCGCGGTGGCAAGGGAGTCGCGTGCGCGCTCGGGGTCTTCCTCGCGCTGGATCCACCCGTCGCGCTCGCGGCGGTGCTCATGTACGGGCAAAGCGTGTGGCTATCGCGGATCTCCGCGTTCGGATCGCTGACCGCGGTCACGTCGATCACGGTGTGCCTGTGGATCGCGGATCGGCCCTGGGAGTATCAGGTGCTTGCGCTCGCGACCGCCGTAATCATCTGGGCGCGGCACACGAGCAACATCAAGGGGATGTTGGCCGACGCTCGGGCACGTAAGCGGCAGTCACCGCCTACGGACGAGTGATCGACCGCGTGAGGGTCGCGCCTCGCGCGCATGGGGACGCGTCGACGCCGGCGAGATCGCGAATTGCCGAGCCTGCGCATGCGCCGATTCAATGGGCTTGGCGAGGACCACGAGACTTCGCTAGCGTGAGCGTGGTGGCTGGGACTCGCAACGCGCGCACGCTCTACGTCGGGGGCCTCCCGCCCGAGATGGACTCGTCCGCGCTCGGCACGTTGTTCCGCGAGTTCGGTGATCTCCAAGCCGCGCGCGTCGTGATGCGACCGTCGACGAATACGTGCCGCGGCTTCGGCTACGTCACGTTCGTCAGCGAGATGGCGGCACGGATCGCGAAGCAGGCTCTCGACGGTCGGCTTCTCGCGGGGTCGCGGCTGCGCGTGGCCGAGGCCACCTGATCGCATCGCCGACCCGCAATCGTGCGCGACAGAATCGTTCGCAGCCGTTGCATCGGCGGCGACAGTCGTTCGCGCAGCGCTGCGCACAGTCGCCGACGCACGTGTCTTCGCACGGCTCGGCGCACTCTTCGAGACAGCCGTCGCAGTGCGCGACGCAGACATCGCGATCGGGCGGGCGCACGAACAACCCGCACAGCGCCGTTGCGAGCAACGCTCGGATCGTCATGCGTCCAGCACTCGTCGCATCAGATCCCAGCGGGAACGACCGCCGACCTTCTTGCGCAGGTTGAACGCGTGCATCTTCACCGTGCGGGGCGAGATTTCCATCGAGACGCCGATCTCGCGGTAGCGATAGCCCATCGCGATGTAGCGCAGCACGACGCGCTCGCGCCCGGACAGTCGGACGTCCTGCGCGAGCACGGCGACGCGTGCATCGACATTCGCAACAGAGAGTACGGTGCGGGGGGTTGGCTCGCCCTTTGCGGTGGTGAGAACGAAGGGTTCGGCAAGGGCGGCGGCGTCGCGGGCGTCGTCGTGGTCGTCGTGCAGCGTCATCGAATCGCTCGGGCTTTCCGGCGGTCGTCTTCGCCGCCGAAATCCCGAGTCGGCCGCAGATGCGGCGCGTTGCAATCGATCAGCGCTGGGCGAGCAACGGTGCGTCGCGGCGCGGCGCCGGGCAGCCGTAGAGGCGCGTGACCTCGGCCGCCATCTTCCCGCGCAGCGCGAACCACAGCATCTTGTAGTCGGCGCGCAGGGACCACAGCGGATACTGAAAGCTGGCCGGCTTGTTGTTCTCGATGAAAAAGTGGCCGATCCACGCCGGCCCGTAGCCCATCACCATCGCGATCGGTAGCAGCCACCACGTGCTGGTCATTGCCGCGGTCACGGCGGTGCAGCTGCCCATCGACGTGCCGAAGTAGTGCAGCGTGCGGCAGATCGGCACGCGGTGCTCACCGATATAAAACGGCCAGAACTCCTCGAAGCTCGCGATGCGGCGGTCGGACATGGCTGCCGGCGAGTCTACCAGCGGCCGCGCGGGCGCCAACCCGGTTTCGTCAGCCCGCGGCCTGCACGGCGGAGAGACTCGGGAAGCTCTCGACGACGAGCAGCCGCATGAGCGCCGCGCGATCGCCCGCCGCGATCGCCGTGAGGGCAGGGCCGATCGGCCGCGTCGGCGTGACCGCGAGCGGTGACCTCGCTGCGTCTGCGGGGATCTCGAACGCATGCACGCCGAGTGCGGCGCCGCGCTCGACGTGCGACGCCACGATCGAGAACGTCGCGCCGTCGTAGCGCAGCGGCAGGCCGGCCTCTTCCCACGTGCACACCTCGCCACCGCCGGCGCGCACGCGCACGCACGATGTGCCCGCGATCGTGTCGCGCTCGCCGGGATCGTCGGCACGCGCCTGCGCGAGCTCGGCTTGCCACTTGCGGATCTCGGTGATGACTTTGGTGCGGGCGTCGGGATCGAGCTTCGCGATCGCGTCCGCGACATCGGCGAGTCGGCCGGGCTCGAGCGTGCCTGCGGTCTCGCCTTCGGCACGCCACGACGAGGTCGGGGTGCGCACGGCGGAGCCTCGGATCTCGCGCGCGCCGTCGGGCAGCGGCAGCGTGATCGTCCAGTTGTCGCGGCGCAGGCCGCCTTCGGCCGCGAGGACCTCGAGCGTGCCGGACATGCCGGCGGGGCCGATGACGTCGTAGACGATCACGATCGCGTGATCGGGCATCGGCGCGAGCTCGAGCATGATGCTGCGGGGGTCGGCGGGGATCGGGAGATCGGCGCGGGGGTTCGCGGCGTCGAGGGTCGCGGCGATCGGTGTCGACGCGCTCGGGGGCTGCGGCTCGTCCTCGCTGGAGAGTCGATCGCAGGCAGCCGCGAGCAGGAGGGTCGCGACGATTCTCGGGGCGATCGAAGGAGGCATTTGGGCGCGAGCTCCCTAGACTGTCGAGTAGCACCCGGGGTACCGGGGGCGAAGTTCTCTGCGATTTCTCCGCGACGGATCGGCTGCACGGCCGACAAGGACCGTACCCTCTCGAACTCGATAGGCTAGGTGCTCCCACCATGCGCGCACGTCCCTCCCTCCTCGCGTTCACCGTCGCGCTCTCCTCCTGCAAGAGCGCCGAGCAGCAGCAGCAGATCGAGGACAACACCCGAAAGCTCACCGTCGATTCCACCGCGGATGCGACCGCGCCGATCGTCGATGACAACTACAAGTTCCGGCTCGGGTGGCCCGGCGAGGGCTGGAAGCTCATGGGGCCCGGCGAGGCCGCGGCGATCTCGCCCGACGCGTGTGCCGGTGCGATGCGCCCCGGAGTCGTGGCGCTCACCGTGATCGTCGAGAGTCTTCCGGGTGCGAGCATCGACGCGTACACCGAGCTCGTGCTCGGCAACGCAGGATCGACGGTCGCCGAGCTGAACGTGGAGTCGCGCGAGCAGATCACCTTCGCCGGCCAGCAGGCGGTGCGCCTGGTCTGGACCGGCAAGACGAACGGGGTCTCGCAGCGGTGGATCAATACGGTGTTCGTGCGCGATGGGCACGGCTACCAGCTCGTGGGTTGGGGACCGATGAGCTCGTTCGACGGCGAGCAGCTCGCGCCGATCCTCGCGGAGTTCTCGCTGCTCGAGGGCAAGGTCACCGGTCCGCCGGTGGTCGCGCTGGCCGATCGCGACGGTCCCGGCTGGCGGCTGGCCGGAGGTGTCTTCGCGAGCGCGGTGTCGGGGATCCGCATCGCGCCGTCGTCCGGCTGGCGCGTCAGCAAACCTGCCTCGGTCGCGGCGGCCTCGCCGAACAAGCGGCCCGCGAGGATCTCACCAACCGCATCGGTGCCGCGACCGAGGGCACGGCGACGCTCGCGGGCAAGCCCGCGAGACGTACGACGTGGTCGGGGGTGACCAAACGCGCGGAGATGATCTCCGCGGTGATCGACGGAGCGGTATTCGTGCTGATCGCAGAGGATGTCGAAGCGAAGGATCTCGAGCGGTTCGTGACGTCGTTCCGGGTGCTCGAGTGAGCTCAGCCCCCGCCGCGCTGGATCCCGAGCAGCTTCATCTTCTTGTGCAGATGCGTGCGCTCGATCCCCAGCGACTCCGCCGTCTTCGACACGTTCCACGCGAGCTCGCGCAGCCGCTGGGTGATGAACGCGCGCTCGACCGCTTCGCGAAAATCCCTCAGCGACAGCTCCGGCGGCAGGTTGCCGACCGGCAGCTCGACGAGCGAATCGGTGCCGTCGAAGCTGTCATCCGTGCCGCCGCGTAGCTCGGCGGGGACATCGTCGACGCCGAGATCACCGTCCGAGAGGATCACCATGCGTTCGATCACGTTGCGCAGCTCTCGCACGTTGCCCGGCCACGCGTGCCCCGCCAGCGCCGCGATCGCCTCGGGGGCGATTCGTTTCGCCGCGAGCCCGTTCTCCTGACACGTCGCGTCGATGAAGTGGCGGGCCAGCAGCTCGACGTCCCCCGCACGCTCGCGCAGCGGCGGCACGTGCACCGGCACGACGTTCAGCCGGAAGTACAGATCCTCTCTGAACTCCCCCGCTGTCACGAGCTCCTGCAGATGCCGGTGCGTCGCTGCCAACACGCGCACATCCACGTTGATCAGCTTGCTCCCACCGACCCGCATCAGCTCGCCGCTCTGCAGCACGCGCAGCACCTTCGCCTGCGCGCCGATCGCCATGTCGCCGATCTCGTCCAAGAAGATCGTCCCGCCATCCGCGACCTCGAACAGACCCTTCTTCAGCACCACTGCGCCCGTGAATGCGCCGCGCTCGTGACCGAACAGCTCGCTCTCGATCAGCTCCCGAGGAATCGCGGCGCAGTTGACCTTCACGAACGCCGCATCGCGGCGCTCGCTCGCCTCGTGCACGGCGCGGGCGACGAGCTCCTTGCCGCTGCCGCTCTCGCCGGTGATGAGCACGCGTGCCTTCGTGCGCCCGACCTTCGCGATCTGGGCGAGCAGCGACTTGGTCGCCGGGCTCTCGCCGATGATCTCGCCGCGGATCCGCGAGCGCAGCACCCGGAGCTGCGAGTCCGCCGCGTACTGCCGCAACGCGTTGCGCACGCTGACGATCACGCGATCGCGATCCAGCGGCTTCTCGAAGAAGTCGAACGCACCGAGTCGCGTCGCACGCACCGCATCCTCGACGCCGGCATGACCGCTGATGAGGATCACCGGCAGCACCGGATGACCACCGCCATCGGCGGCGAGTCGCTCGAGCACGTCGAGCCCGCTCAGCCCCGGCATCAGCACGTCCATCACCAGCGCCTGCACCGGCGGATCGCTCGATGCGAGCAGCGCGAGCGCCTCGTTGCCGTCGGCGGCCTCGAGCACCTCGGCGCCCTCGCCTTCGAGCACCATGCGCAGCGTGCGACGGATGTTCTTCTCGTCGTCGGCGACGAGGATCCTGCCGCGCAGCGCAGTCGACTCGGTGGGCCCCTGCTCCTCGGCCATCGCGGACATCATAGCCCACACCAGTGGTAGCCTCGTGCGGTCCATGCCGAAGCCGACGCTGTTTCTCAAGAGCACGTGCACGAGCTGTCGCGAGGTTCGGGCGCTCGTGGCCGAGCTGGGCGCAGATGTCATCCTCCGCGACTACGCGAAAAAGCCGCTCGAGCGCGCCGAGGTCGAGCAGATCGTGACGCTCGCGGGCGGCAGCGCGAAGGTGCTCAACACCCGCCACGCCGAGGCGAAGGAAAAGGGCTGGATCAACACCGCGCCCGATCTCTCGACGTTCGTCGAGGCGGTGTTGCACGAGCCGAACCTGCTGCGCCGGCCGATCCTGCTGAAGGGCAAGAAGCTCGTCATCGGCAAGGACGAGCCGGCGATCCGCAAGCTGCTCGGCTAGCCGTCGAGTTGGTCACGCACGCACGCGCGCAAGCACGTCGCCGATCGCGACGCTCGTCTGCTCGCCGGTCGCGAGCCGCTTGAGCGTCAGCTCCCCGCGGGCGAGCTCGTCGGTGCCGAGGATCCCGCACCACGTCGCCTTCACCCCGGGACTGTCGGCGTACTGGAGCTGACGGCCGAGCTTCGCCGCCTCGGGGAATACCTCGACGCGCAGGCCTGCGCTGCGCAATCGCTTCGCGACGTCGAGCACCGCCGCGAGCTCGACGTCGAGCCAGCACAGCATGATCTCCGGACCCGTCGCGAGCTCGGGATACATCGCGCGCTCGGTCATCACCACGAGGATCCGCTCGAGGCCGAGCGACAGCCCGACCGCGGGCACCTTGCGCTTGCCGAACATGCCGACGAGCTCGTCGTAGCGACCACCGCCCGCGAGGCTGCCGGCGAGATCGTCGACCTGCACCTCGAAGATCGGGCCCGTGTAGTAGCCGAGGCCGCGCGCGAGCGCCGGCGTGAAGCGAGCACGCGCGCCCGCCGAGGTGGTTGCGAGCAGGCGCAGCAGATCACCGAGCTGGTCGATCGCCGCGCGGCCCCCGTCGTCGACGAGCGCGGTCGCGATCGCCTCGAGCCGCGCGTCATCGGTCTCGTCGGCCGGCCGGTCCAGCAACGTCAGCAAGCGACTCGCGGACGCGTCGGCGACACCGCGCGCGACGAGCTCGGCGATCACGCCATCACGACCGATCTTGTCGAGCTTGTCGACCGCCTGCAGCGCGGAGCCTTCGAGCGCGACGTCGATGCCCGCGGCGCGGATGAGCCCGCGCAGCAGCTTTCTGTGATTGATGCACAGCCGGTAGCCCGTGAATCCGAGTCGATCGAGCACGTCGCACGCCGCCGCGCACACCTCGGCCTCCGCGACGAGGCTCTCGGTGCCGGTGATGTCGACGTCGCACTGATAGAACTCGCGGAAGCGACCCTTGCCGGGACGATCCGCGCGCCACACCGGCTGGATCTGATAGCGCTTGAAGTACTTCGGCAGATCGCCGTACTGCGCGACGACCCGCGCGAGCGGCACGGTCAGATCGTAGCGCAGTGCTTGATCCGACAGCGCATCGGCGTCGAGCTCCGTGCCGGACGCGATCACCCGCTGCAGCTCCTCACCGCGGTGCAAGATCCGATAGATGAGCTTCTCGTCCTCGCCGTACTTGCCGAGCAGGATCTCGACGTTCTCGACGGCGGGCGTCTCGAGTGGCACGAAGCCATAGCGCTCGTACACGTCGCGCACGACGGCGACGACGTGGTTGCGCCGCGCGAGATCGTCGGGGAGAAAGTCGCGCATGCCCGACGGCGGCTTGGTGCTGATCACCATGATCGGCACCGGTTGTATGCGAAAGCCGGCGGCGGCGCAAAACCATCCCAGCCGGAAGGACGGCTAGGGCGCCTGTTCTTCGGGCTCGAACGTCACGAGCTGGTCGTTCATCGACGCGTTCTGCACGAGGATCCACTCCGGCGTGCGTGCGGCGTGCTCGATGCGGACCTCGTCGATGATGCCGTCCCAGTAGCGATCCTCGCCGGCGACCGCGTTGCCGATGAGGACGTCGGAGGCACCGTCGGCGAGCGTGTCGCCGCCCAGCGGCGCGCCGCCGGCTTCGACGCCGTCGACGTAGACCACGACCTGCGCCGACGCTGCGCTCCACACCATCGCGACGTACGCCCAGGTGTCCGCCGGAAGCGTGTCCGCCGGACGGACCTCGATGGTGCCACCGTCCGCGCCGTCGGTGCGCACGCGGACTTTCACGTCCTGCTCGTGCGCGCCGAGGAAGAACACGTGGTCGCTGCCGCCAGTGTCGAATGCCTTGCTGACGATGCGATCGTCCCCGACGGTCGTGTGCCGTACCCACGCGGAGACGGTGAGCTCGGTCCATTCGTCGGTGTCGATCGCACCGATGACCGCGACGTCGTCGGTGCCGTCGAACGAGAGCGCCGGCGTCGCAAAGCCCGTGACGAGATCATCGAACACCATGCCGCCCTGGGTGGTCGCGTGCCGATCGGACGGCGAGCTGTCGAAGATCTGCGGCGCGTCCGTGCTCGGATCGTCGTCGAGGTGATACGTGCCGGCATAGCCGGTCGCCCACACGCCGTGCGGATCGTTGCCGGACGGGGCCTCGTCGTTGCCCCAATACATGTAGATCGTGTCGGACGGATCGAACTGCGGCACGAGCACCCACACCGCGGACGTGCCGTTCGGATCCCAGTGCTCGATCTCGTGGCGGAGCACCGTGTCGTCGTCGTCGTCGATGAAGCGGAGATCCTGACCACGCGATTGCAGCTCGGCGTAGGTGATGCGCCTCGAGTCGAGCAGGATCAGGATCGGTACGTCGTCGAGTGCATCCGGTGCCGGCAGCTTCAGTGTCAGCGGGCGCCGCTTCGCCCAGTCGATGTCCCACCAGCCCTTCACGTCGCCGGAGTCGCTGTCCGACGCGTCGGCCGAGGCCTCGGTCGCGTCGGTCGTCGGCAAGGACGCATCCCCGGAGGTCGGATCGCCGGTCGTCGGATCGTCGGTGGGATCGGACGCACTCGAGTCACTCGGCTGCGATGTCGTGGTCGGGGTGGTCGCGGTGGCGGTCGATTCGCTCGTCGTCGGATCGCTCGCGAAGTCGGTGTTCGTGCCTTCGCTGCCGACGCCCGCGGAATTGAAGCCACAGCCACCGAGCCATGCGGCGGCGACGATCGCGTGTTGTCGGCGGCGGATCCTAGATCGGTGCACGCTTGCAGCGTAGCAAGCCGGCGCTGCGTACGGGAGGCCCGAGGGAGCTTTCACAGGCGCAGGCGTTGGCGTCGCGCTCGCCGCTCGAGCACGCGAGCAGCGAGAACGTGAGCCCACGGTGTGATCAGAACCGTCCGTGTACGGCGATGCCGGCGAACCCGGGTCCGAACATGGGCGTCGCAGCGCGCTGCGATGATCGTGACTTCTTCATGCGCGTCACGCCGACCGCGAGCATCGCGACACCGCCGAGCGCGAGCACGCCACCCGAGACGGCGCAGGCGAGCAGCATCGTGTCACCGCGCCTGCCCCTGGCGATCTCGTCGCGCCGCGCATCTTCGTCGGCGAGCTGATCGAGCTCGGGGATCCGATCCTCGGCGCGAGCGGTCATCACGACACCGGCGCTCACACCTCCGGCGACAAGCCCGATGCCCGCGACCAGCATCGCGGCACCGCCACCCGTGAGCCCACGTCCCCGCGGCTTGTCCGACGTCGGCTCGACACGCGGCTCGATCTTCGGCGGTGGCGCCGCGGGTTGCTTTTCTGCGGCCTCGATGCGCGCGCCGAGCTCGTCGATGCGCACGTTCGCCTTCGCGACGTCTTCGGGATCAAGCGTGCCGGCGGCGCCGATCTCCTCGACGTAGCGCTCGAGCAAGCCCTTCGCCTTTTTGAGGCGCGCCACGTCGTGATCCTGATCGAAGGCGTTCTCCTGCGCGCGTGCGATGTTGTAGACGATCGCGTTGCGGGCCGCGGCGACGCTCGCAGCCTGATCCGGTGTCGAACTGTCAGCGTCGCGCAAGCGACCGAGCGCCTGCTTCCAGCTCTCGATCGCGAGGTCGTAATCGAGCGTCTCGTAGTGCGTGAGGCCTTCGGTGTACAGCGCCTGCGCCTCGGTGAGCGCGGGGTCGGCGGGGCCGGGCTCGGTCGGCGCCGACGCGCTCGTCGCCGGACCGACCCTCGCATGGGCGGGCGTCGCGACGCACAGCGCCGCGAGCACGACGCTCGCGCGCCCGAGGCTCAAAGCACCCCCAAGTGGAGGATGAAGGGGATGTCATTGGGTGGCGCGTACGCGACGATCAGATCCGAGGTCGTGGCGGCGTACTGATAGATCGCAAACGCGGTTGCGTGCGGGGTGTAGAGGTCGCCGAGCCACGTCAGCGTCGCGTCCGCATTGCTGCCGTACAGGCGAAGGTAGCGCTCGCCATCTTCGTCGATGAGCGCGACGACGTCCTGACCCGGCGCGTAGTCGAACTCGCCGAGACGGAGGTCCGCGACGACGGCTACGGGATCGGTGAACGTCGGGCTCGGGTCGCCGTCGTCGATGAGGTCGTAGACCTCGAGTCCGTTGGGGCCAGCGGTGACGAGCATGCCGTTGAGCATCGGGCCGATCGCGATCGTCGTGTAGTCGATCGGACCGGGCAGCAGTCCCTCGACGAGCAGGTAGGGCCCGAAGCTCTCGCTGGTCCCGTAGATGTCGAGGGCGCCGCCGTAGGCAGCGATCAACGAGACGTCGAGATCGAAGCTCTGGACCGCGTCGAGGTCGCTCACCGGACCTGCAACGGTGGTGCTCGTCGTGTCCGCCCCCGAGAAGAACGCGGCGGCTTCGAGCACGTGCAGTGCGTCGTCGGTGCCGACCACGACGCCACCCGCCGGCGGCAGACCCTCGCGCGGCACGACGGGCCCGATGTGCGGCGCGCGGCTCGGGCCGATCATGTACTCGGCGCGCGCGGCCTGCAGTACCGTCGAGTGTGTCGTGAATCCCGCGTCATGCGTCACGACGACGACCGGGGTCGGGACGTTGGGCTCGGCTTCGAGGTTGCCGACGGCGATGCCGGTCGGAATGCCCGTGGTCGAGAACATCGGCAGTTCCGGCTGCGCGAAGAACCCGAAGCCGCCGGTGAAGTTCCACGCCAGTCCGTCCTGCGTGGCGACGACCAGGCTGGTCGGTGCGTCGACCTCGACGGCGTCGAGCGTCATGTCGACGATCGGCGCCGCCATCTCGAACCACCCGAGATACGAATAGCAGGTGTAGCCCACGAGCAGCGGGCCCTCCTCGGGACATGGGGGTTCGAAGCCGGTCTCCTCCATCGGTATCGTCGGATCCGTCGTTTCGGGTGGCGAGGTCGTCAGCGTCGGATCGGTGGGCGACGACGGATCGGGAATCGTCGGATCGACGCCCCCGGTGCTCCCGCTGGTGGATTCTTCGCCACCGGGCGGGGGCGGTGCGACGGCACGACGCGCGACGCGGATCATGCCGCGATCCTGCGACGCAATGATGATCTCCGCGGCGCCGTCGAGATCGAGATCCGCGACGACCACCGACGACGCGTCGTCGATGTCGAGACTGCCGCCGTAGATCGGCCGGCCCTCGCCGTCGTTGTCGAACAGGTAGACATCGCGGCGCCCGCCGGGCGCTGGGCCGGACATCACGAACTCGGGCTCGACATCGTCGTCGAGATTGCGCGCGAGCAACGTGGTCGGGACCCAGCCCAGATCGTACACCTCGTTCGGATCTCGCGGGAACGTGAACGTCGTGTCGCGCCCGGTGGTCAGCCAGACCTTGCCGTCGGTGCCGACTGCGAGGACGTCGCCGAACGTGTCGTTGTCGAGATCGTCGAGCACGAACGCCGCGGGGCCCGGCCCGACGCCGATCGTGGTTTTCGGCGTGAACGCGCCGCCGGTGCTGCGCGAGTGGACGACGACGCTGTTGCCGGTGCTCGATGCGACATAGACGAGGTCGGCGTCGCTGCTGATCGTCTGGAGATCCGCGGAGCCGGCAACCTCGGTGTGAACCGGCGGATCGAAAGCCGAC
>Ga0163144_10010087_pt1 | contig 20190 bp, 15 predicted proteins | sample OliLak19BULKMAT1_FD_123175 | JGI IMG/M metagenome (GOLD analysis project Ga0163144, IMG submission 123175) | Freshwater microbial mat bacterial communities from Lake Vanda, McMurdo Dry Valleys, Antarctica - Oligotrophic Lake LV.19.BULKMAT1 | ecosystem: Environmental > Aquatic > Freshwater >... | reverse complement strand
CCGAAGCGGTCGGGTTCCGCGCACGCCATCAGATCGAGCAGGGTCTCTTCGCCCTCGCCCTCGACCACCGCATCGATGGCGGCCTCGCGAATGCTGTGGCTCGGCGCTCCGCTGACGTGCGGGCCGCCGAACACGATGGGCGTCGGCGCGATCCGTTTCAGGGCGCGCGCCACCTCGACGGACCAACGATGGGTGATGGTGTACGAGCTGAAGGCGATGACGTCGGGCCGCGTCGCGGCGACCCGCTGCGCCGTGGACTCGGGCGTCGGCTCGAGCAGACGCGCGAGGAACGCATTGTCCGGACCGCTGTTGGACGAGAATGGCTTCGGCTCGTAGACCAGCACGCTCTCGTGGCCGTGCGCCTTGGCGTAGGCGGACAAGGCCTCGATGCCGAGATGCTCCAGACCACTGGTGACGAATGTGACGCGCATCCCGGGCCTACGCGTCAGTGGGGCGTTTGGAGCGTCGCCTCGAGCGCGCTGAAGATCACGCGGACGTCGAAGTCGAGGATGTGGTTCACCTCGTACGTCGGCATGCACGAGCACCCCGGCCCGACCGGCGGGGCGAGCTCGTTGAATGCGGCGACGTACCCACGCGTGCGGCCGCCGGCGCGCTCGGCCTGCTCGTGCGTGAAGAGGCAGTGCGAGACGGTGCCGTCGCTGAAGACGTACCCGAAGTAGGTGCCCGCCCAACACTGGTCGCAGGTCAGCAGAAAGCGCTCGGATTCCTGACGCCGCAGCGAGGGATGGGAGTTGCCGACGGGTTGTCCCAGCCGTTTGAGATTTTGAAGGTGCCGCGCCAGCTCCGCGACGCGGGTCTGGCTGATCGCGGGCGCGATCGCCTGGAGCCGCACGTCCATGTGCTTCTCGTGCTCGAGCTGAAAGTAGGCGCGGATGCCGTGCGCGCGCGCGATCGCGAGGACATGCTCGACGTGATCGATGCCCGCCGGCGTGACGACCGTCATCGTGACGACGGCGACGCCGCGGGCGCGGAGCGCCTCGATGGCGCGCAACACGCGGACATACGATCCGCGCTGGCGTTGCGCATCGTGGACGCTCTCGGGTCCGTCGAGTGTGACGCAGACGAGATCGAGCTCGGCGACGTCGTCGAGGCGGTCGGTCACCCACCAGCCGTTGGTGTTCATCGACGCGTGCACGCCGCGCGACTTCAAGTGCCGAGCGATGGCGCCGAGATCCTTTCGCACCAACGGCTCGCCGCCCATGATGCTCGCGCGGGCCATGCCGCCGGCGCGCAGCTGGTCGATGGCGTCGCACCAGCCCGCTGTGTCCATCTCGTCGCGCTGCTGCAGCGGAATCTCGCAATAGGTGCAGCGGAAGTTGCAGCGGTTCGTGAGCGACAGGCTCATCTGGAAGGGGCTCTTGCGCCGCAACATCCGGCGCGCGCCGAGCTTGAGCAGGGGTCCGGCAAATGCCGCGCCGCGCCGTAATACGCCTGGCGGTGCGGAGGCTGCCTGAGGAGCGGTGGCGTTGTCGGCTTTCATTCCGCTCGGTTCACATGCCAGCCCGCGGAGCGGGTTGTCAAAGTAATTGCGCGCCTCAGACCCAGTCGCGCCAGGCGGCGTACAGCGCTGCTCCGAACAGCACCGCGCACCAACGGTGCACGACGCGCAGGCGTGCGGCCCGCTCGGCGGTGAGGCCGTCCCAGGCGAGGAGGAGCGGGAATGCCCCGATGAAGAGGGTGCCGACGGGGTACCGGAACGCGCCGAGCGATGCCGCCGTCATGACGATCGCCACCGCCCCCGCGCCCGCGGCCAGGAACGCAGTCCAGCGCGGACCGAACGCCAGCCAGGTCGTGTGAATGCCGCTCGCCTCGTCTTCGATCCGATCGCCCGACTCGTGGATGAGCTGGTTCTGCAGCAGGAGGGCGGTGAAGGCCGTCGCGATGACGCTGAAACCGGCCGGCAGCGAGGAATCGGCCATCCCGAGGTACAGCATCGGCACGTACCAGGCCGCGTTGGCGAGGGTGCCCACCACGGGAATCGTCTTGAGGCGGGGCCCGACCGAATACAGGCAGCCGACCGCCAGGCAGCACACGGTGGCGATCTGGACGGGCCACGGACTGAAGGCCGCGAGCGCCACGCTCACGGCCGGCAGCGCGATCAGCGAGAGCTTGTACCCATTGCGACCAGGGACGACCAAGGGATTCTTCCGCGCGTCGCGGTCGACGTAGCGATCGGAGATGGCGTTGACGAGGAAGCCGAAGGCGAGAATCGCGAAGAGGTTGGCCATGCCACGCGCCGCGGCGAGGAGCGCGGTCGCGGTGGGGACGCTCGTATCGAAGGTTGCGAGGGGCAGCGGCAGGATGTGGACCCACTGCCGCACGCGGTATAGACGCAACAGATCGATCAGCGGAGAGCTGCTCGGGACGTCGCGCGCCGCCATCTCGCGCGCCGCGGCTTCGCGCCCCGCGACCTCGACTGTATCGTGCAAACGCACCGGCGCGCTGCGCGCCGTCGTATCGAGCACGGGGCTGCCGGAGAGATCACTCAGCGGCTGAGCCCGCCAATGCGTAGGGGGTCGAGGAACATGCGGCGTCTCGGGCGGGGGATTCTCTCGCCGTCATCGCGCCCCTGTCAAGGAAATCTTCGCGCTGGCGGCGGTCGTGACGTGGAACGATGCGCGTGCTTCCGCCGCTCAACCCCGACCCGCGCCCGCCGCGACGGCGGCGGTACGTGCGCCGAGCGTCGCCAGCACGTCCGCAACCCGCTCGGCCGCGTGCCCGTCCCACAGCGGCGGGCGCCGCGGCGGCGGCCGGTCTCCGGCGAGCAGCCGTGCGATCTCCGCCAGCAACGACTCGGGACGCGTGCCGACGACGCGATTGGTGCCGTCCGCCACGGTCGCTGGCCGCTCGGTGTTGTCGCGGAGCGTCAGGCAGGGGACCCCGAGGTAGGTCGTTTCCTCCTGGATGCCGCCCGAGTCGGTGAGGACGAACTGGGCGCGCTGCATCAGGGCCAGCATGTCGAGGTAGCCGAGCGGCGCCGTGGGATGCAGGCCTGGAAGCCCCTCGAGCACCGACCAGAGGCCCGCGGCCTCGAGGCGGTCGCGGGTGCGGGGGTGCACCGGGAATACGATCGGGAGCCGTCGCGCGGCCTCGGCAATGACGCGCAGGAGCGCCGCCAGCGTGCTGCCATGATCGACGTTCGAGGGCCGGTGCAGGGTGAGGACCCCGTACGGCCCGCTGAGGCCGCGAGCGGCGGCCGGATGGCGGCGCGCGGCGCGCGGGTGGAAGCGCACCAGCGTGTCGATCATGACGTTGCCGACGTGGTGCACGGCCGCGCCGGATATGCCCTCGCGCGCGAGGTTGTCGACGCCGCTCGCCTCCGACGCGAACAGCAGCTCGCTCACGGCGTCGATCGTGATGCGATTCACCTCTTCCGGCATCGTGCGATCGAAGCTCCGCAGGCCCGCTTCGACATGCGCTATCGGGATGCCTAGCGCGGATGCGGCAAGGGCGCCGGCGGCGCTCGAATTGACGTCGCCGACGACCACGACGAGATCGGGCCGCAGCTCGGCGAGTACCCGTTCGAGCTCGCGCCGCATGCCCTCGATCTGCGCCGTCTGCCCGCCGCCGGGACCGGCGAGCCTGACGTCGGGCGGCGGCAGCTCCAGCTCCGCGAACAGCTGCTCCGACATCGCGGGGTCGTGGTGCTGCTGGGTGTGAACGAGCAAGGGCTCGAAGACGTCCGGGTGGGCGCGCTCCGCCGTGAGTACCGCGGCCATTTTTACCAGATTGGGCCGGGTCCCGACGATGTTGACGACGCGCAGCACAGCGGCGTGGGTAGCACTTTCCGCCGGAACCGGTCCATCGAATCGTGCGCGTCGCTGCGAGCGCTCAGCCGTGCCCGATCGTGCCGCTCGGGTCTCAGTCTGTTCGTGAGGCCTGGGCAGTGTCGCCGGTGGGTGGGTCAGGGTGTGCTCCTACGGTCGCCGGGTTTCCGCCACCCAGCGCATACAACCCGCCGCTGCCTCCATGGCCTGGGCACACGCGAGCTGCGGCTCCCCGGAGCACACCCTGACCCACCCACCGGCGAGGCATCACAACGAAGACGATCGGACGCGCAGACTCTCCCTCGAACCAACGGCTCCATGAGATTGAGTAGTGATGATGCAGGCGGCGGGCGGGTCGGGGGTGGCTCCGGGGAGCGCCAGCTCGCGTGTGCGCCGGTCAGAGAGGCAGCGGCAAGTTGTATGCGCTGGGTGTCAGCGACCGCGCGACCGTAGGAGCCACCCCTGACCCGCCCGCCGCCTGCCACCACTCGCCCACTGCCGCGAGCATCGAACGGGAGACAGTACCGATCATGCCCGTCTGGTTGACCGGTCGTCGGCGGACGACTACGGCTTCGCCCGGTGTCGATCTCCGGTACGACCTCGTCCAGCTCCGTGAGCGACCCGGCGGCCGGCTGCGTCGTCCATTCCTGGAACGAGTGGGACCCACTCGAGGAAGTCGTCGTCGGGCGGCTCGAGGGCGCGGCGGCGCCGCCGGCGCACGTGACGATGGTCGGCAATCTCCCCGCGGGCGCGGCCCGGCTCTATCCGCTCCTCGCCGGTCGCCACTATCCGAAGATGCTCGTGCGGCCCGCGCAGCGCGAGCTCGAAGGCTTCGTCCGTCTCCTCGCAGGGGAGGGGATTCTCGTCCGCCGGCCGGACGTCGTCGATTTCGCCCGCCGCTTCGCCTCACCGCACTGGCGCTCGAACGGCTTCTGCACCGCGAGCCCGCGCGACGGCATCCTGATCATCGGCGACGAGATCATCGAGACGCCGATGGCGTGGCGGTCCCGCTACTTCGAGGTGCACGCCTACCGCACGTTGCTGAAGGAGTACTGGGCGCGCGGCGCGCGCTGGGTGTCGGCGCCGAAGCCCGAGCTGCGCGACGAGCTCTACGATGCCGCGTTCGCGCCGGCGCCGAAGGGTGAGCCGGTCCGCTACATCACGAACGAGATCGAGCCCGTCTTCGACGCCGCCGACTTCGTGCGCTGCGGCACGGACCTGTTCGTCACGCGCAGCAACGCGACCAACCATGCCGGCATCGAGTGGCTGCGCCGCCATCTCGGAGCGCGCTTCCGCATCCACGAGATCCGGAGCCGGTGCCCACAGCCGCTCCACATCGACACGACGTTCATGCCGCTCGCGCCGGGCAAGGTGCTCGTCAATCCCGAGTACATCGACACCGCCGACCTCCCGCCCGTCCTGCGCGGCTGGGACATCCTCGTCGCACCGGAGCCCGATCCCATCCGCGGCCTGCGGAACGTCCATCTCTCGATGGTGAGCAAGTGGATCAGCATGAACATGCTGATGCTCGATCCCAAACGCGTCGTCGTCGAAGAGTCGCAGATCTCGATGATGCGGCTCCTCGAACGCCACGGCTTCACGCCGGTGCCGAGCCCGTTCATGAACTACAAGCCGTTCGGGGGCTCGTTTCATTGCGCGACGCTCGACATCCGTCGACGCGGCACGCTCGAGACGTATTTCTAGCGGGTCCCGTACCATGAGGCCTCGTGTGCAGAGCGTTGCCGCCGCGCGCGCGATCGCGGTGCGTGTTGGGCTCGCGGCGCTGAGCACCGCTGTCGCCCTGGTCCTGGCCGAGGTGTTGGCGCGGAGCCTGGCGATCGATCAAAGGCTCCTGACGGCGTCGCTGTTCTTCCAGGGCGCCGACATCGAGGTCCATCGCATTTCCGCTGATCCCGCGCTCCACTACGAGCTCGCGCCCGGGACCTCCTGCGACTGCTCGGTCGGCGGGCCGGCGTACCACGTCACCATCGACGAGCACGGCGCCCGCCATCCGACGCATGCCCTCGCGAAGGCTCCGGGCGTGTACCGCATCATGGCGGTCGGTGGGTCCACCGTGTACGGCGGCGCCGTCGACGACGCGCAGACGATCCCGGCTGCGCTCGAACGGCAGCTGAATGCCGACACGGCGTCGCCGCGCCGCTACGAGGCGTGGAACTTCGGGACGTCCGCCTACATGCTGCGACAAGCGGCCGATCTCGCGCGAGGCCGGCTCGACGACGTCCGCCCCGACCTCGTGCTGGTGCAGCTGTACAACAGCGGCCGGCGCGCGTACCTGATGCCCGCGTCGTATGACGCGCTCGATTACGACTGGCGCGCGCTGCTGGCCGATCCCGACTTCTTCCCCGAACAGTTCACGTTTCCCTGGTGGCTGCCGGCGCCGATCTCCGAGCCCCTGATGCGCCGTTCGGCCCTCGCCCGCGCCGGGATTGCCCTCGTTCCCGGGTTCGGACCGAATCGTGGGTGCGACTGGTGCGAGCGGCGCGACCAGGACGCGGCGCGTGCGCTCTCGAGCATGGCGGAAGCGCGCGGGATTCCCGTCGTCTACTACGCGATCCCGGCCACGCGCTGCGCGGCGGACGGCACACCGGAGCCGGACCGACCGTCGCCGGGGGCCGAGAGCGTCTATCCCGGCCTCGACGCGGAGCGCTTCGTCGATTTGTTCGCGGCGGGCCGCGAGCCCGCGTTCTACCAGGTGCACCCGCCGCCGCCGATCCTGGAGGAGTATGCGCGGCTGCTCGTTGCGGCGCTGCGCGCGCGCGGGCTGCTGGCGCCGCCATGACCGTCGCGCTCATCGCGCTTGCGACCGTGCTCGTGCCGCTCTTGGTGGGCGCGGTGCTCGGCGTCGCCGTACGCCGCGCGCGCGGACGCCACCTTCGTGGGGTCGTCGCGGGGCTACTGTCACTGGCGGTGCCGACCGCGAGCGCGATCGCGTGCGTCATTGGGTATCCAGTCATCGGACTCTGGGATGCCGTCGCCGCAGGTCTCTTCCTCGGCGTCGGTTTCATCGCCACGGCACACCGGGCGTTTGCGGCTCGAGATCGCCTCCTCTCCGTGGCTGCTGGCAGCGCCGTGGGCCTGGTGTTGCTGGAGATCGGAGCCTCGTTCTTCCTTCCGCCACCGCCGCGATTTCCGACGTCGGCCGGCGCTCACTTCCTCCTCGCGGACGCCATCAACGCGAGCCGCCAGCACCAGAGCTGGGACTTTCGCAGTCGCGAGATCGCGTGCGCGGTCGTGTACGGCGAGCAGTATCGCGGCATGCTGCCCCGCGACGAGACCGCGGTGCGATTTCCGAGTCGGTACACGCCGCGCTCCGGCCCGCAACGCCGCGAGCTCCATGTCGGCGACTCGATGGTCTTCGGTCTCGGCGTCGAGCGCGATCAGACGTTCGTCGCCGCGCTCGAGGCGCTGGAGCCGACGACGGAGCACGTCAACGCCGGCATTCCCGGGCTCGCACCGGACGCGTACCTCGCGGTGCTCGAAACCTGGGTCGCCACGCAGCGCTTCGACGTGGTGACGATGTACCTGTTCGAGTGCAACGATCTGCGTGACCTCGACGGGCCGTATCCCTGCTGCGGGTTCGCGCCGCTCCTCGTCTACGACGATCCCGCGCCGCACCTGCGCTGCGCGACGCCGACGGCGTTCGACGTCGCCACCGCCGGGCTCGAATGGCTCCGCTACAACAGCCCGCCGCCGTATCTCTTGCGCGTGCTGGTCGACGACTTCGCGGCGGCCGCTCACGTCGCCGCCATGCTCGTCGAGGCGGGCCAGCGCTACAGTCTCACGTCCCGCTCGACGGCGGCGGAACGACGGGAGCATCTCGCCGCCATCCTCCGGGCCGCACGTGACGAGCTGGCCCGCCGCGGTACCGCCTTCCGCGTCGTGATCTTTCCCGCCCACCTGGAGCCCCTGCGCCCTGAGTCGCCCGAGCAGCGCGAGCTCGACGAGCTTGTCACCGAGCTGGGCATCCCGATGCTGAATGCGTTCGCCGTGCTGGGCGCTGCGGTTGCCGCGCACCGCGAGATCTTCCTTCGTCCGTTCGACCCGCACTTCAATCCGGCGGGACACCGGTTGATCGCCGAATGGCTCCACGACGCGTGGCCGAACCCCGCCGCGACCGGTGGGGCGCTGCAGTGAGGCGGACCGAGCGAACCCCGGCGACTACAAATAGCCGAGGGCGTGCAGCTGGCCCTGCACGTCCGCGTCGACGGACGGCAGCGCCGTCGTCGGGCGCGCAAGCCAGGTGCGGAGGGCGGCGCGCAGGACGTCGGTCTCGGCGGAAGTCATGGGAGCGAGGTTCTGCCGTTCGCCGGGATCGCGACCGAGATCGTAGATCTCCTCGACCGGCGGGCTCTCCCGGCCGCGCCGGTCGAAGCTCCAGATCAGCTTGAGGTCGCGGCGGCGCGCGTAGTGCTTGCTGCGCGCATGCTCGGCCCGCCCAGACTCGACGGTGCCGAACGCGATCCGCGCGTCGTCGGTCTCGCGCCCGTCGAGGATCGGCATCAGGCTCTGCCCGTCGAGCTCGGCGGATGCCGCGACGTGGGTGACGTCGAGGATCGTCGGTGTCAGGTCGACGAGCCGGACGAGGCCGGTCTTGCGCGTGCCCGCGAAGCGACCCTGCGGAAAACGCAGGATCAGCGGGACGTGCGTCATGGTCTCGTACAGATATTCGCTGTGCCCGAACATTTCGCCGTGCTCGGTCATGCTCTCGCCGTGGTCGGCGGTCACGATGACGAGGGTGGAGTCGGCGACTCCCTGGGCGGCGAGTCCCTCGAGCATCCTGCCCAGCAGCGCGTCGACCCAGGCGACCTCCGCCTCGTAGAGCCGGGCGACGTGCGTGACCGCGCCCGGATCCCGCACCACGCGGTCGAATCCCAGCGGGCCGAGCGTGAAGGGGTCGAAGCGCTCGATGCTGCCCGTGTAGGCGGGATCGAGGAGCTCGCGGTAGTGCCGCGGCGGCGCATAGGGATTGTGCGGCTCGTAGAGGTGGACGAACGCAAAGAACGGCCGTGGGTCGGCGCGTCCGAGCCAGGCGAGGGTGCGGTCGACGGTGCGGTCGCCCTCGCGCTCCTGGGGATCGAGCCGGGTCCCGAGCGCGATGCGGAGCGCGCGCGCGGGCAGCGCCAGCGGGGGCAGGCGGAGCGCCGCGCTCGGCAACAGCGGCGAGAGGGCAAAGTCTTCGTCGTAGTGTCGGAAGTGGGAGGCGAGACCCGAGGCCTCGTTCTTGAGCGGCCATCCGCTGACGAAGGCCGCGGTGCGATAGCCGGCGTCCCCGAGCAGCTCGGGGACCGTGACGACGCCGCGACGGATGGGCACCCCGTTGCTGCGAGCGCCGTGACTGGCCGGATAGACGCCGGTCAGCATGGTCGTGTGCGACGGACCCGTGAGCGGGATCGGCGCGGCGGCATGCTCGAAGAGCGCGCCGGCAGCGGCGAAGGCATCGAGCGACGGCGTGTGGCTCGGCTGGCGTCCGTAGCCGCCGAGATGATCGGCCCGCAGCGTGTCGATCGAGATCACGAGCACGTTCGGGCTTCCGTCATGGGCGGCGGCCGCGCCGATCCGGCGTTTCGCCAGCTCGGACGTGACGACGAGCGCGAGGGCACTCGCCAAGGCGAGCACGGTGGCGCTCCTCCAGAGCGCCCGGCTGCGCAGCAGCGCGACGCGCGACGCGAGGGCGCTCGCGACGACACCACCGGCGGCCCCGGCGAGCACGCAGCCCGGAATCAGCCAGGCGAGGGTGGCATCGTGACGGAGGACCAACGCCAGCACTTGGTGCAGGGAGAGCAGCGTCGCGACCGCGATGCCGATCCCGACGGCCGCGGACGACGACGAGCCGCGCTGCGGCCGCACCAGCATCCACGTCCGCGCGACGACGGCGGCGGCGAGCGCGTAGCCGAGCGCGCCGTAGAGCAACACCAGCATGCCGTCCCGGAAGTCGGTGTGCGGATAGCGCCACAGGATGCACGCCGCCTCGATGAGGCCGAGCGTCGCGGCCGTACTTGCGGAGTGTCGGGGCAGTGACGTCCACGCCGACGTCGTGTTCGCGCCGTCCCTCGACTCGCTTCCCACGGGCGCGGTCTATCGGCCGCAGCGGCCGTAGTCGAGGCGTTGCCGGGCGGGGATGATGTCGGGGGTGCGCTTTTGGTTTCGCCACCGAAGCACGGTAGACCCGCAGCGGTGAGATCGCGGCGATGAGGGTGGGATTCGACCTCACGTGCCTCAAAGCCCCGATGGGCGGCTACGAGCGTCACGCGAGGAGCCTGCTCGCGGCGCTCGGCGGTTTGCCGGAGCCACCGGAGATGGTGGCATTCATCGAGCGTGCCTACGGTGCGCGGTTGGTGCCGAGGGGGATGGAGGCGCGCGCCGTCGCCACGCTGCCGCGCTTCATTTTGAAAGTGCTCCTCCAAGACCAGACGTACTGGCCGATGCTGATGCGGCGGGCGCGACTCGACGTCGTACACACGCCGATTTTTGCCGGGATGGTGGCGGCGCCGCGCCCGTACGTGCTCACGCTGCACGATCTGATTCCGCTCCAGACGCCCGAGGCCATCTCGCGTTCGGCGGCGGCATACTGGCGTGCCGTCCTGCCGCGCGCGGCGCGCCGCGCGGACGCGATCATCACCGTGTCCGACTTCACGCGGCGCGAGGTCCTCGCGTATTTCGGGTTTCCGCCGGAGCGCGTCGTGACGATCCCGAACGGCGTCGACGCCCATTTCGCGCCGGTCGTCGACCCCGCGGTCTTGGAACGCGTCCGTGTCCGTCATCGGCTGCCGGCGCGCTTCGTGCTCTTCGTCGGCATCGCGAGCCCGCGGAAGAACCTCGATCGACTCGTGCGCGCGTTCGGAGCGCTGACCGACAGTGATCGTGGCGACGCGGAGCTCGTCCTCGCGGGCCCGCCGGGATGGAAGAACGCCGAGCTCGAACGGGCCATGGCGGCGAGCCCCGTGGCCGCTCGGATCCGGCATCTCGGTGTGGTCGCCGAGGAGGATCTGCCGGCGCTCTATACGCTGGCCACGGCGGTGGCGAACCTCTCGAGTCGGGAAGGCTTCGGCCTGCCGGCGCTCGAAGCGCTGGCGTGCGGGGCGCCGCTGGTGTGCGCCAATCGGACGAGCTTTCCCGAGGTCGTGGGTGACACGGCCCTCCTGGTCGATCCCGACGACGAGGTGGCCGTTGCTGCGGCGCTCGCGGCGCTGCTGCGCGGGGGCGTCGAGGTCGACCTGCGCCGGAGCCGCGGGCTCGCCCGGGCGCGCACCTACACCTGGGAACGCGCGGCCGTCGCGACGGACGCCGTCTATCGGCGCGTCTCGTCTTGACGCGTCAGCGCGCCGGACGCGCCGATTCGACGAGCGAGCGGTTCGCCTCGCCGGTGCGGGCACCGACCGGCAGCGCCCGCAGCACGATGTCCTGGAACCGCTTGGCCAGCGCCCGGTGACCGACGGCGTTGAAGTGGCACCACTGGTCCTGGCGGAGCGCGAGATAGTCCTCGTCGATGAGCTCGCGCGGGAGAAGGTACGTCGGCACATCGTTCTGTCGCGCCAACGCTTCGACGTCCCTCGGTAGCGCGCCAGTGTCACGCGCCAATTCCGCGAAAGGGCGATCGAGTGCCGTCGCGACATAGATGGCGAGCGTGGCTCCCGCCGTGTCGACCAGCGCTTGCAATCGTCGATAGCGCTCATCGAACCCAGGTCTTACCGGTTCGACCTGGCCCCAACGGAGCGCGAGCATCTCGTACGCGCGCGAGTGCGCGAAGAGCCAGTGATTCAATCCTGCCGGAACACCGTTGAAGCCCAGCGACCCATCGGGCCGCACGGCCAGTCTCGCCAACGCCCCGACATAGGGCGGATTCACCAGGTAGGCCGCCTCGTCGAAGATGACGTACTCGCGGTCGTCGCCGTAACTCTCCCAGAGCACGAGGGCGGGTTTCCAGCGCGGAATCTCGTCCTGGGCGACGGCGAAGGATTGTTTGAAGCCGAATCCCGGCTGAGCGAAATTCATGACGCAGACGCCGGCCGGGACGCGCCCCGCATTGAGCTGCTCTTCGAGTAACGCCGTGAACACCTCGGTGGGGGCGAGACCGATGCCGTAGGTGATCGAGTCGCCAAAGACGAGAATGCGCGCCCGATCGGGAAACCGTTCGGCGCAGCCCGTGTGCTCCCGATCCGCGCTGGCTTTCCAGACGGGCTCGCCCCGCCGCAGGGAAGGCCGAAACGGCTGCGGTTGATCCAGGAGTCGGACGACTTGTGTCGGTGGGGTGGGGTTCCAGATGCGAACCGCGACCTCGACGAGGACGCCGCCCGCCATGCCGGCGAGCAGCGCGACGAAGACGCGCGCGGCAATGCTCGTGGCCTTCATGCGCCCCTTGCTCCGGGTCGTCGCACCCCGAGCCTTCGAGAGAGCAGGCCTGGCAAAGGCAAATCGCTCGTCAGCGCGCGGCCGGCGGCTGCTGCACCGCGACCGGCAGCGGACGCCCCGGTAGGGTCCCGTCGCGCACCTCGCAGATCGGGAGCGCGGCGACGTCGAGCGCGGCGGCCTCGTCGCAGAGGCGGACGAAGCGGACGCGCCCGACCGTGCGCGCGAGAAACGCGTCCAGCACGTCGGTGTGCGGGCCGCCTTCGAGCTCGGCGTGGATCGTGTGGACCTCGAGCGTGCCCGGCCTGAGGCGCGCCACGAGATCGTCGGCCAGCGCTGCGGGATCGCGGCCGACGACGCCGTAGGTCTCGTCGAGCGTCGGCAGCGTCGTCGGAAGCTCCGGCGCGCGAAAGACGCGACCGCCGACGGCCGGGCGATACGGGGCGGTGCCGCGGGTGTCGCTGCGGTAGGTGAAGCCGGCGTCGTCGACGGCGGCGAGGCTCGCGGCGGTACAGCGCCAGCCGGGTGCGGCGAAGGCGTGCGGGTCCATGCCAAGGGCCTCGCGATAGATGGTGCGCGCACGCGTGATCTGGGTCACGACGGCCGCGGCATCGAGGGCCGGCAGCCGATCTTGCCAGAGGGCGTGGTCGTGGCCGTGCACGGCGACCTCGTGACCGTCGCGGACGAGCGCGCGCAGCAGCTCCGGAAAGGCCGCGGCGATCGGACGGGCGGGGAGGAGCGTTCCCGAGAGCAGCGTCCGCCAACCGTAGACCGACGGTGCGCGCGTCCGAATCAGTTTCATCACGAAGCGCGGTCGCAGCAGCCGGTGCAGGCGGCGGCCCATCGTGTCGGGTCCGCAGACGACGAAGAACGACGCGCGAATGCCGTGGGCCGCGAGACGCTCCCGGATCACCGGGACACCGACGCGGAGCCCGTCGTGCGTGTCGATGTCGACTTTCAGGGCGACGCGGGGTGGCTCCGCGCCGCTCACGTGCCGACCGGTGACCCGTCGCGCGGCTGACCGCGGAACCACCCGATCGTCCGCGCGAGTCCGTCGTCGAGCGACGTCGTCGCCCGCGAGCCGAGGAGCTCCGCCATGCGGGTCACGTCGGGGACGCGCCGGGCGAGGTCCTCGTAGCTGTTGCCGTAGACGGTTTCCTGCGCGACGAAACGCAGCGTCGAGGGGCCGCCGCCGATCGCGATCATCCGTTCGGCGAGCTGTCGAATCGACGTCTCGACGTCGGACCCGACGTTGATGATCTGCCCCTCGGCCGCTGCCGTGACGCCGGCCGCGATCGTCGCGGTGACGGCGTCGTCGACGTACGTGAAGCAGCGCGTCTGATTCCCGTCGCCGATCACGGTGAGTGGCTCGCCGCGGAGCAGCTGGCCCATGAAGATCGTGATGACGCGGCCGACGTCGAGCTGGTCGAGGCGCGGGCCGTAGACGTTGAAGTAGCGGAGGATCGTGACCGGCAACCCGAGGCGCCGAAAGGCGAGGCAGAAGTGCTCCCCGGCGGCCTTCGACGTCGAGTAGCACCAGCGGTCGATGGTGCTCGGTCCGAGCACGCGATCGGCATCCTCGCGCCAGGGGACGGCGGGGTTCTTCCCGTACACCTCCGACGTCGACGTGAAGACGACCCGGCGGCCGTGCTTCAGCGCGGCGCGCAGCACGTTCTGCGTGCCGTTGATGTTGACGTTCAGCACCTCGTAGGGATCGCCGACGTAGTGCTCGACGCCGACGATGCCGGCGAGGTGGTAGACGAGGTCGGCACGCGCGGTCAGCGCATCGAGGATGTCGGGGTTCATCACCGAGTCGACGACGAGGCGGAAGCGCGGGTGGTTCAGGAGATGGCGCACCTTCCGCTGCGATCCGGTGTCGAGCGCGATGACGGTGTCACCGCGCGCCAGGAAGCCATCGGCCAGATGCGAGCCGAGAAATCCTCCGCCTCCCGTGATCAGCACCGTCAGCACGCGGCGTCTCCGAAGCGATCGCCGGCGCGGATGCCGCGGCGCCGCGCGAAATCGATGGCGCGCTCCTCGGTTCCGCCCTCGAGCTGGACCTGCTCGAGCAGCAGACCTCCGTCGCCCGCGCCGATGACGATGCCGTCGGGCGTGATCGCGGTGACGCGCCCCGGGTCTGTGTCCACCGGCGCGTCGAGCGGCGTCGCCTGCCACACGAGGAGCTTCGTCCCGGCCCACGTCGTGAAGGCGCCGGGGTAGGGGTGCGTGACGGCGCGCACGAGGTTGGCGAGCGCGCGCGCCGGACGGTGCCACGCCAGGCGGCCGTCCTCCGGTCGCCGACCGCCGAACGTCGTCGCGCGCGCATGATCCTGCGGGACGCGCGGCGCCGTGCCGGTGAGGAGCGCGGGGAACGTCGCGCGCAGGAGCTCGCGCGTGGCGTCGCCGAGCTTGCGATTGAGGGTGAGCGCGGTGTCGTCGTCCGCGATCGGAACGCGGCGCTGGGCGACGATGTCGCCGGTGTCGGGCGTCGGCTCCATGTAGTGCAGCGTGACCCCGGTCTCCGTCTCGCCGTGCACCAGGACCCAATTGACCGGGCATCGTCCGCGATAGCGCGGCAGCAGCGAGCCGTGGAGGTTGAGCGCACCGCGGGACGGGATCGCGAGCAGCGGTGGCTTCAGGACCTGGCGCACGTAGAACGAGAAGACGAGCTCGGGCGCGAGTGCCGTGATCCGCTCGACGACGGCGGGCGCGTTCATGTCGGACGGCTCGAGCACCTCGATGCCCGCGGCGCGGGCGCGTGCCGCGACGGAACGGAACCAGATCTCCTCCCCGGGATCGTCGGGGTGGGTGACGACCGCGGCGACGTCGGCGCCGAGCGTGAGCAGCTCGTCGAGGCCGACCCAGCCGATGTCTTGATACGCCATCACGACGACGGACATGGGGGGTCTCGGGACGGGTCATGCCCGGCGCGGGACGGGCCATTCCCGGCGCGTGCCGGGTCATCCCCGGCGCGTGCCGCGCCATACACCGCACGCACGACGTACGACGGCCGGCGGCGCACCTCGGCGTAGATGCGGCCGACGTACTCGCCCACCAGCCCGACGGCGAAGATCAGCAGGCCGAGGAAGACGAACAGAATTGCGAACAGTGTGAACAGCCCCCCGCTTTCGGGGCCGTGCGTGAGGCGGCGGAAGAGGAGATAGACGCCGAAGCCGGTACCGACCAGCGACACGCCGATGCCGGAGAGCGAGACGAGCTGGATCGGCAGCAGCGAGAAGCCCGTCATCAGGTCGAAGCCGAGCCGCATGAAGCGGAGCGGCGAGTACCGCGATCGCCCGGCCACGCGGGCTTCGTGGCCGATCGCGATCTCGGTGGGCCGCGTTGCCACCCACGCGGCGAGCGCGGGAATGAAGAGCGCCCGATCCGCGAGCTGGAGAACCGACTCGACCACGGGCCGACGATACGCGCGCAGCATCGAGCCGCAATCCGTCATGGGCACACCCACTGCCCGCGAGGCGAGCCGGCTCACGAGGGTGGACAACACCCGGCGCGGGAACGGATCGACCCGCGCGTCGCGGCGCGTCCCGACGACGTCGTAGCCGGCGTCGATCTCCGCGAGCAGCCGAGGAATCTCCTCCGGCGGATTCTGAAGATCGGCGTCGATCGTGACGATGACGTCGCCGCGTGCGTGCGCGAAGCCGGCGAGGACGGCCGCGTGCTGCCCGACGTTGCGGGCGAGCGCGACGATCGTCACCCGCGCGTCGCGCGCCGCGATCGCCGTCAGGACGTCGAGCGAACGATCGCGACTCCCGTCGTCGACGTAGAGGACCTCGACGGAGCGATCGAGGTGGTCGCATACGGCGGAAAGGCGCGCGTCGAAGCGTGCGAGCCCGGCCGCTTCGTTGAACACGGGGACGACGATCGAAACCACCGGCGTCACCCCGACCTCCGGCGTCACCCCGACGTCCGGCTCCGCGGTCTCAGGCCGCATGGCGACGGAGCACGTCCCCGAGCGCATCGACCACGTCACGGACGTCGTCCTCGACCATGGCGGGGAAAAGCGGCAGGGACAGGATCGCGTGCGAGGCCGCCGTCGCGTGCGGGAGATCCGCGCCCGCGGCGTCGTCGCGATACAGGCGATGGAGGTGCAGCGCCTTGAAGTGCAGCCCGACGCCGATGTTGGCGGCGAGGAGCTCGCCCATGACGTCGTCGCGCTCGATGCGCAGGGCGTCAGGCCGGAGTCGGACGACGAGCAGGTGCCAGGCGTGGCGCGCGGGGTAGGGCACGGGGTCGAGCATCGTCACCGCGGGCAGGGCGCCGAGCCGGTCGGCATACCACCCCGCGATGCGCGTCCGTGCCGCCACGAATTCTTCGAGGCGCGCGAGCTGCGCGATCCCGAGCGCGGCCTGCATGTCGGTCATGTTGTACTTGTAGCCGAGCGCGACGATCTCGTAGTCCGGGCTGCCGTGCTGGCCGTACCGTTTCCAGGCGTCGCGCGTGATGCCGTGGAAGCGCAGGAGGCGGAGCTGGTCCGCGAGGTGGGCGTCGTCGGTGGTGACCATGCCGCCCTCGCCGGTGGTGATGGCCTTGATCGGGTGGAAGCTGAAGACGGCGGCAGTGCTGCCGCCGCCGATCGGCCGGCCGCGATACGTCGTGCCCAAGGCGTGCGCCGCGTCCTCGATCACGGCGACGCCGCGCCGCGCGGCGAGGGCGCGCAGGGGATCGAGGTCGGCCGGCTGCCCGGCGAAGTGCACCGGCACGATCGCCCGCGTCCGATCCGTCAGCGCGCGTTCCACGGCGGCCGGATCGACGTTCAGGGTCGCGGGGTCGACGTCGGCGAACACCGGCCGCGCGCCGACGGCGAGGATCATGTTTCCCGTCGACGCCCACGTGAGCGGTGACGTGATGACCTCGTCGCCGGGGCCGACACCCGCGGCGAGGAAGGCCACGTGCAGACCCGCCGTCGCCGAGCTGACGGCGACCGCGTGCTGCGCGCCGACCGCTGCGGCGAACAAGCGCTCGAACTCCGCGACGCGGGGGCCGCTCGTGATCCAGCCCGAACGCAGACAGGCGACGACGGCGTCGACCTCGGCGTCTCCGATCGACGGGCGCGAGAGCGGGAGAAACTCCGAGCGGCGTGGTCCGTCGAGCGCGGCGGCCGGCGCAGGCGACTTCGGCGGCTCCGATGGGGGCGTCGCGGCATGCGACTCGGGCAAGAGCGCCGGCCCGCGACGAGACGACGTTTGCATGTCGATCTTTCCCACGAGACGCGCGAGAACGTCTCACAGCAGGGCCGACCGGGTCAACGTCCTGTGGTGGCTCCGCGTCGGCTCAGCGCGCCGCGTTGACCGCGCTCGCGACGGCACTGCGATCCCGCACGACGACCGGGTAGACGCCGAGACGAATCTCCGCGCGGCGCGCGCCGTACTCGTAGATCTCGCTATAGGGGAGGTTCTCCAGCACCCGCTCCTCGAGCGGGGTTCGCCCGTCCGTTTCCGTGTGGCAGCCGTCGAAACCGACGAGATCGCAATCCAGGCTGCGGTAGAAGAGCACGCAGGGAGCGTCGGGAGCGAGCGCCGCTACGATCTGATCGATCTGTACGGCGCTGCCGCTCGCGTCTTCTCGTTCGTCGAGACGGCGGACGGGCATTCCGAACGTCAACCAGCGATGGCCGGGCTTGGGGTCGGAGGCGCTGTCCGCACGCGGCGTCTTGGCGACGAAGATGCAGCGGGGATACCGCGCGGTGAGATCGAGCAGGTAGCGCACTTCCGTTTGCTGATTGCGCGCCAGGAACAACTCCGGCGTCGACACGCCGGGTAACTCCTGCCGACGGCCGAAGAACTCCCGCTGCCACGGGTTCCAGGCGGGGATGGTGGCGACGAGCAGCAGCACGGCGACCCGCTTCCACCACGCCGGCCACGCGAGCCGCTCCGCCCACGCGGTCAGCTCGCGGAACCCGAAGAGGGCGAGCACCAGCACGAGCGGCGTGACGAACGTCAGGTAACGAAACTTGTCGAGGAACGCGCCATGCGACCCGCTCGCGTAGACCTTGAGCAGGACGAGCAGGCTGATCGGCAGCAAGAAGAAGGCGAACCAATGCCGCACGCCGTGGATCACGCCGAGCACGAACAGCACGACGATCGCGAACGGGAAGAACAGCGTGATCGCCTGCAGCCACGTCAGGAAGGAGAAATTGAGCGGCCGTAGCCCCGCGATCGCGTACCGCCATTCCGCTGGGACCGGGACGAATTCCAACGCGAGCAACCCGGCAGCGACGAGGAGGAACACGGGAAGCGGGCCGGCGACGATCGTGCGGAGGTGGCGTCCGATGCTGCGCAGCGCGCGTCGCCACGCTGCCTCGCCCCCGGTGACCTGCGCGATGCCGATGGCGAGCGCCGGAACCGCGAGCAGCAAGGCCTCGGGGCGGATCCCTGTGGCCAGGGCCGCCAGCACGCCCAAGCACAGGAGCCCGAGCCACCGCAGCCGACGGGAAGCGTCTCGATCCGACACCACCGCGGCCGCGATGCACGCGAGCCAGACGTGGAGCGTCCACACCATGGCGGGCGTTTCCGAGAAGGCCGCCTGGATCGTGTTCAGATTGCAGGCGTAGGCCGCGGCGAACGCGAGGGCCGCCCACCACGAGCGCAGCACGTGGCTCGCGAGGACGAAGAGCAGGATCGTGTCGACGACGGCGAGACCCAGGTTCGCACGGACGACGGCGCGCAACGCGCTCGGGCCGTGGCCGCCGACCCACGCGACCAGGGCGTCGAACCCGGCGCCGGCATGCGTGCCGAGCCCGTACAGCTGCCGGATGTTCCGCGGGCTGCGGCCCTCCTGCAGGACCGTGATCCATCCCGTCGGAATGTCGGTCGGCGCGACGAGCATGAGCACGAGCGCTCCGCCGAGCACGGCGCACGCGGAGCCGGCGATCACGCGCCCGCGGACCGTCGGCCGCTGCCGAGCCCATGCGCCGAGCATGGCAGCCGACAGGACGATCGCGACGGTGGTCGCGACCAGCCACGTGAACTGGTCCGGGTTCGCCCAGGACGTCATCAGTGGGCGGTGGCGTCAGGCGAGGAAGCGGGTGCGGCAGCCGGATCGCGCGCGAGCAGCAGGATCCACTGGTTGCTCGTTTCGCGGTTCGCCGGATGGTGCTCGACGACGCGTAAGCCGTGGCGCGCGACGAGCGGGAGGACGTCCTCGCTCGCGAGGTTGCGGAAGTGCTGGTGGCCCGCGCGCGGTGCGCGGTCGGCCGCCGCCACCTGCTCCGCCCGGCGGAGCATGGCGAACGGCGTCATTTCGACGAGCAAGAGCGAGCCGCCCGGTTTCAGCAGGCGCGCCATCCGGGACAGGGCCTCGTCGAGGTCGAACACGTGGTTCAAGGCGCGCAGGCACATCATGTGGTCGTAGCTGGCAGGCTCGTCGTCGTAGTGCTCGATGTCTCCGACCAGCAGGCGCGCGTCCGGCAGGGCCGTGCGAAGTCGGGTGAGACCTTCTTCGTCGGGATCGAGTCCCGTGTAGTCGATCGCCTGCGAGCGTAGGAGGGCCGCCAGCTCGTCGCGATAGAGCTGCTCGCCGCAGCCGACGTCGAGCACGCGCCCGCGGAGATTGCCGACGTACCCGGCGATCCAGGCCTCTTCCCGCGCGAACGGCTCGCCGTCGACGACGCCATACCGGTGGCCGCACGCGGCGCGGTTGGGACACGAGGCGCAGACGGGGTCGGGGAGGGCCCGCCGCATGCCGCTCTTGAAATCGTCGAGGACGCCCGGCGCGGCGCGGTCGACGAAGAGATGGCTGTACTCGGACGTCACCCGCGTGATCTCCGCGTCCGAGAAATCTCCGGTGTCCGTCACGTAGCGCGTGAGCCGATCCGCTTCGACCAGCCAGAGCTGGCGGACCGGAGCGAGGCCGGCGCTCTGGGCATGGGCGGTGCACGCGTCCGCTTCGGCCGTCCAGGGCACTTCCGCCGCGGTGCGAACGTAGTTGAACGAGTTGGCACGCGTCGTTGGCTCCGCGGGCGGCGTCAAGGGCTGCGCGGGCCGCGTCAAGGGCTGCGCGGGCCGCGTCAATGGCT
>Ga0163144_10010086_pt1 | contig 20192 bp, 22 predicted proteins | sample OliLak19BULKMAT1_FD_123175 | JGI IMG/M metagenome (GOLD analysis project Ga0163144, IMG submission 123175) | Freshwater microbial mat bacterial communities from Lake Vanda, McMurdo Dry Valleys, Antarctica - Oligotrophic Lake LV.19.BULKMAT1 | ecosystem: Environmental > Aquatic > Freshwater >... | reverse complement strand
TCATCCCGAAGCGCAACCCCAGTCCCCATGACAATGTCCTCCCTGAGCACATCGCCATAGATTCATACTTTTAGACCCTTGGGAATCCCCCCGCGAGTCGCGATCAGCGCGACTTGGTATAACCGGCCGCCCTGGCGGGCATGAACCGGCTGTTGTGCACGAGCAGGGCTGAAATCAGCGAGACGAGCACACCGACCGGCAGGATTTCCGCGAAGGTGATCGGCATGCGGAAGAGCGGGTTGGCCTAGCTTCTAGCCAAAATCCGGTGGGCGGGGCAGCAGCCCGACTTCCCGCGCCCTTGCCACCGCGGCCGTTTTTTCCGCCGCCTTGTCCGCCCGCCCCCCCCCTGCCCGCGCGAGCCTGGACCAAACAAAAAAGCCCGCTCACTCTGAGCGGGCTTTCGTTTGGCCGTGGGCAGGAAGGCGCGGTTACTGGCCTTTGCGTTCCTTCACGCCTTCTTCGTCGGCAAGCGCGCGGTCAGCTTCGTTGAACTCAACCGCCGGGGCAGCGCCCTTGCCATAGGCGCGGGCTTTCTGGGCGAGGTTATCCATGGATTCCCGCATCCGGCCCTGGCCGACGGCCATGGTTTTCGAAGACGCCATGCCGACCGATTCCGCATCCGAGAAGCTGGCGAACTCGGCGCCGAGGAAGACAACTTCCCAGCCGCGCGCGCGGGCCCGGTCGAGCGCGGCCTTGGCGCCCTGGTTGGTCAGTTCGCTGGACGAATTCTCGAGACCGTCGGTCATGATGACGATGACGGCCTTCTCGGGCGCATCCGCTTCGGCGCGGTTCACGATGCGGCCGATCGCGTCATAAAGGGGCGTCATGCCGCGCGGGTTGGCTTCGTCATTGGTGACCTTGTTCCATTTCGCAGGATCGACCTTGTCACGCAGCACATCGAACTGGAGACCGTCCTGATGGTCGAACACGGCGAGGGTAACGGCTGTCCTGATATCGCCGCCGGCGATCTCGGCTCCGGGCGCATCCGCCGCGAAGCTGTCGGCATAGGCGTTCACCGACGTGAGCGCCTCGTCCCATATGTCGGACATCGAGCCCGTGCGGTCGAGCAGGATGTACGATTGGACCGTATCCGGTTTCGCCGGCTTGGGCAGGATCTTCGCCTGCGAGGTGGCGGCAAGCGCGAAGCCGGCGGCTACGGCGATCAGTGTCCTGGAGAATTTCATGGTGCGTCCCTTCCCTTGTTCGGTGGGGGAAAGCTGCACCCCGATTGAGGCGCGTCTGTGACGCGATTCCGCCGAAGCAAAGGTAAAGGGCCGCCTTTTGGGGGGGCGGGCCTTCCTGCATCGGGCCGTAATCTGAACAGCCGTTCAGACTTCACCCGTCAGGGGACGGATCAACTGCCCTTGCGGCGCTTCACGTCGTCTTCGCCGGACTCCTTGCGATCTTCGGCATTGAAGTCCATCGACTCGGCGGCCTCGAAATACTTCCGGCTCTTGGACGCGAGCTTGCGCATAGACAGGTCCATGCTGCCGGCACTGACCGCCATTGCCTTGGACCGGATGACACCGACGGCTTCTGCATCGGCAAACTTGCCGAATTCGGCGCCGAGGAACACGACTTCCCAGCCTTTGGCCCTCGCCCGGTCGAGCGCCGCCCTGGCGCCGTCCTTGTTCACTTCCCTCGACGCGTTTTCCTCGCCGTCGGTCATGATGACGATCACTGCCCGCTGCGGCGCGTCGCCTTCCGCGAGTGCCACGATGCGCGCGATGGAGTCGAACAGCGGGGTCATGCCGCGCGGGCTTGCCTCGTCGTCCGTCACCTTGTTCCAGGCGGCCGCCGTGACCCCGCGGCGGAGCAGGTCGAACTTCAGGCCGTCATGATGGTCAAAAGCCGCGAGCGTGACCTTGTCATTGCCGGAAGGCAGAGCGCCGTCCGCCGGCCTGGTCAGGGCTTCGACATAGGCGTTCAGCGAGCCGATCGCTTCGGCCCAGATGCTCGACATGGAACCTGTCCGGTCAAGGAGGATGTACGCGTGGGTATCCGCCGCCGGATGGGTGGTGGTGTGCGTGCTGGTCATGGGCAGTCCTCCGTGATGCGCCCCCACGCCCCGGACTGCCTAAATGGAAAAGCGCCCACCCGGTTACAACGGGGCGCTTCCCATAATTCGTTGCTGCAGGTGCGAAGGTAGACCTAGGCGAACTGCGGCGCAATCTTGAGGTTTTTCACCCAGCCGATCTTCTCGAGAAACAGCAGGACCGTGCCGTTATAGTCGACAATCCGATTCCAGAGACCCTTGCGCGGACGGTGCAGGGCGCTTTGCGGCTCATCATGGTGGTGATCATGGAAAGCTTCGCCGCCGGTGAGCAGCGCCATCATGTGATCTGCCCAGACGGGCGTCTTCAGGTGGCCCAGCACGTTGATGCCGTAAACGGTCGCATGGAACTGGATGGCGCGGCCGATGATGACGCTGGCATGCAGCAGAGCGGTCAGCACCAGCGAGCCGCCGGCGGCCCAGACGATCGCATAGATGAAGGCAGGCACCACGAAATGGATCACGAGGCTCATTTCCATGTAATAATGATCCATCCAGACGATGATCGGGTGTTTCTTCAGCCAGATCGGCATCGGGCGCTCGGTATCGTTCTTGTCGCGGAACAGGATCCAGCCGACCCAGGCCCAGCGCTTGGACTCAAACGGATTGTGCGGATCGCCCGGCTGGTCTGCAAAGCGGTGATGCTGCGAGTGGTAATTCACCCAGTCACGCACCCGGCCCTGCATGGCGATAAACAGATTGATCATCGCAAGGACCTGCGCGACCGGCGCCAGCTCCCCGGCACGATGTTGCAGGATCCGGTGGAGCGGGCCGATACCCATGTTGCACCAGAATACCGAGAAGGCGATGACACCGAGCGCGAGCGGCGCATACCACCAATGGAAGGTGAGCTGGCTGACGAAAATGCCGAGCAGAACCATCGTCACGAACAGGCCAAGGCCCAGGACGGGATAGGCAAAGGCAGAAAAGAAACTAGGAATATCGAAGGTATTCCAGTTTTTCGGGATCGCGATGGAGCGCGGTGTCATTGCAGGGCTGTCCTTTGTCTTCCGCCAAAAAGGGTGGCGGGTTCCCGTTGCGGACAAGTGTCTCTCTCCTCCGCTTAATACTTGATTAAGACCTGTTGGCCCGGCCTGAAAGGGCAAAAAGCGCCCACCGTGCGGCACTCCAGCAAGTTTGATCGCGTCCCCGGAGGGAGGGTGACGCGCGACGCTCACTTCAGCTAGATGGGGCTGCGAGGAGTTGGGGCCAAGATGACAGATGAGCGCCGCCTGAAAGAAACGCAGCGCGTTGCTGAGTTGCTGAGTTGCTGCGTCTCAACGACGATGTGAGCCAGGACCTTTCGGACGGCCGGCACGCCTGTCCGCTGCATGACGACTGCGTTGCCTCGGACAATACGCTTTCGCTGAACCTGAAGGCGGGCACCTACACCTGCACGCAGTATGGCGAGAAAGGCCCGCTGCGCCACCTGATCCGCAAGTTTGAGGCCCCCGCGAAGCTATCTTCCAGCCCTCCTGGACGATGCCGATACACCATCTCCAGCCCCAATTGATGCGGACTTCTCAGTGGTCGCACGGGCAACCAATCGCGTGCTCAAGACACCGCCGCAAGTTTATGGGCTGCACGAGCGCCTGCCCTCCCCCGAGAAGATCAAGGCCGAGCGTGAAATCCGGCTGGCCGAGTTGCGCGCCGCGCGGGCCGAGCGGCGCAAGGGACAGGGCGAGAAGACGATCGTCGCCCTCCTCGCGCTGATCTTCGTGATCGCAGGCTTGATGGCGGCAGTCCTGTCGGGCTTCGCAAACTACCAGGCATTTGCCTCGACCGTAACCGTTCCACTCGAGTCGATGATCTGGGGCGCCGCCGGGATAATCGCCGCCATCGTGTCCTTTGGCGGCTTCACCTTCGTCTACTGGCATGCGGCCAACCAGCGGATGCAGGAGAGCCTGCGCTCACTCGTGTTCGCCCTGGTCGGCGCGGGCGCCTCGATCCTCGGTACACAGATCTACATCAGTTCCAACAACCTGACCGCCGCCGCGGAGGTCTCCAGCGCCGAGACCAACCGCGACGTGCTCAAGACGCAGCTCGCAGACTGGCGGCGGCAGCTGGAGGGGATACCGGCGGAGACCCGCTCGGTTGACGGTCTTGAAGCCTATATCGCCGAAGTCGAGCGCGTCGGCCGCACCGGGCAGAAGCCCTGCCGTGACGCCCAGAACGAACTTGGCCTCGCGAAGCGCCGCGATGACCTGATCGCCAGGATCAAGGGCGCGAATGCGCAACTGCTGGGTCAGGGCTCCGGGAACATCCTGTTGCAGGCAGAGCAGCGGGCAGCCCTGCCCAGCTGGCTGTTTGCCGTGCTGCTGGAACTTTTCTCCAGCCTGGCGACGTCGATCGGCCTGGTGGCCCTGCTGATCATCACCGGGCGGCGCAAGCCTGAAGGCGCCGACCGGACAAGAGTGACGCCGTGTTGAAACCGGCTGTCTTCTGCAGACCAGGCGCCGAGAATCCCGCTTGCACAGCGCTTCGCACAAGGGAATATGAGGCGCCAATGAGGGGCCAGAGCCATGAAATCTACGCCGACCAGATCTGGCGCCGACCTTATGGCTGACGCGGGCCGGGCCATGCAGAAAGGGGAGGTCGCAAACGCCCTCGTCTTGATTGGCGAGGCGGAGACTGTCGAGCCGCACAATCCGGAAATCGTCATGGCCAAGGCAGTCCTGCTGCGAGCAAGCGGTGACCCGGTCCGGGCACTGGCAGCCGTAGAACGGGTATTGGCAATCGACCCCTACCACTACTTTGCGCTGCTTTCGAAAGGCGCTCTTGTAGAACACCTTTCAGGACCGCAGGCAGCGTCGAAGATCTATCGTGATGTGCTGAAGATCGCGCCTCCCCCGGAACGTTTGCCGCCAGCCGTGCGGGCGCAAACCGAGCATGCCCGCCAGGTAGTCGCTGCCGATCAGCGGGCGCTTGAGGAATTCATCCTGATGAAGCTCGCGGTATCAGGCGAAACCCGCGATCTGGCAACGCCGTTCCGATTTCATGAAAGCCTGCAGGTCATGCTGGGCAATGCCCGGCCTCAGGCGCAGCAGCCGCTGTTCTTTCAGTATACCCAGCTTCCCGCGATACCTTTCTATCCCCGAGAAATGTTTCCCTGGTTTGAAGAACTTGAAGCGGCCACGGCGACAATCCGGGTAGAACTGGAAGCAGCGACATTGCAACTCGGCGATACATTCAAGCCGTACATCCAGTATCCGGCGGGCGCGCCAGTCAATCAGTGGGCGGAGCTGAACCATTCCGCGCGCTGGAGCACGCTGTTCCTCTGGCGTGATGGCATCCGCCAGGATGAAGCTTGCAAGGTCTGTCCGCAGACAGCGGCCCTGCTCGCCTCCCTGCCGATGGCGCAGCAACCCGGTTTTGCACCGACTGCAATGTTTTCCCGCCTCGACCCGGGCACGCGCATTCCGGCGCACACGGGCTCGTCTAACGTCCGGCTCATCACCCACCTGCCGCTGGTGCTCCCGGGCCCTGCAAAGTTCCGGGTGGGCAATGAAACGCGGCCTTGGAAGATGGGCGAAGCTTGGGTTTTCGACGATACGATCGAGCATGAAGCCTGGAACGATGCCGACGAAGACCGCGTAATCCTCATCTTTGATATTTGGAATCCGTTCCTCAGCGAGGCAGAGCGGACGCTGATCACGGCACTGATGGCGGCGAAGAACGAGTATTACCGGACCGCCTCGGGCACAGCTGCCTAATCGTCCGCCAGCGGATAAATCTCGCCGTCGCGCCCGCGTACGGCCCAGCTGTCGTCGACGCGTTCGATGTCCGGCAGGGCAAGTGACGCCTTCGAGACTCCGCCCGGAATATCCAGAACGTAGTGGGGTACGGCAAGGCCGGAGAGGTTGTCGCGCAGGGTGCGCACGAGGCGCTGGCCCTCATCCACCGGCACCCGGAAATGCGCCGTTCCCGGAGCAGCGTCGAGCTGGTGCAGGTAATAAGGCTTGATACCGGCGGACAGGAAGGCGCGCATCAGGTCAGACAGGTCCTCCACCGCATCGTTCACGCCGCGCAGCAGCACGGACTGCGAAACGAGCGCAATGCCGTTCCCGGCCAGGAGCCGGCAGGCCGCCACCGCCTCGGGCGTGAACTCGCTGGCATGGTTGGCATGAACCGCGAGAAAGACTGCCTTGCACCGGCTGGACAGCGCTTCGGCATAGGCGGCCGTGATCCGGTCCGGCCGCGTCACCGGCATGCGGGTATGCCAGCGGATGACCTTCACATGCGCGATGGCCTCAAGGCGCTGCGTGATCTCCCGCGCGCGGGCCGCCGAAAGCATCAGCGGATCCCCGCCGGTGAGGATCACTTCAAAGATTTCGGGATGCGACGAGATATAGGCGAGGATACCCTCGAGGCCGGCTTTCGTCAGCGACTCGCCCTTTTCCGGGCCGACCATCTCGCGCCGGAAGCAGAAGCGGCAATAGACCGGGCATGTGGAGGTGGCCTTGATCAGCACGCGGTCCGGATAGCGGTGCACGAGGCCCGGCACCGGCGAGTGACGCGCATCGCCGATCGGATCGCCGGACTCGCCGGGCCGGTTGATCATCTCTTCCGGAGACGGAACATACTGGCGTCGGATCGGGTCGGCCGCACTGGCCGTGTCGATCAGGTCTGCCAGCGGCTGGGGCAAGGCGATCGCATAGGCCGCCTCGACCGCCGCCAGCCTTGGCGCCAGCGCCTCGGAGACAAGGCCGGCCGCCTTGAGCGCGGCGACAGAGCGGAATGTGGCAACGGTCATGGCCGCCTCTCTAGCGGAACGGGTGTCCACAGGACATCTGAAATTTCCGGCGCGCCGGTGGCCAGCATGACCAGCCGGTCGAAGCCGAGCGCAACACCGCTCGCTTCGGGCATGGCGGCGACAGCGCTGATGAAGTCCTCGTCCAGCGGATAGCGCTCACCATACACGGCCTGCTTGAGGTCCATTTCCTGCTCCTGGCGCTGGCGCAGCAGGACGCCGTCCGTGAGCTCCCGGTAGCCATTGGCGAGTTCCACGCCGCAGGCATAAAGCTCAAACCTTTCGGCAAACCGCGGATCGTCCGGAGCCGGACGGGATAATGCGGCTTCGCTGACGGGATAGCGATGCAGGAAGGTAAGGCGGCCCTGCCCGAGCTTCGGTTCGATCAGGGTCACGAGGACGGCCGAGAAAACATCCGTCCAGCTTGCGCCCGGCTGTGTTTCGATGCCTGCCCCGCGCGCCGCGCTGGCCAGCCCGGCCGCATCGATGAGCAGAGGCCCGAGGTCTATGCCTGCATGGCGGGCGAAGGCCTCCACGAGCGTAAGGTATTCCGGTTCGGCAAACGGATCACAGGCCGCACCTTTCCAGAGCAGGCTTTGTGTGCCCGCCCCCGCCGCCGCGAGGCGCGCAAGATGCGCCGCATCCGCCATCACGGCCTCGATGGGTACTGCCGTCCGGTACCATTCCAGCATGGTGAATTCCGGGGCATGACGCACGCCGGTTTCCCGGTTGCGGAAGGCGCGGGCAAAATCGAAAATGCGCGTCTCGCCGGCTGCGAGAAGCTTCTTCATGGCGAATTCGGGCGAGGTATGCAGGTAAAGCGGCGTCTGAGTGCCATTTTCGGCAACATAGGCGGTTTCGAAAGCGTGCAGGTGGGCCTCATTGCCGGGGGAGCGCTGAAGCTGGCCGCATTCGGTCTCGGTAAAGCCCTCGCCATCGAACCAGGAGCGAATACGCGACTTGACGGCGCCGCGCGCCGCAAGATAGCCGCGCTTGCGAGCATGGGCCTCGGGCGACCACCAGGAAAGGCTGCCGGGGGACATACTGCTCCAATCGACAGGGCCGTACCGGCCCAAAGCCGCAACGGGCGGCTGGCCAAATGGCGATGAATAAGTATATAGCGGCGCTCTCGACCTCGCAACTCAGGAACGTCCCATGGCCGTTGAAATCGCTGCGGATATCCGCAAAGGCAACATCATCGAATATACCGACGGCCAGCTCTATGTTGTCCTCAAGGCGGAATCCTTCCGCCCGGGCAAAGGCACGCCGACCACCACCATCGACATGCGCCGCATCTCGGATGGCATAAAAATCTCCAACACTTACAAGACGTCCGACAAGGTCGAACGCGCCTACGTCGAGGAAGTGGACCACACTTTCCTTTACATGGAAGGCGAGAACTACATGTTCATGAATTCCGCGAACTTCGAGCAGGTCATCGTGTCCGGCGCCATGGTGGGCGACGGCGCGCAATACCTGCAGGAGAACATGACCGTGATCCTTCAGATGTTCAACGGCGAGGCGGTCTCGATCACCCTGCCCCAGCGCATCACCGCCGAGATCGTCGAGACCGAACCAGTCGTGAAGGGCCAGACGGCATCCGGCTCCTACAAGCCGGCCAAGCTCGACAATGGCGCCCGTATCATGGTGCCGTCGCATGTTGGCGTCGGCACGCGTGTCGTCGTCAACACCGAGGACGGCACGTACCTTGAGCGGGCAAAGAACTGAAACGGCGCAGCACGCCGGGAACTTTCCTGAACCCGCGCGCACAGGCTTTCCGAAGCCAGCGAGCTTCTCCATCTTACAAGACACCTCCAGAGCCAGCGCTTGCCCAGGCGCTGGCTTTTTCTGTTCCGGCCGTCCGGGACAAGTCGCCGGGACGCCATTTCCGGCATCGACGCAGGCTGAAGGGCGCGAGGCGACATGCGCTTTATCGGCGCCCCGCCTGAGAAAACTGCGCGTACCCGGCTTTCGGCTTTCGTCCGCAGGCGGTTGAAACACCGGCTGTTTTCTGCCCCGGGTTGCCGGCCGTCACCTTCCAGATCAAGTTTTCTACTGCTGAAGAGAGTTGTCGGCACAGCGTAAAACTGGCGGGGCGAACCGTGAAAATCATCCTCGTAGAAGACGATTCTGATCTGATTGAGACCATCCAGCTCGGCTGGCCGGATAGAAGCGACCGCATTGACCCAAATACCAGCTATACGGCCTTCAAGCCGGTGTTGTTTTCCGGTGGGCTTGCAGCCGCCGGCTGCGTGATCCTCGACATTAAACTTTCCGGTGTATCCGGTTCCCAGGTCATCACGGAAATCCAGCGCGTCAGCGATGTGGCGATCATCATCCTGTCCGGATCCGGCGAAACAGGGTTTCGCGCCGATATCATAAACCGGGGTATCGACGACTATGTCCTGAAACGGCTGAGCGTGAAGGAGCTACACGCCTGCGTCGCCCGGCTCGTGCGCCGGCGAAACGTTCCGGTTCATGCACCCGGCGCGCCCGCGCAGGTCAATGGCGTGACGTTCGACCGCGCGCGCCGCGTGCTGCGGCGGAGCCGCGATCAGAGCGAACTGACGCATGCGGAGTCGCAACTGCTCGCGGCACTGGTGGATGCCGGCGGGCGTGTGGTGGCGCGCGACGAGTTGTGTCTCTAGGCGTTTGGCCGCCCCCGCCGCGAAGGCGAAAAAGTGCTCGAGACTTATGTCAGCCGCCTGCGGACCAGACTGGACCAGCTCGAAGCCGCCAGCGGCGATGCCATCCAGACCGCGCGCGGCTCAGGTTACCGGATCATCTTTCAGCCCTCTCCGGTCTGATCCCCGGCGGCTGCGCGCGGGCCCTTGCCGGCCTGTGAACGGTCCAGCAGGGCGCGCAGCCGTTGGGCCAGCTCTGCCCGGCGGATAGAGCTTGGGCAGAAGTTCTATATCGGTTGCGAGCCGGCCATCGAGCTGGATCATTTCCTGCGGGTAGCCGGAGGAGTAGAGCACCGGGATGTCAGGATCCGTCTCGCGAGCTAGCCGGACCACATCGCGCACATCCGTCGATCCCGTCATCACGAGATCCGAAAGGATGAGATCGGCGCCCCCCCTGCCTAAAGCTATCCGATTGCAGCATCTGCAGTCTCGCAGGCCGCCACCCTGTGCCCAAGCCCGGCCAGCACGCCCCGGACATGTTCGCACACACCGGGCTCATCCTCGATCAGCAGGACCAGCTCATCACCGCCCACCAGCGCCACTGACAGGAGGGGCAGGCCGCCATTCCCGCCGTGCTCCGCCTGCGGAAACACCAGAGAGACACGTGTTCCCTTCACGGGTTCGGACGTGCTCTGAAGCTTGCCGCCCGTCTGCTCCATGAAACCGAACGCCATCCTGAGGCCAGGCCGACACCCTCACCAACCGGCTTGGTGGTGAAGAACAGCTCGAGGCAGCGGCGCAGCGTTTCGCTGTCCATGCCCGCGCCGGTATCGACAACAGTCAGTGTCACCTGCGCAGCGCCGTTGTGCGCGGCGAGACGTGTTTCGAGCGTCAGCACGCCGCCTTCGGGCATGGAATCGCTGGCGTTCACCGCGAGGTTCAAGAGAACCAGTTCCAGCTGCGCCGGGTCGCACGCGATGTTCATCTCCGGCGCGCCCAGATCCGTCTCGATCCGGATGTTCGACCGGAAGGTACGCCGAAGCAGTTCCGCGGCTTTTCGGACTGCGCGAGCCGCGCTTCGGCCTGTTTCTGCGCCGTGATGTCGACCATTGAACCGATGATGTGCAGCGCCTTCCCGCTGGCATCTCGGGTAGTGAACCCGCGGTCGAAAATGCACCGGATTTCGCCGTCATCCCGCCGCAAGCGATACTCATCGAACCAGGTTTCCGTATCATCGGCGGCGGCGCCGAAGAGGCCCGCAAGCACCCGGGCGCAGTCATCCGTATAATGACGGTCTGCCCAGGATGCCGGCGCGGCGACCAGTGGCGCAGCGGGATCACCCGCGATCTGGCGGAAGTTCTCGTTCCACGTAACCCTGCGGTTAACGAAGTCCCAGTCCCAGACTACATCATGGGTAGACCGGGAGAGTGGCTGGCAGCGTTCCTCGGTCACTCGGGCGCGCTCTTTCGCCGCGAACTTCTCCAACATGTCGCGGATCGCGGCAATCCAGTGCGTCAGCTGTAAATCCTGGCCCGTGACAGGAACCAGATCGATTTCCGCACGCACGATCCGCCCGTCCCTGGCGTACAGCTGGATGTCGGATCGCAGGGACACCGGGTGCGACAGCGCCGAGGAAAGCACCTCAAACGGAACGCCCGGCACCGTTTGCGCCATCACCTCCGAAACCGGCTGTCCCAGCACATCAGCACGTTCCAGCCCGGTGATCCTGAGAAAGGCGGGATTGACATAGACGATCGGCACCTCGAGCCTCCCCGGTCCGTCAATCGCCTCGAAGATGATCACGACATCGTTCAGACGTCTGACAGAGTGGTCATGCAGCGCGAGGCGGCTGCCCTGCTCGATCTCCTGGGTAATGTCCTGCACAACCCCGGTCAGCAGGAAGCCCGCAGGCGTCTGGGCAATCTCCCCGGTGCCCCGGACATGGACCACGCGCCCGGCCCGGCGCACGATACGATGCGCAAACTCCAGCAACGACGCTCCGGAAGCTTTGAAATCCTCATAGTTCCGGATCATCGCTGCCTTGTCGTCAGGATGAACCAGCCCTGTGTAGGACTCGAACGTTCCTTCAAAGCCGATATCGGGCAGGCTGTAAATCTCCTGTATGTCTGGCGACAGGATCAGGCGCCCTGTCCAGATTTCGTACTTTCAGATGCCGATGCGGATGAGGCGCTGGGCCGTGCGCAGGCTGACGTTCTGTTCGGCCAGCATTGCGAGCGCCGAGCGCAGGTCCAGCGTCGTACGCAGGTAGGGAAGATCCTGCCGGTGGAAGGTCTTTCGCGCCCGGTCAATGACTTCAAAAACTGCTCCGTAGACTAACCTTCCTGTAACAATCGCCGTTACATCCTCCCGCGTGCACATCACATAGCTGATCGCGCCCTCTGTGCTCTTCACCGGCGTGTTGACGGCAAGCCAGAGGCGATGTTCAGCGCCCGGCGGGGATGAATCGTTTGCCCGCACGGAATAGCAGAGGATCGGGGGCTGGTGCGGCTGTCCGGTGTCCAGCACCAGGTCGAGCGAGGCCCGCATCTGGCGCATTGAAGCCGCGCAGGGCTTCCCGCCGGTGTCGGGAAACGGGTCGAACAGCGCGCGCCCGAGAATATCCTGCCGCGTGGCCCGGGCCGATTCAAGGAGCGCGTCACTCACTGCGAGCACTGTCCGGGTGCCCGGCTCCAGCACCAGCATGTTTCCGGGCACGGCGCTTAACAACCGCTCGAATTGCGTGGCGGCGGCCTCGGCAGCGCGGCGCAGGCCCGCCTCGCGCGCGACCACCGCTTCGCGCTCCTGTCCCAGCTGCAGCGCGCGGGTGACATCGCGCGCAGACACCATTTCAGCGTGCCGACCATGCCATTCGATGGCATGTGTGGTGATCTCGGCAATGACGATGTCTCCCGGCTTCTTCACGAGGCGCGCGGTGCCCGGGCCTGGGCCGCCGGGCGCTGCCCTTCCTGAAGGATCAGCGAAACCGGGGGCGCCCTGCGCGGGGCAGAGCGCTACCACCTGCATCGCCATGAACTCTTCCCGGCTGTACCCATACGCTGATACAGCCGCGTCGTTCACATCCAGGAAGCACAGTGTTTCAAGGTCATGGACCCACGTCGGGTCAGGATGCAGCCGATAGAATATCTCGCGTTCCTGCATTAGGCGGGGGGACCTGCTCTACCTAAACGGCGCTGGGCTCGTCGGCAGCTTCTAACATCCAGGCCCGGCAAAAACACCCGGGTTCATCCAGCCTGCGCTTCAGGCTGGCGACGCGGCCCGGTCGTATATTTCCGGCCCGATCGCCTTCCGGACAGTCTCAAGACCGGTCACCGCCTCTTCGAGCGCAATTCCGAGGAGGCGGGCTGTGTCCTGCACGGCAAAACCGGCGCCGAGATGCAGCGCAGCGATCTCGCGCGTCTCCAGCGGCAATTGCAGCAGGGGCGCGAGCGCCTGGTCGAGATCCGCGCCGCGGCGGGCGCGCGCTCCGGTTGTCCGCAGCAGGCGGCGGACGGCAGCGATCAGATACGGGTAGGCGCCATCTGTCTCGTTCGGTTCGGGATCGGTGGCGAGATAGAGAATCAGCGCATCTTCGACGATCTCATCGGCTTGCACTCGGTTGCCGATGACGAGGCAGGTGAAGGCGCGCACCTTGTGCAAGACTTTCTCGACAGCCATCACTGTCTGGAGCTCAACCTCGGAGTGCTCGTCAGGCTGGCTGTAAGCAAGGTACACACGCTCCTCGTCGTTACGGTTATTCACGAGGGCCACCTCTGCATAACAGAACCTAGGGAGACGCTTCACCATAGTCTAAAACCTTCAAAGCAGGAAGATGATCGACCGTTAGCCAAGTATGGCTCGCAGACTCGCAGGGCGCAATCAATACCTAGTTTGCGCCAAGGCGCAGGATTGCGGAAGTGGTGCGCCTGGACGAGGAAACTTCTAACCCCGTTTGTGAGGTGTTAGAAGACTGGAACATCATCCTCAAAGACTACAAAACATTCGACTTCGGAGGGGGCCGGAATGAGCTCCCTCCCGGAAAGTTTTCAATAGCGTCAGATACTTCGTCTGATTTCACGTCAGCTACCTCGTCGCTTACGCGAGAAAACGCACCAAACGCCGCCCACCTTTCTCGCTCCGCTTCACGGACGCGGAGCGTTTGCGCCTTGAATCACAAGCGGGCGGCATCCCGCTCGGCGCTCATATCAAGGAGGGGCATTTCCCTGGCGGCGCGCCGGTGCGCCGCCGCCGTATTCCTGCGAGCATCGAGGATCGTCAGGCGTCGCCAGCCACACCGCAGTGCCTCCGGGCGCCTCCATCATGGCTAGCCGCGATTATTCATCGCTCTTCAAAGAACGGACTGGCGAACGTAGCGCAAGCATCTGGTTAAAACAGGTTTTAGGTGTCAAAGCAGACCTGATTCGAACCCGGGGAGCGCCGCGCCCGCCATGAACAATGACACCCATCTTCCCTTTGATTTGCCAGGCGTCGCGCGCAGGAAAGTGACCGCCGCGTTTGAGGGTGGCCTGATCAGCTCCGATGCCGGGGTTACGCTTCTGGCGCAAGCCGAGCGGCGTCTCGACCTGGCCAACAAGCTGGCTTGTGTGATCGCCGATCCACGGGGCCCCACGCAGATTTCACATACCATTTCCGACATCCTCCGCGCGCGGATGTTTGCGATCGCTGCTGGCTAAGAAGACGCCAATGATCTGGACACTTTGCGCGTAGATCCAGCGTTCAAGCTGGCCTGCGGGCGCTTGCCGGACACGGGCGAAGATCTGTGCTCGCAGCCGACCCTGTCGCGACTGGAGAATTTGCCGGGCCGCCTTGAAATCCGCCGCCTCCCGGGCGTGCTGGCAGATATCTTTTGTGCCAGTTATTCCACCGCGCCCAAGGCAGTCACATTCGATATCGACGACACTGTGGACGTGGTCCATGGGCGCCAACAGCTCTCGTTTTTCAACGCCTACGAGGACGCGTACTGCTTCAAGCCCATCCACGTCTATGACGTCGCCACCAGCCGGCCGGTGCTGATGTTGTTGCGACCGGGCAAGACACCCTCAGGGCGGGAAGTGCGCGCAGTGTTGCGCTGGCTGGTCACGCGGATCAGAACGTACGGGCCGACGACAAGCATTACCATACGCGGAGATTCCCACTACGGCCGGCCCGAAGCGATGGACTGGGCAGAGCCGCGTTATTCATGAGAGTTGGCCAGTTTCCGAATTGCGGGCTCACCAGGAAGACTTCTGCCAGGCCCTGAGCATCCTTCCAGTTCACAAGTATCAGAACGACGGGGGCCCGGGACCTAATCAGATCATTCAACATTTGCGCCGCCACGCTTCGAACCCTCAAGACAGCGCTAAGGACGTTCAGCGATTTGTCGACGCACAGATATTCAACTGGCTGATTGGCGGCACCGACGCACACGGAAAGAACTACTTTATCCTGATCGCCTCAGGTGGGCATCCGCGTCTCGCACCCTTGTACGACATTGCCAGCATACTGGCTTATCCAGAGTACGACCCCCGCAAGGTCAAACTCGCCATGAAGACCGGCGATGAATATCGCTTGAAGAAAACACCGGCTCCAAATGGCTGAAATTTGCAGCGGCGAACAAGCTGGAGGGGGACTTGATCGTCAACCGAATAAGGTCACTGAGCGAACACCTCCCCGACGCGCTTAGCGACACGATCAGTCGAATGCGAAGAGATGGCCTCAACCCTGCCATCCTGGGAACTCTCGGAAGTGTTCTCTCAAAGCGCTGTAAAACTGTTGCCTTCGTTTGAAAGCAGACCGAGCGGCATAACTTGCACGACTTTATCGTCCGATGAACCTCGCCAAGTTTGCCGGAAGCCGGTTTTTGATGAGATGAGACCGAACACGGTATGTCTCTTTTCGGAGTGCGTCGTTGAAGTCACCTGTCTTCGCTTCAGGTATGGCGAAAGCCGCCGAACGCACAACCGCGAAAGGGGGAGCCTAAGAATGGCTGGTTTCTCCAAATGAACGCGGGACCGGGCGGGGTTCGGGTCGGTCGCTGTCCACGGCTTGAACTACGCCGCGAGTTTCCAGTCTGCCCAAGGACCGGACCAGCGCAATGGCACGCTCCAGCAATTCCTCAGGATGCGCGCTCCCTGCTTTCGACAAAACCGATGCATTGTTCGACAAGTAAAAAATGTCTGTCAAACCATGGAAGGCCAGCGAGCGACGCCCCGTTTGCTTCTGCAAAGCTAATCAAGCGCGCGAAGAAAAGCCAGAAATGCACACTCGCTCGTGGTCAGTCCGGCTTTGCGCTCTGGTCGCGCTGCCTTGGACGCCGCCGGCACAGATTTGGTCTTCAGCAGCAATGCCAGCACCTCGGGGTGGATATAGGATTTGCGGCACACTGCCGCGGTGTTGCCGAGCAGTTGCGCCACCTCTGCAATCAGCCGGTTGGCGACGAGGGCGGTGATCGCTTCCTGCTCTGCTTCGCCGAGGTGCATGAACAAAGCCAGTGCCGCGGCGCTTGCATGCCAGGTGCGAAAGTCTTTTGCGGTGAAGTCGCCGCCGCTGGCCGCGCGCAGGTAGTCGTTGACTTCGTCAGACCCGGCACTGTGCAGCTGACCAGCGTCATCAAGATATTTGAACAGCTCTTGCCCCGGGAGCGCCTGGCAGCGTTGAACGATGCGCGCGACCCGCTTGTCATTGAGCGCAACTTCCTGCCCTACCCCGCTTTTACCGCGAAACTTCAGGCGCAGCTTGTCGCCATCGAGCGCTGCATGCCGCTTGCGCAGGGTCGTCAGGCCAAACGACTTATTGATCCGAGCGTATTCGTCGTTGCCTACCCGAACCATGGTGATGTCAAGCAACCGCACGAGCGCCGCCATCACAGCGGGCTGGCTGACACCTGCAGGCTGGGCGAGATCACGCGTGACCGCAGCGCGAACACGTGGCAGCGCCGACCCAAACGCCGCCATGCGGTGAAATTTGGTCTCGTTGCGCGCAGTGCGCCAGTGGGGGTGATACAGATACTGTTTGCGGCCCCGCGCATCGCGTCCGGTTGCTTGCAAATGCCCTTGGGGCGACGGGCAGATCCACACGTCGCGGTAGGCCGGGGGAATTGCCAAGTTGGCGAGGCGCTCGCGTTCCGCCAGGCTGGAGATGGTTTGTCCGTCTTGGTTGCGGTACGAAAAGCCCTTGCCGCGCCGGATGCGGCGAATACCCGGCATGTCGTCACTGCTGTGGCGCAGCCCTTCAGGCATGACGGGTCCGCTGGTCAGGTCAGAGAGAGCTGCGCTGGTTTTGCGCCTCGCCGTTTCAGCAGGCGGTTTTGGTTTTGCGACTTGCGAGGAGGCAGCGCGCGGGCGCATCGATCGAGCGGTCATGGCAGAGGCGGCCTGAAGCTGAACAAGTATTGAACTTAACGCCGGCTTGGCCAGCTTGGAGCGGTTCGCGCAGTTGTCGGGCCTATGCTATAACACCTTTTCAACTGCGCACCCGCCTCTTGCCGTTTAGCTGATCTTGTTGGTACGACCCCTCAGGGGATGGCGAGGCCCTTGATCCACAAACCGAGACGAAGGACGCCGCACGACAACCACCAAACCCGGCCTCCATGCCAATATCCGGGCGAAACGAGCGCGTATCGCTCACGGTAGCAAGGAGCAGATGCGCAAGCCCTCCGACCAGGGCGCACCCAGCACTGAGGACTTCGAAAGTCTAAAAAACCCGCAGGCCTGGAGGCACCGAAAAATAAGATTTTGCCGTCCCGAAAGACGGGGGAGACCTCATCACTCAGCCGCCTCGATCAGAAACCACAGGCGCCGTGCGCCGTGCCCTTCTTCAGCGTCGCGCCGAGAGGCCAGTGCGGGCAACCGTATGATATGGCCGAACCACATCAAGAAGGATTGGCGCGGCCCACGCATCAAGTCAGTTCCGGAAGCAAATTATATGTTCATACTCGGCTGCGACTACACTCGAGTTGAGATTCACGCGTATATTGGCGGCAGCCTCGTGTCGTGCTTGCCCACCCGCAAGGGTGCCATCGTGGCCGCGTGCCTCAGCACAACGTTCAGTCCCCGGGCACCGGAGGTCGTCCTCTGCGGCCGAGGTGTACGCACAAGTGCTGTAAGTGCGCAGTTTGCCCGTCAGCAGACCCCAATTCCAGTGTTCGTGAAGAGCGCTTCCAGCCGGTGGCAGTATCGAGGCCAGTTTTTCATCGCCGGTTCCTTCAGCTCCGGCCCCCAATTCGAAAGCTTCATCGCCGGCTCCGGTCGATCAGTCGCCAGCGTCTCCCACGTCGTAATTCTCAAACGGTCCGAATAAGTTGCTTCAATGTCTTTCTTGCGATCTGCCTTGTCTGCGACATTTTTTCCGGCGATTTTCGCTCCTGGCAGAGCGCTTTTCTGCGAACGATGATCGGCCCGCGCAAGATCTACGCAAACCTCGCGCCGGTGAAAGGCAAGAAGGGACAATATGTCCTTCTCCGGAATCCGAAGGGCCGGGCGCCGGGGTCAGCCGTCGCTCAGGAAGCCTTCAGGAACTCGTTCATCGCCTCTGCTTCAGGCGAGGCTCGTGGACGTTCTGGGCAAGCCATTGCTCCTCCTCGGCGTCCACAACGCCGGGTGAGACCGCACCTTGCAACACGTACAGGCTGATGGCCTGGGAGAAAAGCCGTGGCCAGCCGGCCGCTCGGGCGTCGCGGTCGCAAGCTGAAGCGATGGCGATGATGACATCGACCCCGGCGCTCGAAACAGCTATGCCCTCGCGACTGGCTGGCCCCATGACGATCACGCGCACCAGCGCAACTTCCTCTTCTTTGATCACCTTGTCGTGCGCCGCTTTTGCGGCGAGCGCGGTCATTGCAAAGCCTTAGAAAGCCTGCGGATAGGACACGGCGCGGGAAAACAACCTGCTCAGAAGGCGGATTTCCACATTGTCCAGAACCAGGCTGTCGGCGTTGAGTGCCTCCACCAGCATGGCGGCCTCGTCTTCGCCAACTGCAAGTGCATCGATACTCGCTCGCCACGAAGCGGGCTGCGCCCCGTCGGGAAGCTTGCCGAAAGCCAGCCTTCTGCGGTCCGGGCGATCGCAGCCGCCCAGTTCGGGCGCAGTTCCTCGTCGCGCCAATCGGGCACTTCACGTGACAGGGCGAAATGATCTGACAGCGCCTCGACGAACAGGTCGGCCCAGCCCGCATCACTGACAACAGGTGCACGCGATCGATGCAGAGACAGCAGGCGCATGGCGTCGCTGGTATCCAAAAGGCCGTCGCGCATAATCGCCGCGCGCGGGCCTTCGACACCGTTGCCGCTGAAACTGCCCTGTTGCTGAGAAGCCGTCTCTACTGCCGCCAGCGCGCGCGAAACCCAGTCACCCGTGATCATGCCCTTCAAAAAAGAAAGTTCGGCGTGCCACAAACTGGCTGGGGCGCCGTTAGCGCCCCAGAATGCTGATTGCCCCCTTCGATCGCATCAGATCGAAATGGGTCAACCTGCAGTTTTAGGCGTGGCGGGTACCTTTTGCAGGAGCTGCATGATGCTGAAGGTGAAGGGCGCGAAGGCGGCATCCTGGAAGCCAATCGGCATGAAAACTGAACTTGTTCAGCGTTTTCACCAAACGGCAGTTATTCTCCAAAGCCAAGCGTTCGAGGCCTGCCCTGTGCGAGGGGGGGGCAGCTGGCAAGGCCCGGTTGGCCGAAGGCGGCCGCATCGTCCGGTGAACAGACGGGACTGCCAATGCACGGCGCAGCCTGGCTGAACGGAGCCTCCGGATAGCTGACCAGAACACTTTCTGTATACGGATTGTCTGCAAGAGAATTAATCTTCGTTGGCTTTCGGTAAATTCCCCATTATCGCCGAATTCACACTGTGCTGTCAGAGGTTACTGAACTTGGCAGCGAGGGAAATACCAATGGTGCGTTCGACACCACACTCGGAAAATCCTGGGCCGGCGTCGCGCTTCGCGCCGCTGCGCACTCTGAGTGCTGTAACCGTCCTCGCGAGCATCACCCTCCTTGCTGCAGCGCCGACACCAGATGCTGTCCAGGTCCAGCTCTGCATCGCGACCATTGTGATCTATTTCCTGATGAGCTGGCTGCGCCCCTCGGGCGGGCCGTTTCGCACCTTCGTCGCCCTCCTGATCGTGTTCACCAGCACACGCTACATGATCTGGCGTGTTATGGAGACGATGCCAACGGACTCGCTGCTCTCGATCCTCGGCGGCATGTTTCTGCTCGGCGCCGAAACCTACGGCTACATCCTGCTTCTGTTGTCCACATTCCTGTCGGTCGATGTCTACAATCGCCAGCCGCGGCCTGCACCCTTGTCACCTTCCGCGTGCCCGACAGTCGACATCCTGATCCCGAGCTACAATGAACCTGACGAACTCCTGGAAGTCACCCTGACCGCTGCGCTCAACGTGAACTATCCGGCAGGCCGCCTGAACGTCTACCTGCTGGACGATGGCGGCACGCTCGGCAAGCGTAACCAGGCAGACCCGAAGAAGGCCGCCGAAGCGCAGGCGCGCCACGATCACCTCCAGGAAGTCTGCGCCCGTCTCGGCGCCCGCTACCTTACGCGCGAGAAGAATGACCATGCCAAGGCCGGAAACATCAACGCCGCGCTGCAGGAGACCGACGGCGAACTGATCCTGATACTGGACGCCGACCATGTACCGTCTACGGACATCCTGACGCGCACAGTGGGTTACTTTCTGGAAGACCCGAAGCTTTTTCTCGTCCAGACCCCGCATTTCTTCCTCAATCCGGACCCGCTGGAGCGAAACCTCGACACCT
>Ga0163144_10010085_pt1 | contig 20193 bp, 16 predicted proteins | sample OliLak19BULKMAT1_FD_123175 | JGI IMG/M metagenome (GOLD analysis project Ga0163144, IMG submission 123175) | Freshwater microbial mat bacterial communities from Lake Vanda, McMurdo Dry Valleys, Antarctica - Oligotrophic Lake LV.19.BULKMAT1 | ecosystem: Environmental > Aquatic > Freshwater >... | reverse complement strand
CGGCGCCAGCGCGACGAGCGCGGCTATCACGACCTTGGGGACGCACGCTGTCGTGCTGTCACCGCAGGATTTCATCGCGAGATTGTGCGCGCTCGTCCCACCGCCGCGCTTCCATTTGCTGAGGTACTACGGCGTGCTCTCGGCTCATGCGTCATTGCGCGCGGACCGCCTGCCGCCGAGCAGACCGTGACCATTCACGGCCAGCTCGCACTTGCCATTCCGCTGAGCTCGTCCACTGCGCCCAGACCGCGGCAAGGGAGACGTGCGTCCGCGACGTGAGCTTGTGTCGTGTGTGAGGTCGTTCTGCCGCTGGCTCGGTCGCCGATGCGCGCGCGGAGCGGGTTCGGCACAGCGAGATGCCGCGCAGCAACGCGGATCGACGTCAGCGTTGACTTCGGTAGACGGCTCCGGCAGCGTTCGTTGGTGCATCGGATGGCCTATACGCAGCGCGAGCGGACGCAGATCTCGTCGTTGCGGCTCAGGGGAGGCCGACGACGGGCACCGGGGTGAGCTGGTTCGCGATCACCACGCCGTCGCCGAGCGCGCCATTCGCGTCGTTGCCCATGCAGACCACGCCGCCGCTCGCGCGCGCCGCGCACCAGCGCTCCAGACCGACGTGGATCGCGATCGCGTCGCTGATGGCGGAGGTCCCGCCGGCGAGTCGGGGCACTGGAACGCTACCGCGAGCGAAGACGTGCCCACCCATCGTGCCGTCGATCCAGAGCATCGACACCGACTGGCGTCCCCAGCAGTAGACGTCGAAACCCGCTCCGACACGCCGGGTCCGTGCGCAGCCGCGGTCGGCTGCGAGCGAGATCTCGACCACGCGCGTCAGGGCCGGGTTCTGCGTCGGCACCGTCACCGGGTCCGAGGACGCCGCGCCGAGTCCGAGGACGTCGTAGGTGTTGCTGCCCCAGCCGTATGCGAGTCCGTCCGTCGTGAAGACGTACGTGGCGTTGTGCCCCGACCCGTGGCTGAACCCTGCGAGGTTGCCAGGGAGCCCGATCGTCATCTGAGGCGTGTTCAAGCTGCCAACGCTCGTCCCGATGCCGAGATCTCCGGATGAGTTCAGGCCCCAGCAGGAGACGGAGTACGCGCCGAGCGTTCCGCGCCGGACACAGGTGTGTCGATAGCCCGCGTAGACCTCGACCGCGTCCGTGATTCCAGGCACGAGCACCGGCGTGCTGCGATTCAGGAACGTCCCGTCGCCCAGCTGCCCGCTGGTATTGAAACCCCAGCACATGACGCTCCCCGTCGCGAGCACCGCACAGGTGTGGATGCCACCTGCAGAGATCTGCACGGCATTCGGGAGGGTCGTCACCACGCGCGGTGCAGAGCGCGAAGTGCTCGTTCCGTCGCCCAGCTGCCCGTTGAGATTGAAACCCCAACACAGCACGCGCCCCCCCGTCGTGAGCGCGCATGCGTGTCCTTCGTTGCTCGCGTCGACCTGGACGATGCCCGAGAGCGAGGTCCCTTGTGGGACGGGGGTGTCGCTCCCGAGCGCCGTTTGCCCGTTGGCACCCGCGTCGCCCCACGCGGCGACACCACCCGTCGCGCGGACCGCCAAGACGAAACCGTTTCCGCCGTCGAGCGAGACCACTGGGCTCGCATCGCAGACGCTCGGCGTCACGAGTCCGCAGGTGTCGGCGGGACCACACGCGTTGATGCAGCTTCCGCAGTAGGTCGGGCTACGTCGCGTGTCGATCTCGCAGCCATCGACGAACGTGCCGTTGCAGTCCGAATAGTTCACATCACACGCGAGCACGCATGCGCCTGCGGTGCACGCCGTCGTCGGTGCCGTGTGCGGATAGGCGTCGCAGGACGCCGCCGCGCCGTCGTCGGCCGCGCCGTCGCAGTCGTCGTCGCGTCCGTTGCAGGTCTCCGTGTTGCCGGGGAAATTGCCGCCGTTCGCGTCGTCGCAGTCGTCGCTCACCATCGCGTAGCCAGGAGGCGGCGAGCAGGTGACGACCGCGCCGCCAGGCACGCCGTGTCCGTCACGATCGACGTCGGGATACCAGCTCACGGGCGCGTCCTCGTCGACCATGCCGTCGCAGTCGTTGTCGACGAGATCGCAGAGCTCGGGCGCGCCCGGGTAGGTGTCCGCGCGCGAGTCCTCACAGTCGCCCGGGCGCAAGGAGCGTCCGGCGGGCGGGACACAAGCGAACACGATCGCGCTCGCCGAGGCACCCCAGCCATCGCCGTCGACGTCCGAGTAGTACGCGAAGCGCACGGAGTCCTCGTCGATCGCGCCGTCGCAGTCGTCGTCAGTTCCGTCACACAGATCGGCGACGCCTGGGTGCACTGCGGCGCTTGCGTCGTCGCAGTCGCCACCGCGCGACACGCGGGCCGGCTGAGGATCGCAGGACGTGATCGCAGGCATCGTCGGATCGCCGAAGCCGTCGCCGTCGAGATCGAGGTACCACTGCGCCATCGCGTCGCCGCCATCGACGACGCCGTTGCAGTCGTTGTCGAGTCCGTCGCAGAGCTCGGGCGCGCCAGGGTGAACGTTCGTGTTCGAGTCGTCGCAGTCGTTGCCGCCGCAGACCATGTCGGCGTAGCCGTCGCCGTCGTCGTCCTCGAAATTGCCCGGACGAATCATGAAGTTGGCGACACCGTCGCAGTCGTCGTCCTCGCCGTTGCACAGCTCGCGAGCCGCTGGGCTGCGATCGCGGCGCGTGTCGTCGCAGTCGCTCGGCCGCAGCGAGAACCCTGGGATCGGCGCGCAGCTCACGCGCGTGCGACTTGCGTCGATACCGAAGCCGTCGTCGTCGTCGTCCGCGTACCACGTGACCGCCGCCGGTGACTCGTCGATCATGCCGTTGCAGTTGTTGTCCTTGCCGTCGCAGATCTCGAGCTGTGCCCGGTGGACCTCCGGATCTGCGTCGTTGCAGTCGTCGCCGACGACGGAGAAGCCAGGAGTGCTCGGGCACGCGCTGATCGGCACGGTCGGATCACCGTGCAGATCGTGATCGAGATCGGCGAAGCCCGCGACCGTCGCGCCATCGTCGACGATCCCGTCGCAGTCGTTGTCGAGGAAGTCGCAGACCTCGGCGAGGCCTGGGTGCATGTCGCGGCGGAAGTCGCTGCAGTCGTCGCCGCAGCTCATCAGTCCGCCGGTCTCGCTCGCGTTGCAGCAGCTCGCGTCGACGAAGCCGTCGCCATCGCCGTCGCGCAAGCCGAACGTCGCCGCGTTGCAGTCCTCGTCGACGTTCGCTGCGTCGCAGATCTCGGAGGCGCCCGGATAGCGCGTGGGATCAGTGTCGTCGCAGTCGGAGCCTCCGCAGTCGATGCCGTCGACGCCGTCGCCATCGGCGTCGGCGATGACCGAGCAGTTCGACGCGCACTCGTTCACGCTCTCCATGCATCGCTGGCCTGCGATGCACGGAGCCGTGCCCTGCGCACAGCCGATCGCATCCGCATCCGCGGAGCTGGGCGCGCAGCGCTCTAGACCGTTGCAGAAAAGGCCATCGTCGCAGTCGCTGTCGCTCGCGCAGACGATGACCGCGTCGCTGCCCCCGTCGGCGATAGACGGCGTAGGAGGCGCGTCCCCACATGCAGCCGCGAGCGCGATGAATGAGAGCGTGGCTAGGAGTTCGAGTCGTCGCATCGCGCAAAGATAACTCGGCGCGAAGCCGCTCGTCCTCAAAGCAATGCGTTCTTCGTCACGAGGTCGACGAGTCAGCGGATGGTCGTCCAGTCGAGCACGACCTTGCCTGACTGCCCGGTGCTCATGATCTCGAAGCCCTTGGCGAAGTCGGCGGCCGGAAAGTGGTGCGTGAGCACCGGCGTCACGTCGAGGCCGCTCTGGATCATCGCGGCCATCTTGTACCAGGTCTCGAACATCTCGCGCCCGTACACGCCCTTGAGGTAAAGGCCCTTGAAGATGACCTAGTTCCAGTCGATCGCGTTGTCCTTCACCGGGATGCCGAGGATCGCGACGCGACCGCCGTGGTTCATCACGTCGAGCATGCCGCGGAAGGCCTCGCCGTTGCCGCTCATCTCGAGACCGACGTCGAAGCCCTCGGTCATATGCAGCGCCTCCATGACGTCGCGCAGGGACTGCTTGCCGATGTTCACCGCGCGCGTCGCGCCCATCTTCCTGGCGAGCGCGAGGCGATACTCGTTCAGGTCCGTGACCACGACGTGGCGCGCGCCGACGAAGCGCGCGACCGCCGCCGCCATGACGCCGATCGGGCCCGCGCCCGTGATGAGCACATCCTCGCCGACCACGTCGAAGGAGAGCGTGTCGTTGCCTTCTCGATCAGAACCGCCCGATAGAATATCGTCTTGGACGTGGGGATGACCTCCTGCGCCCAATTCTCGTCGGAATCTCGAGGCCTCCCGATGCTTCCTACAAACGACTATACGCCTGGGCTCGTCGCAGGTTTTCTTTCGGAGCCCGGGCGATCTCGCCCCTCTGGTCCGTCCGTCCCGCGACGCGATCACGCGAGAGGTGCCGACGCGCGCCAGCGAGTGCACGCTTCGCCGGGCCCGCCCCGCGACGACCCGCGGACGCGCGCGCCTCTCGGAGAGCCAGGGTGACTTCGCACGCGATCCGCATTGCCCTCGATGGCGTCGTGAAGCTCCTCTCGCAGAACCTCTACGGCGAGCCCGACGCGTTCCTCCGCGAGATGATCCAGAACGCGCACGACTCGATCACGAAGCGGCGCGGCATCGACGACGGCGGCGGCCGCATCGACATCGCGCCCGACCGCGCGCGCGCCACCATCGCCATCCACGACGACGGCATCGGCCTCTCGGAGGAGGAGATCCACGCCCACGTCTCCACCATCGGCCGCTCGGGCACCGGCGAGCTACGGGAGACTCTGCGCGCCGGCGACCCCGCGCGCGCGGCCAGCCTGATTGGGCAGTTCGGGATCGGGCTCCTCAGTGCGTTCCTCGTCGCGGATCGCGTGACGATCGTGACGCGCCGCCTCGGCGAGGACGCCGCGTGGCGCTGGGAGTTCGACGGCGGGACGCAGTACGAGCTCGCGCCGACGGAGCGCGCCGCAGTGGGGACGACGGTCACCCTCCACCTCAAGCCCTCGATGCACGAGTTTATGAGCGTCGAGCGCCTCGAAGGGCTCGTGCGCCGCTACGCGGACTTCCTCCCCGTGGAGATCCGCGTGGCCGGCGCGGCGAGCCCGACGAACGCCATGGCGGCGCCCTGGGATCACGAGGCCGCGAGCGACGACACGCTGCGCCGCTTCTTCGCGCGTCGCTTCCCGAAAGAGCGCGCGCTGACGCACGTCGCCTTGCGGGGAGAGGTCCTCGGCGAACCGCTCCGCGGGGTGCTCGCGATCACGGATCGCACGATCGAGCTCGGGCAGGGGCGCATCGACCTCTACGTGCGGCGCATGTTCGTCAGCGGACACCAGCCGGGCCTCCGGCCCCCGTGGGCGACCTTCGTGCAAGGCGTGGTCGCGTGCGACGCCCTCGCGCCCACGGCCTCGCGCGATCGCGTGGTCCACGACGCCGCGCTGGCGGAGGTCTCGCGTCTCATCGGTCAGGCGATCTTCGAGCACCTCCGCGCCATCGCCGCGCGCGACCCCGCGACCCTCGCGGGCGCCCTGAGGTGGCACTCGCATGCGATCCTCGCGCTGTGCGCCGAGCACGAGGAGCTCTTCCGCGACCTCGCGGATCTGATGCCCCTCAAGAGCACCCTCGGCGCGAGGACGATCGCGGAGCTCGTGCGCGAGAACCCCGACGGCCCGCGCCTCGCGTACTACTGCCACGGCCCGAGTGCGCAACAAGTATTGCCGTTGTGCAGCGCGCGCGGCATGCCCGTCCTCGATCTCGCCGAGCCCTACGCCGAGCGCTTCGTCCTCGCGTATGCGAGCGCGTGGCCGGAGCGCCTCCAGCCGTTCCGGATCGACGAGGCGGGGGCGGGCGGGCTCCTCGCGCGGGTGCCCGCAGCGGAGGCGATGCGCCTCCGTCCGGTCTTGCGCGCCGCGGAGGCCCTAGCGCGGCGCGAGCGCGTGGAGCTCGCTGCGTTCGACCCGCCGGGGGTCGCTGCGGTGCGCCTCGAGACGCGAAGAGGGCGCGGCGCGCGTGAGCTCCGCGCGGCGGTCGAGCACTTGGGCACGCCCTCGTTCCTGAGCGCGGCGCTCGCGGACGTAGGGGGCGCGGGCGCGGACTCCGCGATCCTCTACCTGAACGCCGCGAGCCCGCTGCTCGTGGCGCTCGCGCGGCGCAATCGGCTCGCGAAGGAGCCGGATCGCACCGTGCTCGGCGTGCTCCTCGATCGCGCGCGCGACGCCGACGTCGACGCGGAGGAGCGGGCCCGCGCGTTCGAGGATCTGTCACGCGCGCTCGAGTGGGCGCTCTCGACCCCAGAGGAGGAACCTGATGTCGAGCGATGAACTGCTGTGGCGCGCGAAGGCGCTCCTCTCCGAGGGCCGCTTCGCCGAGGCGGTCGCCGTCGTCGCCCCCGTCGCCGCGCGCGCGAGGGAGGGCGACGACATCGTGTTCGCGATCGCGGCCACGCTCACCGAGAGTCAGGCCCTCGATCTGACCGGCGACGTCGAGCTGGCCCTCGCCCGCGCCACCTGGGCGATCTCCGCCGCGCACGCGCCCGAGCACCGCGAGCGCCTCAGCGCAAAGGAGAACGCGTGGAACACGACGATGACCTTCCTCCTCTTCGCGAATGCCGCCGCAGATCACGAGGGCATGGCGCTGGAGCCCGTCCTCCGCGTCCTCGACGAGGCGGAGCGCTTCCTCGAGCGGATCGGCAAGCCCGAATGGCGCTGCGGCGTTCAGTCCGAGCGCGCCGCGCTCTACATGCGCTTCCACCGCTACGACGAGGCTGTGCTGAACGATCGCGCCGCGCTCGAGGGCAAGCGCAATAACCCGTCCGCGCCCGGGCACTCCGCGACCTCGATCGAGCGCGGCCTCGCGCACGCCCTCACCCACTCGGGGAGGCTCGATGAGGCCACCGAGGTGTTGCAAGACATGTTGTCGCGTCCGCTCAAGCCCATCGACGCGCTCGCGGTCCACACCTCCCTCGGGCAGAACGCGCTGAAGCGGGGCGACGGTGCGCTCGCCGCGCGCTCGGCCGACGAGGCCCGTGAGATCGCGCGCGGCATGTCGGCGGGCCAGCGGATGGCGGCCGCCGGGCTCGCCGTCGACGCCTACCTCGCCGTCGATCGTGTGGACGACGCGCGCGCGGCGGCGGAGGAGGTCGCGCGCTGCGCAGAGGAGCTGGGCTCCGCGCACGCCCACTTTGCCGCGCGCCAGGACGGCTTCGCGGTCGCCCTCCGCCTCGGCGACCGCGCGCGCGCGGCGGAGCTCCTCGACGAGATGGAGGGATGGGCAGAGAAGCTCGACGCGCGCTCCGGCACGAGCACGCGCATGGACGCGGTGCGCGAGCGCCGCGCAAGGTTACTTGCGTGACGCGTCAGCCGCCCGCGAGGCCGGGCGCGCAGGCGAGTCACGGCGAGGCAGCGTAGCAGCGGCGCCGCGCGTCTGCGCTACGTCGACGCGCGCCGAGCACGCCCGAGCCACGCGACCGCGCCGAGCGCGACGATCACGCCGATCAGCTGCGAGCTCGACACACCGCGGACGACGCCGCGGACGCTATCGCCGCGCAGCGGCTCGAGCGCAAAGCGCAGCATCCCGTAGAGCGCGGCGTAGAGCGCGAATCGCGCGCCGGCGCTGCCACGCGCGAGGCGTGCGCTCGGCACCAGCGCGACGAGCGCGGCTATCGCGAGAAGGAGCGCGCTCTCGTAGAGCGGCCAGGGATGACGCGCGAGCATCGGGTGTGCGCCGGGCGCGCTCGGATCGGTGTACGTGACGGCGAGCGCTCCATCCCACGGCGCGCCGTAGCAGCAGCCGCCGAAGAAGCAGCCGAGCCTGCCGATCGCGTGGCCGAGCGGCAGCGCCGGTGCAGCGCAATCCGCGAGCGTCGCGAGCGGCAGCTTCAATGCGCGCGCGGCGATGACGCTGCCGAGCGCACCGCCGAGCAGGCCGCCGAAGAACACGCGACCGCCGCTCTCGAGCACCGCGAAGACATCGCCCGTGCGCAGCGCCTCGACGACCGCGAAGAGCAGCCACGCGCCCGCGAGCGCACCGCCGATCGCGATGGCGAGCGCCGCCATCACGCGCCCCAGATCGAGCTGCGCGCGCGCCGCGCGTGACACGAACAGCGCACCGCCGAGCAGCAACGCGAGCGCAAACAGCGCGCCGTACGAGCCGATCGGCCGCGTGCCGCCAGGCACGGGCAGCTCGAACAGCAGCGGGTGCATCTCAGCGGGACGGTGGCGGCGTTGAACGCACGCGCCGCCGCTTCAGCGACTGCGACTGGCCGCTCGACGTATCGGCGCTCGAGGTCGTCGCTTCGCCCGTGTCCACCGCGGCGTCCGGCGTGACCGTCTGCGCGCCACCAGAACCGAGGGGCGGAGGCGGAAATGCGGGCGGAGGCGGAAATGCGGGCGGAGGCGGGAACGCGGGAGGCGGCGAGCCGCTGACGACATCGGGATCGACGCCGAGCGCGCCATCGTCTGCGCCGGCGTCGTCGATGTTCAGTTGGTCGAGCCGATTGCCGCGCGTCCACGAGAACGCACCGGCGTCGCGGCGACTTCCACCCGCGACCATGCCCGCGGTGCAAAGCGCGTTACACAGCCCGCAGGTGAGCGCGAAGATCAGGCTGAACAAGAACGCGATGATCGAGACGATGAGGCCCGCCGTCCCAGCGCCGCCTGACTCGCCGTCCTGCTTCGCGCGCGACATCGAGATGCCGCCGAGCACCGCGCCGACGAGCGCCACGACCGGCGCGCCGAACGAGAGAATGCTGCCGGCGACGGGCAGCCAAGTCAGCAAGATGCCGCCGAACATCATCAGCAGCGACACGACGCCGAGCACGATTGAGCCGACACCCATGGCCGGCAGGGTCGCATCCGTGCGCGGCACGTCAAGAGCGGCGCAGCCTTCCCCTGCAGAACGCGGGGTGCGATTGATCGACGGGCTGCTAGGCTCGCGCGCCCATGCCCCCGACTCCCGCAGAAAAAGGCCGCAAAGCGCGGCCTCCGAAGAAGAGCGCGGAGCCCATGCGTGCGGGTCGCTGCGCGATCGTTGGCCGGCCCAACGTCGGCAAGTCCACGCTGCTGAACGCGATGCTGAAGCAGAAGCTCGCCATCGTCGCGAGCAAGCCGCAGACGACGCGCACGCACATCCTCGGCGTGTTTCTCGCAGCCGAGCCGCCGACGCAGATCGCGTTCCTCGATACGCCCGGCCTGCATCGGCCGAAGAACGCGCTCGGTCGTGCGCTGGTCGAGTCGGCGAAGGGCGCGCTCGAGGGCGCGGACGTCGTGCTGATGCTCGTCGAGGCGCCGTCGCGTCCGAGCCACGAGCCGCCAAAGGAGCCGAGCGGCGAAGAGTCCGAGGTGCTGGCGATGGTGAAGGCTTCGGGCCGACCGGCGATCCTCGGCATCAACAAGATCGATCGGCTCGCCAAGATGGAGACGCTCTTCCCGCTGCTCGAGATGTGGGGCAGCCAGCACGACTTTGCGGCGCTGCTGCCGATCTCCGCCAGAGAAGACATGAACCTCGGCGCGCTGGTGAAAGAGATCCGCACGCATCTGCCGGAGGGCCGCCTCTACGAAGACGACGACTTCGTCACCGATCGACCGGAGCGCTTCTTCGTCTCGGAGCTGGTGCGCGAGCAGGTCATCAAATACACGCGCCAAGAGGTGCCGCACTCGGTCGCGGTCTTGGTCGACGGCTACTCCGACGAAGGACGGCTGGTGCGCATCGACGCGACCGTGATCGTGGAGAAGGACACACAGAAGAAGATCGTGATCGGCGCGCGCGGCGCGATGATCAAGTCGATCGGCACCGACGCGCGCGCGCAGATCGAGCGAATGCTCGGCAAGCAAGTGATGCTGCGCCTGTGGGTGAAGGTCGTGAAGGATTGGACTGACAACGACGCGCGCGTGCGAGACGTGATTCGCGAAGGACACGCATGACCCGCAAGCGCCATCGAATGTCGGAAGAGCAGGAGGCGGCCGCGGAGCTCGCCGCGGCAGCCGCCGCGATCGAAGCCGAGGCGCTCGATCCGGGTGAGCGCGCGCGCGCCTCACGCGGCAAGCGCCGTCGGGCGATGGGCCCGCTGCCCGCTGGCGCCGTGTTCGCGCGGCCGCTGGTCGCCATCGTCGGCCGGCCCAACGTCGGCAAGAGCACGCTGTTCAATCGCCTCGCCGGTCGCCGCATCGCGATCGTCGAGGACACTCCGGGCGTCACCCGTGATCGGCACTACGCCGACACGCTGATGTACGGCCGCGAGATCGTGCTGGTCGACACCGGCGGCTTTGATCCGGACAGCGACGATCCGATGATGGGCAGCATCGCGCGTCAGGTGCGCCTCGCCCTCGCCGAGTGCGATCTGGTCATCTGCGTGCTCGACGCGACGATGGAGCCGCAGGCCGCCGATCGAGAGGCCGTGCGCTTGCTGCGCGAGAGCAAGAAGCCAGTCATCTTCGTCACCAACAAGAGCGACACGCCGCGGCTCGCGCTCGAGTCGAACAGCTATTACCAGCTCGGCATCAAGGAGCTGCTGCCGGTCTCGGCGCTCCATGGCCACGGCACCGGCGACCTCGAGCAAGCCGTGCTCGCCGCGCTGCCCGAGGCCGAGGCGCTCACCACACTGCCGATGATCGACGGCGTCGCGCGCGTCGCCATCACCGGCAAGCCGAACGCCGGCAAGTCGTCGCTGGTGAATCGCCTGCTCGGCGAAGAGCGGCAGATCGTCGACGACCGTCCCGGCACCACGGTAGACGCCGTCGATGCGCTGTTCGAGAAGAACGGCAAGCGCCTCGTGCTGATCGACACAGCGGGCATTCGTCGCAAGAGCAACGTCGACGAGAGCGTCGAGTCGCTCGCGGTGTTGCAGGCGATCCGCTCGATGGAGCGCAGCGATCTCGTCGTGCTGCTGGTCGACGCGAAGCTCGGCGTCGCCGAGCAAGACGCGAAGATCATCGGCCTCGCCGAAGATCGCGGCCGCGCGATCATCATCGCGCTCAACAAGTGCGACCTGCTCGACGACGAGACGCAGAAGAAGGCAGTGACCAAGGCGCGTGACGTACTCGCGTTCGTGCCGTGGGCGCCGCTGCTGCGGATCAGCGCAAAGTCCGGCCGCGGCGTCGGCAAGCTGGTCACGGCGATCGAGAGCGTCGTCGAAGCGCACGGCAAGCGCGTCACCACAGCGCAGCTCAACCGCTTCTTCGAAGAGGTGCTCGACCGCCATCCGCCGCCGGTCCATCGCGGCAAGCCGGTGCGCCTCTACTACATCACCCAGACGCAGGTCTCACCGCCGACGTTCATGATCATCGCGAACTACCCGGACGCGGTGCATTTCTCGTATCAGCGCTACGTGGTGAACCAGATCCGCGAGGCGTTCGGCTTCGAGGGCACGCCGGTGCGCGTCTACTACAAGCCGAAGCGCAAGAAGGAGATCGGCGCCGTCTGACGGCGTCGGTCGACGCGCAGCGGCGCGATCACATCGTGACGGTGACGCCCGCGGTGAAGCCACCGGCGAGCTGCGGCTGCACGTAGGGCGACACCTCGAGCGCGAGCTCCCGCGCCTGCGCTTCTTCCGGGCTGTTCGGATAGGGCTTGCCGAGCAGCATTCCGAGCACGAGGCCGGCCAGCGTGCCGACGCCGACCGCGACCGGGATCAGCTGCGCGTCGGCGCTGGAGATCGAGCGCGCGCCGCCAGCACCGCTCACACCGCTGCCGACCGCGAGGCCGAGCAGCCCGCCGCTGAGTCCGCACACATCGAGGAGCAGCACCTGGTTGCGCGAGAGCGGTACGGTGCGCGACACCAACATCGCCAGCAGCAGTCCCGCGTTCATCGCGCCGAGCGTGAGGCCGAACGCGGGGCGCACTTCTTCGAGATCGGCCGCGAGCGCGCCCATCAGGCCGAGAAAGCCGCCCCAGATCGCGCCCGAGCGCACGAGCGCGACCTCCGCGCGCGTCGGCTGCAGCTGCGTGGCGAGCAGGCCGAAGCCGACCGCGCCGGCGAGCGACGAGAGCCACAGCTCGACCAATGCAGAGCGGTCGCCGAACGTATCGTTCCCGAGCGCGAGGGCCGAGACGAAGGTGTACTCGAGCGCGCCAATGGCAAAGCCCGTCGCGATCGAGCCGGGTAGCCCGCTCGGCAGGGACGTGGCGTTGTCGAGCGCGAACGTGGCGCCCACCATCGCGAACGGGCCGAGCACCAACAGGCTGAGCGTGAGATTGGCGTCGTCGGCGTCGCCCGCGACGAGCGCCGCGCTGAACATGCCGAACAGGCCCGCGCTGATGTAGAGCTCGACCATCTCGCCGGTGATGCGCCGACAGCGGCGGAGCGCGCGATTGAAGTCGCGCGGCCGACCCGCGCTGAGGTTGGCGTCCGGGTCCCAACAGTCAGGCGGCGCGGGCGCGAGGGACGATCCGGGAGGCAGCGAAGCGGACGACGGCAGCGCGTAGGGCGGTGGCGCGCCGCTCGGCAAGCCGTACCCCGATGGCGCTGGCGGAATCGGCGGCAGCTCGGTCGTCGCCGCGAGCGACTCGGGCGGAGGCGGCGCAAGCGGCGCGATCGCTGAGTCGGGCAGCACGCCGGGCGCGACAGGAATCGGCGGTAGCGGCTGAGCGGCGACGGGAGACGCTGCGAACTGGCAAGTGAGCGCGAGCGCGGTCAGCGCGACGCCAAAGCGGACCGTGAGGCGAAGCGACTTCATGGCGACGAGCATCGGCGTCCGTGAGCGGCGGCGCAAGCCTTCACCGAAGGCCAACAGCAGCCAAACTTGTTCTACGGCGGCCGCGCTCCCAGATCAGCCGCGTGAAAGTCTTCCGACGCGAGCTCGCGCTGCGCAAGGACAGCACCCCGCGATGAGCGCGGACACCTGGCCAATAAACGCGGCTGCGGCGGCGTATCGCGAGCGCTCGATGGAGACTTGATCGTCCGTGTCAGCGGCTCTTGTGACCGCGGATCACACTGCCTCTCTCTCGAGCGCTTCGAGTCGACGTCCCTTCTCTCGCGGCACCACGAGCGCGGCGAGCTGTCTCAGGTCGTCGATCGTCTCGTCGGCGCCTGCCCCGAGCAAGGTCCGGCGGGCCGTGACGAGCTTGGCGTCGCGCACGCTTTCATCGAGGTCGGACCACTCCGCCTCCGTCACGCCGACGAGGCTGCTCGAGCCGACGACGCCAATGCTGTGAACCCCCGCATTTCTCCCCGAGGCCACGTCGTGGATGGTGTCTCCGACGTTGACCACTCGCGTGGAATCGTCGACACCGCAGCGCGCCATCGCCAGCAAGATCATGTCGGGCGCGGGGCGCGCCGCGTTCACTTCCCCGGCGTTGACATCGGCATCGCTCTCGAAGCCTTGGGCTCGGGCTAGCTCGAGAGCGCGGCGCGCAGCGTCTGGGAAATACCCAGTGGTGGTAGCCACACGGATCCCTCTCGCGCGGAGCACCTGCGAGAGCGCCGCCGCACCGGGAATCAGCCTGCTGCAGCTCTCGAGCGCGCTCATCTGGAATCGCGTGTACGCGTGATAGAGCTGTTCGAGGTCCTCTTCGCTCGGCCTCCGCCCATGGGCTTTGACCCACGCGCTCGCGACCTCGGGATTCGCGAGCATCGCCCGGAGGTGCGCCCTCTTCTCGAGGCCCATCGGCGCCGAGGTGGCTTCAGTGCTCACTCGCACACCCTGCGCTGCAAACGCAGCGCGGAACGCGAGGAGAGGGGCGCGACTCCCGTAATCGAGGATCGTGCCGGCGAGATCGAAGACAACGAGCGCGACCGCGTGTTCCGGTCGGCCCTTCCGAGTCGTGTTCTTCATCCCCCCGTGATACCCGCGCTTCGCGTCAGGACGATCGAGCTGACGTGACGAAGCTGCGACTGACGCAGTCGTCACTCGTTCGTCGCCGAGGATCCTACCGAGCGAGCCTGTCGTAGCGCGGACTTCGCCCGAGCGACGCATGAGTGACGCAGACCCCGGCTGCGCTCGCGTCGAACCGGCCTCAGACGGGCAGCGCGTCGACCCAGCGCGGGACCATCACGCGGCGCACGACCTCGTACTCGTCGGGCGTGTCGCACTCCATGCAGCGCGTGTCGTCGCTGAAGACGACGCCGGTCATCGCGCCGGTGTTCATCAGGCGCTGGGTGATGTCCTCGTGCTCGGTGCGCGTCTTGGCCGTGGAGAATTTCATGCACCACGCCGCAGCCGCGAGCCAGTTCGCGTGGTCGCTTGGCTCGAGCAAGAGCAGCCCCGTCGCCTCGCCGAGACAGCTGAGGTCTTTGACCATCGGAGTTCCGAGCAGACCCTTGCCGTGGAGGCGTGGCACGCCGGCACCGTCACCGAAGACGATGACCTCTTCGTCGGTCTCGCGAAAACGCCCGCAGACGAGCGTCTTCGAGCCCGCGCCCTCGCCGCGCGCGAGCTCCGCGACGAGCGTCGGATCGTAGACGACGTCCGCATCCATCAGCACGACGCGGGATCGTCCATCGAGGATGTCGTGCCCGCTCGTGAACGCGAGGTGCGCCGAGTGGCCGCTCCCCGAAATGTCGCCGGGGAAGTCGTTCATGATCCAGGTGACCGGGTGCCGCTCCATCGCAGCGACCTTCGTGCCGAACGTCACGGTGCTGCCGACGACGTAGATCTCGCGGGCCCCATGCGCGGCGAGCGCGCGCAGATGCCAGTCGAGAAACGTGAGCTCGCCGGAGTCGTCGAGCGGCAGCAGCGGCTTCGGGATCTGGGCTCCGGTGCTCGCGAGGCCCGCGATGCGCTTGCCCACGCCCGCCGCGAGGATGATGGCCTTGTCGATGGTCGCTCGTCCGCTCATGTCCGTTCTCCCGCTTCAAACGCGCGCCACATCGTGAAGCGCGCCACTGCCACCATCGAGAGGCCATAGACCACGGCGATGAGCACGCCCCAGAGGACGCGGTCGAGCAAGATCCCCACTGAGATCACCGCGAGCAGCGTGTCCCCCGAGATGAGGCCGACGAGCCGCACGAGCAGGCGCAGGCCTGGACGGTGTACGCGAGAGAGCACGGCGCCGACCGCGTCGCCATCGGCGTAGGGCGTCTCGTAGAGGCGCACTTGCCAGCGATCGAACCAGAGGCCGAAGTCCGTGAGCCAGTTGTCGCGCCCCGCCCGAACGGTCTCGTGCTTCTGCTCGACCTCTTCGGCGATGGAGTCGCGGCCCTCTTTCAGCGCGGAGCCGAGGCGGCGCTTGTAGAAATCGTGCGAGTGTCCGCACAGCGCGGCGGTGAGGAGGATGACGACTCCAATGGCGACGACCAGCGCGACCGGAAGCCCAGGATGGGTGTGGTGGATGTGGATGCTCAGGCCGATGCAGAGCGCGCTGACGGAGACCCCGTCGCCGACCTCGTCGAGCGTCCGTCCGCGCGCCGAAGAGAGGTTCTTCGCGCGCGCGACGACGCCGTCGTAGCAGTCGAGGACCATCCGGATCTCCAGCAGGGCGAACACGAGGATGAGCGACGAGCGGCTCGGCGCCCACGCGAGGAGCGCCGCCCCGCAGACGCCGATCACCGTGTGCACATAGGTGATGTGGTCCGGTCGCAGCGGCAGCCCCCCCGCGACGCGGAACAGCGCGCGCGCCGCCGGATAGCGGTAGTAGCGGTTGAGCGGCTCGAGCAGGTTCTCGGCGAGGCTATATCGTTCCTCGAGCGAGGCTGTCGCGGTGCCGGCCGCCCCGACCAGTCGAGCCCTGCTCGTCGACTCGCTCACATCAGCCGAGGGCGCTGCGAAGCGCGGTGCAGAGGCGGTCGAGGTCGGAGCCGGAGAGGTCTCCCATGACGGCGATACGGAAGATGGCACCGTCAAAGCTTCCCTGTCCTGCATAGATCACGAATCCGTCGCGCTTCAGCGCGCTGTGCAATGCGTCATACGTCTTGCCGGTCGGCAGACGGAACGAAGTCAGCGTCGCTCCGTAGGCATCCTCGCGATCGAGGAGAAGGTGAGCGGAGAGCTCTACGCACACGCCGCGGACGCGCTGCGAGCGCGCGCGGTAGGTCGCGAGGCGCGCCTGCCATCCGCCCTCGTCGGCGAGCTCCGCGAGCGCCTCGTCGAACGCGCGCGTCACGTGCGTCGGCAGCGTGAAGGGCGTCGAGCCCTTCGCTTGATCCGCGGCGTGGCGCGAGAGATCGAGATACACGCTCGTGGCGCCGCTCGGACGCTCGAGCGCGTCTGCTTTCGCGAGGACGAACGCGACGCCCGGCGCACCGTGAACGCACTTGTTGGCCGTGGCGGCGAGCGCCTCGATGTTCCACTCGGCGAGCTTGAGCTCTTCGCCGGCGAAGCTCGACACGGCATCGACGAGCATCGGGACGCCGTGGCGCTCGGCGATGATGCCGAGGGCCCCAATGTCATTGAGCCGGCCGGTGGTCGTCTCGTGGTGCACCGTGATGACGTGCTGGTAGGTGCGCTTCGCCAGCGCCTGCTCGGCGGCGTCGAGATCGATCGCGCTCGTCCACGGCGAGCTCACCACGTCGTGCGCCTTGCCCTGCGCCTTGAGCATCGCAGCGATGCGCTCGCCGTACACACCGTTCGCGAGGACCAGCGTCTGGCTGTCTTTGGCGACGAGCGAGAGCATCGCCTCGACCGCGCAGGTACCGGACCCACCGAGCAGGACGGGGACCCAGCCGCCGGTCTTCGTCTCGTCGTAAACACCCGCGATGCGCTCGCGGACGCGACCGACGAGCTCCTTGAACTCGGGCTCGCGGTGGCAGACATCTTCGCAGTCGAGCGCGCGATGGACGCGCTCGGTCATCGAGACGGGGCCCGGATTGAGCAGCTTCGTGACCATCAGACCGAGCCTCCGCTGTTGGGCGCCGTCATGCTGCCCGCGGTCGCTGGCGCGTTGTCGGCGAGCAGCGTGCGAATGCGCCCTGCGACCTCCCGCGGTGTGACCTTGGGGCGAGGCAGGTCGTCGGGAACACCGTGGCGCGTCTTGAGCGCGACGAAACGGAGCCCGGGGCGTCGGTCGCGGAGCGCTGCTTCGAGGGCTTCGGCGTCGTCGACGCTCGAGACGCTGGTGTACCCACAAGAGCGGGCGACGCCCGGGAGGTCCATCGAGTGCGAGACCGTGGACTGACCGCCGGTCGACTCGTGCGCCTCATTGTCGAGCAGCACATGGACGAGGTTCTTCGGCTGCTCGTAGGCGAGCGTGGCGAGGGCGCCGAGGCGCATGAGCATGGCGCCGTCCCCGTCGAGGACGACGACGCGGCGATCGGGGCGCGCCCACGCCAAGCCGAGCCCGATGCTCGAAGCGCAGCCCATCGAGCCGACCACGTAGAGCTGGTTGTGGCGATCTTCGCAGGCGTAGAGCTCGCGGCCGGTAAAGCCGGTGGTCGCGATCACGACGTCGCGCGGGTCGACCGCACGCTGAACAGCACGGAGCGCCTCTTCGCGCGAGGGACGGCGGAGCTTCTTGGTGGCGGCCTGCGCCGTGCCTGCGTCCGCATCCGCCTCGACCGCCGCGCTCTCGGGCTGCCGCACGACGGGCTTGGACGCGAGCTTGTAGTTCGCGACGCTGTCCTTCTTCATCACGAGGCAGAACGGGAGGCTCGTCTCGCTCATGTGCGCGACGGCCTTGGCGATCGCCGGCTCGATCTCGGCAGGCTCGCGCGGGAACCAGTCCCACGCGACGTTCATCGTCTCGAGCATCTTCGTCGTGATCGTCCCCATCAGCTCGTGCTGTGGCTCGTCGGACGGGCCGCCCGGCTCACCGCGCAGCGTGACGATCAGCAGCACCGGGATGCGGAAGACTGCGTTCAGCGAGGTGAGCGGGCTCACCGCGTTGCCGAGCCCGGAATTCTGCATCATCACGATCGCGCGTTTGCCGCCGAGCTCCGCGCCCGTAGCGATAGCGACCGCATCCCCTTCGTTCGTCGCGCCGATGTACGTGAGGTCCGGCGCGTCGATGACGAAGTTGATGAACGGCTTCACATACGAGCACGGCACGCCCGTGTAGAGGGAGAAGCCGGCGAGCTTCGCCGCGTCGCAGAAGGCCTTCGCGTCGATCATTGGAATGCGCTCCCGCGGACGACGTCGCTGAGAGTGTCGACATCGAGCCAGCCGCCGCGCGTATAGACGACGCGAACCTCACGCCCTTCGCGCACGAGGCGGAGGAGGAGGTCGGGGACGGACGCGGTCGCGAGGTCCTTCTCCGAGAGCGTCGAGAGGATCTCTCGAACGGCCTTCGCGCCATTTGCGGAGAGCTTGAGCAGCCCCGTCCACTCGCCGGTGATGCCGGGCGAAGTCGGGTCCGTGACCATGTCCTTGAGCAGCACGTGCGCGAGGAGCGTCTTGCGCGAGTGCGCCTCGGAGCACGCGGCCCAGTCGGCCTTGCGCTGTGCGCCGCCGGTCTGTGACGGGTCGACTGCCAACGAGTCGACTGCGACGACGAAGTCGCCCTCGGTCTCGAGGAGCTCGTCGAGGACGTAGCGCTTGAACAGCACGTCGCCGTACGAGACGATGCACGGGCCATCGAGCGACGACTTCGCGCAGGCGAGCGAGGCGAGCTCGCCCGTCGTGGCGAAGGCGTCGTTGTCGACGAAGGTCGCGCCTTGGACATCGACGGCGCTCTTCGCGAAGCCGCGCACGACGACGAGCTCGCGCACGTTCGCCGAGCGGTAGGCGTCGAGGATGTGCTTGAGGATCGGCTTGCCGGCGATCGGCACCATCGACTTCGGACGATCCTTGACGAGCTCGCCGAGCTCCTCGCCACGACCGGCCGCGAGGACGATGCCACGTGCGACTGGGCCGCCCTTCGGCAGGTACGCCTTCTCGGCTTGCTCGAGCTCGCTCTCGCCCTGGAGGCGGAAGACCTCGGCGAGCGGCGCGACGCGCTCTTCGACGCCGACGAGCGTCTGCCCGGTGTAGATCTCCTTCGCCGCGAGCTGCATCGCGGTGATCGCCGAGCGCATCAGGTGATTCGCCCAAATGACGATCTTGAAGCCGGCCTCGCGGAAGACATCCGTCGGCGTCGTGTAGTACTTGGTCGGGACGATCACCAGCGGGAGACGGTCGCCCCACTCCTTCTTGAACTGGAGGATCTCGTCCGGGTGACGCTCACGCGAGTGGATGAGCACCGCGTTGGCGCCGGCCTTGCGATAGGCCTCGCCGCGCTTGAGCGCCTCCTCCATGCCGTGACCGGCGATGAGCGCCTCGACGCGCGCGACGACCACGAAATCGTCGTCACGCTGCGCTGCTTTGGCCGCGCGGATCTTGCCGGCGAACTCTTCCATGTCCGCGAGCGGCTGCGCCGTGGAGCGCAAGAAGCTGTTCGTCTTCGGGAAGATCTTGTCCTCCATGCAGACGCCGGCGACGCCACGCTGCTCGAGCTTCATGACGAGCCGGCGCGCGGAGTTGAAGTTGCCGTAGCCAGTGTCGCCGTCGAGGAGGATTGGCACGCTCGTCGCGTCTGCCATGAACTCCACGACCTCGAGCACCTGAGTCCAGCTCGCCTCGTTGTTGTCTCGAACCCCGAGCGCCGCCGAGATCGACAGACCGCTGCCCCAGATCCCCTCGAAGCCCGCCTCTTGGGCGATCTTTGCGGAGAGCCCGTTGTGGGCCTCCATGAGAAAGGACAGGCCCGGGCCTTCGAGCATCGCCTTCAAGCGAGTAGTGCGAGGCGTCGTCTCGGGCTTGAGGACGGGCGGGGAAGTCGATTGGACCATTGGGAGTCACTCCGTGGGCGCGTATGCGGTGCCCAGGCATTCGGACGGGATGGGTGGCGCGGACTTCACGCTAGAACTGGCCGTTTGCCCGATTTTGCGTGGACGGCGGAACTTAGCCGGCGAATTTCCGCAGCGCAAGCGAGGGCGTGACGGCGGGGCGCGGGCGCGGAGGAGGCGGCGGCGGCGGAGGAGGCGGCGGCCGCATCGGCGTCGGCGTCGGCGTCGGCGTCGGCGTCGGCGTCGGCATCGGCGTCGGCGTCGGCGTCGGCGTCGGCGTCGGCGTCGGCGTCGGCGAGCGCAAGGGTCGCGTTTCTGAGCTCCCCGCCGGTGTGCGGACACTTCGGATAAGAGCGGACCGAGCTGGCGCGTCTTTCAGTGCGTGGACCGCGCGCTCGCCGTGCAAAGCCCGCTCGAACGCACCTTCTGGATCGACTCGCTCGCCAGCGTGATCCGCGCGTGCGCTGCGGCGCAACACGCGTCGCTCTTCGCTGCCGCAGTCCGCAGGATCGAGGCGAGCT
>Ga0163144_10010084_pt1 | contig 20193 bp, 18 predicted proteins | sample OliLak19BULKMAT1_FD_123175 | JGI IMG/M metagenome (GOLD analysis project Ga0163144, IMG submission 123175) | Freshwater microbial mat bacterial communities from Lake Vanda, McMurdo Dry Valleys, Antarctica - Oligotrophic Lake LV.19.BULKMAT1 | ecosystem: Environmental > Aquatic > Freshwater >... | reverse complement strand
CGTTCCAAATTGACCCTCCATCCATTCCCAAAAACTGCATTTCCATCCAATCCCTTCAGGCCCCTCTCACCTGGGGGACAGGCTCTCACTATGGCCAAAGGAGGACAGGCCGAATCCGGCGAGGCGTTCCTGGAGGGGACGCAGATCATTGCGTCTTAAGGCGAGGTAATGAACCAAATTACGAGCACTCGGCTGTTGCCGAGGTCGCACGGCCTCCAAGCGTGGCCGAGCCGTTCGCTCAGCCGCGAGGAGTTGGTGCTGGAGGTCTTCCAGTTTTCGGATCAAGGGATCCAGTTGGGCTGAGTTCCATCGGGACTGGGTCTTGCTCGCGGACATCGTGTTTTATAACAAAGGTTGTACCTGAAGTTGGGAAGTTTGTCTGGGCAACGATCCGGTGACGATTCCGCCGTGGATGCCAGTTTATTGCGGAATGATCCCTTGGGCCCATTGCGTAGAACTCCTGATTCGGCAGGGTAAGGGCTTATGATTCCGCAGGACTCCAACCCGTTTTCCGTGATTTGACTTGGCGGTCACGTCCGTCCTTCATGAACCTCAAGTGTACAGTTGCGGCCCTGTTGGGATGGGTCGCGGCCAGCGGCGCTCCGGCACTTAATGGCCCTGGCTTCCTGTACCAGGCGCTCTTTGTCCGCAGTATTTGAAAGCTTTAGGAACGGGTAATTATACCGGGCCGAACTAACGGAGACAGAAAATGATTGCTCCTACCAATCAATCGTCGAATCGACTGTCATGATCCCACTGTAGACTCATTTCAAGTTGGCCTTTGCGGGTGGGTCCGATGGGAATTTTCCGCCGTTGCAGGAGAAACCTTAGTTCTCCGGATTTAGAGTTTTAAGACAGGCTCTGAGAATGGAGGGGCTAGCGGTTCGCTCATGAAGCGGGTCGATACGACGGACTTTCTGTCACATCGAACTCAATTCGAGTTGTGGCGATACGTCCTGGAAGCCCTGATCAACGCGGCCGAGATGGATTAGCCGGGCCGAACCAATGAGATGCGGCAGGTGGGAGGCCTTCTTTGCGGCCCTGAGTGTTCCTAAATGAACTGATTGTCTGGATTTATCGAACCACCGAAGGTGTGATAAAAATGACCAATTCCTTTTTGCGGCGGGCATCGAAATTGCCTTGAAACAGTCGACCTAACCAGGGGATATCGCCCAGACCAGGAATCTTCCGGCGACTCTGGGCGGATTCGGTTTGGATAAGTCCTCCCATGATGATGGTCGAGCCGGAGCGGACGCGAATGAGGGAGGAGGCTTGCTTGATATCGAGGACCGGGGCGGTGGTGCTCTTGTTGGGGGAAAGTTTGGTCTCGAGGAGACTGGTTAGGACGGGCGATACATCCAGAGTGATCCAGTCGTCACTGCTAACCTGCGGGGTAAGAGCGAGAATTGTTCCCACCGTAACGGTGGTCACCGTGTCCTGCTCGATGACCGCCGAGGCCCCGGCCGAGGTGCCACCTCCGGGAACGATGGTGGACTGATTCTGGAAGAAGGGCATTTCAGTGCCCACCTTGATCAGTGCGGTTTGGTTGTTGAGCGTACGGATTCGCGGCTTCGAGATCACCTTAACTTCACCTTGTTCCTGCAGCGCTTTTACGATCACTTTGCTATTTTCGTTCTGGAAAACCATGGTGAAACTATCGCCCAAGATGTCGAACCCGCCCACTGGCCGGGTAATTGTTGTGCCGCTATCCAGTCCAACAAAGCCGCTCGACGTTTCGATCACCTTTTCCCAATCCACACCAAACTGGAACTGGTCGTTCAGGGTCACGTCATATAAGCGCGCTTCAATATCGACCTGGCGGTTCACCGTTTTCTTGATGGACTCCAAATAACGTTCGACGCGCTTTAGAGCGGTGGGTCGATCAGAAATTTGGACGATTCCAGCCATGGGGTTCACGGCCATTGATTCGCGCCCCTTGGTAGTCAGTAAGCGGTTCAGATCTTCCTGAAGTTGCTTCCAAAAATCGACAGAATTTTCCGCGGACAGGTTGATGGAGGAGCCGCCGGAGCTGCCGCCCCCTCCTCCCGCGGCACCCCCACCGCCCCCGCCCCCGCCGGCAACAGTTGTGCCTCCGCCCCCGGTACCTGCAGCCAGGGTGGCGGAATTGTTTCCGCTCCCGGTTCGTTGGAGTTGGAGGTAATCAATTTGGTAACTGCGCGTCTCCGTGGATTGGACGCGGATGAGCCCATCCTCTTCCGTCCAACTGTAATCATTGGCGGCCAACAGGGCTCGCAGGACCACGGGTAAAGGCAGGTCGTGTAGTGAAAGAGTTACCAAGCCGGTTACCTCGTTATCCGGCACAATGTTCAACTGGTTGGCTTGGGCGAAGAGCGCCAGGGCGGACTTCAGATCCAATCCGTTGGCAGTGAACGAATAGAGCTTTTTGTCCAGGACACTTTCGGCGCCCGGAAATTCCCTAGCCCCAGTCGCTCCCTCAGACGGAATGGTGGGCGGTGGTTGGTCGGTCGGATCATTGAAAACTTCTTGGGCGGTGGGCCAGGCTAAATTATCGAACTGTTTCTCGAGTTCCTTCCATTGCTTCTGATTGTTCCAGCGTCGGTTCCAGTTGTCACTGGCGGTGGCTCGCGGCGACGAAGGGGGCACTGCGGGCGCTGGGGCAGCGGCGACTTCTTCGGCCCGCAGCGGATGACTCGCCAGTATCGCGGCGAGCAAGGCTAGTCGGCTTATAAGGGAGAGGTGAGAGTTTTTCATTCGCTAATTGAAATGCAGAACTACGGAGTTCGGTCAGGTGCCGACCTCATCCTCCGGTTGGTGTGCGGGCCGGTTTGTGGATTGGAGCGGCGGCTGTCACGGTAGGTTTTGGGTCGGTGTGGGCAGCTGGTTGATTTGTCGAACCGAACTCAGCGAGCCGGATTTGTTCGGGGCCGAGCGGGCCAATCAAGCGAACCACGCTTGCGTCAATCTGCTCGATGCGATAACCCAAAATCTCGGAGTTCTCCGTGGTTACAATGTTATTAATAATGGCCAGTCTTTGACCGGTTTGACGCCAGATGGCGGACACGTTTAGAACTTGCGAGGCATTTGTCTGAGTTGCGGTAAGTTCCTTGGAGGGTTTTGGGTATAGCCCGAACGGGTCGCGATTGGGGGAGGTGATCCACTTTTCCAGGCGCTGATTAATGTGGGCGAGGTCCACGGGGCGGGAAGGTTCGTTGGCGTTTTTGGGCGTTGCTTGTTTGGTGCCTGGCTTGGGGGTGACCTTTTTCCCGACCTTGGTTGAGGCTTTGGATGAAGCGGTCTGGGTTTTGGCAGGACGCTCTTTGGTGGAGGCAACGGAACCTGGGGGCGTTGGTTTGCGGAACTGCAGGAACAGCGCTCCCGCGGCCGCGAGAGCCAGAGCCGTGACGACGTAGGGGTTTTGAAGAGGGCTCGATTTCATGCTTCAGGGGGACGCGCCCAAATGTTGAGGGCCAGAACGGCTCGGGAAACCGACCCCGTGCTGCCACCGACTGAGAGTTCGCTGACGTCAGCGCGTCGGGGATGTGCCGCAATGAACTGGCAAAATTCAATCAACCGTTGATACGCACTTCGGGCGGGATTGACGTCTTCGTTGGGTTGAATTTCGAGCTTCACTGGAATCAGTGATAACGCTTGTCCGCCGACCGTGTGGACGACGGGTTCACCAATTTCGGAAGTCACGATGAGGGCGAGAGGGATCGCCTTTTCGCGCAGATCAGCAAGCCAATCGCGGAGTGAGTTCTCACCCTCCACATAACTTCCGAGACTGTCTTTGAATCGTTCCGGAACGGCATCTCGAATCGTTCGCTGACACGTCGTTTCCATCGCCTCGACTTGACTGGAGATCCGATTCACACGGGCTGCGATCGCGGAAGTTTCCTTTAGGACTGGTTGGAGCCGATGAAGGCTCCAAGCGACGAGCCCGAGAGCGGCGGCGAACGGCAGCACGAAGAGCAGTCGGAATATGATAGGGTTTCGGTCGGCTGCGAAGGTGGAGGGCGGCTTGGGTTTGCGTACGGGGGAGGGGGTCATGGTAGGGTTCCTTCCACAAAGAAGTTCAAGCGACTGGCGCTGCGGGCGGTCGGGGGTGCCCCGCGCAGTCGACTGGCCCAGTCGGAGGGAGAACTGGACGCAATTGAAGAAGACATCGCGGTACCCACGGCACCCTGTTGAAGGACCAGGGGAAAGGGTCCGGTGGCTAGGGAGTTGGTGAATCTCTCCAGGGGCTCCTCGGTGTTGCGGTCGCCGAGTTGCACCAGGGCGGGTTGAACTTGTCCATGAAGCATAAAATGCCACCCATTGGTGTCCGCCCGGGCAACAACATTAGTAACCACCAACTCGATGGGTAGAGAGTCGCTCAGATATCCGAGGAACCAGGCATGGAGAGGTTTTTGACGGTTGTCACCGACCTCCTTGAGGAAGAATTCCTGGTGGGTGGACGTTTCATGCAGGCTCTGCAGTTCCGTATGGCGCTTCTTCAACAACTCTTCCTCACGCCGCAGCTTAACAAGCATGTCGGTTTCCTGGCCGTACAGGTATTGAATGTATCCGGACAAACCGAAGGCAACCAGCAACAGCAGGATAGCCATAACCGCACTTAGCTTGAGCACCACTTTCCGACTGGTGGCCTGCTTCTGCTCGCGAGTGATGAGGTTGAGGCGGTGCTTGCTGTTGAATTGAAGAGCCGATGCGGCCCAAAAGAGCGGGTCGTGTTCCGATGACACCGGACGGACCGGTATTTGAAAGTGAGCGGCCATTCCGGCAGATTTTTCAGCGGCATCGGCACCTTGCAGCCAAATGCTCCCTACCGTGCGGTCAAACTGTTGCTGGACGAAGAGGAGGGTGCGGTTGATGTCCAGTGTCACTCGGCCCGGATCGCGAGTCCAACTTTCGGCCGCGCTACGCACGAGGAGAGGGGTTCCGCCTCCGTCGACCAGAACCATGAGCGTGGAAGTCGGCAAGGCGGCGGCAAATAGGAGGACTTCATCGTTTACCGAGGGAACAGCGTGAACCAGGTTGCGCACCCCCTCGGAGGCAGGGATGACACAAACGAGGCTGAGGCCGGCCCGTTCGGTCGCGCTCACCAGTTGATCCAGGAACTCCTGGGGAAGAATGTGGACCATTGAACCACCGGCCGTCTTAGTTGGTAGCGTGGGTTGGGCGACCCAGCGGGCCGAGCCATCGAACGACTTGCCTTGTTCGACCTGTCGTTCTAGGGCGCGCAGCGACTGGGCATTCTGTTCCGCCGGCACCTCCAGAAACCGCTGAGTGAGTTTGGCGTGGGCCAGCAGGAGCGTGACCTGGTTGCCGTTATAGCCTGTCTGAACCACCGCAGCCTTAAGGGCCCCCGTCAGTCCGGCTATTTCCGTCACCGGTTGTGGACTGATCCACGAGCCGGCGAGGCCGCCTCGGTGCTGGGCGATTACGCTGAATTCACCATTGATCCAAGCGGCACCCAACATAGTTCCTGCGGCCGTCGCCGCTCCGGAACCAACTCCGCGCGGGGGCGAATCGCCCGGAATATTCTCGCCCGATCTTGCGGGCGTCGAAGCGGCGCGAGGTGCTGTTTGAATGATTTTCAGCATCATACGATGGGAAGCGCGGCTATGGCTTGAAAATGAGATCGGTAACGTAGTTTCCGATTAGGGTCTGAGCGTCCTTCACCGGCTTAATGTCCGAGGTTTGATAGGAAAAACCTCCGTTCGCCCAGGTCAGATATTTCTGCATGTAGGAGGTTAGGGCGGCAACTACGTTGGATTGGGTGACGCTGTTCTTGGCGTTGACGTTCCGAGGTGCCGACAGAAAAAGGTCCACCGCGTCCTGAAGATCCTGCCCCGCGAGACGCTTTGTACTCATGCTCATGAACGCTCGACCCCGCCAAATCCCGTTTTCGTAAACATAAGACACTGGCGTTTGGACCACTTCGGTGCTCTGAAGCAGGTTGTTGTTTCCATGAAGTCGCAATTCGGTACTGCGGAGGTGCCAGGTCGAAAATGTGTTCGTCGTCATTGTATTGGTGACGCTGGTGTCCACTCCATACTTGCCGGGAGAACCGTCAAAATTGTTCAACACAACGGGACTGAACAATGGAGTGAGCGTAATCCTCTGGACGCACAGATCGCTCGCCCGTCCAGACCACGACCAGCCGGCGGGCATAGTTTCCGGAGCTGCTTCCCAAACGGCGTTGAACGCTGAGGTGCTGGCAGCGACGCCACTGACCAGGTCCGACGGCAAAGGTTCGCCCACACTCGACAATAGGACGATTCGGGCGCTCGTGGGTGGAAGTGAACCCTGCCAGGTTTGCGTAAAGGGGAGAACTGAACTCGACGTCAATCCCACCCTCAGTGCGGGATCAATCAGAAAAACCCGGGCATTGGCCCGACGATTGGTGAGCACGTCTTCTATTCGCCATCCCAGTTGGGCGGCCAAAACGGTCGCCCAGTTGGTCGCGCCGGCAATCGCCCGATTCCGCATGGCGGCGTTTTGAAAGGCTTCAGACGCGCTCTTTAAGCGGGCCTCTTCATCTTTCCGGGTCTGGCGATCGACTTCCTTCATTAGCACCGGTACCAGTACCAGTACTAGGATAGAGATGATGGCCAGCACCCCAATCATCTCAATCAACGTCCATCCCTGCTGTTCAGACGCGCGCGGGCGGAGTGGATCACACGGACTAGGTTTTGGTATTAGAAGGGCCATCGGAGACTTCAGTTCTTCAGGAGGTTGTTGGCGACCTGATTCAAGCGAACGGCTGAATCCTCGATGAAGCGAAGCGCAGGGACATGCTGGGCAGACGAGCTCCCGCCCTTCGGGAATCCATCTGAAGCCCATTGGGCGTAGGACCACATATAATAATACATTTCGTCCACGATGGCCTGCTGGTTAGATCCGAATTGATTTGGATCGGCGGGTGGAGGTAGTGCACTCAGGAAACTATCCACCAAGATGCCGAAGGTGCCGGGTGGTTTGGTTTTACCCGTCACGAGATAGCGACCCCAACGGCCGTTCTCATACACATAGCTAGTGTCCTCAATCAGGACTTCCGTGACCTGAAGGCTTCCGTCCAACGAAAAGAGCAACAGAGGGGTGCCGACGAGGTACCATCCGTTCGTGGTGCTGTTCGCCGCGAGGGTCGTCGAGAGATTCGTGGATTCGATTGCGTATTTGCCCACGAGCACCTGGTCCAGGTTGTTCAGATGGAGGCGGCAGAATAAGGGGCGCAGGTCCACTCGTTCGATTACCACGTCTTCTGCGGCCCCGGTCCAAGTTGTGGGCCAGCCGGCCGGAAGTGTTTCCGGCGGGTTAATCCAAAGATTGGCGAAGTTGGTGCTGCCGGAGAGGCTGGGCAAAGGATCAGTCAGGCTGGAAGCCAGGATTGCCCGCAGACTGTTGACCTCACGAGCGCCTCGGACTCCCTGCGTGTAGGGGGCCGTGGTGCCACCGCCAAACCCCAGGGCCGGATCGTAAATGATTGTACGGGACTGGCCCTGTGAATTGACCCCTACCTGGCTTGGCGCCAGGGCCAATTCTTGGGCGATCAATGTGGGGGCGTTGGTGGACGTCGGTAGCGAACGGCCGCGCGCCACGGCGGATTTGAAGGCCTCTCCCATAGTCTTGAGATTGGCCGCCTCGGCTGTGCGCGAGGCGGTTCTGACCCGGCTAAGCATGCTCTCGGCGACTAGCGAGGTGAGCAACACGATGATGGCCAGCACACCGATCAGTTCCAGGATCGTAAAGCCAGCGCCACTGCGATGGACCGGGCGCGCGGAGACGGAAGCTGGATTTACGGCCTTCATTTGATGCTTTGCATGAGGGACAGGATTGGGAGGAAGACCGCCATGGCCACAAACCCGACCACGGTGACGAGAAACAAGATGAGCGCCGGCTCCATCATGCTGAACAACCGCTTCAGTCGTTGTGGAACCTGCAGGTTGTAATAGGCGGCGACATTCTCCAGGGATTGGTCGAGCTGGCCGGTGCGTTCTCCGATCAAGGTCATCCGCAGCAACAAGAGCGGGAACACGTCATGGTGGCGCATGGCTTCGCTGAACGATTCTCCCTCCTCGATTCGTCGAGTGATGTCAGCGGTGGCTTTGGCGGCCAGCTTGCTGCCCAAAAGACCTTCCACCAACTTGAGCGCCGAGATCAGCGGCACACCATTGCGGTAGAGAATCGCGAGATTCTGGGAGAAGCGGGCCATCACTAGCATGTGACTCAGTGGTCCAGCTACGGGCAGCTTGAACCAGAATCGATCCCACGCGCAGGCGAATTCCTCGTACCTTCGTTGGAGGAACTTCACTGTCATCGGTACCCCGATCAGGGTCCCAATAACGATCCACCAGGATGACTTCATGAAGTCACTCGCCCCAAAAACCACCCGGGTCGGCCAAGGTAACGCCACCTTCGTGACGGTTAGGAGCGCCACAAACTTGGGTACTACGAAGGTGAAGAGAATCAGGACAAACAAGATCGTCGCCACCATCACGACGGCCGGATAGATCGTTGCTTGCTTTACATCCGCCGACATTTGTTCGAGCCATTCCAAGTAGCGCTTTAGCTCGGCAAACGCTTCCGGCAAGGAGCCGCTTTGCTCACCCGCCCGGATTAGATTGGTGAAGTTCTGTGAGAACACCCGTGGATAGCGCTCGAGCGCCTCGGCCAATTGAAACCCGGATTCGATGTTCCGCTTCAGATCGACAAGAACGATCGCAAAAGCCGGTTTTTCGCAGTCGTTCGCTGAAATTTCCAAGGCGGACACCAGTGGGATACCCACCTTGGTCAGGAAGCCCATCAAGGTGCAGAAGTTGATCAGCTCACGTCGGCCAACGTTGCCCACCTTATTAGCCGCACCGGCATCGGCCGCTTCGGCTCGGGCTTCAATTAGCCACACGCCTGACTCGCGCAGTTTTTCCTGAAGGTCAGCCTCGTCGTCCGCTTGCACGCGTCCTTTGGACTGACGTCCGCGTCCATCGACGCCGGCGTAATAAAAGGTGCGCATAAGCCTCAATGACTGCGGGTTACTTGCAGCAGTTCTTCGACGGTGGTCATCCCTTCCATCGCGCGACGCATGCCGTCCTCAAACATGGTCATCATACCGGACTCGCGAGCTAACTGAGCAAACTCCGAATGGGCTGCGCGGCGAATAATGGGGCCATGAAATTGTTCATTCAGGGTCATGATCTCAAAGATCGCGAGGCGTCCACGGTAACCACTGTCGTGGCACTCGGGACACCCTCCGGCCTTCCACAAAGTCAGGGGCGTCGTGGTCGGCGGATCGACCTTGAGCCTTTCAAGAAGTCCAAGCGGGTCTTCCACCGGCTGCCGGCAACCCGGACACAATCGCCGGACGAGTCGCTGCGCCACGATTGCGACCAGACTGCTTGGCAAGAGATACGGCTCAACGCCCATGTCCAAGAGGCGCGGAATGGCTCCAGGCGCATCGTTTGTATGGAGCGTAGAAAAAACGAGATGGCCGGTGAGGGCGGCGCGGATCATCAACGTCGCCGTCTCGGTATCGCGGGTCTCTCCTACTAGCACCACGTCGGGATCTTGCCGCAACAGGGAACGCAGGGAGGCGCTGAACGTCAGCCCCACTTCTTCTTTGATCTGCGTTTGCCGAATGCCGGCCAATGGCATTTCAACAGGGTCCTCCAGGGTGAAGATGCTGATTTCCGGGCTGTTGATCTCATTCAGCACCGCGTACAGCGTCGTCGTTTTTCCGCTGCCGGTTGGGCCAGTGACGATGACCACTCCATAGGGAGCTTCAATGGCGCGTCGCAATTGGGCCTCCGCGGTGGGTGCGAGCCCCAACTGAGCGACCCGTTGCACCTGACCGCCCGTGTCCAAGATCCGAATGACGACACTTTCGCCGAATTGGGTGGGCAAACTGGAAACCCGGAGGTTAATCCGGCGCCGGTTCACTACGGTGGAGGCTCGACCATCCTGGGGGACTCGGCTTTCGGTTACGTCGAGTTCTGCCAGAATTTTGACCCTCGCGATCACCGCCGACTGCAGCGCCTTGGGGATTAGCACGTCGGGATAAAGTGATCCGTCAATGCGCACACGGATGCGCATCATTTTCTCCTGAGGCTCGAAATGGATGTCGCTCGCCCGGTTCAACGCTGCCCGTTGAATCACTTGATTGACCAACTGGATGATCGGTGCGTCTTCGGCCGTGGCATCCGGCATGTCCAACTCCGGCCGTTCGTCTCCTTTGGGCAGATCGTTTTCGCCATCAATGAGGCGTTCAATCGACTCCTGAACGGACGGAAGGGATTCGCCGAAATGGTCGAGCGCATTGAGGATATCGCGCTCGGTTGCCGTCACGACCTCGATCTCGAGCCCAGTCGTTTCCTGGAGCTCATCGATGGCCAGTACATTGAATGGATCGGACAACGCCACCGTGAGCGTGCCCTTCGTCCGCGCAAAGGGAATCGACCGAAGCCGGCGGGACATTTCCGTGGGCACCAATTCCACGATGGCGCGTTCGGGAAGATTGCGCATGACGTCCACCCGGCGCGTTCCAGCTACCGCGGCGATGAAGTCGCAAATTCGCTCGGGAGGTACGAAACCAAGGTCGGTTAGAACCTTAAGAACTGACCCTCCGCGTCGGCGCTGTTCATTCTGCGCCAATTCCAATTGAGTCGCTCCGATGATGCCGCTGGAGAGGAGTCGATCAACCAGGCTTGAATTTGGAGGAGTGTGGATCACAATAGGGGAAACGCGTGAATGTGTTGGTCTAGGAGTTGGTTTGGTTGGTGGGTTTCGTCTCCTCCGCGATTCCACCCCTCGCCGGCTTTAGAAGACGGGGCCGGACTCCATTCCGGACCCGTCTTTCAAATGAAATCCATGGCGGTATCGAGTGGGATAAATTGTGAAGAGGGGAATTCGGAACTAAGTCCCAAAGGTCCAACTCGACGGTGCGGAGTCACCTGGCCGACGGTGTGGATTACTTATGAGCTATGTACATGTAAACATCGCCGGTTTGAGTCCCTCCAAAGTTATATTTGACCTTGCCGATGAGATCACTATCGCCGGTTGTCTCGCTCAAGGTTTCCCCATCTACTCGCAGGCTCAGTGATTTGGCATCGCTCAGGGCGACATCGACGAGTTTGATCTGAATGACAACAGCGCCGCCGGTGGCCTGGTTGGCGGTTCCTGTGTCATCGAAATTATAAGCGCTATTGTCGCCGTCCACTGCGCTGCTCACGGCTTCAATGATTTGAATCTCCGAAGCCGTTCCAATTTTGGTCGTAAAGGGTTTATCCAAGAAGCCAGTTGAGAGAAGCACCGGACCCCAGTTGGTCCCGGCGGAAAGATCGTTTGTGAGAGCAATTCCGTTGGCGTCACCGAAGCGACCAAATTTTCCGAAATAGCCCATGGACGCTGATTTAGCGGTGTTGTAACCGAGGGCGGCACTGTTGATGCGCGCTTCGTTGATGGCTTCAAAGATGCGCGGCAGGAGCAGGCCGGCGAGGACGGCGATGATCGCGAGTACGCCGATCATTTCAATGAGAGTGAAGCCCAATTGCTTCGCCTTTTTTATGTTTTTAGTGAGGTTCATTTTGGTTCGTTATTTAGTTCTGGGAGTAATATTTGCTTCCGGCGTCGTTCCCAAAGCGTCGTCGGAAAATGTCATAGTCAACGATGGGCGATATAAACTTGTACGTCACAGGTCGAATCGGAAGCGTCGAACTTAACCCGGCCTTGGGTATCGCGTTGGTTGGTCAAATCGTCGGCAAGCGTGGAAGCGGCACCGTCAATTAGCAGGTTCAGGTCGGCGGCGTTCATTTTCGAAACACCGGTCAGATACGCTTCTACCACCCAACGCCCTGGACCGCTGTCATTGGCCGCCGGATCGGTGCCATCCAGATTATAGGCCGTGTTGGAGGCTGTGGGCGCGGAAGCGCCGCTCACGATCGGTCGCAACCGGACAACGGCGGTTTGGGCAATGGGGGTTTTGAAAGCCCTTTCGATATACCCTCCCCGGAGGAGGACTTGGGTTCCCCAGTCCAAGGCGGCAACATCGTTGGTCGAGGTGATGACAGCGCCGGTTTCGGTGCCAAAACGCCCGTATTTACCGTAGTAGGTCATGGCTGCGTTTTTTATTGTCACCACGGATGACGCGGCTGTGGTGACCTGGGCCAGTGCGATGGAATCAAAGAGTCGCGGCAGCACCATGGAAGCGATGATTGCTATCACCGCGAGCACACCGATCATTTCCACCAGGGAGAATGCCTGGTGCGACGGGTAAGGCTCGGAGGAGTTGGTCTTCAAGCCGAGCGTTGTGTGCGGACGAGTTTTTTTTGCGGGGCAAGGATCTGAATTGACGCTGTGGCCCGGTTGTTTCGGTGAACACTTTGGCGCGCAATGAAGGCCGCTTGACCAAACAGGAAATTGGTAGTCCGAGCGGCTAGGGGCTCCGATGAATTAGGGTCACGATTGGGGACGTGAAGGGGTTGATGATAAAGGGTAGTAGTCATCGCTTGGGTCTTGGGTTGTTGTCTTAGTACCCAACAGGTCGGCCGATAAAACTCTGATTACTTTTCGGCGTGTAACAATTAGGAGGCCGCCTTGTTCTTGGTTAGAAACAAGTGCTAGCGGCCTAGGTAAAACCTCGTATATGGCTTCAATAGAGCCATTTGGCCCTATTGGTGTAAGCTAAACAGCACGAGGATTGCTGATTGGCGGTCTTTCTTGGAATAGGGGTCAAAAAGAATAGGGCCGAATGACCCTGTTTCGCCGGTTGACTCTAATGTCCTGTCCCTCTGGTTTGGGAGCCGAATGTCAGACTTCGACTCGAGAGCGCGTTTTGAACCTTCCGGGCTCCGTTGGCTTGGCTGACCTTCGGCGTGGAGGCTCTAACTTCACCGCTTGCCTAGGCAACCTGGAGAATCCCTCGCTGCCGGTGACCTTCGAGTTTTCAGTAGGGCTCTTAGCACCCGTGCCGGCTTACTTATTTCGAACATCCAAACAAACCAGGTCTCCACGACTGTTACGGCAATAGATGCGGGCGTTTGCCAGGACCGGGGCCGTCCAGGTTTTCCCGCCCATTACTTGGGTTCGCGAAATTGGGGCAAATTCGCCCGGAATGGCTGGGGCAATCAGCAATTCGCCGGTGCCACTGAGGGCGATTAGCTTGCCTGCGGCGATGATCACAGCGCCGGAACCGAATCCAGGGTGCGCCCACTTCTCGGTCCCGCTGGCGAATTCGAGGCACTTGAGGGTGGCTTTCTCGGTGGTGTCTCCATCCACTCCGTAGAGGTGGCCTTCGCACAGGACGGCGGCATTCATCTGCGTGCGTAGGACCTTTGATTTCCACAGTTCCTTCGGTTCGCCGTTACCCAATTCAAACAGAGCGGATCCTTTGCCATACCCGGAAGAAATGAAAAGCCGGTTGCCGTCGATAATGGGATCGGCCGCATTGACGCCGTATTGGGTGAGCCAGCGGATGCGCCAGATTTGCTGGCCGGTACTCAGGTTTACCGCGGTGTAACCCTGCCCTGAGCTAACTACGGCTAAATTATTAGAACTCGCCAACGGCAGGGGCGTCGAATAGCCCGCATTTTGGTCAGCAGATCGCCACTTTATGGCACCGGTTTGCGGGTCGAGGGCCAAGCCGGCTTCGCCCACATTTAAGATCAGGAGGTTTCCGAGTACGAGCGGTGCTCCGCCAAATCCCCAATCCGGAAGGCGGACCCCGGTTTCTTGCTGAACATTCTTTGACCAAATGATTTTGCCGTTGGCGGCCTCAAAACAAAACGCGTCACCCCAGCGGCTGAGTGTATACACGCGGTCGCCGGCCACTGTGGGGGTTCCCGTGGTGCCGCCTTCGAAGAACTTGTCGCCTAGGTCTGCGGGGTATTCGTGGCGCCAGAGTTCGCGACCGGAAATTTCCTCGAAGCAAATGACCCGATCCATCTCGCCGGCATGACCCAGGGTGAATACGCGTCCCTGAGCCACGACCACCGAGGAAAAACCCAGGCCCACCTTGGCCCGCCAGGCCACGGTTGGTCCCTCTCCGCTCCAGCGGTCCTGCCAGTTGGATTCGACCGAAACTCCATTTCGCTGAGGGCCGCGCCACTGCGGCCAGTCCTCGGAGCTGGGCCTGCCTAGGCTAATCCCGAGAAGGATCACACCCAGTCCACCACGAATGGCTTCGGCCAGCCCCTTCCGAATCGTCATGGGGCAAGCATTCCCAGCTCGGCGACGAATTCCAATACCGTCGTTCCCTGATTTAATGAGACTCGGAACCAGAACCCTCTTTTCGTTTAGAAGAGTTTTTCGATGATTTCGGCAGCCGGATGCGTCCGAATCAACCAGTTGCTTTCATGAATCCTCCAGTGTCTCTCAATCGTCGGCGTTTTGTGCGGAATTCTCTGGCCGCGGGAACCCTTCTGGCCGCGGCTCCGTTCATTCGGGCAGCTGATCCCCAACGGAAATATCGCACCGCGCTCATCGGGTCGGGCTGGTGGGGCATGAATATCCTGCGCGAAGCCGTGGCCAGTGGTCGGATCACGGTCGTGGGCCTGTGTGATGTGGATCCGCGGGTTCGGGAGGTGGCGGGCGAACAGGTCAAGGACCTCAACGGCGACGAACCCAAGCTCCATAGGGATTTCCGCGAGCTCCTGGAGCGTGAGAAGCCAGAGCTCGTGATCATTGCCACGCCGGATCATTGGCATGCACTTCAGACGATTGCGGCACTTAAGGCCGGGGCCCATGTCTTCGTGGAGAAGCCCACCGGACATTGCGTTAACGAAAGCCGCGCCATGCTCAAGGCCGCCCGGGATACAGGTCAGGTGGTACAGGCGGGTCTGCATCGGAGAATCGGACCCCATCACGTTAGCGCCATGAAGTTTCTCAAATCAGGAGCGGTCGGCGACGTGGGCATGGTTCGGCTCTTTGCCCATGGCGGAGGTGGTCGCGAAAAGCCCTCGCTGAATAGCCAGCCTCCGGATGGCATGGACTGGGATCTGTGGTGTGGCCCAGCACCGATGCGTCCGTTCAACACCATGATCCATCCCGGGGGCTGGCGTAATTTTCTCGATTACGGCAACGGACAGTTGGGAGATTGGGGCGTTCATTGGCTCGATCAGGTGCTCTGGTGGAGTGGGGAAAAAGCCCCGAGACGAGTCTTTTCTACCGCGGGACGGCCCATTGCCGGACCGCCCATTCTCAATGAGAAGGAACAAACCTCTGACGCGCCAGATCATCAGGTGGCGGTCTATGAATTTCCCTCCTTCACGTGCGTTTGGGAACATCGGCGCTTCGCGGAGAACGAAGCAGAGAAGCACCGCATTGGGGCCTACTTTTATGGGTCGAAAGGAACCTTGCACATTGGCTGGCAGGATGGTTGGACGTTCTATCCGACCGACGATTCAGCCAAAATCATCCATGAAGATTCCCAACTGCAGCAACCGGACGGACACAACTTGAAGCTGCTTTGGGCCGATTTTTTGGGCGCAATCGACGAGGGGCGTCCCTCGGTGGCTAACATCGAAGTCGCCCATCGCGCGTCGGTACTGCCCCTGTTGGGCATGATCTCGGTCAAGGTAGGGCGCAGTATAAACTGGGATGAAGCTAAGGAAGAGATCGTGGGCGATCCTGAGGCATCTAAACTGCTCAGCCGAACGTATCGAGGCCCGTGGGAATTCCCCAAGTTTTAGTTCGCTCAGTTGCTGTGACACTCTGGCGACGCGTCTTCCGCGGCCTTTCGTTCAAGCAGGGAGACTCAAACTTTGTAACGGAACCTCTCGGTCACACGGAGGGGAACCCCGTTGACCCTTCGAATGCTTTCAGTTAGTCAACCGGTGGCTTAGCCACCTGATGACACTTGAAGCTGCCAGCCTCGTTCGAGCGCCGGTCTATCACCAGTTGAATGACCGACTTCTTGAATTATTGCGTGGGGGAACCTTCCGTCCGGGCGACCGGTTTCTGACGGAACGGGAGGTGGCGGCCCGGTTTGGACTCAGCCGCATTAAGCCAACAAGGCCCTCTCGGGATTGGTTGCAGCGGGACACCTGGAGTTTCGCAAGGGCGTGGGGACGTTCGTTCGCGGTGAAGCCTTGGAGAACGACCTGCGGGCGCGGGTCAGTTTTACCCATACAGCGGCTGCTTCTGGGCGGACGCCGACGACCCGCGTGCTTTTCCTGGAACAATTGTTTGCCGGTAAAGTCTCAGAGGAGGTTCGGGTGGCACTGAACGTTAAAAGAACCGAGCTTTTGTTGTTCGTGGAGCGAGTTCGTTTGGCGAATGACGAGCCAGTAATTCTCGAACGTCGTCATTTGTTGGCCCGGTTGTGTCCGGGATTGGGTCGCCGCGAATTGTCCGGTTCGTTGTACGAGTGGTTTGCTCAGGCGGGTGTTCGCGTTACCGGCGCGGACCAACGCATCCGGGCCGTTAAGGCCGATACCACGATGGCACGGGCCCTTTCCCTCCGGGTGGGCGCGGCCCTACTCCAGGTCTACGCGGTCGGTCGATCGGGGGTTCCTTTGTGGGTGGAGGACACCTTCTACCGCGGAGATCGATATGAGTTTCACAATGTACTGGCCGAAGGCAGTCCGCCGCACGCTGCCCGGGCGGCTTGGTTGAACTCTTGCACCCTGTTTTGAGAAAACTAGCGCCACCTCCTCACCTTTCGCGAATGCTCGTCAATAGACACGAATGAACACCAACGGAATCGAACTCCCGCTGAAGAACGAAGTGTATCAAATTGTGGGTGCGGCCCTGGAGGTCTTGAAAGTCATCGGTCCCGGCCTACCCTCGACGATTTATGAGAATTCGATGATCATTGAGTTCGGACTGCGGGAAATCGAAATTGAGCAGGAGCGGTCGTTCCCGGTGACTTACAAAGGGGCTAAAGTCGGCGAATTCGTTCCCGATCTAATCGCGTTTGGAAGCGTCGCGATAGACGTCAAGGTGGTGGATGGGATAACTGACCACGACCGTGGACGGATGTTGAATTGCCTTCGCTCCGCCAACCTTCGGGTTGGGATTGTCGCCAACTTCAAAAACGCGCGGTTGGAGTGGGAACGGGTAGATTTGTAGGTTCCGCCTCGGATCATTTTGGGAGTTCAACTCTGATGAAAGCCGCCGTTTATTTGGGAAAAGAACAACTCCCCATTCTTGACGTCGCTGAGCCAGTATTGGCCGAGGGAGAAGTGTTGTTGGAAATCGACGCTTGTTCGGTCTGTGGAACCGATCTCCGCACCTACCGGCATGGTGACAAGAAGATCATTCCTCCCCGAATCCTTGGCCATGAATTCTGCGGTCGGGTGATCGACTCGCGGGCTGCGACCGCAAACGTGCAGATCGGCGATCGGGTGGTGATGTACATTGTGCTGGTTCACGGAAACGACCGGTACGTGGAAATGGGCCGAGAGAACCTGACCCAGGAGCGCACCACTATGAGCTATCATCACGACGGAGCCTTTGCGCCGCGGATGAAAGTTCCCGCACTGGCCGTGCGAAAAGGCAACCTGTTTAAGATTACGAGTAACATTTCATCCGACGTCATGAGCTTGGCTGAACCTTTAGGTTGTTGTCTGAATGCACATTCGCGTCTGGGCATTGGGCTCAAGGACACAGTGGCCGTGATTGGAGCCGGCCCAATTGGGCTGATGCACGCTGCCCTGGCCCGGTTGCAGGGCGCGCAGAAAGTGTTCGTTTTGGATAATAATCCCGCGCGATTGGAATTGGCGAAGCGCTTCGATCTGGATGGCACCGTGCTAGTGAATCCAAACGGCGCCCACCGTGACGAAGTCCGCGCCCTCACCGACGGTTGGGGCCCGGATGTCGTGATTGTCGCGGTCAGTTCGGCTGCGGCGCAAAACGATGCTTTGGAATTGGTCGCGCGGGCGGGTCGGGTAAACATCTTCGCGGGGTTGCCCAAGTCGAATCCGATTGCCCCGCTGGATGTGAACCAAATTCACTACAAGGAATTGGAGATCTCCGGCAGTTACTCCGAGAAGAAAAGTGATTTTCAGGCCGCTTTTGCGCTGCTGCACAGTGGAAGGTTTCCCGCGGATAGGATTATCACCCACTACCTGCCATTAGAGCGCCTTCGTGAGGCGTTTCCCCTTATGGAAAGCGGAGAGGCGCTGAAGGTTTGTATCCGTCCGTAATTTTAGCGCAGGATCGACGGTTTTGACCCAAGCAACTGCCTTTTAAACATGTTGAACGAAACACCCTTCCACCTCGACCTACACATTGGTGGTCACAACATACCGGCGTCTGACGGCGGAAGGATTGAACTGAAATCTCCCGCGACGGGTGAGCTGATTGGGTCAGTGCCGCGAGCGACGATGACGGATCTTGCAGCGGCCGTAATGGCCGCGGACATGGCCTTCAAAAGATGGTCATCCCTGACGGCTTACGAGCGAGAGAAAATAATGAGAAAAGCGGTCGCCTATGTTCGTACCCAAGCCGATTATCTCGGAATGTTGATGGCGCTCGAACAAGGCAAGCCATTCGCCCAAGCCCGCAGCGAGATTGGCGGAGCGTGTGACACGATTGATTATTATGCGGCCGAGGGGCCCAGGGTTGAAGGCTGGACAAATCCGACGGAGGATAAGAACTACCGTTCCTGGGTGAATTGGCAGCCAGTGGGCGTCTGCGGGCTGATCACTCCGTGGAACTATCCCGTGTCATTGCTAAGTTGGAAGCTGGGGCCGGCACTGACTGTGGGCTGCACAGTGGTTGTGAAGCCGACATCCGTGACACCGTTGTCGCCACTGGCTTTTTGCCAGGCGCTCACCGCTGGCGGGCTTCCGTTCGGCGTGGTGAACTGCGTTACCGGACCGGGCGCAGAGCTCGGTGAGGCCCTCATCCAGCACCCCAAGGTTGCGAAGATTGCAATGACGGGTTCTACTGATACCGGTAAACGCATCCTTGCGTTGGCGGCGCCGTTCCTAAAGAAAGTTTCGCTCGAACTCGGCGGGCACTGTCCGGCCATCGTCGGGGCAGACGCGGATCTCGACCTCGCGGCGAAGATGATTGCGTACAAAGGATTCCGGAATTGCGGTCAATCCTGCAGCGCCGTTAACCGTGTATACGCGCACGCCAGCATTCATGATATATTGGTGGCGAAGCTCAAGGTTATCGCCGACACGATGACGCTCGGCGACGGCATCACCGACCCGAAGGTAGATCTGGGCCCGATGGCGACGCGGGCCGGTGTGCAGCTGTCGCGGGAACATGTCACTGACGCGATGGCGCGGGGCGCAGTGTTGATCACGGGTGGCTGTGGTCCGGAGGGTGAGGCCTTTGCGCGGGGCAATTACTTTCGGCCGACGATTCTTACTGGCTGCACCCACGCCATGCGGGTGATGCGGGAAGAGACGTTTGGCCCCGTCATTGGTCTGGCTTCGTTCGAGAACCTGGACAACGCGGTTGCACTGGCGAACGACTCTAGTTACGGACTAGTCGCCTACCTCTGTGCGAAGGATTTATCGACAATCTGCAAAGTGAGTGAGGCACTTGAAGCCGGCACTGTGTGTGTGAACCACGGTGCGGTGAACACCAACTACGGTCCATACGCTGGCTGGAAGGACAGTGGTTACGGACTCGAACTCAGCCGTCGGGCGGTCTTTGAGTATTTGAAGCCGAAGCACGTGAAAGTTGCGGTGGGGTAATCTAGGCGCCGCGAATCCGGCTGTCTGACCTTCCGGAATTGATTGCCAGGGATTGCACGGTTCTCCTGAGCCTCTTCCTGGATTGGTATTGCAGGAAGCATAAGTAAACTATCCAGAAATCATTCATGTTACTCGATGCAGCTCAGGCCCGGTGTGTGCTGGACATCGCACTCGAACACCGCTTCGCTCTACTGGCGGTGAATGCTGATTCACCGGCCGCGCTCATCGACGTCTTGGAAGGCGCCCGCCAGGTTTCCGCGCCGGTCATGATCGAAGCGAGCTTGTGGCAGTTGACGGGGCACAGTTTTGGAGCAGGCGATGCCATATTGGGACTGGGGCGGTATTTAGTTCAACTGGCGCACTTGGCTAACTCGGAACGGTTTCGTGAAGTGCCCGTATTTTTTCACACCGATCACATCAAAGGCTCGCTGACGTTGCCACTACTCAGAGCCTGTCCCCCAGGTGAGAGGGGCCTGAAGGGATTGGATGGAAATGCAGTTTTTGGGAATGGATGGAGGGTCAATTTGGAACGGAGGCCCCAAATCGAGCCCTTATGATGAGGTGGCGG
>Ga0163144_10010083_pt1 | contig 20193 bp, 15 predicted proteins | sample OliLak19BULKMAT1_FD_123175 | JGI IMG/M metagenome (GOLD analysis project Ga0163144, IMG submission 123175) | Freshwater microbial mat bacterial communities from Lake Vanda, McMurdo Dry Valleys, Antarctica - Oligotrophic Lake LV.19.BULKMAT1 | ecosystem: Environmental > Aquatic > Freshwater >... | reverse complement strand
CACGGACCGCTCGAATGTCGTCGACATGACGATTTCTCGGGCGTTGACAACCGCAAGCATCAAAAACCTCGGGAAAATCGCAGATAGCAGTAGCAGCTTGAAAGGGCTGGGGCTCGCCCTGACCTACTTGCCTACTTCGCCTTCCCACCCGCTTCATCGCCGTAGAACAGCGTCGTTTCTTCCTGCGTCAGCTTGGTGCCCAGCGGCTTGCAGTTCAGTTCCGCGCGGAAGCGGTGGTTGCCCGGCTGTTCGGCGCGGGCCTTGATCTTGAAGACCACTTCCTGGCCGGCGTCGAGCGAGGGGATCGCCTGGATGATGACCGTGCCGGGGCTGACCTCGAAGCGGGCCCCTTCAACCGAGATGGGCTCGATGCCCTTGGAGAAGTAGGCCGTGATCTCCACGGCTTCAGCGGCCTTGGTGCCGCGGTTGCGGACCTTCACTTCGTAAGCCATCTCCTGGCCGATCGGGATCGGGCCGGTCGGGTCAGCGATGTCGAGCACCAGGTCGGCGACCAGTTCGACTTGCGTCGAGGCCGCGGCCGTCTCCTTCAAGTCGCCATCGGCGGTCGCGCCGGCTTCGACGCGGTTCGCGCCGGCCGCGCTCAACGCACATTTGAGCACAAAAGTTTCCTCGCCAGCGGCTTGCAAGCTATCGAGCGTCCAAGTGACTTCGGTCTTTGTCGGATTGAGCTGGCCCGCGCCGGTGGCCGAGACGTACTCCGCTTGCGGCGGCAACTTGCAGACGACGGTCACGTGCCGCGCGACGGCATCGCCCGGATTGGTGACGCGCACTTCATAGGCAGCGGGCGTGCCGGCGTATTGGACCTTGGGACCGGCGATGGCCAGTTGCAGGCCCGCCTTGCGGACCAGAATCTCCTCGGCCAGCGAGGCCTTCAGATCGCCCGCGGCCGTGGCCTCGGCCTTGATGGCCAGGTGACCCGATTGGCGGGCGATGAGCTCGACCTCGACGGTCTTGCTGCCGCCGGCTTTGATCGTGCCAATGCGATGACTGGCCACGCTTTTGTCGGTTGGCGAGAGCGGCATTAGGTGGATGACGACGTTCTCGGCGTCGCCCGTGCCGGGGTTCGACATCGTGATCTTGTAGAGCTGCTTCTCGCCGAAGAGGACTTCCTTGGCGCCTGTGAGCGACATTTCCAACTTCGGTTCCTGAACTTCGACCGTGGCGGCCGAGGCCTGCGGCGATTGTGCCCAGCGGACGGCCAGGTCGAACGATTGGCTCTTGTGCGGTACGATTTGCAGCGTGATCTCTTCCTTCGAATGCGCGGCCAGATTGCCCAGCCGCCATTGCATGCCGTCGGCCGCGTGGCCTTCGGCGGCGGGTTGCATGCTGCCCGCGGTGGCGATCGAATCGACGACTTCGGCGAACTCGGGCACGGCGATCGATACGATCACTTCAGTGGCCGGCACTTCGCCGGAGTTCTTCACGACGACTTTGTACGTGGCTTCCTTGCCGACGGAAATCTTGCGCGGACCCGAGGTCTCAACGCCGAGGATGGGGCTGCTGCGGGTGAAGATCACATCGTCGGCCGCCGACTTCTGCGGGGCCGGCGGCGGCGAGACGCTTCGCGCATTCGCACGAGGTTCGCTGCGGGCCATCCGCTGGGCCACGGTCTCGCGGCCGCGGGGTGCGGTTTGCACGGGTTGCGTTTCGCGATCGGGCGAAGCATCGCCCGCGATATCAGACTCTGCCGTTTGAGCGCTGCGCGGGCGATCGAGATGGCCTTCCGTCGGCAGGTCCGACGGATTGAGCTGCTCGGCGGTGTTCACGTCGGCCGGCGGTTGGCTGTTGGCACGCGACTGTGCAGTGCGGCGCGAAGACGGAGGCGTCGAACCCGTGCCGGCCGTACCTCGCTGCGTGGGCCGGGCCGCGACGCGTTCGCCGGCTACGTCCTGCCGCTGATCGGTGTAGGATCCGTCGACTGGCTCGTAGCGCGGTGCTTCGTCCTGCGACATCCGATCCTGGCGAACCTCGGGCGGCGGACTGTAGGTTGGTGGGCGCTGCGATGGCTGTTGACGCCCGTTGTTCGTGTTTCGCGCGGTACGCGATGGCTGCTGCTTGGTGGGCTTCTCGACGGGCGCGCCGACGATCGATCGCCGGAACGCGTCCAGCCGTTCGCTAATCGTGGGGCGAGGCGCCTCTTCGTCCTGTGCCCAGGCGATGCTGCCCGCATGCCAGGCCGTGACACCCAATAAGGCCGCGAGAATAGGAGCTTTGCGAAGCATGTCGAGGTCCTACGGAGGCGCGGGGCAGTCCAGTCTCGTCACGTGCTATCGGCTGGGACGATTCCGCGAGTTGAGTCGGTTCTTACAAATCGTCTGATAGCACGGATTATTGCGGTCGGGAAGACAGCAATGCTGGCGTGAATCGACGCGGCAATGCGACGCTTCTGGGTGGCACCACCCTGAGGAACGAACCGTCACCGCCTTCGCTTCACGGCCTTTGGCCGACGCGGCTCGTAGGCCGCTTCGTGCCAGGCGCGGAGGAATACGCCCAGGAACGTGCTGGTCAGGAATCCCAGCAGTGCTCCAAGAACCGCGCAAGAAATGCCGCCCACGATGACTCCGCTGGCGCCAATGTGATCCCAGGTCACCAGAGAGAGGAGCGTCACTCCGCCGATGCAGCCCACGATCGCGCCCAAACCGGTCAAGGTGAACATCAGCCACCCCAACCGCGTGCTCTGACGCAGCCGAGTGGCTGGCGCGAAATCTCGCTCGGTTCCGGTGGCGGTGCATTTCGGGCGAGGATCGGCTTCGTTCTCCGACGAAAAATTGTCCCGCGAAAGGTCGCCCGGCGCCCGGCGAGCTCGCGTCGCGTAGGCATTACCGGCGACGTGTGCGGCGGCCAACATCAAAAACCAGGCTATGGCAACCGACCAAAGCGGCCCCACCTGATGCATGATGGCGAACAATACGGCGCAAGCGGCCACGGCCATGAGCATCGCGCGCAGGCTAAACTGAAACGGCCGCCGTGCAGGCTCGGAAGCATCGTGTTGCAGGACGGAGTTGCTCATGCAGTCACGCTAATCGTTCGGCACGCTGACAGTTAGCCGCTTCGCTTGCGAAGCGCTTCGCGGTTCCGAGACATCGCGTGTTCCGTTTGATCGAGGGCAACATGCGCTGCGGCGGCGGAGCGACTCGCGAGCGAGACGGCTAACATCATGGGTTCGTTCCGCTTTCTGCTTTCCGTCCTCCGCTTACTACTTCAAATGCTCCTTCAAGAACAGCATCTCCACGGCCGTCAGATAGTCGCGGTTGTCTTTCTTGGCGAAGCCGTGCCCTTCGTTGTCGGCGTATACGGTCCACACGGGCCGACCGGCCGCGCGAACTTTCTCCGCAATCTGCTCGGCTTCGCTGAACGGCACGCGCGGATCGTTGCGGCCGTGGGCGACTAACAGCGCCGACTTGATCTTGTCCGCGCTGGCCGCCGGGCTGATTCGCTCGAAGACGGCCCTCATCTCGGGCTTGCGTTCGTCGCCGTATTCGGCCCGTCGCAGGTCTTGCCGATAGGGGCTGGTCCGTTCGAGAAAGGTGAGAAAGTTGGCGATGCCCACGATATCGATCCCCGCCCGAATGCGATCGCCAAAATGCACGAGCGACGCCAGCACCATGTAGCCGCCGTAGGAACCGCCCGAGACGGCCACGCGCGAAGCGTCGAGCTCGGGCTGCTGGGCGATCCAATCCAACAGCGCCCCGATGTCCTTCACGCTGTCCTCGCGGCGCTCGGCGTTGTCGAGCAGGAGGTACGTCTTGCCGTAGCCGGCCGATCCACGAACGTTCGGATGGATCACGGCCATGCCCAGCTCGTTGACGGCGAACTGCGTCGCGCCGGTGAACAGCGGACGATACTGGCCCTCGGGCCCGCCGTGGATGTTGATCAGCACCGGGGCCTTGCTCTTGGCCGAGGCCGTGCGCGGGCGATAGAAGTACGCCGGGACTTCGCGGCCGTCGAAGCTCTTGAACTTGATGCGCGTGGGCGCGACGAACGTGGCCGGGTTCAATCCGCCCACCTCGCTGTAAGTCCAGCGCGTGAGCTGGCCGTCGCTCAAGCTCAGCGAATAGGCGTCGGCCGGGGCATCGGGCCGCGCGAGTGTGAAGCCGAGTTGCTTTCCATCGGGAGAAAAATCCAAACCGCTGATGATCCCCAAGGGCAGCTTAAGTTCTCGGCGGACGTCACTGGTCGTGCCGTTGCCGCTAGCGCCAGCGCCATTGAGCAGGAATAACTTGCTCGCGCCGTCCTCGTTGACCGTGACGGCCACCGCGCCGCTGGTGGGATCGACGACGATATCGCTCACATCCCAGGGCACATTTTGCATGAGCCACTGGTATTGGAGCGTCTCTAGGTTGAGCTTGGCAAGCTGCTGGAACTCGCCGCGGGCGTCGTTACTGAGATACGCCCAGCGGCCATCGCGCGAGAACACCAGGCTGCCGAACGACGCCTTGGTTGCGTTGCCGGGAAACGGCAGCGGCTTGAGCGACTTGGTCGACACGTCCATGAGGGACGGATACGACTCGTTGATCGACACGTAGCGGTTCAACAATAACCGCGAACCATCGAGCGACCAGTCGGTGGCCGTCCAATGCTCGTCCTTCGCTTCGAGCAGCAAGTCAGACTTGTCGGCCGTGCGAGTGGCCGTCATGAAGAGATCCGTGTCGCGACCGTTACGGCGGTTGCTGTGGATGATCATCTGTGCGCCGTCGTGCCGCACGGGTCCAAGCAGATTTCGCGACTTGCCGTCGGTCAAGAGCAGCGTGCGGTAGGCCGTGCGGTCGAGCAAGTAGACCTGGTCGTTTTCATTGCCGCCCTGGCTCATCGTGACCAGCAGCGCGCCGTCTTTGGCTTGGGGGATGAAGCGGCCGCCGGCCGGCTCTTGGTAGAACGTGACCTGCTCGCGCCGCCCACCGGGCATATAGACACGATGCAACTGCGTGGAATTGCCGAAGCGGGTACCGATCAGAATGCCCTTGCCGTCGGGCGACCAACCCTGAAAGCTGGCCGTGCGGATGTCTTGATACTGCGCGAGCCGGGCCGTCAATTCGGGCGGCACGACGGGAACTTCTTGCACGGCAATCGACGCCGGCCGATGGGGATCGGCGGCGGATTTGGTCGGTTCCGCGGCCTGCGTAAGTTCCGCAGCGGCGAGGCAAATCGCGAACAGGGCAAGGAGGATGGAAGTTGTTTGACGCATTATCATCATGCTGCCGAGGCTCTCGATAGTAGTTCGCGGGAAGGGAGTTTTGAAACGCGACGATGGATCAGGTATTGATACTACTGAAACCCTACTAAGGGGCCCCCAAGGGCCGTCTCGAAAGGGGTGAGTTTTGAGACGTGGCGATGGTTCACAATTCGCACTCCGCGGGAGGCTCGCTCGACTGAAACTTTTGCGCTGGGGGTACGACATCAGAGCCAGTCGGAAGCTGGAACTGCGCAATCCTCGCGCCTGGCTGTATTGTACCGGGCGAGTGGCCAATTCTGAAGACATAATCGCCGCGAACGACCGCGCACACCAGCCCGACGCGCAAGCGAGGGAGGTCCCCGTTCGGTTGAATGGAAGAGATCCTAGCCACGGATTGAATGCGGATGAAACACGGATCGATTCTGGCGATGACGTGTTAGCCGCCTCGCTCGCGAGGCGCTCCGCCGTTCAGGGCATCGCGTGTCATATCTGACGCTGGGCAACACGAACTGCATCGGCGAAGCGCCTCGCGAGCGAGGCGGCTAACTCTCTTGAAGCCATTTGTTAATTTGCCCTCGGATCCGTGTTTCGTCCGTGTTCGATCCGTGGCTCGTAAAATTCGCGGTTCGTGCGTGGAGCGAATTTCCGCGTGACTCCCTCGCTAGCGCGTCGGGCTAGTGTGGGTTGAACTGCGTGGGGGACGGGCGTCTCGCCCGTCGTGTGCTACGATGGACGAAATGACGGGCGAGACGCCCGTCCCCCATGTCGTGATCACCCCGGGTCGCACAGCGGCGGCATGGCGTTGAGGCCGACATGTTGCTCGGACCAGGCGGCTGCTGCGAGCGTTTGCGATTCGCCCAGGAGTGGGCCGATGAATTGCAGCGCGATTGGCATCCCTTCGTCGGAGAGCGCGCAAGGAAACGACACCGTTGGCTGACCGCTGAAGCTATGTGGCGAATTGAAGGCCGGATCGCCCGTGGTCTCGTGCGATGGCGCCGTCGTGGTCGTGGCGGGCGTCAACAGCGCGTCGAACCCGTGGACCGTCTGCTGCATCTCGTAGCGGAAGCGGATTTGATGCTCGAGCGCCACGGCGTAGTCGACGGCCGAGGCCGCGACGCCTTCGTCCATGAGCTGAGCGATTCGCGGGCCGTAGTCGCCGCGCCGCGCGGGAAAGTTAGCGCGATGATATTCGGCCGAGTCGACCGCCATCACGATTCGGTGACTGCGAACGACGCCCTCAAAGCTAGCGGGCAAGTTCACGCCCACGATCTCTGCTCCGGCCGCGCGCAGCCGCTCGACGGCCGCGAGCGTCGCTTGTCGAACCTCGGGTGAGGCCGCGTCGAGAAAGAATCCTTCCAACAGACCGAGCCGAGGCGGCGCGGGATTCACGACCGCAGCGCCGTAATCTTCCTGCGGCACGTTGAGCGACAGCGGATCGAGCGGGTCGTGGCCGGCGATGACTTCGAGCATGGCCGCCAGATCGCCGACGGTGCGGGCGATTGGCCCGGGATGGTCCATGTGATAGGCCAGTGGCACGATGCCCGTTAGGCCCACACGGCCATACGTTGGCTTGCAGCCGGCGACGCCGCAGTAGCTGGCCGGGCGTGTGATCGAGCCGCCAGTTTGCGAGCCCATCGCGGCCAGGCACATGCCCATCGCGACCGCGGCGGCCGAGCCGCTGCTACTTCCGGCGGGCGTGCGGTCGAGATTCCACGGGTTGCGTGTGGGAGGCGGATCGAAGCTGGCGAACTGCGTGGTGACGGTTTTGCCGAGCAGGATCGCGCCGGAAGCGCGCAGCCGGGCAACGACCGTGGCGTCGCGCTCGGCTTTATGCCCACGCCGCAAGCGCGAGCCGGCCAGCGTGGGCCAACCTTGGACGTCGATGATGTCCTTGATGCCAATCGGAATGCCGTGCAGAGGGCCGCGCCACTTGCCGGCGCGGAGCTCCGCGCCAAGCTCGGCGGCCGACGCGCGGGCCGAGGCTTCGTCGACCATTACCCAGGCCTGCACGCGCTCGTCGAAGCGGCGGATGCGGGCCAGGCAGTGCTCGACGAGCTCGATGGGCGTAACGCGGCCGTCGCGCAGTTCGGCGGCGCTTTCGGTGATGGAGGGGGGATTGTACATGCGGGGCTAAACGTCGATAAAACAGAGTAGTAAGCCGGAATTGGACGGAAAAACAGAACAAAAAGAGTCATTGAGTTCAGGGAGGAGACAGACGAAGTGTGATTAGGGGAGTCTCCCTCCGCCCGTCGATCAGCGGGATCGGTCTTCGTCGTGCGTACGGAAATACTCTCGCAGCATCTCGATAGCGTCGTGGTAAGTCTGCTTGGCAGCGTTCCATACGTCTCGGCTGTCACCCTTATACGAACCGCCGATTATTATTACCAGTTGCTTCCACTCTTCATCGGTGGACGGGGCCGATGCGATTTGGTGCTTCAATTCTGCAAGTCGCTCCGGCGGGGTCATTTGGATCATCTGATCCACTTCTTGTGGACCTACCGACACAAACATTCCCCAGGGGAACTCGCGCCCGTAGAGGTCTGGCTGCGCCGCAGTCGTCTGCAGCCATCTCTGGTACATTTTGACCTGACCCTGGCGTTGCTGTGGCGTCCGAAAGGCGGTCATTGGCCTTGCTCAATTGATAACTCAGTGCGCGCGTTTTGGTGATGCGGATGTATCATTGCGAGAACGTCGACTATCTTCAAGCCGAGTAGCGGCTTACATTCCAACATTTAGAACGGCCATAGATGCCCAACACAACCCAATTCCGGCCCGAGCAGGTTCATCCATCGGTCTATATTGCCGAGGGGGCGCGGATCGTGGGGAACGTGACGATCGGCGAGGAATCGAGCGTTTGGTTCAACGCCGTACTGCGCGGCGATTGCGATTCGATTCGCATCGGCTGCCGCACCAACATCCAGGACAACTCGATGCTGCACGTCGATCCGGGCGTGCCGTGCGTTGTCGGCGACGGCGTGACGATCGGTCACCTGGCGATCGTCCACGGCGCGGAGATTGGCGACAACGTCGTCATCGGCATGCACTCGGTCGTGATGAGTGGAGCCAAGGTGGGGGCCAACTCAATCATTGGCGTCGGTGCGGTCGTGACCGAAGGGGTCGAGATTCCGCCCGGCTCGCTGGTGATGGGACTACCGGGCAAGGTCAAGCGGCAGCTCACAGAGCTGGAGATCGAAGGCATCCGCGGCAGCGCGCGGCGGTACGTACAAAATGCGAAGGAGTTTGGGGCTGCGCGGGCACTGTCTCCTCCTGGCGAGCGGCCGGCGTAAGCCGGCTGGTTTCGTAGCGCGGTAAGCCGGCCGATTTCGTAGTTCTGAAGAAAAGAACAGCCGGCTTACGCCGGCCGCTCGCCAGGGATGGAAGTGCTTGCGTCGCCTAGTGCTTTCGCGGACCGCACGCGCCGGCAACGGCGCAGCCGGCGCCGCAACTAGTGCAGCCGCCGCCAGTGGCCGCCTCGGTTCCGCAACCGGGACCGCAACCGTTGGTCACGGCGTCGGCGAAGGGGCGAAACTGGACTTTGGTTTCGTAGACGTCGGCCAGTTCGTCCGTGATCTGCTCGAGCTCGGGCGTCGTATCGCCCAGGAAGTAGAAGTAGAGCGAGCGGCCATCGAAGAGATGCTCGACGTCGAGCAGCGTCGCGGGCAGCCCCAGATCGTCGATCCGCTGCCGGCAAGCAGCATAGGCGGCGTTGCGATTCTTGGTCAGCCGGGCTTCGAGCAACTGGTCCTCGATCGTCATGCCGCGGATGAGCGTCCCGTCGGCCTCTCGGGCCGAGGTCTCGCCGGCAGGCGGGGACAGCACGTCGCCAATCTCCAGTCCGCGTGCCGTGCGGACGATCACGCGCGCGCCGCGCGGGTAGCGCGTGGCATCGAGCGCGCGAAAGCGGCCCACCTGGCCCATGGCGCCGACGCGGATGAGATGGAGACGAGCCATGAAGACACGGGGGCCAGGGGCGAGGGAGCAGGATTCAGGGGAATTTGGGTTTGTCTTGGCGCTCGTAGTGACCGCATTCATGCGGTCCGGGTGCATGCTAGTCGGCGGTTGCCTGTATGCCTTCGCCGAACCAAACGTGACTTCGCCGGACCCGATGAATCGGGTCACTACGAACTTCAGATCATCTCCATTGTGGCTGATGGGACAGGAAATGCCAACGCCGGCTGTCACATTCCAAATTTCCGTGCGAATTCAGAAGTGTCGGGACGGACTGAATTTCGGCTTGCTCAAACTGGTTCCACGGCGATACTTGAGGCCTGTGGGGCCGTTCGGAATCGCCGTTCAGGATTATTGCCGCGAGAGACACCATGCCCGAGCTTGTCGCTACCCTTGAGGTTACGTGCGCACAGGGGCCGCCGTCGAACGACCTGCCTTCACCTGGCGCCGTGCCATCGCTTGCGGCCGACCGCTGGCGGACCTTGGCCGAACGCGTTTTGGCCGGGCATGCGGTGACGGAAAGCGAGGCCCTGGCAATCCTGGCTTCGCCCGACGAGGAGTTGCTCGACCTGGTCGCGGCCGCCTATCGCTTGCGGCGGCGCTGGTTCGGCAACACCGTGCAATTGTACTTCTTGATGAATGCCAAGAGCGGCCTTTGCCCCGAGGACTGCGGCTATTGCTCGCAATCGAAGGTGTCGGAGGCCGAGATTCCGCGCTACAACCTGCTCAACCGCGAGAAGTTGATGGACGGCGCGCGGATCGCCGCCGAGCGCGGGAGCAAGACTTACTGCATCGTCATATCGGCCCGGGGCCCCAACGATCGCGAGATGGCGGCCATTACGCGCATCGTGCCCGAGATCAAACGTCAGTACGATCTGAACATTTGCGCGTGTTTAGGATTGCTCACACCCGATCAGGCTAAGCAGCTAAAAGAGTGCGGCGTCGACAAGGTCAATCACAACCTCAACACGAGCGAAGAATACTACGGGCAGATCTGCTCGACGCACACCTATACCGAGCGTATCGATACGCTCAAGGCGGTGCGTGAGGCCGGCATGGAGTTGTGCTCGGGCGGCATCGTGGGAATGGGCGAGCGGCACGAAGACGTCGTGCGGATGGCCTGCGAGCTGCGCAGCCTGGGCGTGGAATCGATCCCCGTGAATTTTCTCAATCCGATCGACGGCACGCCTTTGGCCGGGCAGCGCGATCTCGACCCGCGCTACTGCCTCAAGGTGCTGGCCATGTTCCGCTTCGTCAATCCTAGCCGCGAGCTCCGCATCGCCGGCGGCCGCGAACTGCACCTGGGCAGCCTGCAACCGCTTGGCTTGTACGTGGCCAACAGCATCTTCGTGGGCGACTACCTGACGACCAAGGGCCAAGCGCCCGAGGCCGACTATCGCATGATCGAAGACCTAGGCTTCTCGATCACGCGCGGCGAAGAAGTGGCCTGCCGCTGAACGCGCATGCCATTGAGCATTCACTTAAGCGAACCGAGATAGGCGAGCAGATCGGCAACTTGCTGAGCAGTCATGTCGCGGACTAACAGGTCTGGCATGATCGACTGCTGCTGGGGAACGAGCTGCTCAATCTGCCTTGTAGGAAGGTGGATCACCTTGTCCTGCGCATCCTTGAGGACAGCTTCTTCGTCGTTCTTGCTTATCAAAAGGCCCGTCAGTACGCGGCCGTCATCGGTCTCGGCAAGATACGTGACGTACTTGGGGTCGATCAGCTTCGACGGTTCGAGGATGCTCTCCAGCAATTGAGCGCGCGTGAGTTTCTTGCCGATGGTCGTCAGTTCTGGCCCGACCTCCTTGCCGTCCTTGTGAATACGGTGACAGTTGGCGCACGACACGCCAGCGGTCTCAAAGAACACTCGCTTGCCGCGAATTGGATCGCCCGATAGAGCGAAAATCTGTTCCGGCCGCACAGTGCTACCCAGCCGTTTGATGCGACGTTCGGGCGGCAGAAATCGCTCGAAGAGGTCGCGAACACAGACATCGCCGTGAACAGCTGCTCGTTCGATTGTCAGCGCTAAGGCCGGCGCGGCCACTTCTCGATTCTCGACCGAGCGAAGCAGCAACAATGCACCACTTGTCGACGACAGCAGCCGGTCCACAAGCTCGATTCTTTCCGTCGAACTCTCCGTAGCATTCAGCCGCTGCAGGGCGCCCTGCTCTTCGCCTCGTCGCTTCGCCACCAATTCGTTGCCGGCGGATCCTTTCGCGGCTTCCCGCGGCATGCGCCGAATCCAGTCGTCGATCAACTCAACTCCCGCGCGGTCCACTTCCGTCGACCCGATATGCGGCATGCGTCCGCTACCTAGCTTGGATATACGGTATAGCAGAACTGATCGGAATGGATCGCCCGGAGCAATGACTTGAGCGGCGTGGATGCCGAAAGCTCCTTGCGAGGGTCGCGCGCCGACCATTCTTGTCTCGGTCATCGGCAAGTCGTAGGGCATGTGCGAAAGGACGGAACCTCCCGCATGCATGCGATGGCAGTGCGCACAGTTGGCGTGCAAGTACGCGCGGGCTCGGCCATCGAGCTCGGCCGACGAATCGCGCGGATTGACAAGGCGCGGAACTTTCTCGACGGCGACTGGCTTGTCGAACAGACCAATCTTCGTGAAGATGTCGAGTTGCGAAACGCTGACGCCGCCAATCGTGTCGTTCTTATTTAGCTGTGGCGCGTTGAACGCCAATGCCGGCCCTGACCACTTGTTATGGCAGCGCTGGCACTCGGCGCGGCTGGAGAATCGCCATGCCTGCGACCGCTTTCCACCAGCCGCTGCGGGGTCGACGACTTCAAATGTCCGTTCCGCGCCGGCGGCGCCTACGAGCGCAGCGTCGGATTGCTCGTCGTTCCACTGGTACGTATAGGGCATCCACTCGTGGCCGTCGAAATGCAGGATTTGAGTCTCGACTCGACGCCGGCTGGCGGAATCGCCGCTCCGCATGTCGAGCGACAACGTCTTCACTAACACCGAGTTTTGCGGAAACGACCACGGGGCCTCGTCGGCCTTAATCGACAAGTCATTCGGCACCCCGACCCATCGCACGGCCGTCGCGTGATCTGCCCACGGCTGGGCGCAAATCGAATAGGGGACGACTCCCGGCGCCGGCGTTTGTTGAGCAACCGCTGAGAACAGGCCGCTCTCGCTCAGCTTTCGTGGAAACGTGCTCGTGGCGTCGTGTGCCGGGTTTTCAACGAGGCGGTGAATCGTCCCGGCCGTATGGTCCAACACATAGAACTCGCCCTCGCGATCTTCTCCGAACGCCACTACCCGGTGCGTGGTGTCGGCCAGCTCGCGGTGGTCGACGACTTTCCTATTCTGGAAGCGGAATCCCCAAAACTTGCCGGTGTCGTAGTCGCTGTAGATGTGGGCGCCATACAATCCCTTCAGCCGCGACCCGTAGTACGTCAATCCGTCGGTGATGGAAGAGGATTCCGAATGCGGGTGCTCGACGGTCGGCGGCAGAATTGGCGTTGGTCCGCGAGGCCACTGGGGATTCGTGGGTTGTCGGCCTTCCATCACGGCCCAGCCGTAGTTGCCGCCGCGCTCGACGCGATACAGCATTTCCCACAGTTCCCAACCAACATCACCGACCCACAGGTCGCCCGACTTGCGATCGAAGCTCATTCGCCACGGGTTACGCAGGCCGTATGCCCAAACCTCGCCACGCGCACCTTTTAAGCCAACGAACGGATTGTCGGCGGGGATGCGATAGTTTTTTCCGTCGTGGGCGTGGTCGACGTCGATTCGCAAAATGGACGACAGCAAGTCGCTGAGGTCCTGTCCGGTCTTGAGCGTGTCTGGCGGATTTGGCACCGCGGCGTCGCCCGTCGATATGTAGAGGCAACCGTCCGGGCCAAACTTGATACTGCAGCCGTTGTGACCGCCCGACAACCACGTGACAAGGGTCATTTCGCTCGCCACATCGATGGTGGGCGGGTCCGTATCCGGCATGCGAAACCGCGCCACGTGCGTTCCATCGGCAAGGTTGTCCGCCTTGATGTAGCACACGTAACAGAATCGGTTTCGTTCAAAGTTCGGGTGAAAGGCAAGCGCGTAAGTCTGCAGCACGCCCGGAATCGCTTTGGCGAAGTCGACAACCAGGTCCGCCGTCGCCACATCCGGCTTGTTGGGAAACGAGAAGATCTTGCCCGATTGCTCGACGACAAACATCCGGTCGCTTCCCGGCGCTGTCGTGATGTCGAGGCATTGGTTGAACTTGAGCGCTGGAAAGTCGCGCTGGGTGACGTACGGGAGGGGTGGTTCGGGCGATCCGGTGATCTTTGAGGTCGTCCAGGCCAGCCGCTTCTCGATTTCAGCCCGTGGCGGGTCCGCCATCGCGCAGCGCCGCAGGCTTGCGGCGGCCAAGAAGACCAGCACGAGGGTGGAGAAGATTCTCGCGGTTCTACTTGCTGCCAGAGGACGCATGCGACCGGCTCTTCAAAGAGGACATCATGGTTCGTGAATTCGTAATGCTGATCGGCGCCGCGCGACCGCCACCGCTCACCGGCGTCGATCGACGGGACTCTGAACCCTCCTACTTATACGCTTTCCTCTGTCGCGGCAAGAAACTTTCTCAGAAGCGCCGACTGATCCATGCCCGGTAGCGGTAGGCATGCATCCTAGAGCCAAAGCCGGGGACTTGCTGGCGACGCACGTGAAGCCTTTCTGGGCAAAAGGCGCTAGATTCGAGGGAATAATCCTTGGAAATCTGTTGAATTCGAGCAGCAGCGGGGTTAGCTTGTCTTCGCTGTCAGCAATGTCTGGCAATGCCGTGGGTTTCGGTTGCCACGATGATTTGACTATCGAGGGGCCGCGGACGGGTCGATTTACAGGCACTTTCTGGACCGCTAATGCTTAATTTCCTGTCGCATTTTTGAATGAGAGGTTCCAATGATTTGGCTACGTTGCTTGGCGATGGCTTTGCTCATTTTGACCACCAACAGCCTGGCGCAGGCGTCCAACATTCTGTTCCTGGTCAGCGATGCGACCAACCCTGGTGACGCAGACCCGGGCATTAAGGCGCACTTGCAATCGCTAGGGCACACCGTCAATTATTTGGAAGCCACTACGACGACCCAGGCACAGCAGGTGGCCGCTGCCAACGCCAATGACCTGGTCCTGATTTCGGAATCCATCGGATCGACGACGGTGCTCACGGGAGGCGTTTTTAATTTGCAGGCCTATGCCAAACCTGTAATCTCGTTCGAAGGCTTCATGTTTGACGATGCCAAGTGGACTGGTCCCGTTTCGGGTCAGGACTTCGGCCAGTCAGGTCGTCCCACACTGGTTCCCACCCATCCGAACCTCGCGGATTTGTCCGCGACGTTGGAAATCACGAACAGTGGACATCCTCTGGCGGCGGGCTTTGCGAATGGTCCCTTAACGGTGTACACGCAGCCCTATACGTTCAACTTCGGCACGGTGCTTGGCCCCGGCGCCACGGTCATTGCCGTGGCTGAGCCGGCCGATCCGTCGGCCGTCGTCTTTGTCTACGAGAAAGGGACAACGCTATTCGATGGTTCGGCCGCGGCAGGTAAGCGGATTGGTCTGTTCATCGGATCGAACGCCGTGGGAAACCCTGCCGATCCAGGAGGCCTGCAGTATGGGTTCATCCATCCGAACGGGCTGGCGCTCTTGGACGCAGCGGTCGGCTATGCCGCGGTTCCCGAACCGAGCTCAATCGTGTTGTCGTTGATTTGCGCTCTTGGCTTGCTGGGCTTGAATCGATACCGAGCGCGTTAGGGTGGTTCAATCCATTGACCGAGATGTGCCACGGGATGGATTGAAACGACTCAGCAAATAGGTCGCGTCGGTCGGCCTCAATCGCTCAACCGACTTCACGTTAGGGCATGTACTACCGTTGCGCGCGGCTTTGGACTTTAAGAGCCGCGCCGCTCATCTCGGCGGGGCAATGAATGCCGCCGCTCGGACGACGACTCCAACGGTTCAAGTCAGGCGTGTCCGGAATTGCCGTGACGTCTCGCTGTTGGGTCGCGTTGCCACGGTAAGACCACCTTGGTTCCGCCGATCTCGCTTTGCCTACCGGACCGCTTCGATAACCAGTACACGGACCGAACGCCTCCTCTTTTTGTCGCAAGGATTGCCCTTAAGTGTGCTGTATCGCTTATAATGCACCGTGCAGCCGACTGTTGATTCGGTCTTCACGTGGATCGTCGCGGACCTGGAAATCCGCATGGGTTCGTACTTCATGAAACTCCCTGTCGGAAACGCTCGGCGTATGGCTCGTCGACTTAGAACGACTGCGATTCTGCTTGGCGTGTGCCTTTGTGGCGGCGAGATTGTCCGCGGCTGCAATGTGCCGGTCTTTCGCTACGCACTGGAGCGGTGGCAGCCCGATGTCTATCGGGTGACGCTGTTCCATCGCGGGCCTCTCACCGAGTCGCAAAAGACTGTCCTGCACTCGCTGGAGGAACCCTCGGGCAAAGCGGTCGGCAACACTTCGCTCCGCGTCGTCGACGTCGCTGAAATCGAGGAAGATGCCGATCGTACGCTACATGCCGACCACGCGGAACTTGAATTGCCTTGGTTGGCTGTGCAGTATCCGCAGAGCCTGCGGAACGACAAGGCCGTTTGGGCTGGCCCACTTGCCAAGGAAACCGTGGCACGTTTGGTTTTCTCGCCGTTGCGAACAGAACTGATTCGTCGGTTAGCCGACGGACAGACGGCCGTGTGGCTGATTTTGGAATCTGGCCAGGCCGACAAAGACAACGCCGTGGCTCAGCGGCTGAGTGACGACCTGAAGGAGCTTACGGAAAAACTGAAGCTCCCTGAACTAGGCGCCGCTCCCGACGACAAACTGTTGAGTGACGCTCCGCTGCATGTAAAGTTCTCGGTATTGCGCGTGCCGCGCAACGTGGCAGCCGAGGAGCCATTGGTGAAGATGCTGCTGGGCAGCGAGCCCGATCTGGCCGCGCTCGACGAACCGATGGTCTTCCCGATTTTCGGTCGCGGTCGAGCACTGCTGCCGTTGGTTGGCGCGGGGATCACTGGCGACAACATTCACGAGTCGGCCGGCTTTTTGGTCGGAGCATGTTCTTGTGAAATCAAGGAACTCAATCCGGGCTTTGACTTGCTGCTGGCGGCCGATTGGGACGTGTTGCTCTTCAAAGAGGCGCCCTCCGCCGATGCACCAGTCGCGCCGGCAAAGGTTCCTGCGGGTAAGGCGGAATTGGTCGCGATTCCCGATGGTTCGCAGTCGGCGGCACCGGCGTCGACGCCGTCCGAAGCGAACCTGGCCACCTGGTCGTTCACCAATTACGGTGCGGGTCTTGCGCTGGTCGGCCTCTTGCTGGTTGTCGTCGTCGTCGCGTTCAAACGATTCGCTTAAACCCGCAGGCGGCTCGGCGAACTGAGTCGCAGCGAATATCGACGGCAAAGTTGCGCGACTATGACAGGGCGCCACTGCACGGAAGCAATTGGGCCTAGAATTCTGCACGGTCGTTGACCGGGCCAACTAGCGATAGATGGCGCCGACGCCGTTGACGGCGCCACTTCAACCGGGTTCGAGCACCTAGTCCCACAGCGACGCGACCCGGCGAAAGGTAGTGGGTCAGTTTGCTTTCGGGGTGCCTGTGGTCGAACGAAGTGAGCCCACAGAAGCGTGCCGATCTGGGGGTTCGCTACGCTCAACCCCAGGCACCCTACAAATGGAATTCAGACTAACCCACTACCCGGCGAAACCTGTTGTTGCACGCCACCTTTGCGCGTCGGTATGATAGAGGTCTCGCCCGGATGCCATCGCCCTGATGTCATAGAACGTCCAATCCTTCGTTTCGGCCACGACCATGAAATTGGCCCACGCTTCAACCTCGCCGTCCATCGCGATTCTCCGTCGCCGCGGTTCTGCACTCTGGCTTCTCGTTGCAGCGGTCGCCACGGTTGTAGTCGTTGGCGTGCTGTGGGCAGTCTTGTCTCAGCGGCGAGAGGGCGCATCGTTCTCGTCGCCGCTGGTCATTTTTTGCGCGGCCAGCAATCAGCCGGTCGTCGAGGCGATCCGACGCGACTACGAGCAGGAGTATGGCATCCCATTGCAAATTCAGTACGGCCCGTCGCAAACCTTGTTGGCGGCTTTGAGTGTGGCGGGGACGGGTGACCTCTACCTGCCGGCCGACGATAGCTACGTGACCTTGGCGCGGGAGCAAGACTTGGCGGCTGAGGAATTTCCGCTGGCGCGCATGCATGCCGTGGTCGCGGTGGCGAAAGGAAACCCGAAGAAGATCACCAAATGGGACGACCTATTGCGGTCCGACGTTCGGGTCGCCCAGGCCTCGCCCGACGGCGCTGCGATCGGCAAGCTGACCCGCGCCGCGCTCTCGTCCGAAGGGCGCTGGGACGCACTCCACGCACACACGGCGGTCTACAAGACGACGGTCAATGAAGTAGCCAACGACGTCAAAGTAGGCGCCGTGGACGCCGGGATTGTGTTCGACGCCGTCTTGCACGACTACGACGCGCTGGAAGCTGTCACGTTGCCTGAGCTTAAGGCCGCCGAAGCCCACGTCTCGGCGACCGTGTTGAAGTCGAGTCGCCAACCACAACAGGCCCTGCACTTCGCACGGTACTTGTCCGCCCAGGAGAAGGGTCTGATCCGTTATCGCGAGTTTGGCTTCGTACCGGTCGAAGGAGACGCGTGGCGCGAGACGCCGGAAGTTACGCTGTATGCCGGATCGATGCTTCGTCCGGCGATCGAGCAGACGATCGCCGCCTTCGAGGAGCGCGAAGGAGCTCGCGTGCTACGAGTCTACAACGGCTGCGGCATTCTGGTGGCCCAAATGCAGGCCGGTCGCGTGCCCGATGCGTACTTCGCCTGCGATGTGGAGTTCATGAAGCAAGTGGAAACGTTGTTTCCCGACTCTGAAGTTATTTCGCAGAACGAGCTCGTCATTCTCGTTAAAAAGGGGAATCCGTTCGGATTGGCGTCGCTGCGCGATCTGGCCAAGCCCGACTTGCGCGTGGGCATCGGTCACGAGAAGCAATGCGCCATGGGTTGGCTGACGCAGCGCACGTTTCGCGAAGGCGGCGTGCAGGCCGAGGTGATGAAGAACGTCGTCGTGCAAACGCCGACCGGCGACATGCTCGTGAATCAAATGCGATCCGGTTCGCTCGATGCGGCAGTCGCCTACCTGAGCAATGCGGCGGGCTCGGCAGAGTTTCTCGATGCGATTCGCATTCAGGGCTTGCCCTGCTCCGTCGCCGCGCAGCCGTTCGGCACGGCGAAGGACTCGAAGAATAAACGACTCACCGAGCGATTGCTGCACGCGATTCGTGCGGACGCTTCGCGGCAACGGTTCTCCAGCGAGGGTTTCCGTTGGGTCGAGGCCAAGGGGAAGCCGTCATGAACGACGCGTCTGCCGCCACTTCGGCAGCGGCGCCGCAGGCGCGGCACAAGGCCGGCTCCGATTTCCCGTTCTTGGTCGCGCTGGGGGGCATCGGCGGCAGCTACATTCTGCTGATCGTATTGATGCTGGTAGCCGACCTGGCGTTCACTTCGCCGAGCCACTTCAAACAAGCCCTGCAAAAACCTGAAATCCAGTACGCGTTGCGACTCACGTTGGTTACCTGCACGATCTCGGCGCTGCTCTCGCTCGCGGTCGCCGTGCCACTGAGCTATCTGATGTCGCGATTCGCGTTCCGCGGCCGGTGGCTCCTCGAAACGGCCATCGACATTCCGATTGTACTGCCGCCTTTGGTTATTGGCCTTAGCCTGCTGATACTCTTTCATCTGCCTGTGGGCGGCACCAATTTGGAGCAGCAGATCGAGCACCTTTTTGGCATGCGGGTTACCTACGCCCCGCCGGCCGTGGTGCTCGCGCAGTTTTCAGTAGCCTGCGCTTTCGCGGTACAGACGATGCGCGTGACGTTCGATCAAATCGACACGCGGGCCGAACAAGTTGCGCTGACGCTCGGTTGCCGCCGCAGCCAGGCGTTTTTTCACGTCGTGCTTCCCCAGGCGTGGCGGGGCATGATCGCGGCGCTGACGATTGCCTGGGCCCGGTCGCTGGGCGAGTTCGGGCCGATTCTCGTCTTTGCCGGGGCGACGCGGATGCGCACCGAAGTGCTCTCGACGACGGTGTTCCTGGAGCTCAGCGTGGGCCAGTTAGAGGCCGCCGTGGCGGTCTCGCTGCTCATGGTCGTCGCCGCCATCGCGGTGTTGGGCGTCGTTCGCCTCCTGGGAACTCGGGTAGCGACATGATCGAACTTGAAAACGTCACCATCCGCAGTGGCGCCTTCGCGCTAACGAATGTCTCGGCCGTCGTTCCCCAAGGGGATTACGCCGTCTTGATGGGCGGAACTGGCCAGGGCAAAACGACGATCGTCGAAGCCCTCTGTGGTTTACGGCCCATTGTAAGCGGTTGCATTCGCTTGGACGGCGCCGAGGTGACGCGCTGGAAACCGGCCGATCGCAGTATCGGCTACGTACCGCAAGATCTGGCGCTGTTTCCGACGATGACGGTGCGCGAACACTTGGAGTTCGCGCTGCGTTTGCGTCGAGCATCGCGAGCTTTGCTGCGCGAACGAGTTGCCGAATTGGCCGATGTGTTGGGAATCGGGGCGTTGCTCGATCGCCGGATGCGCGGACTCAGCGGCGGCGAGGCCCAGCGAGTCGCGCTCGGTCGCGCGCTATCGTTTCGTCCGCGCGTGTTGTTGCTCGACGAGCCGCTGAACGCGCTCGACGAGTCAACTCGCGACCGGCTCTGCGAATTGCTGCGGACCGTCCAGAAAACTCAGGGCTTGACGACGTTGCACATCACGCATAGTCGCACCGAGGCGCGTCTGCTGGCCGACCGATTGCTGGTGCTCGTCGACGGGCGATTGCAGGAACGCCCCACGACCGACCTGAGCAGCCTCAGCCAAATCGCCCCCGAGACGGTGGCTTCGGCCACTGGTCCATACTTAGAGTCTATCCGGATACTGGCATTGCCATAAATCGTGGTTTTGACGAAGGTTCGTGCATTCCGTCTCATTTCACCTACGGAGTGCCTGGCCATGCGATTCAAAACGTCTCCTCGTGAGT
>Ga0163144_10010082_pt1 | contig 20196 bp, 24 predicted proteins | sample OliLak19BULKMAT1_FD_123175 | JGI IMG/M metagenome (GOLD analysis project Ga0163144, IMG submission 123175) | Freshwater microbial mat bacterial communities from Lake Vanda, McMurdo Dry Valleys, Antarctica - Oligotrophic Lake LV.19.BULKMAT1 | ecosystem: Environmental > Aquatic > Freshwater >... | reverse complement strand
TTCTTCACCTGTGAACTATGGATCGTAGATAAATGAGGCTTGATTGATAATGACTGAGACTGAGACGCCCAACGCCTGATAAATCGGTCCCATCCAACCAGCTCCCACCTGAGAAAGGTAATCATTGACGGTGACTAGGTGAGTACCGCGGCCAAGTAGTGAGTTTAAGTACAGCGGCAGTGTAGCAGAAAGGGTTTTCCCTTCACCAGTTTTTTGTTCGGCGATCATTTTGTTATGAAAGGCCAATCCAGCGATGAGTTGGACGTCATAATGACGAAGGCCAAGTGTGCGATGAGCGGCTTCGCGGATAGTTGCGAATGCCTCTGGCAGGACAATGTTCAGAGCATCTTCTTCGGATTTGCCATCCTTGATGAGCTTCTGAATTTCTTTTTTGAGTTTTGCAGTTTGATTTTTTAACTGCTCATCGTCGAGTTTTTGAATGGTCGTTTCTAAACCATTGACCTGAGTGACTATTTTCTGAAACTTCTTGATGGTTTTGTCATGTTCGTTAAAGAGATTTGCGAAGATTTTTAGCATAAGAATGGACTCTATTATACGTTATAAAGCGCTCTATTTCCCAAATGAGATTCAAATAATAGCAGATAGATGAGTCGATTGATAGAGGGAGGACTAGTTATTAGCGGTAGGTGGTAGACGGTAAGCATTTAACAAGTGGCACGATATGTGGCACGATTTTGGCATGATATAATCAAGAGATGTTTCAACCGAAGTTTACTATTACTCCTGAGATAAACACTCGGATTGCCGAGATTGAGCGACTACGTACTCTTGTGGATCAAGCAGTGATCTTACCAGAACTTGAAGTTCAGCTTCGTTTTCGAGCTACTGTGGAGGCTGTTCATAGTTCTACCTCAATTGAAGGTAACCCACTCAATGAGCTACAGGTGCAAAAACTCCTTCATGGAAAATCAATTACTGCTCCAGATTATGCTATCAGAGTAGTGCTCAACTATAAAAAAGCACTTGACTGGTTACACAGTCAAGAAATCATGGATAAGCAATTTTTATCAAGGGATATTCTAGATCTTCATTCATTAGTGATGGATCGGTTGCTTCCAGCAAAAAAAGTAGGACATTTTCGATCTGGTGATGTTTTTGTGATTGATCAAGTTGGGAAGAGAGAGATTCTGCGATATACGGGGCCTCAAGCATCTTTAGTCCCACAATTAGTGAGTAGTTTACTGAAATGGATTTCAGTTCAGGAAAAATCGTTTCTTCATCCAGTTTTACTGGCAGGGTTAGTGCATTACATGTTTGTCTCCATTCATCCGTTCTCAGATGGGAATGGTCGAAGTACCCGATTAATTACCTCGTATTATCTAAAAAAATGGGGGTACGATTTTCGTGAGACCTTATCATTAGACACATATTATATCCAACACCAATTGGGGTATTACCAATCGCTCAGTTTAGGTGAAGATTTTGACACACGTATGGAAGCTGATCTCACCACATTTTTAGATTTCTTTACAAAAGGATTTTTGGAAAGTGCTCAAAATCTGACTCAATATATTCAGGCTGGAAAAGTACTCGATCAAAACCAGAAGCCAATGCGACTTGATTATGAAGAATTAACAGTCTTAGATTATACATATCAGTTTGGAGCGATTACCATTCAGGACGCAATTGATGTGCTATCCCTACCCAAAAGAACGGCTCAACGCAGATTGATGGATTTGGTGGAAAAAGGAATACTTAAAGTTGACGGACAGGGACCAGCGACGAGATATATATTACACCCTAACTAAAGCAGCAGGCCACAAATATGTTTGTTATTTCGTAATCACTTCTTTCCCCATAAACGGCTTCAACACTTCTGGGATCATGATCGAGCCATCGGCTTGCTGATAGTTTTCTAGGATAGCTCCGAGCAAGCGTGGGGTGGCGGCTACTGTGTTATTTAATGTGTAGACGTATTTCAATGTGCCGTCTTTTGCTCGATAGCGGATATTGAGTCTGCGTGCTTGGAAATCGTTGAAGTAACTATCTGAGTGAGTTTCTCTGTAGCTACCTTGTCCAGGGAACCAAGTCTCGATATCATACTTGCGACGCTGGCCGGCGCCGATATCTCCTGTACACATCAGAAGAACTCGATATGGCAGTTTCAGCGCCTGGAGCAATCCTTCGGCATACCCTTTCATTTCATCATGCATCTCTCGAGTCACACCTTCATCCGCAACAGTGTAGACGACTTGTTCGACTTTTTGGAACTGGTGCACCCTGAAAAAACCTTGGGTGTCTTTGCCATAACTGCCGACTTCTCGACGGAAACATGGACTGATCCCAACCATTTTGATCGGGAGATCTTTTTCGTTGAGGATCACGTCTCTGTGATAAGCCGTCAATGAAACTTCTGACGTTCCGATCAAGCGTTGGCCATCCTGAGTGTGATAGTGGTCTTCTTTTCCCCAAGGGAAGTAGCCTGTCCCGACCATCGTCTCATCATTGACCATCCACGGGACACTCATGGGAGTAAAGCCTTTTTCAATCATCATTTTGAGTGCAAAGTTCAACACAGCTTGATCGAGCATCAGTAAATCGCCCTTAAGAAAATATGCCCGCCTGCCTGCAATTTTGACAGCTCGTTTTGTCTCAAACAGACCGAGATCTTCTGCCAAACGATCGTGTGTTTTTGGTTCAAACTCAAACTTCCAAGGTTCACCATGTTTGTAGAGCTCGACATTTCCACTCTCATCTGAGCCGACTGGAGTATCACCGGCTGCAGGGTTGGGTACTTGAAGCATGAGATCAAGAAATGTCTCTTCGATATGCTTGAGCTCAGGTTCTAAGTCTTTGAGTTGCGCTTTGAGATTTTTCCCTTCGGTGATCTGTTCTGGAGTTGGCTTTCCTTGCATTTTGATCACCCGAGCGTGTTCATTAGTCTTCTGGCGAATGTCTTCGACTTTCTGGATGAGTGGGCGTCGCAGGTCATCGACACGAACGACTTCGTTGACGATGTCTGGATTCATTTGTTTATTGGCGACGGCTTGTTTGAGTTCGTCCGCATGTTCGCGGATGTATTGGATGTCTAGCATTTTTTCCTTGATAGTACGTTATGAAACTTTCATTACACTTTAAATGAATTATACTATAATTAACTAAGAACAATTATCGAAACAAAAAATTATGTCAGTACTGTCCGACTTTCAAAAAGCAACGATTACTAGAAAAAAAACGATTGAGCGGACGTTTTTGTTCTTTGAGCTTCTTATGCCTGTATTGTGGGGGTTTGGGGCATATGTGTTAGTGAATTATCCTGATCAATATCTGACTGTGTTTGAGATCGGTGGATGGTTTGGGATTTTATCGTTCAGTCTTTACTGTTTGACGTTGGTGCCGGGGATTTTGAAGAGATTTCAGAAGCTTCCACTCGTACAAGCGACTATCATGCCATTTCGCAGACACTTAGGAATTTTAATGTTTTTGACAGCCTATGTGCATATGGGATATGTCGGGACGATTCCGATCTTTTTCGCCAATCCTCCCGTGACTCCTGCGCCTCAACTTCATATCCTCTATGGTTTTTTGACGATGATGCTTCTCTTTCCACTTTGGTTGACTTCCAATGATTTCACACAGAAACGGATGGGGAGAGTTTGGAAATGGGTGCATCGGCTCACTTATTTGGCGCTAGGGTCGATCATATTGCACGTCTCGATCACGAGCAAACCAGCATTTGTAGTGGCAGTGATTTTCATTGGTTTGGAAATTGCTTCTTGGGGAAAGGTATTTCTCAGCGCTAAAAAAACTCCTACTGTTTCTCAATAATTTGAAGCGATTCTTTGATAAACTCTTTTGTCTGAGGTAATGTATCGAGTGCTATTATTTCTTTTAAGCTGAACCACTTTGCATCCGCAGTTTCCGGATCATTACTGAAGTCTATTTTTTGTTCGCCAATATTCACTAGATATCCGATCAAAATAACTTGTGACGTTTTTTCATTGGTATGATGCCAGTTGTTGCTTTTGACAATGGTGTACTCACTAAGAAATGTCGGAGATACTTGCAGTTCTTCACTTAGCTCTCGAATCAAAGCATCTTTAGGATCTTCGCCAAACTCCACTCCTCCACCCACCAACTGCCATTTTTTATGTACTTCTGGATACTCCGGCGAATTTCTTTGTGAAAGCAAAAAGCCTTTTTGAGGATCTAAGATAATGGCGAGTGAGACGATGATTTGATTTTTCATTTTAACTTGTTAAAAAGCTTTTTATTTCTCAACAACTACTTTTTCACCTTGCTCATTTGCTAAGAATAACTGCCCCTGTTCATGTAATTTGAAAAAGAAAGGTTTAGAATTTTCCCAGGATAAGCCTGTGATTAGTCTGGTATAAAGCCTTTCTGAGTCTTCCTTTTTTAACGTATAATTAGGGACAAAAGGGTTTGTGTTAGTTCCTTCCCCATTGACAACTACCGCTACTTTACCTGCAACTGAAATAATCGCTGACCAGCGATTATTAGTAATTTTTTCTTTTGGTATGCCTAATGCTTCAAAAAAAGCTAACATTTTTGCGACTTGTCCTTCACTCACTTCCAATCTTTGGTAATTAACATTTGGATTTACATTCATACCCACATCTTCTTTGAATCTTTCAAGAGCAACTGAATAGACTTGTTTAGCTTTGGAAATGAAATCTTCTGGCTCAAGAATTTGTTCTGCATCATGTATCAATTGTTTGCGTTTATCAGGAGACAGAGAGGAGAACCAGTGATTAAAGTCAAACTCATTCATATGAATTTATTATAGACTAATTATAGTTTAAACACATTGATCAAAAACTGCAGGTGCTCATCGATTGTTTTGCCGATAAGTTCTACTCCTTCATAAATATCATCGCGACTGACATTCACGGCGAAGGATTTGTCTTTGAGTTTTTTCTTGATGGATTTTGGTTCCATGTCGGTGAAGCCGTTTGGTCTCATGAGTGACACGGCGTGCATAAAGCCGGAGATTTCATCGCAAGCAAATAAGTACTTTTCGATCAAAGTTTCCGGTTTTTTACCAGTCCGCTCTGGAGCGTGCGCGGCGATGGCATTTTTTATTTCTACAGAATACTCTTTGAGCAGTTCTTTAATAGCTTTATTTGGATGTTCATCTGGATACATCTCCCAGTCCAAATCATGCAGTAATCCAGCCGTGTACCACACGTCGATATCTTCTCCGAGCTCTTTTGCATTCGCTTCCATGGCAGTCGCGACCATTTCGCAGTGGTGGATGAGGGCGTCGCTTTTGATGAACTGATGGAGTAAATCTTGAGACTTTTGGCGGGATGGGAGTGTCATGTCATCATCCCTTTTGAACGAAATATAATCGGATGTAATTGTCTAGTTTTTAAGATTTTTGTGCAATTTTCTCAATGTTGTATTGAGTTAAAAGACGAATTGAGTACCCAAGTGATTGTACAGCAGTACTCACTTCTTGAGATCTTCCAATGTGAGAATATACATGCGGATTGGATTTTTCGATGATTGTGCATTTTTTAGTAATCATTGACTCGATCTTTTCTTGAGCTTCTGCCAGATTCTTTTCAGTATTCCCAGCATGAAAATTCTAAACAGGGCTGATGGTGTCACTTTCAGTTCTGGGCATCGGTATGCACGATGAATAATCTTCTTCTATAATATAGAGTTCAATAAATACTGATAAAGAATACATATCAAAGATCTCTTTCTTACAAATGTTCATCTTGTCTAACACTCTTTGAACTAAGGGAAGTTCAATTATTTTAAACTTTAATTGGTATTTGATGCTTTCCGGAGTAATACCAACTGGTTTAAAAAATTGATTGTATATATCAAATCTGTGTTTGTATTGTTTAATTTTAGATGATGAAACTGCATCGGCTTTCTCTTTTCTTGGAAATTGAATTTCTACTTTCCCCATAGGCTACCTGAAGAAAGCTCTGTGACGCGTTTTTTTGTTAAATTTTTATCAATGGACAATAAAAACCAGGCTGCTCGTGGACCATGTGTTTTGCCAAGAAATGCAATATAGATGGCTGAGAAGGCTTTTTTTGGCCCCACTGTCTGTTTGGCGAGTTCAAAAAGCGCTGTTTGGAGTTCGAGTTCATTTGTGACCCAATCTTTGCTGTCTACTAATTCTACTGCTGATTTCAAAAACATTTTTTGCTCTTCTGACAGCTCTTTAGATTTTTCTGGAAGCTTTGTTTTGGGCGTAAATTGGAATTCTTCAGGAGCGTATCGTTTCAGCCACACGTGGGCGTAGCGCATTCTTTTTGATAATTCTTCGTGCTCGGTTTTTGTTAGGATCTCACCTTTCAGTTCAGCAAATTTTTCGACTACATTTATCTCAGGGTACTGCATCCAGATTGCGAGATCTCTGAATCTTGGCAGATAGTGTGGTGCTGGAATATCTGCAGTGTAGGAGAGCTCGAAGGATCTAGCTGCTCTTTCATCCCCTTCGTCTTGTTTCCAGAAGATTTTCGCGGCTTGATCGCACTCATCAAAGAGGTCAGGAATAGCCATCGACTGTGGATCAAAATCGATGACTTGATTGTAGTGACGGTTGATAAAAAGAAAGCGGCCAATCTCGGGTGGGAAAAGTTCGACGAACTCGCGTGCTGATGTACCAATCCCTTTGCTCGAACTCATTTTGGTGCCACGAATCAAGATCCATTCGTAGGGAATATCGAATGGGGCGGTTGTTTTAAAAATCTTTTCAACGATCGCATTAGCCATGTCCCGTGAGCCACCGGCGGTCGTATGATCTTTGCCAGCGCCTTCGATATTTACACCAAGCACTTGCCAGTGTGCTGGCCAGTCGACTTTCCAAAGGAATTTACCAGTGCCACCAAAGGGAGAAATTTTACCCGTGTATCCACATCCTTTCGCCCACTCTACCTTGTCTGGAAGACACTCAAAACTGACTTCTTTGCCATCCCAACCAGTCGTCAATGTCGAGCCAACTTTACCGCATTCAGGACAGATCACTTGAAACGGGTACCACTTATCGGGCAGCTGATAGTCGGCGACTTCTTTATAGATTTTTTTAAAATCTTCGACGTGATTGAGTACATGTTCGATGACTTTGTCCATTTTGCCAGATTCATAGAGTACATGACTCCAAACAATTTCTTGGGAGCAGCCAAGCACTCGAAACGCATCGATAAAATCTTGGGCATAAAACTCAGCAAAATTTTTGATTTCGCTGTATCTTTTTTTGTCAGATTCACTGGAGTTTGAAAAGTCTACTCCAGACTTCTCTAGTGAAGGAGTAGGAATTTTATAGAGCGGCACTCCCATGTACTGAGCGTAGATACTTTCATCGAGATAACCCGGAAGGCTATCCATGGGATCCATATCATTGAACACGTAGGTACTTTCGATTTCAGGGAACTCTTCTCTCAGGACCTGTGCGACCACGTCGTGGATCATCACGCCACGTAGAGCGCCTGTATGGACACGTCCAGATGGCGTCTTCATATCATCGACATGCAGTAGCTCAATGTTCTGTTCGATTTTCCATTGTGCGATCGCGTGAGTGACAGAATCGACCCAATGTTTGGTTTTTGGTTGTGAGTTCGCCATCGCTGTATTCTAGTTGATTGAGTCGCTTTCCTCAAGGTCTGGCTTTTGGAACGTGACGTATCCAAATCCAAGGGTGATGAAGAGTAAGCCAATCACAAAAATAAGATACGTCATGACGGGACTGCCTGAGACAGGAGCGGTGGAAGGGTCAAGATTGCTGTCAGTTCTTTGCGCTGAAGAGCTCGAGTTGCTAGCTAACGAAGAGCTTGTTGGACGTACGGTTGAAGTTGTTTGGGTTGCCGCAGTCGTTGGCTGAGGAGTAGCAGTGGCGGATTGGCCGTTTGAAAGTTGGACGGTGATCGGAGTTGGGGTACGCGTCGGGGTTGGTGTCCTGGTGGGTGTGGCTGTATTGATTGGGCCTGCGTCAGCCAATAAAGATGATTGTATGACTTCTGGAGTCGCTGTGGCCGATAAGCTTTTTGAGGTCGTTGAAAGATTTTCTGTAGTCGGTGTGGCAGTGAGTGTGGAGGTTGGCGTTGCGGTAGGAGCGGACGTAGGAGTGAGTAAAGGGCTTTTGAGTCTGGCTAAAATCACTACTTTACGATCTGTCCGATCACCGATACTGACATGACCGTCGGCATCTTTGTTTCTTTGTTCATTATCACTTGTGTTGGTGTCAAAAATTTTGTTATCATACCCAAAATAGGTGTCTACACCACTTTTGTAAAGGTCGTTATACTGAAGGCCTTCCCACTCTCCGGACGAACTGATCGACATTTCGTTATAAATATAGGTGGGGCTCGCTTCAGGTACACGTGTGCAGCGGGCGTTGACACCATTTTCTAGAGTGGCGTTCGTCAGGTCTTTTGTGTTGATGGAAATATTGCTAAGTTTTGACTCGTAATCGGCTGGGAGTACGGTGTCAGCGGGATTAAAACCACTGGTGATCGGTCCCGCTTTGATCGAAAATGTCGTCTCTGGGACGAGTTCCCACTCTACCAGTTTGTTTCCTGCAGCTTCGATGACCACACAGATATTGAGTACATTCTCAGCAGAGCTTGGTGTCGCTCCACCTGAGGCCTGGTTTCGGATGTCTTGTTGTCTCTGCACCAAGAACACGCCTAGGACGGAACCAAACAAAATAAACAGGAATAATCCCAAACCTATAAGGGCTTGCGTTTTTTTCGATATTTTCTTCACTATAAAAAGTGTACTAGATCAGCACAAATTTTCCAGAAGGAAATGTGAACGTCTGAAGTTGAAAGTCTTACTCTATTTTCAACACTTCATACGTCTGAGGGCCAATTGGGACTTCTACTGTGAATTTATCGCCGATTTTTTTGCCAAACAGCGCTTTTCCGATCGGTGATTCCACTGAGATTTTACGCTGGAGTGGGTCAGCTTCCCAAGCAGTTACGACTTGATACTGAATAGTCTTTTTGTCATGTTTGAGGGTGACTTGTGAGCCAACTTTGATCGATGACTTGGCAGTCGAGTGTTTGAGTACTTTAGCATTCATGATGACAGCTTCGAGTTCTTCAATCCTGGACTCCAAGAGTGACAAATCTTCGCGAGCGGAATGGTACTCTGCATTTTCACTTAAATCGCCATAGGATCGTGCTAAGGCAACGCGGTCGATCGCAGGTTGGAGTTTGGCTTTGAGTTCCTCAAGTTCTTTGACAGTGTCGTCGTATCCTTCTTGAGTGAGTTCTATTTTAGTGGTTCCGTTTGTCATAGCGCCTTTATTGAGTACATTTTGTACTCATATTCTTGTCTATATAAATACCTATTCAACGTTCTCCTTATTTTAAGGAGTTTCAGGTGTTTGTAAATACCGTCTCTGATAAAGTTATAGGCCTGAAGTGTGATACTTACGTTTTTGATATGCTTGGATTTCCATGAGTGCTTTGCGAAGTGCGCCTTCAGCCATAGCATAGTCTCGTTGGTCGAGTTTCTCTTTCATGGCTTCTTCTGCGCGCTCTTTTGCCTCTTGAGCTTTGAGAATATCGATATCTTGTGAACGGACTGCGCTGTCGACCATCATAGTGATCGTGTTCTCTGGATTCACATCTAAGAAACCATCGGCCACGACGACAAAATGCTCTTTTCCTTTCATCCAGTATGTCACTTCCCCTGTCACGATCTTCGTAAACAGTGGAATGTGCATCGGTAGCACAGTAATCTCACCAGATGATGTCTGGAGTGTCACAGAATCAACCTGCTCTTCGAGCAGTTGCTTTTCTTGAGTGATGATTTTTAGCAACAGTGGCATAGGTTACAATTTTTTAGCTTTCTCAATCACATCATCGATCGTTCCGACCATATAAAACGCATTCTCAGGTAAGCTGTCGTGCTTGCCTTCCAAGATCTCTTTAAATCCTCTGACAGTCTCGGCAATCGTGACATATTTTCCTGGTGAACCGGTGAAAATTTCAGCGACGAAGAATGGTTGAGATAAGAATTTCTGGATTTTTCGAGCTCGAGAGACGGTCAATTTATCCTCATCAGATAACTCATCGATACCCAAGATCGCGATGATGTCTTGGAGTTCTTTGTATCTTTGGAGGACTTTTTGGACTCCACGAGCGACGGCGTAATGCTCTTCTCCCACCACATCCTCTTGCAAGATTTTCGAGCTAGAGACGAGTGGATCGACGGCTGGATAAATACCTTGTTCTGATAAACTTCGCTCCAGTGACAGTGTTGAGTCTAAGTGAGCGAAGGTCGTCGCAGGTGCGGGGTCGGTGTAGTCGTCAGCTGGCACGTACACGGCTTGCAGGGAGGTAATCGAGCCCTTTTTCGTTGAGGTGATGCGTTCTTGCAAAGCGGCCATCTCAGTCGCTAAGTTTGGCTGATACCCCACGGCAGATGGGATGCGACCCAGCAACGCTGATACTTCAGCACCAGCTTGCGAGAAACGGAAGATATTGTCGATAAACATCAGCACGTCTTCACCTTTCTCATCACGAAAGTACTCAGCCATAGTCAGACCAGTCAGAGCAATGCGTAAACGGTTTCCTGGAGGTTCGTTCATTTGGCCGAAGCACATCACAGTACTGGCCAAGACACCAGAATCTTTCATTTCGTGATACAGATCATTTCCTTCACGCGTACGCTCCCCGACTCCGGCAAACACTGAGTGTCCAGAATGAACTGAAGCGATATTGCGAATGAGTTCTTGGATGATGACTGTTTTACCCACACCAGCACCGCCGAAAGCGGCTACTTTTCCACCTTTGGCAAAAGGAGCGATCAAGTCGATGACTTTAATACCAGTTTCGAGCATTTGAGCGGATGTTTCTTGATCAACGAGCTCTGGGGCTGGTTTATGAATTGGTGCAAAATGTTTGGCGTTGACCGGACCCTTTTCGTCAATTGGATCTCCTGTCACGTTGAAAATCCGGCCGAGCGTTTCTTCCCCGACTGGGACAGTGATTGGTGCGCCAGTATCAAAGACTTCCAAACCTCTTTGCAGACCATCCGTAGGCCCTAGAGCGATACATCGGACTTCGTTTATCGAAATTTGCTGTTCGACTTCCAAGGTTAAGAGGGTGTCATTGGTGAGTTGAAGATGCAATGCATTGTAGATCTCAGGCAGATGCTCATCGAATTGGACGTCGACGACTGGTCCCATGATCTGTGTTATGCGACCCACATGCTTGGTGTTATCATTTTTCTTTGCCATATGTTCCTTTATAAAGTCATTTGAGCTGTAGTAATTTCTTGTAATTCTTTGGTAATAGCTGCTTGGCGTGACCGATTATACTGGAGATTGAGCACGCTGACGACCTCTTTTGCATTATCACTGGCATTTTTCATCGAAACCATTCGTGCAGAGTGTTCGCTTGCTTTGGCTTCCAACAGGATGAAGTACATGGCATTTTCGACAAAGTATGGGAGGAGCCAATTCAGTACAGCTTGTGGACTCGGTTCAAACGTGTATTCTTTTGTCGGTGTGTGTGATGTCTCACTTTCTTCTATTTCTTTTGCCGAGACTGGTAAAAGATTGGTCACGACCGCTTTTTGTGAGAGACTATTCTCTGACTCCATGTGGACGACGGTGACTGATTTGATGCCTTCGTTCAAGAATGCATTCATCAATAACGTAGTCAATGGGAGGATATCATTGTAAGTGATGCGGTCAGGCATGTTTGAAAAATCAGCAAAGATTGGCAGACCGACGCGTTGTAAAAAATTACGAGAGCGTTTACCAATGCTGACTCCTTCTACATTCTGCTTGTTCTTCATGAGTTGTGAAACGGCTCTAAATAAATTTGCGTTCAGGCCCCCCACCAGTCCTCTATCTGTTGAGACGATGACGATCAGGTCTTTACCTTGAGTTTTTTGCTCAAGAAGTGGATGACTTGACGCGTTCGTGAACTCTGAAATGGTGGCTAAAATGTTATCGAGGTTTTTGGCGTATGGTCGAGAGGCTTGTGCTTGCATCTGGCTTTTTCTCATTTTGCTCGCAGAAACCATCTCCATAGCTTTGGTAATCTTAGAGATATTCTTTGCAGATCGTATGCGCTGCTTAATTTCGCGAGCTCCAGACATAATAGTTATCGAGATTTATGTTTTAAAAAATCCGTTCGGCAGGTAGCATTGTTGAAAGAAAGTTCTCGCCTCACTCATATACGTTGCTTTTCAGATCTTTTCGACTTATTAAGATTATCAATAAGCAACTTATAAAGGTTTTTTAAAACATAAATCTCGATATAGCACGTTGAGTAACTTATAATACATGATTTAAATAGTTTTTATTTTGGGTGCTTTCAAAACTTCACTTAAAAATGCGTTAGGCGCCGATCATGAATTCTGGGTGCATTTCGTTGAATGTTGTGAGTACTTCTCGTAATTCTTTTTCATTGTCTTCGACGAGTTTTTGTTCTTTGACGATGGATTCAAAGATGTGACTGAATTGGCTTTCCACGAAGGAGAGAAAAGCGGCTTCCCAACTGGTCACTTTTGCCGCGACCACGTTGTCTAAGTACCCTTGAACGGCTGCGAACATACTCACGACTTGTCTCTCCACTGTCAGTGGAGTGTCCCAACCTTGTTTGAGGATTTCATTGATACGCACACCGCGGTCGAGTTGCTTTTTAGTTTTATCGTCTAAATCACTGCTGAACTGTGAAAAAGCCTGCAGTTCTCTAAACTGGGCGTGGTCGAGTTTGAGCGATCCAGCCACCTGTTTCATAGCTTTTATTTGTGCGGCTGATCCCACACGAGAGACTGACGTACCGACGTTGATCGCTGGTTTCTGTCCAGAGTTAAACAAGTCTGTCTCAAGATAAATCTGTCCATCTGTAATTGAGATGACGTTGGTTGGAATGAATGCTGAGATATCGTTGGCTTGTGTCTCAATGATCGGGAGTGCTGTAATGGAACCACCACCGTGTTCTTTGTTTAGTCGGCAAGCTCTCTCGAGCAGACGAGAGTGCAAGTAGAATACGTCTCCAGGATAGGCTTCACGGCCAGAAGGTCGACGAAGAAGTAATGAAACCTCTCGGTATGCTTGAGCATGCTTGGTCAGGTCGTCGTAGACGATCAAGACATCTTTGCCTTTGGCTAAGAAGTATTCAGCGATCGCAACGCCTGCGTATGGAGCTAAAAACTGTAAACTGGCAGCTTCTGAAGCAGAAGCGGTCACCATGACCGTGTACTCCATAGCTCCTCGTTTTTCTAGCAATGCTGTAGTCTGTGAGATGTAGCTTCGTTTTTGTCCGATCGTCACGTACACACAGATCATGTCGCCCTTTTTCTGATTTAAGATCGCTCCGAGTGCAACTGAAGATTTTCCAGTTCCACGATCCCCGATGATGAGCTCTCTTTGTCCTCGACCGACTGGAATTAGGGCGTCGATGGCTTTGATACCAGTTTGCAAAGGTTCTGAGACTGATTGACGAGCCATGACTCCAGGAGCGACTTTTTCTAACAATTCATATTTATCAGGGACGATCGCTGGTTTTCCGTCAAGTGCTCGACCTAATGGATCGACTGTCCGACCAATAATTTCATCAGATACGCCAATTGAAAGAATTTTTCCGGTACCGCGAACTTCCATACCGGTAGTGATTTCTGTAGTGTTGCCGAGGATAACGACACCAACCTGATCATTTTTTTCTAGATTCATCGCCAGTCCAAAGATGCCACTGCCCACTTCGACGATCTCGCCAGCTCGCACTTCACTCAATCCACTTATTTTAGCCACACCATCTCCAAATGAGATAATTTGTCCAACGACACGTGACTCCAAAGTAAAGTCTGTGTTATCGATCAACTGTGTGAGTGATGAGAGGTAGGATGATGTTGCCATGGTATTTGAAATTAATGTAAATGTGTTGTTTATGAACTACTGAACAAACCTCATACTTGAGAAGAAACTTTTTCTTGAAGTTGGTGGAGTTTTGAGGAAAGTGAAGCATCGATCTGTGTAGAATCAATCGTTACTTTAATTCCACCAATCAATTCAGGCGTAATTTCTTCTACTAAAGTGATTTTGTCGTATTTACTTTCCAAAGCCTCACTCAACTTCTTTTTTTGAGTTGCTTCAAGTGGTATGACAGAAGACACTGTTACTTTTTTCATAGATTATAGACTTTTGATAACTTCAGCAATACTTTGGTCGATGAGCTTCGAGTGCGCTTTTTGATCGACACTTTGCCCGAGCACTTTTTCAGAAATTTGGAAGACTGCTTTTGCAAAATCCTTTTCTAATATCTTGAGCATACTAGATTTTTCGTCTTCCCATTTTGTTTTTTCTTCTTGAACAAACTCTTTCACTTCCTCTTTTGCTTTTTTCATCAACTCTTGCTTTCTTAGCTCTGCTTTTTCCTCAACCTCATTCATGATAGTGGTTGCTTGCTTTTTAGCATCGCTCAAAACTTTTTGTTTTGTCTTTTCCATCGCTTCTTTTTCAGTCAGCATTTCATTTGCTGCTTTTTCAGCGTCTTCGATCTTCTTTGATCGTTGCTGTAAAGCTTTGATCATTGGTTTGTACATGAGGAACGTGAGCGCTGCAAGTACAACACCAAAGTTAATGATCTGAAATAGGATTTGTAATATTTGTATATCCATAGATACCCTTTAGTAACCAATATATCTGACGTGCATTAAACAAATTTTAGGATCAAAGCAACGACCAAACCGTAAATAGCGATCGCTTCAGCAAACGCCAAACCCAAGATCATGTTAGTCTGAATTTTACTAGTAGCTTCTGGGTTTCGTCCGATAGCTTTCATAGCAGCGGCTCCGATGAGTCCTATTGCGATAGCTGGTCCGAATCCACCCACACCGATTGCGATTGCGATAGGTAAATTTTCCATAGTTCCTCCAATTTTGTATAGATGGTAGTAATGATTAATGGTCGTCGTGACCAATAGTTGCTAAATTAAAGAACACTAAGGACAGCATGGTAAACACCAATGCTTGGATAAGACCAACAAATAACTCGAGTGCGTAGAATGGCATCGGTACGATGACTGGTACGAGGAAAGCGATGACGGCAAGGAGTACTTCTCCAGCGAAAACGTTTCCAAATAGACGAAACGCGTAAGAGATGATTTTTGTGAACTCACCTAAAAACTCAAGAATGCCGACAAAGAAGTTGATTGGGTTAGAAAAATTAAAGAACTTTTTGAGATATCCAAAACCGAGCTGATAAAAACCGAACACTTGTGCTAACACTTGGGAGATGACAGCCAGTGCGATAGTCATATTTAAATCAGCAGTTCCAGCTCTGAAGATTGGGATAAACTTCGTGGCGCTTTCCTCATGGTCGGCTACTTTTGCCCCTACTTCATCAGTCTCTATCACTGCATGATCGTCTTCGATCACTGTCTCAGCGTGGGCCTGTGGTACCAATGATGAGTCGACGACATGTTCTACCTCTTCGGATTGTTCGATAATACCGACTGTGCCTACTCCAGGGAGTAATCCAATCCAGTTGTTCATGACAATAAATAAGAAAAAGGTCGCGAGTACAGGGAAAAACATCATTGTTTTCTTGGTTGAGTTGGTTATACCTTGAACCAAGTTATACAAGCTTTCAACAATGAATTCTGCCAAGTTCTGAATGCCGCGAGGGGTTTTATTTGAGTCATAACCAGATCTGACTACTACTGCAAAAAGAATCAATACTGCACTAGCGATAATACTAGTCACCATTGAGTTGGTTACAGGGAGAGGACCTATATTGAAAAGGGTTTCAGCAGAAATTGAGATGTGTAGGCTATTGGCAGCCATGAATATACTCCTAAAACAAAAATTTCCCGAATAATAAGGAATTTCAATTGAATTATATAATAAACTTTAAGCTTTGCAACAGTGAAAGAAATGGTTCTTACTCATTAAGTACGATCACATAATCGTATTTTTTACTGGCATCCTCTTTTTGAGAGAACTCAATCGAGTCGATGCTCAACTTTGTGGCAGTTTTAATTTCAGTCAAAACGCTCTCATTTTCTTTGTCACTTGCCATGATGAATGTGCCGGCATCTTCGTAGGTGTCTTTCGCGTTTCCGGTATCGACAGTAGTAAATCCAGCCTTCTTTAAGTTGCTCGCGATCGTTCCTGCTTTTCCGGCAATCTTGGTGGCGTTCACGACGAGGATAGAAATATCAGCTTTATCGACAGGTTCTGGAGTGGCGGTTGGCTCTGGTGTTGGTTCTGGGGTCACCTCGGATACGGGTGGAGTGGCAGATGCGATCGGATTTTTGAGGCCACCTTTTTCATTCAGTGCTTGCTGCGAAATGACTATTCCACCACCGATCAACGAAATGACGACCGCAATACCGACTGCCAGTAAGATGTATGAGAACATACCAGATTTCTTCTTGGTCGTGAGCGGGCCTGTTTTTTTCAACGGACTTTCTACCGGCGCGGCTGGTTGCAAATTGATTGTTTTTTCAGGTGGTTTGATGGAAGTAACTGGGATCGTGATGATCGGAGTAGTTGGTTTAGGGATAATCGCTGGAGTTGGAGCAATAACTGGAGTCGCGATCACGGCGGCGGTCTTTTGCTGCTCGAGTTTTTCAATATTTGGGATCGTAGTGACTGGTTCGACAGCCTTTACTATAGTAGGTGTTGCGATCGTAGCTGCTGCTGCGACGACTGGTGCGGCGACGGCTGGAACTGGTGATGGGGTTGGAACTACAACAGGTTCAACTGAAGGTGCAGGTTCAGGAGTTGGGACTGGCATGACTGGCTTTTGCAAAGGCACTTCTGGTTTCTCGATCGCAAGTTCTGGTTCAGTTTTTACTTCAGGTTCTTGCTCTACTACTTTTGGCGTCTGGGTAGGTACCACGACTGCAGGTGTCTCGCCGGTTTGGACCAGGTCTAGTTCAAGCTTTGGCAACGGAAAATCATTTTCAGTAACTTCTTTAAATCCAACGGCTATCAGTTTGAAAAAAGCAGGCGTGTCAGCCTCTGCTTCGACCTTTTTCATCTCCACGGCTTGCGTCGGCAGTACTTCTTCAATGGTCGTGATGATCTCTTCATTATTGGTAGCGTCCAAGGCCAGGTACGAGTGCTGAAGGTGTGGATGTTCTTTTTTCAGCTTTTTGACTTCAGCGGCCACATCAGCGATAGCACTGCCTTCTACTCGAGTAGCATAATCGACACCGATATAATGTGAGGTGACTAAAAATGATTGAGGAGTCTGTAAAATAAATAACGATGGATCGACAGAGACAAAGGCCTTGACCACAAAACTGGCTGGGATGAGTGACTCGATATGCACACCTGCTGCATCTGCAGACGACTTGATGATACGTAAATTTTCTTTGCTCGTGGCTGTGATCTGGACAGTCTGGAGTTTGGATGTCTTGGCAAGATCCAAAGTGACCACATGCAAAGGTTCCTTATACTGATCGAATACTTCCGAAACGGTTTTGGAGATATGTGCTTCCAAAGTGGTGCCGGAGTCAGGTTTGAAGTCGGTGATGTGATGATGGAAAATATCATCCGATATGACGACGTGGACTTTCTTAATCTCCAACGCTTTGAGTGCTTGGGTGAGGTGTTCTTGGCTGACTTTGCCATGCTCGATCAATGGGAAATCGATCTTCGCCACATCAGAAAGCGCCATGTGCTTAGTCTCTGTATTGAGACTCGCAAAGTACGACGAATCAGAAGAAATAAAAAGAATAGGGAGTGACTTGGATCCAGCAGGCATACGTTATTTATAACAGTTTTTTAATACAGCGTGTAGTGGGAAATCTCAATCAGTTTCTCTGTTACAATTCAAATATGATCACTTCGGCAACACAATTGAATAGCTCTCGCGTTTTTATCTTCGATGTCATGCGGATCATCCTCATTTTCTTGGTTGTCCATTTTCATCTCCACATTCTTGTGTTGAGTCCACTTGATGTGCTTTCTCGATTTGAGCTGTATGCCGTTCCGTTATTTCTTGTACTCTCCTTTTATTTGACCGCGAAGTACTTCACCAAGGACTCAGTCGCTTTTGCTGATATTCATGCTCGGACCAATCGACTGCTCATTCCATTGATTTTTTGGTCTTTGATCGGTTTTTTACCACATCTTGAACTGTTCACACTTTCAAATGTGTTCCTGCAAATTTTGACAGGTGAGCTAGTCAATCCCCCTCTGTACTACCTCAATCTGCTCATCGTGTTCACGGGAGTGTGTTGTGTGCTGACCTATGTCCGCTCATCTCTGCGCGTCCCCCTCTTTTATACACTCTATCTCGCTGTTGACTTTCGGTGAAGTATCGATTATATTTTAACGTATGTTCAATCGTTCATATATATCTGGTCACGAGAGTCATCCCCATCATATCTCTGACCAAGACATACAACTACTCCAAAGAAACTTCAAGAACATTGGCAAGAACGAAGATATTCTTCTAATTCTTAGAAACCTCTCGGACCCAACCAAACTCTCAATTTATATCCTACTCCATAAAGTGGATGAAATACCGGTTACTGATATCTGTCATGTCTTGAATTTGAGCCCGTCGACAGCGTCTCATGCGCTCTCAGATCTCAAAAAGCTGGATCTGGTCGAGTGCAGTCGCTGTGGACAGCTGATGTGTTACTCGCTCAAAAAGCAGACAAAAAAACGCACGTCGTTATTATCAATTTTTGAAAAGTTTTTTATTTAAAAGGATGCAAACAGTATGAACAAAAACATTTTTTGCTCACCATTTTTAAAGCAAATTATGAAACCGTTTAATATATTTATTGGCCTGTCACTACTAGTGATTTTTAGCGGCTTTGTGTTCCTTTCAAAGTCATCGGAAGTTCAAGAGTTGCGCATGGATACGCCTAGCTATTTGGACTACTCTGATGCTGTGCTGATAAATGCCCAAAAGAAAGGTAGGTCTATTCTGTTTTTTGCCGCCACCCGCTGGTGTCAAACTTGTTCATTGTTGGAAAAAGAGATTATTGAAAGAAATAGTGAAATTCCGCCCAACGTAACCATTCTCAAAGTTGATTACGACAATGACAAAACTATGAATCAGCGATATGGGGTTACCTCTCAGCACACACTGGTTGTGTTGGATGAGAACGGAAAAGAAGTAAAACGCTGGCTCGGTGGAGATTTCAACGCCCTATTACAACAGTTTGAAAGTATCTAATCTATGTTATTTTTATTGCCAATCGCTTTTATATCAGGAATATTAACTGTCTTTTCTCCTTGTGTTTTGCCAATTTTGCCGATAATCCTTGCCAGTGGTATTGACGGCAATACCAAACGAATCAAAGGCATGATTATTGGACTCATCGCGAGCTTCACCATTGCCTCGCTCCTTCTAGCAACGATTGTCCGGGTTCTTGGCGTTCCGGCCGATACAGTCAGACTCTTCGCCGTTGTACTTTTAATTATTTTCGGAATCAGTATGATCTTTCCTGCTATCTGGGAAAAGATCCAGGGTTGGATAGAGATGCACTGGAAATTTCAACCGTCACAAAATAAAGCCAATGGTTTTGGTGGTGGATTTATTACTGGTGTCAGCCTTGGTATAGTATGGACTCCTTGTATTGGTCCGGTCGTTGCAGCCGTGGCAACGTTGGCCGCAGTCAGCTCTTTTTCACTTTCGGCAGTGTTTATTGCACTCGCGTATGCTTTGGGAACAGGATTACCACTTTATTTTATAGCGAAAGGCGGAAGCGCTGTATCGCAGAAACTTTCCTTTGTTAAAAAAGAAAGCCAAAAGATCAGGCAAATATTTGGGTTGGTTATTTTAGTTACCGCTTTATTCATCTGGATCGAAGCCGACCGAGCTCTTCAGGCCTGGACACTGAATAACTTGCCAACAAGCTGGACACAGCTGTCTACAACTTTTGAAAATAGATTTAATGTTGACTCGAAGCTTAGTAAATTACAAGGAAACCAAGCGATGCAAAAAATAGCACCGAGTGAAACCATTATAAATGATATTAATTTACAAACTGACTTTACTGGAGCCAAAATAGCAGAGCAAGACTTACTTCAAGGGTGCCAAGACAAAGACTGTATTCCGTCAATCGACAATCCGATTTTTGAAACTGCGCAACAAGCCGATGCTTGGTTAGAGCCAACTGATCGGGTTTTTGCTCTTCAGTACAACGGTGTAGTAAGAGCCTATCCCCAACGCATCATGAACTGGCATGAGATTGTCAATGATGATGCAAACGGCACACCAATCGCTGTTACGTTCTGCCCCCTGTGTGGTTCGGCACT
>Ga0163144_10010081_pt1 | contig 20196 bp, 21 predicted proteins | sample OliLak19BULKMAT1_FD_123175 | JGI IMG/M metagenome (GOLD analysis project Ga0163144, IMG submission 123175) | Freshwater microbial mat bacterial communities from Lake Vanda, McMurdo Dry Valleys, Antarctica - Oligotrophic Lake LV.19.BULKMAT1 | ecosystem: Environmental > Aquatic > Freshwater >... | reverse complement strand
GTCATCGTCTACACCGACGGCGACACCACCGGCCGCGGTGGCGCTTTCTGGATCGAAGAGGCCAACTACACCACGACAGCCCGGACTCAAACCGGTGCCGCCCTTACCTCTAAGTATTACGCTCAAGACCCCGGCAACTTTAACACCACGGGCTTTGTGCAAGTCACGTCCACAACCTCGGGCTCTCCCACGTCGGGCAACTACATCGTCTTCACCGGCCTGACGAATCCGAACATCGTCATTCGGGCTGACGAAGGAACCGAAGCGCTCTACAACGTCGGCGGTAACAGACGTACGCCGATCAACGGCGTTCAAATCGTTGCCACTGCCGTCCCCGAACCCGCCTCGTTGGGTGTTCTTGGCTTGGCGGGCGTCGCCATGCTGGCCCGTCGTCGGCGGACGGTTTAAGCGGGTCTTGATCCGCTGCCTCTTCTACATGGGTGCCGGTGTTTATCGCGCCGGCGCTCGTTTTTCCCCGTCTGCGGTCGGTTCTAACTCGCATGCGTACCCGGTATCGATAATCGATAGAAGTCATCCATGACCGACCCCGGCGACTACTACGACTGGACCCTCACCGCCGAGCCCAAGTGGCCGTTCATCCACGCCTGTCAGCCGCTCTTAATCATCGCAATCGACTGAAGGAGCATCCCATGAAACGCAATAGAACCGCTGTCGCTGGTGGCTTTACCCTGGTCGAGCTGCTGGTCGTTATCGGCATCATCGCCGTGCTGATCAGCATGTTGCTGCCGGCCCTGAACAAGGCGCGCGACTCGGCCAAGCGGGTGCAGTGCGCGTCGAATCAGCGGCAGGTCGCGATGGCGTTCTTCAACTACGCCGCCCGCGAACGGGGGAGCCTGCCGCCGTCGTACCGGCAGAAGCCAGGTGTAAATTGGGCCTACGAGGCTTGGGCGCTACCGATCCTGTTTGAACAGAAACTGTTGCCGTACACCGTCGGGGACGTACAACCCACCTGGGGCGGTGACCCGGTTCGCACGAACGTCAGAACGAGCAAGGTGCTGGAATGTCCCGAGGCGCTGCCGACCTACGGCTGGCCGATGGGCATCTGGTACACCGGCAAGCAGACCAACGGTTCGAATGTGAGTGGTTGGCTGCAGAAGACCGGTGGCATCGAGCGCGACATGGTCGACCCATTCTACGTCGTACCGTTCGCCCAGCCGATCGCCAGCACGTTCGTCCTGAACGCGGCCAACGGGTGGGGAACGGTCATCCAGGACATGTTCGGCCGCATGGCGTTTGCCAGCCGGTACGTCAACTGGGGCGACGCCTACGGCAACAGCGCGTGGACCGAGCCGGGCGGCAAGATTGGGATGAAGAACGCGAACCGCGTGATCATGCTGACCGACGGCAACACAGACCAGAACTATGGTGCCATGAAGCCGTCGTTGCGGCACAGCACGATGAAGCGGCCAGGGACGAACTTCACGTTCATGGACGGGCACACCGAGTTCCTGTTCGCCGACGACCTGACCTGGCGCATCCAGACCGGTGGAACCGACCTGGTAATCGACGACCCGCGCCTATGGCGTGCCCCGCGCGGGTACGGCCCGTCCAGCTCGTATTAGCATGTCCGAATCACCTCCGCGCTTGCCCGTTCCGCATTGCGCCGGCTTGTAAGTGTCGATGTGCGCCCGGCGATGCGCCGGCGCGCACCGGTTCTGCGGGCGTTAGAGAGAATTCGTCTTCGATTTTCCCAGGAAAATTGCGAATCGTGTACGGGAAAGGCGCTCGGCGGCGCGTTGGCGCGCATCGGGATCGGTAGGGGTAGGACGTGTAGTCCCTGTGGACCCTGTGAGCGGTCTGCGATGTTCTTTGACAAGTGAATAGGCCAGTCGTGCACGGGCGGTGACGAATCTGAAGGGTCACGTTTAGCGGCTGGCCCGCAGGGCCGCGTGGGGACTGGGATGGAATGTAGGCGTCCCTGCGGGACAGCGGCTAAACAGAAGGAGTGAGAGCAGCTTTAAGAAAATTGGCGTCATATGGATCGCGGTCGGTTCGTGTCGGTTATTGGTCGTTTGTATGTCGGTTTGAGGTCGGTTTGGAGGAGGGGTAAAATTGGTAAGTGTTTGACGGAAATTGAGTTAGGGGAAAGGGGGATCCGACATCTTTTTTTACGCGCGAGGGTGTTGGGAATCGGGGAACGCTCGGTGGCCGTTTGCGGGTTAGCCGCATTCTCCCAGCACAATGCCGCTAAACCGCAAGCCGGGGGTGGTGTCGTCGCAATGGGGTCGACTCGGGAGCAGACCTTGTCGGCTCGTCATACGGGCTTCACGCGACCTTGCGGGCACCCGTCGGCCAGGTGACGGCCGCGGGGGGGCGGGCGGGTTTGGCGAAGAGGAAGCCCTGGAGATAGTCGGCGCCACAGTCGATGCTGGTGTCGAGTTGACCGGGGGTTTCGATGCCCTCAGCGACGACCTTCGCGCCAGAAGAGTGGGAGGCGTCGACCAACTCGCGGACGCGGGCCTGGGCGGCGCGGTCGTGTTCAGCGCGAACAACGAGGTCGCGGTCGAGCTTGACGTAGTCGGGTTTGAGGGCCTCGATGTACTCGACCGTGCTGAACCCGGCGCCCATGTCATCGACCGCGGTGCCCACGCCACGATCGCGGTAGTAGTCGAGGATCTTGAGCAACCGGTCCATGTCGGGGATGCGCTCAGTCTCGACGACCTCGAAGACCAACCGGTCCATGTCGACGTTGAACTTCTTCGCCGCGGCGACCGTGGTGCGCAGGCAGACAACGGGGTCGTAGATCGTGTTGGGCAGGAAGTTGATGAAGACCTTTTGGTCGACCGGCACGTGCTTGGCGGCGTTGTAGATCGCGCAGCGGCGGGCGCGCTGGTCGAGCTGGTGCTGGAGGTTCAGCGCGTCGCAGGCACCGATGATCTGCCCGGCACCGTAGTGCGTCCCGTGGATTGGGTCGCGGGCGCGGAGCAGCGCTTCCTGGGCAAAGACGCTGCCCGTTCGCGCGTCGAGGATCGGGTGGAACACGCTGAAAAGCCATCCTTCGTCCAGCGCGTCACGGACCCACTCGTGCTCCCAGTTGGCGAGCATGGTCGACAAGGGTTCGGCCGTCATCATGGCGCGGTAGACGTCGGATTCACTGTCGACCCTACCCCCCGGAACGTACGCGCCGCGCACGGCGGACTGGGTGTAGGGGGTGATCTTGGCACGGAGAACCTTGGCGACTTCGGACAACGTCTGACGCGTGCCGGTGACGCGCATCACCGGGCCGATCTCGGTGACCGTGAAGCCGGCAGCTGTCAACGTCTCAGTGACCACACTCGCGGCGGCGATGTCAGCGGCGGCAAAAAGCACCGCGCCCCCTTCGCGACCGGGGACGTGTTCACATCGCAGGCAACCCCCACCGGCGGTCGGGGCACACGCGGTCTGGCATTCACTGCTCATTCCACTGCTCATCGTGCTGACTGGTTTGGCCATTCCGAACTCTCACCTAGGTACACTGCCATGAAACGGACGACTCTCCCCCTCCTATCGACGTGCTGTACAAGCGGCTTAAACCCGTCAAATCGCCACGGTTACGTCCGCAAGATTGCTCCAATGACCGAGTCAGGCAAGGTGGGCAATCGTATTCAAGCCGGACGGTCCATACGTCCGATAACGCCAAGAGTGATACACCGCTTGATCCATGCGCTGGCCTCGTCAAAGAACGAAGCGGCTGACGACGTGCTGCTCGAAGCGCTGCGCCTCGGGACGGATCGGGAGAAGGCGGTCGCGATGGGGGGGCTATTCAAGCGGCAGACCAATCGCGGGCTCGGTGGGGTGATCGGGGAATACGACCGGTTGCCCGAACCGCTGCAGGAGCTGGTGCTGACTGAGATCCGGTTGTTCAACCACGCGATCCGTGACAGCGCCCGGGGTGGGGAAGTGGCGCGGCGGTTGTCGGCGCTGCGGTTGGTCGCGCTGGGGCGGCAGGGGCGGATGGCGTACGTGCTGTCGGAAAACCTGCACGATCCCGAAGAGTCCGTCAGCAAAGCTGCCTGTGACGCGATGGTCGGCCTGGCCCGCTGGGCGGCGAGCGAGGTGAAGCGGTTGCAGACGAGCAACGACGTGCGCTTCGACGCCGAGGGGCACGAACTACTGCCCGCCGAGCCCGAGTCGTTTACGGCCGACTACCTGAGACTGATCGAACAACGCGGTGAGATCGAGGCAGCGGTCGCGCGGGCGATCGACATCCATCGTGGGCGGCACGGGTCGGACCTGCTCCGCGCGGCGATGCTGCTGGCGGACAACCCGTCGAGCAAGACGTTCCAGATCCTGCAAGCGACCAAGCACGGTGGGCAACTGCCGATGGTCCGCAGACTTCAACAGAAACCGGCCAGTGAGCACGTGCCGGCATTCCTACTGGCCGCGAGCGTCGCGCAACTGCGGGGCAGCTTCGGAAACGTCTTCGGGCACATCGATGAACCACCCGTGCTCGACGCGCTGCTGCGCAAGACGCACTGGTTGAAAGACCACGGTCTGCAACTGTGCATGCACCAGGTGACGCGCGGCGTGTGGTGGGACGACACGGCGCTTGCCAAGGATGTCGAGCGCCACACCACCACCGACGCCGCCAGGATCGCTGAGTGGATGGCGGTGTCGGGGACGCACGACGTCGTGCAGGACGAGCGCATCCTCAAGCTTGTCGAAAAGGCCAAGGACGACTTCGGCGCGAGGTTGCGGATCTTCCGGACGATCATCCGCCGAAAGCGCGGCGCAACGACGCACCTGATCGCCAGCTTCATGGACGACACCGACGAACGCATCGCCCGGATGGCGGCGCGCGAGATCGTGCGACGGCAACCGGCGGACATGGAAAGCGTGCTGCTGCAGCGCGCGTCCAGTGGCGCGGTATCGGTTCGGCAAGTGATCGCGCGCGCGATCGGGCAGATCGGGTTCGAGAGCTACTGGGCGCGGTTCGATCGGTTGCCCAAGCAGACGCGCAAGCAGGCCGGTAAAGCGATGCTCAAGATCCTGCCCGACGCGGTCAACCGGTTGGGCCGCAAGCTGTCGACCGGGTCGGCCGACCAGCGCGTCAAGGCGATGCAGATCTGCCACGAGCTGGGTCTGGCCGAGCAGTTGCGCGAGCAGCTGCTGAAGCTGTGCACCGACACCAACGCTCGGCTGCGCAGTAAGGCGGTCACGGTCGTGGGGGGCGCGGCGTCGGTGCCGTCGGACGTGCTGATCGACCGGTTGCTCAACGACAGCGACGCCCGTGTGCGTGCCAACACGATCGAGGTTCTCGAGACCAAACGGCGGACGGAGTTCCTGCCGATCCTCGCCAAACGCGCCCGCGCGACCAACCCGCGCGAACGGGCCAACGCGATCAAGGCGCTGCACCAGATGCGCGTGGGCAGCGCGACGACGCAGTTGCAAAGCATGCTCGCCGACGATCGCAGTGAACACCGCATCAGCGGGTTGTGGGCGCTGCGGCAGATCGGTTGGTGGCAGTTACTGAGTGAGGTCGGCCGGTTGGCCAAGTCCGACAACAACATGCGCGTGCGCCGCTATGCCTTGGCCGTGCTGCGCGGTGTCGCCGAGATGGCGGCCGAGCAGAAGAAGGCCAAGCAGGTCGTCGTCGCCAAGGCAGGATGAACCATGAGCAACTTCGCCTACATCCTCGCCCAACCCACACAGGAAGACGTCTTTCGAAGCATCCAGACCAACGTCAGTGGCGGTGGGGGTGACAGCAGTGCCGGGTCGGCATTCTTGCTGTTGCTGGGCGCGATCGTGGTGCTGGTCGTGCTGGTGCAACTGAACCGGCGTGGCCAGCAGGCGGTCAGCGCCGGGCCGGGCGGTCGGCGCGTGGTCAACCATTCCGGCAAACTGCTGCGCGAGATTCGCAAAGAGATCGGGCTGAAGCCCGTCGAGCTGCGCCAACTGAAGCTGCTGTCTGAGCAACTGGCGACGGATGGCCAACCTGCTCCGAGCCCACTGACACTGCTGATCTGCCCGTCAGTCCTCGCCAAGGCGGTCGCAAAGAACCACCCCAAGGTCGACCGCCAGGTGTTGGCCAACCTCGTCCGCAGGATGAAGATCGCCGAGCAGGTCGGCGAGTAGTGGGTCGCATCTACATGGGACACGGGCCAGAGGGCATTCGCATTCCTTGGTTGGCGCGAGTGCTGTTTCGGACGGAGTATCGTCCGACGTGTCGGCGTACCGGCACCTTGGGCAGGATGCCCAAGCCACGTCAAATGAAGAAGGATGGAACCGGTTGTCCGATTCCATCCTTCTTCAAGTCAATCGAACGGCTTGACCGTGGTTTAGCGGCGGGCCTGGTCGTAGTAGCCGACGTAGTAGAGGAAGCGGTTCTGGTTCAGCACCGGGATGTTGAGTTCACCCGCTTGCTGCAGCAGATTGGAATAGGCGTCGGCTTCGGCCGTGGCGTCCTCCTGCTTCTTCTTGTTGATCGGGTCCTGTAGTTCTTCATCCGTGAACGTCGGGACGATCGGCTCGGCACCGACAACCACGAAGTCGGTGTTCACGTTGACTGCGGTGCCGACCTTGCCGCCCCATTGGGTGATCAGCTGCTTAACGATGTTGGCGTCGTTAGCCGTCGCGACTCCGTTGTTGTCGAGGTCGAAGTTGCCCGAGACGAAGAAGGTGTACTTCGTGTGGCGGTCGTAGACGAGGTTGGCGATGAGGTCGCCTTCGACGAGCTGTTCACCCGGCGTAAGGCGGACGATGCGGCACTCGCTGCTCGTCGACCCGACACGGAGGACTTCCAGCGACGCCTTACCCTGAGGCAGTTGGGCCGAGTCGGTGGATGGGGGCGGCACACCGTCTGCCTTATCGTAAACTTCGAACGTCAGGCCCGGGGCGATCTGATCCCCGGCGCCGAGGTCGATGTACGCGATGTTGTTGCCGGGCAGGCGGATGATCGAACCATCGGACTGCGAGATGACGACGTTGTTGACATTGCCACGCAGGCCGGTCAGACGCTGGCGGGTCGTCTCGACGTCCTTCTGCAGCTTCTTGATCTGACCGTCCTTCTCTGCGATCTGCGTGCGGAGGGTTTCCGCATCGGCAGCCGCCTTGGTGCGTTCGGCGGCACGTTCGGCTTCGATCGCGGCGACCGACTGGTCCTTCTCGCCACGGTAGGTGAGAGCACCGGTATTCGCGGCTTCGGCCTGGGCACGGGCCTCGGCGACGGCCTTTTCGTTGGCGGCGACGAGGGCGGCCTGTTCGTTCTTCACACTGTCGATCGCTGCGACCGAGGCGTCGCGATCGCTGGTCAGCTTGGCGATCTGACCCTCTCGCGCGACGATCGCGTCGGCGAGCGTGGTCACGGCGCTGCTCAGGTCGTTGGCGAGCGTGACGCCCGACGCCTTGAGCTTGTCCTTGGCGGTGTCCAGCGAGCGCTTGGCAGCGGTCGTCGCCCCAGCGGCGTCGGCCTTGGCGTTGATGACCTTCGCCAGGTCGGACGTCTGCTTCAGTGAAACGTCGATCAACGGCGTGGTCGCGCTGAAGCCTGAACCGTCGGCGCCACGAACGCTCTTGAGCGCCTCGAAGTCACCACTGGTCAGTTGGCCCCTGGCGTACACACCGGCGGCCTCTTTCTGCGCGCCACCCAGATCCAGCTCGGCGCGGGTGGCCTTGGCCGAGTAGATGAACGCGAAGATCGTCGAGGTGACGAACAGGATCGCGAAGATCACGACGGCCGTAATCAGGCCGGCGCGGGAACCTTGTTGTGGGATGGGGGGCATAAGGTGGGGCCTCCAACGGTGTTGTATCCGGGGCTCGCGAAACGCGCTTCATCTTCGGGACGATTCATCCACCAACCCTTGCGGTTCGGTGAACGGTACGTCCATCCAGTTTATGCAGCGGCGAGAACGATTCCGCCTATCGCGAAGGGCCAGTGTACCTATGCGCGCGAGCGGGGGTCAAGAAAACTGTAATAGGTTGACGGCTACGGACGTTATCGGAACCGGCCTGTTCCCACGATTGTCACGCGCCGGCGCATCGACCCAACGCCGCCGAGTCCCTAAGATTCCCCGCACACGCATGCCCACCCAATCGTTCTACATCATCGACGGTCACGCCCAGATCTACCGCGCCTACTTCGCGCCGTTCCGCGACCTGACCAGCCCGACCGGTGAACCGACCAAGGGCACCTACGTCTTCACCCAGTGGCTGTTGAACCTGATCGACCAGCGTAAGCCCGACTACCTGGCGATGGTCATCGACCAGGGTGGGGATGAAGCGGTCTTCCGAAAGGCGATATTCCCCGAATACAAGGCTAACCGGCAGAAACGGCCGGACGACTTTGGCCCGCAGGAAGACCGCATTCTCAAGATCGTTGCTGACGCCGGCATCCCCATCTTCGGCAAAAACGGCTTCGAGGCCGACGACCTGCTGGCCACGATGGCCAAGCGGCTCTGCACGATGGACTTTGAGACGTTCATGGTCTCGAAGGACAAGGACCTGCGTCAGATCGTCGGCCCGTGCGTGAAGATGTATGACGTCGCCGGGGACAAGGTCATCGACGAAGCCACCATGGCCGCCGAGCTGGGGTTCACACCGCGCGAAGCGCTCGAAATCCAGACACTGATGGGCGACAGCACCGACAATGTGCCGGGCATCCCGGGCGTTGGACCCAAGACGGCGTTGGAACTGGTGAAAAAGTACGGGACTGCCGACGCGGTTTTGCAGCACCTGGACGAACTGAAGCCCAAGCAGCGGGAGAACTTCGAGAAGTACGCCGACCGCCTGCCCATTTCGCGGCAACTGGTCACGCTCAAGGACGACGTTGACATGGTGTTCGATCCCGAGGCGTGCCGTTTCCAGGGGCTAAACAAACCGGGGTTGCTGACGCACCTGCGCGAGTTGGGGTTCAACAACCTCATCAAGCGCATCGGTGGAGATGCTGAAGCGGCCGGTTCGTCGCTCGTGGTTTCGCAGGCCAAACCCGCTCGGTCTGTGAAACCGCAAGCGGGAGACGATGGTCCATCCCTTTTCTCCGATGGTCTGTTCGGACCTGACACGACATTGCTGGTGCCCGATCCCAACGGTCCACAGACGTGCGCCGATTGTGCTTATGTCCTGGTCGACACCGCGGAAAAGTTCACTGACTTCCTGCGCGATCTGTCCAGCCAATCGCGCTTCGCGTTCGACACCGAGACCGACGACCTCGGTGCGATGCGCAGCAACCTGGTCGGCATGAGCTTCAGTTGGGTCGCGACCACGGGCTATTACGTGCCGGTGAAGGGGCCGATTGGGTGCAGCATCCTCGACCGCGGGCGTGTGCTCGAGGCGCTCAAGCCGATCCTTGAGAACCCTTCGATCAAGAAGGTCGGGCATAACATCAAGTACGACCTGATGGTCATGCAGCGGGCGGGCATCGACTTCCAAGGCATCGAGATGGACACGATGATCGCGTCGTTTCTCATCGATGCGAGCCGAATGCAGTACGGCATTGATCGGCTGGCGCTGGACCTGCTGAACATCCAGAAAGTCCCCACGATCGAACTGCTGGGCAAGGGCAAGACCCAGCGGACGATGGACTGCGTCGAACTCGACAAGATCAGCCGCTACGCCAGTGAGGACGCTGACATCGCGTGGCGGTTATTCGAGTTCCTCAGCAAGCGACTGGAGGACCTGCCGACCATCAAAAAGCTCAGCGACGAACTGGAAACGCCGCTGATCGAAGTGCTCGCGACCATGGAGACCAACGGCATCGCCGTCGACCCCGCGGTCCTTAGTGAACAGAGCAAGGTGCTTGGTGAGCGAATCGAACTGCTTCGCGAGCACATCCACACTGAGGCCGGTGGTGAGTTCAACCCCGATTCGCCCAAGCAGTTGGCCGAGGTGCTCTTCACGCGTCTGGGCCTCAAGACCGGCAAGAAGACCAAGACCGGGTACAGCACCGATGTGCAGGTGCTCGAAAAGCTCGCGACCGAGCACCCCGTGCCGCGGATGATCCTCGATTACCGCAGCATGATGAAGCTGAAGAACACGTACCTCGACAATCTGACAGCGTACATCAACCCGGAAACGAAGCGCATCCACACGCACTTCAACCAGACTGGCGCTGGCACGGGTAGACTCAGCAGCAGCGATCCAAATTTGCAGAACATCCCTATTCGCACGGATGAGGGTCGGCGCATTCGCCTGGCGTTCGTGCCGGGTGATCCGATCAACAACGTGTTATTGACGGCTGACTACAGTCAGATCGAGCTGCGCATCCTGGCCCACTTCACGGAAGAACCGGGCTTGATCAAGGCATTCGCTGCCGACGAAGACATCCACCGTGCCGTGGCCGCCGAGGTGTTTGGCGTGCCGTTGGCGGACGTCTCGCGAGAACAGCGGAACAGCGCCAAGACGATCAACTTCGGCATTATCTACGGCGTCAGCGCGTTCGGGTTGGCACAACGCATCGAAGGCTTGACCGTCTCGTCGGCGGGAGAACTGATCACCGCGTACCACAAGCGGTTTCCTGGCATCAATGAGTTCTTCAAGAAGTGCGTCGCCGAGGCGCATGAAAAGGGATACGTCGAGACCATCGGTGGCCGCCGTCGCCCGATCCCCGACATCACCAGTGGAGTGCTGGCCCAGCGCAACTACGCCGAACGCGCCGCGATCAACAGTGTCGTGCAAGGCAGCGCCGCCGACCTGATCAAACAAGCCATGCTTAACGTGTATCGTCGCATGATCAAGGACAACAGCCCCAGCAAAATGCTCCTGCAGGTCCACGACGAACTCGTCTTCGAAACCCCCGCGCAATTCGCTGAAAGCGAAGCGGCCATGGTCAGGGACGAGATGACCCGCGCGATGACGCTCAAGGTGCCGTTGAAGGTCGAGGCGGGCTGGGGGAAGAACTGGCAGGAAGTGAAGTAGCCTTTGACCGGCGGTGTTGGTGTATCCCCCGCGCGAGCACGACCAGCGAATAGACAAAGGCTGCGCCGACCAAAGCAACGCATTGAAGGATCGGTAAGAACACGAAAACGATGCCATTCAGTGGGTCGGACGGTCCCCAGTACATCGTATGGTAAACCGCCAAATTGCCTACGACGGCGATAATTCCCGAGCCGACCAATACCAGCACACTGACCAACTGCTCGTTCGATACCCATAAGCGGCGACCGCCATCGCCATGTAGGGTACGGCGATCCACACCAGGAAACCGTTCAGTTGGTACCCAGACGCATCGAGCAACGCGAACGCCGTCAGAATCGCGCCGATCGCGTTGATTCCCAGCGAAATCCAAGCCAACGGGATGACTCGCCGCTGGGCAGGCACTTGGTAGTCAAGGATGACCGGTGATGCGTCCATGTTTTGGGTTAGCGGAGTGTCGAAAGCGATCACGGCAGCAACGATTTCACCGTCACCGCTAGCCGTTTTCCTTTCACGGCCAGCAGTTCGACCTTTTCCTTACCACTGACGACGACGCGCTTGCCGTACAGCCCGCGGTCTGGCTGCGGATCCGTATGGACCTCCGCACATCGGTCCAGGAGGTTGATGATGACGTACTGCGGGATGTTGGCCGTCGCGTAGAGACGTTGTTTGGTCGTGCGATCGAACTGCAGAGAACTGTCCGCGACTTCGATCACGCAGGTGACATCAGTACCGGTCGGAAGCCGTTTGCGATAGTCGTTCCTCGTGCCGATGAGAATCGCAGCATCGGGTTCGGATTCGCTGTCCGCAGCGATGGTGATCGGTGATTGGCTCTGCATGTGGCAACCCAGTCGCGCTAATTTGACGCCGAGATCGCCAAGCGTTTTCACTGTCCAGACATGGCCGACGCCGATCGTCATCGGATCTTCACCCGTCTTGCTGCGATCCTTGCGAAGGATCTGACCGTCGATCAACTCGTAGGGTGCCCCGTCGGGGAGAACACCGGCCTGAATCGCATGGTGATATCGTTCAACGGTCCACGGAAACGTGAGCAGTGCAGGCGCGATGGTTGGCCGTGTCGAAAGAGAGGTGGGTTTGTAAACCATCGCAAACGTCATTCTAAAGCCGTGGAAATGGTAAGCAACGAGAAACTTAGATTGCTTTGTGCATCGTGGACCTCGTATTGTCTGGACATCTTGGAACTCGAAGACCCCAGCTTTCCCTTCAAGCCCGAGCCTGATCGCCGGCCGTCCATGCCCGAACCGTTGCCAGTGCGGTTGGTGGCGGTGGCGGACGTGACACTGCCGACAATGGCGGGGATTGACGACAAGCTCGACGCGTTCTACGTCGAGCTGTTGGGGTTTGGGCGGTCGGAGGATCGGAACCAGATCGTCTACCACGCCGACAACCACGACCTGCGGTTTCAGGTGGTCGCTGAGCTTCCGGTCCCACATCCGACCATGAGGCCGACGGGCATCGCGGTGCCGTTGCTAAGTGAGACGATCGCGCGGTTGCTCGCAGCCGAGATCGAGCACACGCACCAGCGGGGGATGTTTGTGGGAATGGAGAGCCTGCTGCTGCTCGACCCGGCGGGGAACTGGATCGAGATCACTGACATGCGGGCGGTCGCTTGACGAATCGGTAGAATCTCAACTGCACGCATGTTTCAGGGCAAGCCCATCATCGGCCTCGCGGGTGGCATCGCCAGTGGCAAGAGTTTCGTCGCGAACCTGTTTGGCCAGTGCGGCTGCACGGTGATCAATTCCGATGATCTTGTTCACGCGGCCTATGTCGACCCCGCCGTTCTGGCAACTGTCCGGCAGCGGTGGGGCAATGGCGTGTTGCGGGTCGATGGGTCGATCGACCGCAAGGCGCTGGGCAAGATTGTCTTTCAAAGTCCCTCCGATCGGGCCGATTTACAGGCGCTGACGCACCCGATTGTCGACCAGATCAGACAGCGGACAATGCAGGCGAATATCGCCGATGCACTTGCCTTCGTCTGGGATTCACCCCTATTGTTTGAGACAGGACTAAACGACCGATGCGACGGGGTGGTTTTCGTGGATGTCCCGCAGGCCGAGCGTGCGAAACGGGCTGCTTTGCGGGGCTGGGATGCTGCCGAACTGGCCCGCCGGGAAAAAAGTCAGTGGCCCCTAGACAAGAAGCGTGCTTTATCCCATTATGTATTGCAGAACACCGCTGACGCGACACCGACCCGCGACGAAGTTTGTCGCTTGCTTTCCCAGATCCTTTTGTCAACCGCAAAGGAATCAACCCGTTAAACGCGGGTAGAAGCTGAAGTTTGCATCGTGGCTCTGGCCTGCCCCAATCTCGATAGAAACGGGTTGGCCTCGAATGTGCATAAGGAAGTTTGGGGCAGAACCTTCGACTTCGATTGGCTGTAGTAGTAAATAGTCAGCCTTATCCCCTGAAACAGTTCGACCGTCGCGCCTAACCGGTCCGACGTTGCCTCGCTGGCAGCGGTATGGGTGGCAGGTTCCAGAGCAGTCGATTGCAATGGTTTGTGAGTGTCTGGTTGATTCCTCAAATAAACAAAGCGACCGTCCGTAGCGATCGCGACCATCATCGCAAATCTCGTTTTTAAGCAGAAACCCCTTATCCCCCCTTTGGAGGCCGAACCCATGGCCAAAGCTCCCTCCCGTCCCCGGCGGTCCGCTCCGCAGACCGAACCGGAAGTCCAGGAAATCCCCACCACCGCTCCAACCGCCGTCGCGGAGGCCCCCGCACCGGTCGAACGCGAAGAACACCCTGTTCGTGAAGAGCGCGCACCGCAACAGGAACGCGCCCGCAACGAACAACGCAACGAGCAGCAGACCCCGCGCGACAACAATCGCAACAGTGGTGGCCCTCCTCAGGGTGGTGGCAGCAACGCCACGGGTGAAGACATCGGCGCGTTCGACGCCGAGACCAATGCCAAGTACGAGCAGGTCAAGGGTGGCAAGCTCTACATCAAAGACCTGCAGCAGATGGACACCATCGGCCTGCATGAGATCGCCCGTCAGGAAGGCATCCCTGACTACATCGGCCTCAAGAAGCAGGACCTGATCTTCCAGATCCTTCGCAGCCGCATCCGCCAGAACGGTTTGATGTACGGCGAGGGCGTGCTCGAGATCCTGCCAGACGGCTTCGGCTTCCTGCGCAGCCCCGAATACAACTACCTGCCCTGCCCGGACGACATCTACATCAGCCCGTCTCAGATCCGCCGGTTCGGCCTGCGAAACGGGCACGTGGTGCAGGGTCAGATCCGTCCGCCTAAGGAAAGCGAACGCTACTTCGCGCTACTGCGCGTTGAAGCGATCAACGGTGAAGACCCCGAGCGCATCACCGACACGGGCAACTTCGAAGACCTCACCCCGTTGCACCCTGCTGGGCGCATCGTGCTTGAGAGCGATCCGAAGGACATGAACATGCGGATCGTCGACCTCGTGACGCCGATCGGCAAGGGTCAGCGCATGCTGATCGTCGCCCCGCCGCGCACGGGCAAAACGGTCCTGCTGCAGAAGATCGCCAACAGCATCACCGCCAACCACCCCGAGGTGGTGCTGATGATCCTGCTGATCGACGAGCGTCCGGAAGAAGTGACCGACATGGAGCGCAATACGAAGGGCGAGGTCATCTCGTCCACGTTTGACGAGCCCTCCAGCCGACACGTCCAAGTCGCTGAAATGGTGATTGAAAAGGCCAAGCGTTACGTCGAGTTCGGTAAGGACGTCGTGATCCTGCTCGACTCGATCACCCGCCTGGCCCGCGCCTACAACACTGAAGTGCCGCACAGCGGCAAGATCCTGACCGGTGGTGTGGACGCCAACGCCCTGCAAAAGCCCAAGCGATTCTTCGGCGCCGCCCGCAACATCGAAGAGGGTGGCAGCTTGACGATCCTGGCGACCGCGCTGATCGACACCGGCTCGAAGATGGACGAGGTGATTTTCGAAGAGTTCAAGGGCACCGGCAACGCCGAACTGCACCTGGACCGCCGCCTGGTCGACCGCCGCACGTACCCCGCGATCGACATCAACAGCTCGGGCACCCGCCGCGAGGAGTTGCTGCTGGATAAGAAGGAGATGGAACTGGTCTTCCGCCTCCGTCGCGTCCTGAGCGACATGAACCCGGTGGAAGCAGTTGAACTGCTCAAGGGCCGCCTGGAAAAGGTTCCGAGCAACGCACAGTTCCTGATGAGCATGAACCTGGATTAAGGTCCGGCTTGTCTGGAGGCAAGATGAAGGGCGTGAGCTACGTGACTGACGAAGTGGGCAATCGGACCGGTGTCATGCTGGATCTGAAGACCCACCGACGGCTTTGGGAGGACGTCTACGATCGGTTGCTGGTCGAATCACGTCGGCGTGAGCCACGTGAAGCGATCGGTACGATCCGTAAGCGTTTGGCGAAGCGGTCGTCCAAAAATCATGCCTGAATACGACATCACTTTCGCGCGATCGGCGGGTAAGGAGCTTGATAAGCTCGACCCGCCGATCGCGCGTTGCGTATTAAGGGCAATCGAAAAGCTAGCCGGACGTCCCCGGCCGGCAGGGTGTCTGAAGTTAACCGGAAGCGCAAACGACTGGCGTATCCGCGTCGCTGATTGGCACATCATCTACACAATCGACGACACGCATCACACCGTTGACATCGTCGCGATCCTCACCAACGCGATGCCTACCGATACCGTATTCGCGCAATCTCAATTCAGTTGTGAATGCGGACACTTCCGAAGTCGCACGTCGAACACATACGCAGAAATGAAGCCACGCGTGCCGCACTAAAGCAACGGCTGGTTCAAGCACGCATCGTAGCCACGTATCCATCCACCAACACATCCAACTGCCCCGTCTCCGGGTGCATCATCAATCCGTGTACTGGCACACTCGCGGGCATAAGAGGGTGGCGTTGGACCAGCGCCACGCTTTCACGGACGCCGGATTCGGGGGTTTGGAAGCCGGTCATCCAGCGGTCGAGGTCGACGCCACTGGAGCGGATCTGTTCGAAGGTTTCTTCCGTCACACCGCGCCCCCGGGCGCTTTCGAGGAATCGGTCGCGACTGAGGCCCGTCAGGCCGCAACCGTGGTGACCGACGATCATCACTTCATCAGCGCCCAGCGTGAAGACGGCCAGCAGAATGCTGCGCATCACGCTGCCGTACGGGTGGGCGACGACCGCGCCGGCGACCTTGATCAGCTTCGCGTCGCCGTTGCGCACGTTCATTGCGCGCGGCAGCAGCTCGACCAGCCGCGTGTCCATGCAGCCGACGACGACCAGGCGTTTGTCGGGGAACCGATTTGTCAGCAGGGGTTCATACTCCCGACGTTCAACGAACGTGCGGTTGAATTCGAGGATTTCGTGCAGCATGGTCATGTTCAGCTGCATTGTACCGGCGGGGCGGGCGGGGGACATCATCGTTGTCGGTGTGGGCCCGTGGTTCTCGGACGTAGTCCATCCGGTTCATTGACGAGGATTCGTCTCAGTTTCCTGTCCCGATGTGCCGATGGGTTTCGATGACGGGAGTCGTCTATGGCCCAAGATGATCGTACTAATTCCGCAGACCTCGAAGCCCAGGCCCGCATCGCGGCCGCTGCGAACCGGCGTAAGTCGTTTCGCGTGCCGGCGCCTACATTGAACGTCAAGGCGTGGCGGATGGAAGCTCACGAGCGGTTGATCGACCGCCCACTTCCCAGCCGACGCATCTCGTTGACGACGATCGACCTTGGTCGCGGTGGGACCGGTGCGCTATTCGCTGCCGAGCAGGTGAGCTCGCATGCACCGGTCAAACTCGGTGATCGCATTCGCCTGGAAGTGCCGTCGGCTGACAGTGAAGACGTGATCCTGCTCGAGGGTCGCGTCACGTACCTGCGGGCACTGGAGACGGACGAACTGCGCGTGGGTATCGAATTCCGCCCGGCGTTGACCGAATCAATAACCCGCCGGGTCGAAAAAGGTCTGGACCGCATCCTGGCCGACCTGCAACGGGCCGAGATCCGTAAGATCCGTGGCGCACAAGCGGCGTAAAGCTGGCCAGCGGGCTTCACTCACATTTCACTCGCGAACGCAGACCGCGCGGGCAAATCGTACGAGTTATCCGGACGCATCAAACATTCTGGACCGCAGCAGTTCTGCCTGCGGTTCGACCGATGACGCATTGGGGCTTTCGTATAGGTGTCCCATTGAGAAAATCCGTTGGCAATGCAAATCCGGGTCGAGGTCAGGATCGCCGCGAAGGCTTTCGCGTCACCGCCGATCGGTTGAGCGCCAAAGCTTGGCGGATGGACCTGCATGGGCGGTTGCGCGACCGCGTGCTGCCGAGCCGGCGGTTGCCGATGACGGTGATCGACATGGGACGGGGTGGCTTGAGCGCCATCGTGCCGTCGACATGCCTGCTTCACGAAGGGGACCGCGTCCACCTCGAACTACCGACCGTTCGGAGTGCGAAACATAACATCGACGATGATGACGCAGCCGCACTCGTCTGTGAGGTGCGCGTCATCTACGTCAATGCAATCCGCGAAGAGGAATGCCGCATCGGCCTTCAGTTTCAACCGGCACTGAGTGAAGCGCTCGCTCGCCGATTCCAAAATGCACAGGATCGACTGTTGGCCGCGCTGCAGCGGGACGAACTTCGCCGTCAGCGCACCGCTGCGGCGTAGGTCGCGCCCGAACGGTTCGACGAACATTCCGTCCGGGCTTGTCGGGCCCCAGTCCCTTCGGTACAACGCGTCGTTCCTTTTCCCGGAGAACCAACGCCATGGCTAAGTCGCATTCCCCTCGTTTTCTCAAGCTGTCTCAGGAAGCCAAGCAGGCTGTCAAGGAAACGAACGTCGTTGACGTCAAGGCCAGGCTCGCTGCCGGCGAGCCGTTTCATCTCGTCGACGTGCGCGAGGAGAGCGAGTGGGCCGCCGGCCATTTGCCGGGCGCCAAGCACTTGGGCAAGGGCATCATCGAACGCGACATCGAAAAGACCATTCCCAACGTCGATGACACCATCGTCCTCTACTGCGGCGGTGGCTTCCGTTCCGCGTTGACAGCCGTCAACCTCGCCAAGATGGGCTACACCAACGTCCTGTCGATGGATGGTGGTTTCAGTGGCTGGCAGGAATCGGGTGGGAAAATTGTGAAGGACTGATCGCGATCATACCTTGGCGACGATCGGCGTTCGACCGCGCGCAGCGCGCTCGACGGGGGACTGCACGGCCGGTAGGTAGGTGTCCAAGCAGAATCACGCCGAGGTGCCTGGCGATATCAACCGAACGCGGGCCTTTGGTCAGGTGGCGATACGAGATCGCGCCACCGATGAGCATCGTCAGTTGCTCCGCGAGCGCCCGGGGCTCACTGGCGCCGGCCAGCGTGGCGAGGTACTGCAGGTGCTCGATCGTCGCAAACTCGTAATCTTTGCTTGCCTGGTGGACTGGATCGGTATGGCTGGGGAATTTGGTCTAGCCGATGCGGGCTTCGGAACGGTCGAGGTGAAGACCTTCCCGCACGACATCATCGTGTCCGCAAGATGAACTACATCCCGCGCGTCGGCGGTTGCCATTGGTCTGGCAACCACTTGTCGAGTCGGCTCATCGGGGTGGTCGGCAAATTCGTCAGCAGTTGCGTGAAGTAAACCTGCGGGCTAAGGCCGAGCCTGCGGCAGGTGCTGGTGAAGCTGCTGAGGATCGCGGCGGTTTCTCCGCCGCGGGCGTTGCCGACGAACAGACTGTTTTTGCGGTTCAGCGCGATCCGTTTTATCTCCTGCTCGGCGATGTTGTTGTGGATGGCAATCGCCCCGTCGCTAAGGAATTCGGTCAGTGGTTTCCACTGGTTCAGCACGTAGTTGATCGCCCCGGTCACCGGGTGCCTGCCCCCGGCCAGTTCGATCCTCACGCCCGCAGAATGGACGCCCCCGGCGACCGCCACGGGTGCAACACCACCGGCACCCCGAGCGCCTCCGGAGCCTGCCACCCCCTTCAGTTTGACAAACCCCGCCCCGGCCTGCGGCGATTCCAACCTCCGCCGCCAGCCATAAAACGAAGAGACCGCGAGCAATCGTTCCCGGGAGAACGCTGCCACCACCAACCCGCTGCCACGATGCTCTTCAATAACGTCGCCCACTGCGCCCGGGCAGAGTCTACCGCGAACGATTCAATGTGTTCATTACGGACAGACTACAAAGGTCCACCAGCGAAAAGACAGATGCGGTTCATGTAACGCTTACGCAAATACAGGATGGGTAGAGCACGTAGACTGACCCGGCGTTAGGTCACGACGATCCATTCTTTTACGAAGTGGCGATCGCCTTCGAAGCCGCCTTCGCGCTTGAGGTGGCCGCTTTGTACTTGGCTCCAGCTTAGGGTGACGCGGTTCTGTTTACCTTGGGCGAAGTCGAGGGAGACGCCGTCATCTTCGTAGAGAATAAAATCGGCTACCGGGGGGCCGAAGATCATGACCGTTAGTTCGAACGTTGAAACTGGCTTGACGTGTTGCATCGGTTTGGCCAGTGGGAGGAGGGTTCCGGACTTGACGAACAGTGTTTTTCCGCTGGTCCTGGGCGAACGCTACGGCCCCCTGACCGGCCGGGGCGAGGTTGCCACAATAGAACTTGGCATTGCGAAGGGTATCGACCAACACTCCGTAGCCGGCGGTGCTGACGTAGAACGGCACTGGTGCGTGGCTGCTTCCGTCGTCGTCGGCCTGGTGGTCGTTGACGAACATCGCCTTGCGGGTGTTGGTGGCATTGAAGGACTGCAGGTGCAGGCCGAAACCGAAGATCTGCTCCGTCTGGCCCAAGGGTAATTCAATGAGACAACCCCGCCGCGTGGTTTTGAAAGATATAGCCTCGGCAAAAAAGGGTGGGGTTTCGGCTGCGCTGAGCCGGTTCAGTCCATCCAGTTTGACCTTCTCTTGGTTGAAGGTGGTCGCAACAAATTCTTCCGGCGTACCGTGGGTCACTTTCCAGATACCGGGGGCAATACGTTTCATGGCCATCTCGCTTCGAGCAGGGTCAATGTTAGATTCAAAGAAAGCTCACGCTTCGGAGGGTACTTGAATAGATAATCCGTGCAATCCCGCCACGGTCTTGCGACGATGGAGTTTAGCTATAAGAAGGTCGTGTGTCAGACGGATTGCAGCGGGTTGTGGCCGTTGATCTCGGTAAGTAGTAAGTCGGTGGCGTGTGCGACAGACGTGGTCACGCAGGCGCAGCAGTTCGCGACTCTTTAACGGCTGTTTCATAACCTATCGTGCGGCGTCGCGCCGTGGATTTCGGGCGGAATCGAGGATGAGGAACGAGGCGTATTGTAGTCAAATACGTCGAGTTCCGAAGACGAAGAGTCCGTCCGAAAGACACAAGCGACGCCC
>Ga0163144_10010080_pt1 | contig 20197 bp, 18 predicted proteins | sample OliLak19BULKMAT1_FD_123175 | JGI IMG/M metagenome (GOLD analysis project Ga0163144, IMG submission 123175) | Freshwater microbial mat bacterial communities from Lake Vanda, McMurdo Dry Valleys, Antarctica - Oligotrophic Lake LV.19.BULKMAT1 | ecosystem: Environmental > Aquatic > Freshwater >... | reverse complement strand
TATTATGGAAAGGCCAAGCGCCCCCTCGTGATCGTCCAACACGGCAGGTATCATTTCATCAAGGTGACGGTGACGATGCGGACGAATCTGGAAACGCAGATCCTTGATGGAAAACTCACCATGAGAGCCCCGATCAAGGTGCAGGCCCTCGGCCTAACCGCCAATGGCATGGTGACCCTGGAGGCGCAGGAAGAGGAGTTGCCACCGTATCCGTGAGCGAGTTAACTCTAACGGGAAAGAGATTCCCTAAATCTGGTCTCGTTGATGCATCACTTTCGGTCGACCGGAGTCCAAGGTTCACCTTGTCTTCGTGAAGAGCACGCTAAAGACGTGAACTCCGGACCGGCTTTGAGTGGCACATGCCTGAGGTCACCCTTGATTTTCAGATTTGGAAAGATGGGGTTTCAGATCGATTAAACCAAGTGGAAGAAAATGAATGAATGAAAGCCGGAATGATTTCCGCGCTCCGTTGGTCGGCGCTCTCGAGCAGATTGACGAAAGTGTCAGCCCTATCCATGGAGTGCGGTGGGAAGCGAAGCGCCACACCGCTTTGGATCGGATTGCCTTGGACGTCCGGGCTTTGACTCCGCGCGTCAGGTTTTATGGGATCGTGGCAGCGGTTTCCAACCGCATGGCCCTCTTGATGATCAGGCATGGCGGTTGAAAACCGCCGCCACAGCCTCGTCGAGCCAATCGCGTGATCACAAATCCTGACGCTCGGCAGTATCCTCCACGTTCGATCCAATGCGGTGTCGCGGCCTGCGGCCTTGCCACCGCACTCCAAAGGGGTTTAGCGGGCCGCGGAATTCGCGGCGCGGAACACGGCGGCGGCTTCGGGATCTTTGGATTCGAGGGTTTTGGCGATCTTTTTGACGAGGCTTCGGCGTTCCTTGCCGTCGGAAATTTCCGGGATGTAGGTGGCGGCCCTGTCGGGATTGATCGCTGCAATGCGCCACGAATATCTTTCCACCATCTCCGACCGGAGCGGGCCGGGCGGCACTTTCTCCAGCCATTTCCCCGCGGCCCGCCAGTCGGATTCGGCCCAGGTTTCTAACACGGCCGACGCGGGATGGTCGGGAGGCGATCCCGGGGTGACCTCCCGCATTTTCCAATCGTCGTAACCGATCTTGAGAAACCAATCCGCCCATTTCTCCAAGCCATCGAGATCCGCGCGATGACATTCGGAGGCTGCGAACTTTAATTTTTCCGCAGAGGTGAACTCGGAATCCATGATGGCCGATGCGTCTTGGAAAGGAAATCCAGCGAGATCGCTGGAAATCCCGCCGATATACCCGGTGCGGATCTTCGCGAGTGCAGGAGATTCGGCGTCTTTTTCCTGTGCCCGGCGCAGCGCGGCGAGGAACTGCCGGTGTTCGGAAACATCATCCAAGGTGGAGGCGACAAAGCCGCCCAAATGGGACAGCGCGTCGGACTCGGAAACGAATCCGGGAGAAACGGCGCGGGAAAGCATTCTTTCTGGATCGACGTGAGCTTCGCCAAGGAGGATCGCGGAGCGCATCGAGCTCTCCGCCACAGCGGGGTTTCCAAGAGCGGCCTGTTCGTCAAACCAGCGGATCGCATCGCGAGGGTTGCTGGCGAGATAATTGCGGAAGCAGCTCGCATAGTGACCTTCCCAGTCCGGCAAGTTGCGGTGGCCCTCCAGGAAGCCCATCGTCGCGCCTGGCGCCGTCTCACGGAAAATCTTAAGGCAAAGATCCATTGGGGCGTCATCACCGGCTTCCGCTAGGCGCGGATCGTTCCGGAGTTTTTGAAACAGCTCCTCAATGTCCCGCGTGCCGAACTTCGCTGAAGCCAGCATCATTCTCCGGGTGCGCGCGGCCTTTTCCGCCCGATCAGTCCCCGACCGGTCCTTGAACGCGAGAAATGCGGCGGCGAAATCCTCAACCATGGATTCCATATCCGAATGACTTACCTTTGCCGCTTCCGGCACGGACGGCGCGGGGTCACGCTTTAGCTTCACCGGGGAGGTTTCTGACATTACGGCGGCGGTTCGATGTTGCAGATCGCGCAGCTTGGATTGCTGCAATATCCCGGCCGTTACCCCGAGGACAAGGATTGCGACAATGATGTAGATAATTTTCATGTGTCTTTCGATTTGATTATGGATTCTGTAAAAGCCGGATCGCTTCCGCCCGTTTCTCCGGGTCCTTGATTCGCGCGGCCTGCTCAAGCGCCTGTGGCAATAAATCGCCATAGGTATATCTCGTGAGTTCTTGAAAAAGGTTCGAATCGTTTAGTCCGGTGTCGCCGCGAATTTGCTCTAACTTTCTTTTGGCATCTCTCATTTCCCGCTCGCGGGCTGTGGCTTCCGCATTGGCGAGCACTTCTCCGGCTTCGTCGGGAAGGTGGATCTCCAGCCACTCCCGCGTCGATCTCTCCAGAGCTTCGAGGTCCGGCCTTGGTCTCCTGCTATAATAGATATTGATCCGTTGGAAGGCATAGCTTTCCGCGATCCATAGCCGTTCGACGTCGGAAAGCCCGTCACTATCCATAACCGCGCTAAAGATAGCGGGCGCGTCCGACTCCCGCGGCTCGAGCGCGAAAACCAGCGACTCGACCGCCCTGCGACGGTCCTTCTCAATCACGAATTCCCGGATCCATGGCATGAAGCTCTCGAATTCCTGACCAGGAGCCTTGGCAGCAGCAACTCCATAAGTCATGCCCATGTTCCGGGAAGGAGCGCTGATCGAGTTGATGACAATAGAACCTCTCACCGATTCAGGAGCCATGAGGATGAGATCCCGCACATGCGGCGACCCGACAGCGATCAGCGATCCCAACAAAGCGGAATGCAGCTTCGAAATGGGATGGCTCCAGGCGAAGCCATTTCCAGAGACGGGATTGATATCCCGGTCACGAAACAACTCTTGGAAACATGCGAACGCAGCGTCGGGTTCTTTGCTTCCCCATGCGGCCAAGGCAGGAAGTCCCTCGGTCAGCGCGAACCAACCGCGGGAATCCGCGAGCAATGCCCGGAACCCAAGGCCGGGATCGGTTTTCTCCAAGGACCGGATGAGATAGCCGACGAGTTCGGATTTCTTTTGCCGCGACTCGGGCAGTGCGATCGCTTGTGAAATGAGGCTGGCGGCGTCATCAGGCGCGAGCGCGGCGATCATGTCTTCGAAGACGATCCATTTCAGCCCGCCACGGCGTTTCGCTTCATCATGCGCGTGGCTGAGGACGGCGATGCTCGTTTTTCCGGAGGGAGTCCTGGAGACGACGCGGGTGTTTCGCGACGGCTGGCGGCTGGGCTTTTCGAGCGATGCCGGGGTGCTGCTGAGGGAATCCAAACGCGCCGAGGCGCGCGCGATGGCGAGCTGCTGGATGACCAGCGGGGTGAGCGCGAGCAACAGCGCGAGCGGGACGAGGGCTTTGGATTTCGTGGCCATGAAGAGAGTGAGTTGGGTGGTGGAATAGGACGTGGTGGCGAGGGCGTGACTGGCGGCGGCGTGGAGGAAGGCGGCGGGCGCCCATTTCGCGCACTCCACGCCGAAGCCGGTGGCCAGCGCGGTGGTGGTGACGACGAAGCCCTTTCTACGGAGGATCCTTGCGACCTTCTCAAGCGCCCGGCGGCATTGCTTCTGGACAGTGGCGGGTGGGCGGGAGTGATGCTCGCCGATCTGCTGAAATGGCATTTGCTCGAAGTAATGCTGGAGAAGAAGCGTGCGGTCGGAATCCGGCAGGCGGTCGAGGGCAAGATCGAGGTGGGGCAGGATCTCGGTCCAGGCGGTCGATGCGTCAGGCGTGGTGGACGGGATGAAATCGGGGTGCTGGAGGGATTTCCTCCGCTGATGGGAATTCTCGGAGCGCATGGCCTTGCTGGATTCGAAGAGAGCCGCGCGATGGAGCCACGCGGGAAGGCGGTCGGGATTTCTGGCAAGCGCCGGGGCCTTTTTTGCCAACGCGCAGAGGACATTCTGGCTGGCTTCCTCGGCGAGCTGGTGGTTTCCCGTGCGGCGGAGGGCGGTTTGGAAGATCAGCCCGAGATAGCGCTCCGCCAGCAGCCGGAAATCGGCGTCCCGGCGGTGGGTGGCAAAACGTTTCAGGGAGCTGTGGTCGGAGTCCTGCATGCTGTCGTCATCCTAATACACCGCGCCGGAAGTCGGAGCGGACAGGAAATTTAAACAGGACTGCTTGCGGACAAGATCAGCCGCATTTAATCTGACAGATAGGCTGACATGGGTTTCGCCGTGAAGGACACCACGCCGGAGGCAAGCGCGATGGTTTTTGCGGCGATGATGCGCATGACGCCGGAGGAGTGTTTGTGGATGGGCTTCGACATGCTGGCCACGACACGGGGGGAGGGTGAGTCTCCTTGGTGAAGAGGGCATGGCGGATGGAATCCGCTGCCACGGCGTCGCGGCGACCGGTGATCGCCGCTACGCTGAAGAGTCACTTGCTGGCTAGAACCACGAACTCATCTGCAGTCAGGCCGCTGGAAAGGGTCAAGCTCCGCAGGGTGCCTTTGGCGACTTCCTTGTGATCTGGGACAGATAGAGTCGCGAGCTGGTCGTCCTTCACAAGAATCATGTGACTGCCGCGCTGCCGCACCATCTGCCAGCCGTCCTCAGCGAAGGCCCGGATCACTTCCTTTCCGCTGAGAGTCGGTAATACGGCCATCAGACGGCAACTTCCACTTGTCGGGTCTCGATGGTCAGCGGCATGCCGAGTTCCGCCCGGACTTCCAGGCAGGCGGCGATTGCCTCGCGGATGTTGGCAACGGCCTCGTCGCGGGTTTCGCCTTGGCTGACGCAGCCGGGGATGGAAGGGCATTCGGCAATCCACACGCCGTCCTCGTCGCGCTCAAGGGTGGTCAGGAACTTCATGGAGAGGAGCTTACGCGATAGGTTTGGGTTTGAAAAGACGGGTTTTGAGATGGCCGTCCACCTGTGGAAGAAAATGAATGAATGAATGAAAGGCGGAATGAATTCCGCGCTCCATTCCACTCAGTCGCCGCTCTTGAGCACTTTGATGAAGGCGTCTTGCGGGATGTTGACCTTGCCGAACATCTTCATCTTCTTTTTGCCTTCCTTCTGCTTCTCTAGCAGCTTGCGCTTGCGGGTGATGTCGCCGCCGTAGCACTTGGCGGTGACGTTCTTGCGCATCGCGGAGATGGATTCGCGGGCGACGATCTTGCCGCCGACGGCCGCCTGGATGGCGACGACGAACAGATGGTTAGGAATCACATCCTTGAGCTTGCCGGCGAGCACGCGGCCGTAGGATTCCGCCTTGTCGCGGTGGACAATGGTGGAGAAGGCCTCGACCGGATCACCGGCGATGAGCATGTCCATCTTGACCATTTTCGCGGCGCGATAGCCGGAATGTTCGTAATCCATGGAGCCGTAGCCGCGGGTCATGGATTTAAGGCGATCGTTGAAATCGACGAGGATTTCAGATAGAGGAAGGACGCAGGAAAGCATGACGCGCAAGTCGTCGATGGTTTCGGTGTTGGTGACATCGCCACGCTTCTCGAGGACGAGCTGCATGATGTCGCCGATGTATTCGCCCGGCACCATGATATAGACATTCACGATGGGTTCGCGGATTTCCTGGATGCCCTGTGGGTCAGGGAAGAGGGTCGGGTTGTCCACGATCATCTCGCTGCCATCGGTCATGGTCACCTGATAGATAACGGACGGATAGGTGGAGATGACGTCCATGTTGAACTCGCGGCGGAGGCGCTCCTGGATGATTTCCATGTGGAGCAGGCCGAGGAATCCGCAGCGGAATCCGAAGCCGAGCGCGGTCGAGCTTTCGGAGGAAAAGGTGAAGGCGGCGTCGTTGATCTGGAGCTTGCCCATGCCGGCTTTGAGCGCCTCGTAGTCGGAGGAGTCCACCGGATAGATTCCGGAGAAGACCATCGGCTGGATTTCCTTGTAGCCGGGAAGCGGCTCGGGGCACGGGTGAGTATTGTCGGTGATGGTGTCGCCGATCTTCGCCTCGTCGGCGGATTTCATGTTGGCGATGACGTAGCCGACGTCGCCGGCGAAGAGTTCGTCACGGGCGCTCATCTTGGGGGTGAAGACGCCGACCTCCTTGACCTCGTAGGTCTTGTTGGTGTGCATGAGCCTCACGCGCTGGCCCTTTTTCACCCTGCCGGAAAAGACCCGGACATAGGAAACGACGCCGCGGTAGGTGTCGTAGATCGAGTCGAACACCGAGCAGCGCAGGAGCTTGTCGGGGTTCTCCACCGGCGCGGGGACGCGGGCAACGATGGCTTCCAGGATTTCCTCGATGCCGATGCCTGCCTTGGCGGAGGCGGGAATCGCATCCTCGGCGGGGATGGCGAGGATGTCCTCAAGCTGTTTCTTGCACTTCTCCACGTCGGCGGCGGGAAGGTCGATCTTGTTGAGGACCGGGATGATGACGAGGTTCTGGTCGTGGGCGAGGTGGAGGTTGGCGACGGTTTGGGCTTCCACACCTTGCGCGGCATCGACCATCAGGATGGCTCCCTCGCAGGCTGCTAGAGAACGGGCGACTTCATAAGAGAAATCGACATGGCCCGGGGTGTCGAGAAGGTTGAGATTGTAGATTTTACCATCCTTCGCCTTGTATTTCATGGCGACGGGGTGGGACTTGATGGTGATGCCCTTTTCGCGTTCGAGATCCATCGCGTCGAGCAACTGAGCCTTTTCATCACGCTCGGCCACGGTGTTGGTGGCTCCCATCAGGCGGTCGGAAAGCGTGGTTTTCCCGTGGTCGATGTGGGCGATGATGGAGAAATTTCGGGTCAGCTCGGTGGACATGAGAGTGCGAAGGAAACGTGGGCGGGGCGAGGGAAAGCAGGAAATCGCCGACTAGGCACGAAAAAACCAAGTTGCTCACCCGAGCCGGCGGCTGCGGCCTTTTTCATTGGTTGCCCCGCAGACCGGGCAATCCACGATGCGGGCGTGGCTGGTGTCCTCGAAGGCATGCAAACACAAGCGGCAAACGACGCGGTTCGCAAGGGCCTGCTTTTCGACGCGACCGTGCAAGGTTCGCGAGATCACCGCGAGAACCGGCACCAGGGCGAACGAGCCGAGGACCACGTAAAGAACAAAATCAGCGAGCGTCAGTTCCATTCACAGGTTGGTTGGTAAACCCGATGCCAAGGGCGATCCAGCGGTCCGGCCCGCCGGGTTGCGGCTTGAAGCGGATCTGGTGAAGCCATGCCTCCAAGGCATCCGCGGCCGCTTCCCCGCCTTTTTCCAATGAGACACATGCCGTCACGCCGCCATCCGCATTCACAGATACGAGAAATCGCCAAGGCGCGGCGGCCATCACGCCATCGACCGGCCCCACGAAGGCTGGAAGTTCAGCCGGCAATGCCTTGGCTCCAATCGCGGAAAGTGGATAAAGCACTGGCGCGAGCTGGAGTCCGGAGACGTCCGGCGGGCGGATCCCGGATGCCTTCCGATCCGGGAAAAACGCTTCCCCCAGTGGTGCGAGGACCAGCGGCTGGACCAGGTTTTCTTCCGGCAAGTCCTTGATCGCGGGCACATACGGTGGCGGTTGATAGCGGGCCGCTTCCATCACCTGCTGCTCCAGTTCTGCGAGTCCCTCCCAGTCCGCAGGTTCGAAACGGGATGGAAACGGCCCTCCTTCCCACGCCCGCATTGCCAGCGACCGGCTCTGCGGGTCATTCCCCAAATAAATCAACGACGCCCTCCGTGGTGACATTTTCTCCGGCAGCACCACCCGGATGCGCACGCTCGTGACGAGCAACACAAAGGCAATGCCCACGACGGCCAACGCGATCAATTTGGGAACCACCGGGGACCCGAGCGGCCGCCAGCGGAACACCCATTCCGGGGAAAACACCACCTTCCGGGGATTGACTGGCTTTGCCGTCATTTCCCGACAGGCGGTTTGGCGGGCACGTCGGCAGGCGCGGTTTTACCCACGATGCCGAGACGGAATCCCTTGCTGAGCACCAGTTCGGTGATCTCCCGCTCGACCCCCACCGGAGTGTCGGCGTCGGTTTGGAGCAAGACGATCGCCCGGGTCGGGGCACCTTCTTCCCGCAGAGTGTCGAGGCGCCCGGCGAGAGTTTCCTTGGTTACTGCGTCCCGGCCGAAATAGATTCGCGGGGCCGGTTCGTCCGGGTCGCCCGGACCGAGCGTGACCACCAGCGAATCCTGATAGCGCTCCATCTGGAATCTCGACGGCGGCAGATCCACCGCCACTCCGGATTGCAAAACCAGCGAGGGTCCCAGCAGGAAAAACAACTGCAGGAGCGCGAAAATGTTCAGGATCGGCACCGCGTGCAGAAATCCCGGGCGCTCAGGCAACGTCATTTCCAGCTTCATTGCACCGGTTTGTGATTCGGTTTCGCGTGCTTCTTGTGGCCGCTCGTCTCACCCCGGAATGGGGCGAATTCCTCCTCCTCGCGGGCGTCCGCGATCAGGTGCACCATCTCGATCCCCGCCCGCTCGATGCGATGCACCAGGCGTTTCGCGCGGCCGAAGAAATAGAGGTAAAACAGGTAAAGCGGCACCGCCACCGTGAGCCCGAGGACCGAGGTGATCAACGCCGTGAAGACTCCGGCAGAAAGTTCCGCCGGACCGGTGAAACCGCCTTGGTCGCTGACTTTTTGGAAGGTCTCCAACATCCCGACCATCGTCCCGAGCATGCCGACGAGCGGGGCCAACAGGGCCACTCCGAGGATCGCCCGGATGTTTTTCTCGATCCGCGGCACCTCCATTTGTCCGGATTCCTGCACCACATCCCGCAAATCCCTGCGGTCCAGGTAGTAGCGCAACAATGCCGCGTGCGCCACCCGGCCGACCGGTCCCGGTGCGCGGGCCGCCTCATGCAGCGCTTCCGCAAACGCCCGGCGGCGGATGTGATGCGACAGCCCGACGAGCAGGTTGCCGACATTGATCCGCGCCCGGTGGAAGAAAAACAGCCGTTCCACCACGCAAACCGTGCCGATGAATGCCAACCCGAGCAGCACCCAGACCAGCGGGCCACCCTGTTCGATCAGGCCGGAAGGTTCGATCAATCCCAAAATCATCTGCCGCAAGCTACGCCCGCTCCCGCCCGGCTGGCTAGCAACAAAAGGAAGAGGATCAGGGATCGGGGATCGGGGATCAGGGATCAGGGATCAGGGATCGGGGATCGGGGATCGGGGATCTCAGATTCAATTCGCCCATCTCCTATCTTCAATCGTCTCCCGCTTCCGCTTTTCAGCTTTTCCGCTTTTCAGAATTTCAGCTTTCACCCCATCATCCCGCCATGCTTCATATCACGACTTCCCTCAAGAACCTCCTGCTCCAGAAATCCGTCCGCACCGGCTCGTTCACCCTCGCATCGGGCAAAGAGAGCGACCTCTACATCGACTGCCGCATGACCGCGCTCGACCCCTTTGGAGCCAGCCTCATCGGCGATCTCGGCTGGCATGCCGTCCGCTCCAAGATCCATTCCGAGCATCTCAAGATCGACGCCATCGGCGGCATGACCCTCGGTGCCGACCCGATCTCGCTGGCCGTTGGCATGACCTCCGCCGTCCGTCACCCGGAGGAAGCCCTTCAGGTCTTCACCGTCCGCAAGGAGCCGAAAGGCCACGGTGCCGGCAAACAAATCGAAGGGAATTTCAAATCCGGCGACAACGTGATCGTCGTCGATGACGTCATCACCACCGGCGGCTCCACCCTCAAGGCCATCGACGCCATCGAGCGCGAGGGCGGAAAAGTCGCCTTCGCCCTGGTCCTCGTCGATCGCGAGGAAGGCGGCCGCCAGGCCATCGAGGCAAGGGGCATCCATGTCATCTCGATGTTCACGCGAAGCTCGCTGCTGGACGAGTGAACCGGAGCGCGGAATTCATTCCGCACGAGTCTCTTCGAATCTCGCCGCCGCCCCCTAACACACCAACCCGCACGATCGGTGGCGACCCATCGAAAAATGGCGGAGCAAATCCTCGATCAACTCAAACTGCGTGGCCTAACACCGGAAGCCGGAGCCTTGCGGGACTGATAGCCGAATCGCGATTTCAGCGAGAGCACCGGTGCTTCAAGACATTTCCAACTGAGCCATGCGAGAGCGAGCGACGCGGCGGTGGCCGCGACGGTGTAAACCAGGGTCGCAGGCCATCCGGTGCCAAACACGCGGACGATCCAGCCATCCCACAGAAAGGCAATCCACACCGGCTTGAGCGCGTGGTGATAGACATAGATGCCATAACTGTATTTCCCCAGCCACCTGAGCACCCGGCACTCGAAAATGTCACTTCTCAATGGGCCGTGGACACCACCGGCAGCCAGCCCGACCATGGCGGCTCCGAGGACCAGGGCCAGGCTCGCCTCGGCGAACAACAACCCCGGCAGGAAAGTGCGCTCCAGCAAGAGAATCCCACCCGAGACGACGGCACAGGGGATCAGGAAATGTTTGATCCTCGGCCACGCTCCCGGTTCTCGCCAGATCACTGCGAGCCAGCCTCCAGCAGCCAGGACACCGAGCCGGCCGAGGGTGGAAACATAGGCGGAGCGATCGCCCATCCACCAGGTGAGGCCCATGAATACAAACGGGCTGGCGAGCACCAGACCCGCGCAAACCCGCTTCAGACGCGGGGTCGGCGTCAGCCAGACGACCAATGGCCAAATCAGATAGAACTGCTCCTCCACAGCAAGCGACCAGAAGTGGCCGAGGCTCACCCATGTTGGAGAGGCCAGCCATTGGCCTTTCACGACCATGCCGATGTTAGACGCATAGAGCCAATACCAGGCCATGGAATCATTTCCGGTGAGGACCGCCCTGTCCCGGGGCGTGATGAAGATGACTGTCAGCCAGGCGATAGCGAGAATCCCATAGTAGAGCGGGAATATCCGCAACGCGCGGCGGATGTAGAAGACCCGGAAATAATCCGGGCTGGCTTTCGAGTCGATCAGGATCCCGGTGATGAGAAAGCCGCTGAGGACGAAGAAAAGATCCACCCCGAGGTAGCCGCTTTTGAGCAGGCGAAAAACCGCCGTTTCATGCCCGGGGCTTTGACCGACGACGATGAAGTGGCTCAACATCACCATCAGGATCGCCAAGCCACGGATGCCATCGAGACCCGGAAGATGGCGGCGACTCTCACCCGGATGGCTCGGATGAAGCGTGTTGTCGAAGTCCGTCATAGTGCTGCCGATGAACCGCCAGCCGATTGGACAAGTGCCATGGGCTGAAACCGGCAGCAGGTTAGGTCCGGATCGTCCGCTGGCAAGCAAATGGGGGCGGCGGATCGCCGATGACGGATTTTTGCATTGCCGGTTGAAACACCTGAGGCAGCAGGAAGAGTGCTGGGCTAAACAACGCGGACCATTCTGCTGGTTTCGAGTGGCATGAACTCAAAATTCGAAAGCGTGTCTGTCCAGGATCCGCCAGCCTTGATCTCCGGGGAGTTGGAAATCACCTCACTCAACGACGATGATCCACACCGTGCGGATAGACCGCCCCGGCTTATTGAAACCCGGCTGTCTCACCATGTCCGCAAACCGCGCACCAAAAATCATCCGGATCAAACTGCAAATTTGCAATCCACTACTGGCCCCGTTCTCGCGCCATTCAGTTAGGCGGGTTTCAGAGTTCACTCGTCGTCGAGGATTCCGATCGTGGCGACGCTGTTGGAGCCGATGAAGGCACCCGTGCTGGGATTGCTCAAGGTGATCGTGAACTTCCGGTATCCATCTTTGATGGCGTTGTCCGTGATGGGGATGGTGATCAACTTATCGGTCTCAGCATTGGCGAAATTGATCGTTCCGTTGGTCGGGGTGTAGTCGCTGCTAGTGGCGGTGTCGTCCGCCGTCGCGTATAGGGCGCTGACGGCCTTTTTGACATCGCCGGACCTCGTGACGAGAACATCAATGCTTCCCCCGTTCTCATCGGCGTTCTGAGCAATGCTCTTGAACTGGATCAGCGGTGCCGCGGTGATGGTGAACTTGGAGCCGCTTTGGAATTTGATCGTTCCCTTCAGGTTGGTGGCGGATTTGATTTTGACACCGGTGACGTCCAGATAGACTTCTCCGTTCTTCTTCGTTCCCGCCTTGATGGTTGCTTCCATGGTAACGACCCCTATCGAGGGATATGAGACTTTGCCTTTGAAGGTCTTATCGATGGCCACGATCGGCAACTTGCCTCCCGGATTGGAATAGGTTCCGGAAATGTATTTCGCGTTGCCCGGCGAGAGCTGGTTCAAGAACTGGGAAATTAAAAAATTGCGCTTCTTGGGGAACAGCTTGGCAAGGTCCCCAGTTCCAATCACCGACCCCACCAGCTCGTAGGTGTAGGACTCGGAGGCAGCGATGTGCCTCGACTTGCTTGCAACATGGATCTCGAGATTCTCGCCAAACTCCTTGCCGCCGAACGGCACCTTCACGGAGTTCAACCCTCCGGCAGATGCTGCAGGAATCCCGAACCCGAGGATCGAGATGATGCAAACTCCAATGCGGGCGACGCCCGCCGCGTGATGATGGATGGTTTTCATGGTTGTGTGCGATTTGAGATGGTTATTCAGTTTTCAGTTTTAATCAAGCAAATCCCCGATTCGCGATCACATGGGGTAATCCGGATGGGAAGGTGACAAACGAGGGAAAAGACATGCCTGATTTTTCATGAATCCCCCCGCGGCTTCAAATTCGATTCAACAATCATGTCTTTGAGAATCGAGTCAATTCAATAGAAAGTAAATTTCCGGGCCTGAGAGTCGGACGGCTTCGTCACTCCCGGCTGCGAGTGGCCGCCGACCGAACCGAGCTTGAACATCGGCACGGACCACCGTCATCGTCCACGCCCCCGCCGCCGCACTCACAAGTTTGGTCGGTTCACTCATCCCCGACCCTTGCACGCGGTTTGCGGAAGCGGTCTAGAAAAAATGCCTCACCGGCGGAGTGACCGCATCATCTCAATATTGCACGAGCGCGGACCGGCTGACGTGCATTTTGCTCCGGTGCTTTCCCGGGAACCTGCGATTCCCTCAGGCGTGGCGGAGCGCGGGCAGACGGAACGCCACCTGCTAAGAAGATTTTCGAAACTCCTTCCAACCCAGATGACTGATCCAACTTCTTCAACTACGCACCCCGATGCTTCAGCACAAAATCAGGCGGACGGACCCGCTCCGCACGAAGACCTCACCATTGGAGAATTCTTGCAAAACGTCCACGCGGAAGCAGGCGCAAAACACCCGGGAAAAAACGGCTATCGACGAGAGAAAGGAAAGGTCGAATGGATCGAACAATCGGCCGCGGATGAGTTCATCGCGAAGCACGGTGCCGAGCATCCGTCCAACTACAAGGAGCAATACGGCCAGGATTGGGAAGACGACTTCTTCCAGCCTTCCGGCACACCCCGAATACCTGCTAGGAACACGGATATCAGCAGAAACACCGAAACGGTAAAACGCAGATCCAAAGAAGCCTGCAGCGACACGGCCGAAGAGGCCGGCGATTTTCTCGCAAGCGCCCACGAAACCATTCAGAGAAACCCCATCCCTTCCGTGGCGGGTGCCTTCGCCCTCGGTTTGGCAATTGGATGCCTCATGATATCCGGCAGATCGCAATATACCATGAAGGACCGCTATATCCATGCGCCACTCGACCATGCAACGGATGTGATCACCAGCACGCTTAACCGCCTCTGCGGAAACTTCAAATTCTGGTAATTTCGTTACCACCGCGTGACAAGGACCAGCGACCCCGACGCCCGCTACATGAAATCACGATTCTGCTTCAGAGTGGATCATGGTGAAAAAAACACGATCAAAGATATCTATTTCCTATCCAAACCCAAATTCCCCGCTTTAGTAGGAATTGATATGAAAACCAAACTTATTGAATATCCAGTCGCTTCATCCCAATCATTCCGTGCAACTCTAGGTGCATCCCGGCTCGCGAACTTCGGTCGCGTGCTGGTGGCGACATCCTGTGTTTCGTTGGTTTCCTTCGCCACCGTTCCCGCCGCCCTCGCCGGCGGAGCCAACGGCACCTATGAATTCAAGAGAGCCTACGGGACTTTGAAATACGGTGGCAAAAGCGTGGACATCCCGGAATCGATCGTGAGAAGAATCGCCGGTGTGGTCCAAGGTGACGTCATCATCCGGAACCAAAAGCTGAAGCTCAACAGAAATGCCAGCGCCAGGATTATCAAAAACCTCGGCAAGGATCTGGACTTCAGCGTGGAAACAAGCGTGAGCGGCCCGGCATCGTTGGAGCTCACCAAAACCGGAAACAGCTATAGCGGTGAAACCCGCCGGCCCATCGTTGTCTCCTTCGATGGCAATTTCCACGGCGAGGATTTCTCGGGTGAGCTTGTCACCGACGTAACCGCAACGTTGGACAACAACAAGCTGAAGTTGGTGATCACTTTCTCGGGTGATGCGCTGGGCGATGACTTCAACGGCAAGGTGGTCGTCATCGCCAGGCGTTAAGACAACTCCTGTCGGCAAAAGTGCCGGTCAGGGAAATCATGGGCCCCGGCGATTGTTTGTCCGCCGGGGTCCAAGCACGGAATATGGGATTGGCCGCCAACTCGGCAAGTCTTATGAAGCCCCGGTGATGCTGATCAAGTGCTGAATCGGCAACAGCAGCATTGGCGGTTGCTGGATTCTTTTTCTGGCAAGGCGAGAAGGATTGTGGCGATCCGGCGCTTGCCGCCCATTACGAAGAGAATCTCCTGAATTTCATCAAGCAGGTGCGCATGGATTGTAATGCACTGAATGCGAGGTTCGTTCTCGCCACACTCGATGAAGCCACCAAGAGCATGACAGACAATCTATTGAAGGGCGGAAAGAATTGATAGTTCAGGTCCCACCGGCACCGTTGATGAACGAGTTGCTGAGCGGGGGATGCGAGACGCCAGAGATGAAATTTCAGAAATGGGATTCCAAAAAGTGAAACCCTCTTGGCTATCGACAATCTGCTTTCTTTAGCTGCGTTCATCAGCGTCCATCTGCGGTTAAATAATTCTTTCGATTTTTAAGACGTTCTCTCATATATTTTTCCCATTCCCATGAATCGGAACAAACTCTTAGTGACGCTGCCTGGGTGCGGGAATCAAGTGGCGAAAACCAAACTCCCGTCCCCGCCTTGCTAAAGAAACCCAACGCACCATATTGGCAACCCCGGCATCGAAATAAGACAACTAAAACCAATGACCCCACTCATCCAGATGACCCTCCGCACCAGTCTGCTGCTAGCCAACACCTCCGCCGCTGAACCCGGCGAAGTGCCGCCCGCGCTGGAACTTCAAAGCAGCCGCGGAGAAATCCGCGCCGGCGGCCTTCAATCTCGGCCAGTGCTACTTTGGTGCGCAGGGCACCCAACAGGATGTCCCAAAGGCTCTAACATGGTGGAAGAAGGCGGCTGAGCAGGGCCATGGGCGGGCGGCGGCGGCAGCGGCCATGGTATATCTTTCCGGTGAAGGAGTCACCCCTGATCCGGTGCAGGCGCGACGCCTCGCCGAGCGGGCGGCGGAGCTGAACAATTCCTCGGGCTGGGTGGTGCTCGGTGAAATCCAATTCCAGGCCGGAGAGCTTGACGCGGCCAAGGCAAGCTGGACTGCGGCCTCGAAACTCAAGCCCACGGGTGCGACCGGACATCCCGCGCAGCCGTCCGACAACGCCTCCGCCCAGCAGGGCGCTGACCTCTTGAAACTCATCGACCATCGTCGGCGCAAGAACGAGCCGGGGAAGTTCGGCTTCGTCCAGATGCCGCACATTCATCAAGGCTACAACAACTGCGGCTCCACGGCCTGCGCCACGTTTGCGCGCTTCCAGGGTAGCGAAATCGGTGGCTGGGACTTCAAGCGCCTGTGCCCCTCGCCCCTTGGCACCGGCACCGACTGGGGTCACCTGCTGGATGCCTCGAAGAAGATCAATCAGAATTGGAAACTCATCACTTTCACACCCGACGATGCAGGCTTTGAGGAAGCCACTGCGTTTCTGAAGAAAGAAATCGATGCCGGGCGGCCCATGGTCGTGGACTTCAAATACATCGGCCCGCAATACGCTGGCGGCAGCGCCGGCCACACGCTCAACGTCTGCGGCTACATCAGGGCAGAAGACCTCTACATCCTTTGCAATCCCGCCGTCGCCAGCCCCGGCCTTCAGCTCATCACCGCCGCTGATTTGAAGAACTTCTGGCGCTCCGACCACTACGGCGGACTTTCTAACGGAGTGCTCTCGCGTCCCGCCTTCGTGATTGAGAATCCGTGATGGGAAATCTCATCTCCAGTCCGTTTTCCTGTGATCCCGCAACACAAGAACCACCCTTCAACCCAACATGATGAAACCAGCACTCATACTCCTGGCTCGCGGGATGCCATCACGCGTCTGCCGGAGATCGTCCCGGGTTACGCCAAGGCGCAGGGATACCAGATTGCCGGGTTCTTCTGGAACCAAGGCGAGCACGACGCGAGTGAAAAGTTCGCTCCGGAATAGAACCGCTGGCATTCCGTACCGGCCATGCTTAAATGGGATCCTCGCTATTTGACATCCCGCGCGACACCCTCTTTGATCCACTTATGAAACCGACGATTGCATTACTGGCCCTGGCATTGCCGATCCTGAGCCTCAACATCACTTTGGGGGCCGAGCCCCCCAGACCCAATGTCCTCATGATCGCGGTTGATGATCTTTCGGATTACATCTCGATCCTGCAGAATCATCCCGGCATCAAGACGCCGAACTTTGATCGTTTGGCGAAACGCTCGGTTAATTTCACCCGGGCCTACTGCGCCGCACCCTTGTGCAATCCCTCGCGCGTGGCGGTCTGCACCGGAATGACCCCTCATCAAACCGGGATCTATCAACTTGACGACTTCATGGCCAAGTCTGCACCGGCAATCGCCGCCGTGGCGATGGAGGAACAGTTCAAGCGCCACGGCTACGACACCTATCTCACCGGCAAATACTACCATGGAAACCCCGTCAACTGGTGGCCTGAGAAACGAATGGCGGCCACGTGGACGGAAAGAAAACCACCGTTCAGCAATCACGGGCCGATTCTGAAAAACGGCAACAATGTCATGGGAAGCGGGGTCCATGCCATCGGTCCGGCTCCCGGAGATGGGGAAACCATGCCCGATGTGGACATCCTCAACAACACCCAGAGATGGCTCAAGCAGAAACACGAAAAACCGTTTTTCCTGGTCCATGGCATCAGTAAACCGCACTTGTCATTTGTAGTGCCCCAGCGGTTTTTCGACATGTATCCGCTTGATTCCATCGTGCTTCCGGAAACACCCGATGACGATTACTCCGACATCCCGCCAGTGGTGAAGGAAAAGGTTCTTAACTCCCAGGATCTGGAGCATTTCATCCGCATTCGGAAGGCCGGAAACGGCTGGAAGGAAGTCATGCAGGCTTATCTCGCCAGCATCAGTTTCTGTGATTGGATTCTCGGCCAGGTCCTTGACTCCCTCGCAGCCAGTCCCTACGCCGAGAGCACCATCATTGTCGTTTGGTCCGATCACGGCTATCACATTGGCGAAAAAGAAAAACTCCACAAACGCTCGTTGTGGTCACAAACCTGCCGGGTGCCTTTTCTGATCAGCATCCCGGGCATGAACACAGCCAGCCGCAATTGCGCCGCTCCAGTCAGTCTGCTGGATATATTTCCCACCCTGAATGAAGTCTGTCGGCTCGATCAAAATGTCCCCCAAGCGCTGGCCGGACACAGCCTCGCGCCGTTACTGAAAAATCCCGACGCACCGTGGCCGCACCTGGCCCTAACCTCTTCCGCACCCGGCAACGCCGCCGTGAGCGATCCTCGTTACCGCTACATTCGTTACGCCGATGGCAGTGACGAACTCTACGACCATCAGAACGATCCGCGCGAATATCGGAATCTGGCCAAACAACCGGACTTTAAACCGGTGATCGCACGCTTGGCGGAATCGCTACCTAAATCGTGGACACCTGCGCCCGCAAAAAAGGACGGCAATGCGAAAATTAAGAAGCACTGATACTGCCCATAACCCTGGTTTTTCGGAGACCTCTCCGGATCTGCAGAGTAGTCGCGGGCAGCCTCGCGTCAAACCAGGGTGATAAGGAGGAACGACACTTCTGTCGTTCGTCAGTTTGTTTTACCGCATGCAATGACAAGAGTGTGGTGGCACCCCATCCACTCAGAGTTTCTCCGTCTGGATCTTCTTCGTTTCCCCGTTCACGCGGACCGTGATTTGTCCGGGCTGCTGCGAGCGGATCTTGTAACTCGTGACCTTGCCGTCCTTCCACCCGATGTCCACCTGATGGCCGCCGCGGGCGCGCAGGCGGGTCACCTTGCCTTCCGGCCAGGCGTCGGGAAGGGCGGGCAGCAGTCGGATGATGCCGCCATGGCTCTGCATGAGCATCTCCGCGATTGCTGCGGTGCCGCCGAAGTTGCCGTCGATTTGAAACGGCGGATGCAGGCAGAAGAGATTCTTACCACCTTTCGTGATGAGCATATTTAACAACTTGTGGGCGTGATTGCCGTCGTGCAGACGGGCCCAGAAGTTAGATTTCCACGCCATCGACCAGCCGGTGCTGGCGTCGCCGCGCCGTTCGAGCGTGACCCGCGCCGCCTTGGCGAGTTCGGGTGTGCTGTCGGGCGTGATCTCATCGTAGGGATGCAAGCCGTAGAGGGAGGAAACGTGGCGGTGGTGCAGCTCGGGTTCCTCGTAATCCTCCAGCCACTCCATGATCTGTCCGTGCTTGCCGATGCGGGTGGGCGCGAGCTTGGCGCGAGCTTCTGTTAGCCGGGTGCGGAAGGCGTCATCAATGCCGAGGATTTTCGCGGATTCGATGCAGTTACCGAACAACTCGCGCAGGATCTGCATGTCCATCGTCGGCCCCATGCAGATGCGGGCAGTTTGGCCATCGGCCGTTTTGAACGCGTTTTCCGGCGAGTTGGACGGCGCGGTGACGAGCCAGCCGGTTTTCGGATCGGTGATGAGCATGTCGAGATAGAACTCCGCAGAGCCCTTCATGATCGGATAGGCCCACTTGAGGTATTCCTTGTCGCCATTGTAGGCATAGTGTTCCCATAAGTGTTCGCAAAGCCATGCTGAACCGCTGGCGGTGGCTCCCCACGAAGCCTGCTCGCCCGGCGCGGTGAATCCCCAGATGTTAGTGATGACGTGGGCGACCCAGCCCTTGGCGTTGTAGTAGGCCTTGGCAGTTTCGGCTCCCGGTTTCTGGAGGGATTCGATGAGCTTGAACAAGGGCGTATGGCAATCGCCGAGGCCGGTGACCTCGGCGGGCCAGTAGTTCATCTGGACGTTGATATCGAGGTGGTAGTCGCCGTTCCATGGCGTCTGAATGCCCTCGGCCCAGATGCCCTGGAGGTTGGCGGGCATGGTGCCGGGGCGCGAGCTGCCGATGAGCAGGTAGCGGCCGAAGTTGAAATACAAGGCGGCCATTGCCGGATCGGTGCCGCCCTTGGCAAGCGCGGCGAGGCGTTGATCGGTCGGGAGTTTCGCGGTCTCGCGGCTTTCATTCCTGCCGTCACCGAGGCTCAGGCTGACACGGTCGAAGAACGTGCGGTGGTCGGCGACGTGACTGGCGCGAAGTTGGGCGAATGATTTCCCCTTGGCCTTGCCGATGTCGTCCGCCGTCGCTCCGAGCGGGTCGGCGGTGCCGCGGCCGGCGAAGCCTTGATAGTCGGTGGCGGCGGCAACCAGCAGCACCACCTCGTTGGCCGACTCCACATGCAGCGTGTTGTTTTTTACCGAGACCTTGCCACCGGAGTTGAGAGCGTGCAGGCGGGCGACGAATTTCATCCCCTCGACGCCGGGCTGGCCGCTGGCCGTCTGCCCTTGCATCAATAGCCCGGTTTGTCCGTCGGCGCTCGTCTCGAAGTCCTGCATGCGATCAAGCATGGTGGTGAAGGAAATTTTTCCGGGTTTGTCGGCGGTGAAACGGAAGACCATCACCTGGTCCGGCGCGCTGGAGAAGGCTTCGCGGGTGTAGGTCACCCCGTTCTTCTTGTATTCGACGGTGGCGATGGCCTCGCGCAGATCGAGGCTGCGGCGATAGTCCTGCGTGTCTTCCTTGTCTTCGAGAGAAACCGACACGGGCAACTGGCCCCGGCGACGGTAATTCGAGCAGCGGATCGCGATCACATTATCGCCCTGCTTGAGGAAGCGGCTGACATCGCCGGCGAACTTCTCATGGCCCGAGGCACTCCAGCCGGGAAGCTCGCCGACCAACTGCCCATTCATATAAACCTGCCCCTGTCGTGCGGCG
>Ga0163144_10010079_pt1 | contig 20197 bp, 23 predicted proteins | sample OliLak19BULKMAT1_FD_123175 | JGI IMG/M metagenome (GOLD analysis project Ga0163144, IMG submission 123175) | Freshwater microbial mat bacterial communities from Lake Vanda, McMurdo Dry Valleys, Antarctica - Oligotrophic Lake LV.19.BULKMAT1 | ecosystem: Environmental > Aquatic > Freshwater >... | reverse complement strand
GAAGACGACCTGATCGCCTACTCCCGCGTCAAACACTTTTCCACCAAAGACGACTCCTGGCTCGTCCGCCTGGCCATGGTCAAAAGCGGCGTCCGCGCCATGGACGCCATCCAGCAGTTCCTCAAAACAGAACAAATCGACGTCCAACAGTTCGTGGTCTCCGGCGGATCCAAACGCGGGTGGACCTCCTGGCTGATCGGCGCCGTCGACCCTCGCGTTACCGCCATTATCCCCGTCGTCATCGACGCCCTGAATAGTGAAGCCATCACCAAACACCACTTCGAGGTCCTCGGCTTCTTCTCCCCGGCGCTGGAGGATTACGTCCGCCATGGCCTGTTCCCGCACAAAATCGGCACCCCGGAATACCAGGCCGTTCTCGCGATCGAAGACCCATTCAATTACAGAGACCGCCCCGCGCTCCGCATGCCCAAACTGCTCATTAATGCTTCCGGCGACCAGTTTTTCCTGCCCGATAACTCGCAGTTCTACTACTCGAAACTTCCCGAGGAAAAACTCCTCCGCTACGTCCCCAACGCCAAGCACAACCTGGCCGGCTCCGACGCTACGACCACCATCATCGCCTTCTATCAATCCGTCCTGAACAACACCAAGCGTCCTCACTTCTCCACGAAAAAGGAGACGGATGGCACCATCATTGTTACCCCGAAAGGCCAACCAACCGAAGTTAAGCTCTGGCAGGCCACTAACCCCAAGGATCGTGATTTCCGGGTGGACGTGATCGGCAACGCCTATACGGCGACTCCGGTTCAGCCGCAGAAAAACGGCACTTACAGCGCCAATGTCCCTAAGCCCAAGACCGGCTACACCGCCTGGTTCCTCGAGCTTACGTTTCCTGGTAATTTCAAGCTCACAACCGAAGTGAGCGTTACCCCGGACACGCTTCCGCACCAATGGAGCGAGGCGGCGGCGAAATACCCTTTGCCCTCCCCTCAACCGCGATAGAAGGCTGACGGGCTAACCTTGCGTCTGGATGGAGGCGTGAGTGCCGACCTATGGCTTCAGGTCGAGCTACCATCTTCCCTGGGTGCGGAGTGGTATCTTACTTCCATGAAGACTACCGTCTCCTCCAAGGGCCAGATCGTTCTGCCGGCAGAAATCCGTCAGATGGACCGGGTGGAATCGGGACAGGTGTTCGATGTCGAGCGGCTCGATCGGGGGGACTATCGCCTTCTGCGGCGAGCGACTCCGCAGAACGAAGGCACCATCGATTGGCTGTTGGCCTGTCCGCAGAAGGACTTCTTCGTGCCCATCGACTCTGGGTCGACGGATTCGCGGTGAAGTATTTGGTCGACGCCAACGTACTGAGCGAGCCGACGAAACCAACGCCCGACCCGCGCGTCGTGGCACGGCTTCGCGCCCATGAGCGAGACGTCGCGGTCGATCCCGTCATCCTCGGCAAACTGCGATTCGGGATTCTCCTTCTTCCAGCGGGACGGAAGCGGACCTCGCTGGAACGCTGATTTGACGCTGGGGTGGGGCGTGTCCATTGTCTGCCCTGGGACACGGACACGGGCCTGGAAATGGGCGGAGCTGCTGGCGCGTCTTTGCGCAACCGGGAAAGCCGGGCCGATCAAAGATAGCCTCATTGCGGCAACGGCGGTCGTCCATGGTCTGACGGTCGTCACGCGAGACCGTTCTGATTTCGCGAATGCTGGCGTGCGCATCGTCCATCCGTTCGTTGATTGAGGGCTTGCACCGGTGCGGCGGCGCGTGCCACCCGCGCGTTCTTTACGGTCATTGCTCGAGAATCGGAGGCCGTTTGGCGGGCGCTGCTGGCCGAGACCGCATCCCAAATGCAGCTTCGAACTGGCAAAAAACCGGTCCGTACAAACTCGTTTCCTATTTGGGGAGACGGCCACGTAAGGGTCCGCTTGCTGGCGCGCGGTTCGGTGCTGTTGGGGACGGGGGCTAGGCGGTGGGCACCCCCGTGAGAGGTGCCTCGTTCGCGGCGAGTGGCGGCGGTCCTCAGAAATCAAAGGTGCCAGAGCAAATCGAATCGACCGTGTATGTGCTAATCTGTACATACAGGTGGTTCAATTCGAGTGGGATGTCGAGAAAAACCAACGGAACCTCGACAAGCACGGGATCGATTTCGAGACCGCCCAATTGATCTTTGACGATCCGCACAGCGTAACGTTCATCGAGCGGATAGACTCTGGCGAGGAGCGCCGGCACGGCATCGGGAGTATTGAAGGAATACTCTTGTTGGTCGTAGTCCATGCCTATCGCGAAGCAGAACCTGACCAGATCATTCGCATCATTTCCGCTCGCCAGGCGAGTCGTCACGAAAGGAAGTTATATGAAACAGCTCACGGATAAGAAACGCAGTGAACTGCGGCGTCTCGCCGAGCGGTCAGATGCTGAGATCGATTTCTCGGATATTCCAGAGATTAGTCAGTTGCCTTCCGACTCGGTCATCGGCAGATTCTACCGGCCGAAGAAGCAAAGCGTCACCCTTCGTTTGGACGCGGACGTGCTTGCCTGGCTAAGGGCGTCCGGAGACGGGTATCAGACCCGCGTAAACTTCTACCTGCGGGAACTTATGGCGAAAAGGCGCGCTCGCTAAACTGGGGATTTGCCACGCACCGTCGATTCTGGCATGGTTACTGCTTCGCGGCGCCTTCGGTCCACTGCAGGCTCGGGCGGCGTTTCTGGATGGCGCAGTCTCTCAGAAACAGGTTGATCAGGTTCTGATAAGGCATGTCGAGTTCCGCGGCAGTTTGTTTGAAGTACGCCACCGCCGCCGTGTCGAGGCGAATCGTGATTTGGGTTTTGAGCTGCTTGGCATAGGGATTCTTGCGGGAGGGGGAAAAATCGTATTCTTTTCTCATCGGAGACTCCAGTAGGTTTTTTCTTCTTGCGCCGTCGCGGGTCTGGCCGAGATCAATCGGACCTCGGCATCGGATTGCCGATAACAATGACTGACGATGAGGCAGCGCGCTTGAAAGCTGTAACCCAGTAACAGGAACCTTTCTTCGTCCGCGGGGTGATCCGGGTCGTCGAGCAAGCGGGCGCTCTCGTCGAGAAACGATGACTTTGCTTCCTCGAAGGAGACACCATGCTTGACTAGATTGGAACGGGCCTTCCGTTCGTCCCAGGCGAACGCAAGATTGCTCACAGCATTATCTTAGCAATTTAGAATGTCTGGCAGACGGGGTCACCGAACGGGAGTTTGCGCCGCGAGGAGGAAATGGGAGAGGCCGCAAGCGATGCGATGAGCTGCTGCGTTTGCGGCCTTGGGGTTGAGGTTAGCGGAGGGTTATGTGCTGTACCTCGGCCATACGGGTTAGGGCGGCCAGTTTGCTCGCTTCGATTTCACCGATGATCAGGCGGGCTTGGCCGGGGCGGGAGACGATGGTCAACCCGGCGTGGCGGAGAGCGGCGAGGACCGATTCGTTCACCGTCGAGAGGAAGACGCGGATGCCGATCTTTTCCGTCGGGCCGGCTTGCTGGAGGCGAGCCGTGAGCAGGGCGTCGAGCTTCGAGGAGGAGACTGGTGAAATCGCTTTGCGCTCTTCCCGGATGGGCTCGCTCGTCTTCGGGGCGGAGCGGTAGACATTGCCGATGTGGCCGCCGACGGCTTGCGCCATGGAAGACGGGGCGTACATGAGCTGGTCGTGCGATACACCTTCCGGCATCTCGGCGGGAACCTCAATGAACTTGGTGGCACCGGGTTCACTTTGCGTGAGTTCGTCGACGGCTACGAACGAGGTATGGGCAGTCAGGAGATTGTATTGGAGGCCGAGGACGGTGATGGCTTCGGCATCGGTTAACGTCGCTACCTTCGTGCGGGCCCAGAGGTTTGGGACGGCGGAGTTCGTCTCCTGGTTGCCAGGGAGATCGACCATGACCCGGCGTTCAAACGGGCGGCCGCCGGCGTTGCCGAGAATGCGGATTTCACCGCGGGCGGGGCCGGTGAACTGACCGGTCAAGACGAGCGGCTTGGCATCGAAAAGATCCGGGATGCGCTGAGGGTAAACCTGCTGGACGGGGAGGTTGCCCCAGTCGATGCGGACGTCGGTGAGGAGCGGGGAGTGGACGCGTTTGTAGAAGCGGCGGGCGGCGGCGGAGCCATCATCCTGTAGCCCGACGTATTCGACTTCGCCGCGACCGCGAAAGGCCATTTCGTCAAGAAGGTGGCGGTTGACGGAGCTGCCAATGCCGAAGGAGAAGACGCGGGCGTTGGAGTAACGCTCAATTTCGGCGAGGATTTCGGGTTCATTGCCAACGTAGCCATCGGTCATGAAGCAGACGATGCGGAGGTGCTCCTGCGAGGCCGTGGGGGCGAGCGCGGCGCGGATCGCCTTCATCATTTCAGTGCCGCCGCCGGATTGGCTGAACTTGAGGAACTGCTGGGCGAGGCGGAGGTTTTCCTTCGTGGCCGGGACGGGGGCCGGGAAGAGCAGGTGGGTATCGCCGGAGAAGGTGATGAGGTTGAAAGTGTCGCGCGGATGAAGGGTGTTCATCGCGGCGGTCATGGCTTCCTTCGCTTTATCGAGGGGGAAGCCGTGCATGGAGCCGGATGTATCGATGACGAAGACGAGTTCCTTCGGGGTGATGTCGGCGGACTTGGTTTGTTCGGGGGGCGCGAGGAAGAGGGTGAAGTGGCCGAGGGCGTCGGTGCGGTGGGCGAGGAGGGTGTCCTTGATCGCGGGGCCGGAGACCTTATAGCGGAGGATGAAATCCTTGTTGGGGATCTCCTTTTGGTTGCGGAGGGCGAGGCCGGTGGGGGTGGGGACGACTTCGTGGGTCGAGGAGTCGAACTGTTTGGCCCCGTTGATGTTGACGTTCAGCGAGAGATCGTGGCCGGCGCGAACGCCTTTGGGGGTGTAGGCGGGGTTGTGGGTGGAGTTGTAGCGGGGGCCGACGGTCATGGGGAAGACGAACTCGTAGAAGCCGGCTTCGTATTTGAGAGTTTCGACGTAGGAGATTTCGACTTCGACGCGGGCGCCGGCGGGGATGTTGGCGAGGCGTTGGGTGAAGACGTTGGGGCGTTGTTGATCGAGGAGAGCGGCGAGTTGGCCGCGGGACTTGGCTTGTTCGTAGATTTGGCGGGCTTCGGCGCGGCGCTTGATGAGGCCTTTGATGACGCGGTCGTTGATGCGGATGGTCATTTCATCGACGGCGCCGTGGGCGGAGAGGGGGAAGGTGTAGAGCGCTTCGAGGGGAGTCGAAAGCGGGTTGCGGAAGATCTGTTTGACGCGGACGCGGCCGACGGGACCGGAGAGGTCGGCGGTGACGGCGGTGTGTTCGAGTGGGCAGGGGACGGGGTTGGCTCCGTCGGGGGTGATGCGGAGGAGGGCTCCGGGGGAGGGGTCCTCCGGGGTGGCTTCGGCCTGGGTGGGGCGGAAGAGAGAGAGGGCCGCGAGGGCGAGGGCGACGATTGGGATGGCAGTTTTCATGATTGATTTCTCCTTGCGTAGAGGGGATTACGCGGGGGGGAGGATCCTTTCAGGAAAATGTGGCGGCGAGGCACCGAGGAGGAGAGAGCTCGGGCAGGAACAATAGAGACAGGCATTGAAGCGAGTGGTCCAGGCACGATTGAAACCGCCGAGTCACGCGATCGCGCCCGCGATTCCTTGTGTCGATTTCGCACGAGGACATGCTTCGTGAGTTCGGGCTAACAAGTGCTTACAGGCAAAAGGTTCGGGGCTGGTGCGGAGGGTCCGCTTGCTGGCGCGCACGGTTCGGGGCTGTCGCCGACTTATGCTGAGCCGCGAACGGATTCGTCGCGGGGCTTACCCGTAATTTCAGCGGACGGTGAGAAAGAGGCGAAGGCCGCTGGGGGGCGGGGCGGCTTTGCGTTCTTTGGCGACTTCGGAACGGGCGGCTCCGCCACTGGCTGGGGCGCGGGCGGCGGCGGGGGCGGAGTTGCGGGTTTCGGCGAAGGCTAGAGCGACGGGCGGGCGGGGGCGGAGTTCGAGGTTCATGGTGCCTCGGACGGCGGTGAAGGGGAAGTCGAGGGTTTGGCCGACTCGGGCGTCGCTGGTGATTAAGGTCGTATTGGTCGAGAGGTTGTGGAGATCGATGGGACCGGACTGCGTAGCGACGTAGCGGACAACCAGGGCGTCTCCATCCTGGAGATCGCCAGTTGGCGGCAAGAAGTCGCCGTTGGGGCCTCGACGGAGGATTTGGAACCGCGGCGCGGCTACGGAGCCGACGACGACAGGCTCGGCTTCTTCCCGTGATCTGGCTACGGCGGGGGCGGCGGACTTCGCGGCGGGGGCGGATTCCGGCGCTGGAGGGGGCGCGGTGGCTGGGGCGAGCTGGTCCTGGGCGGCGGGCTGCGCGGGCGGGCCGGAAATTCTTTTGTCTTCTACTTTTTCCTGGCGGAGGACAGTGGGGGCCGGCTTGGCCGCCCGTTGCGGCATTGGCGGGGCGGGCTCTGCCTGGGTCGACTCGGACGGGCGAGTGGCGGCGGGCGGGGCTTGGGCGACTTCCGTTTTCGGTTCGGTTTGGGTGCGGAGGAGGAAGACTCCGGTGACCGCGAGGGCGAGGGCGGCGGTGCCGGTGAGGAGGAAGGGCCACGGGTTCCGACGGGGTGGCGGGAGGGGGGCGGGGGCGCTCATTGCGGGTGCCGCGCCACCTCGACTGGAGTAAGCGGCGGCGATCATCGGCTGCGGGAGTTCTAAGGCATGGTCAGACGGGAGCGTGACCGTTAGCTCGCTGAGCTCCTCCTGCTCGGCGATGGCATCGAATAGATGCTGGTCTTCGAGGGCGGCGGCCATAAGGCGGCGCTTGTCGGCAGGCGAGATGTTGCCGCTCGCGTATTCTCCGAAGAGTAACTGCTTTTCTTCATTGGACACGGCGAGAATCCTCCTTTCCGATTTTTTCGATGAGCTGCTGGCGGCAGCGGCTGTCCCAGGTATAAACGGTGTTGATGTTGGCCGCGCCCATGCGGGCGGCGATGGCGGGGAAGTTCAGGCCGGCGAGTTTGAGGGAGAAGAGCTGGCGGCAGCGTTCGCCGAGTTCGGCGAGCGCAGACTGGAGCCGGGCGGAGCGTTCGCGTTTGAGAAGGGCGATTTCGGGGGAATCGAGGAGATCGGGGAGCGGCACGTCTTCGACCGGGACGGAGTGGAATTCGCCGCGGCGCACGGACTTGGCGAAGACGCCGAGGAGCTTGTAGCGAACGATCTGCATGGCGAGGGGGACTAGCTCTTCGAGGACCTGGACGTGGGCGTACTTTTCCTCAATCAGGAGGAGAGTATCCTGAGCGACGTCGTCGGGAGAGAGGACAGCCGTTCCACCGCGCATAATACGAGATGCCGCGAAGGAGACAATCCTTTCGCGCAGGAGCGTTAGCACCTCGGAGCGGTTCACGGTTGGGGGGAGAGCTCCATTTCTACAGCGGCGGCGAGGTCGGGGGATTTGAAGCCGCCGGGGCCGGGGGCGGATTTGTAGACGATTTTACCTTGTTTATTGATGAGATAGAGGCGGTCGGGCCAGGCGGTGTAGGCGGCTTCGGTCGTGTTCTCCATGTTGTCGACGACGGCGGGGAACTCGATGCCGAGGGAGCGGACGCAGGCGGAGGCGTGGTCGTCCTTCATGGCTTGCGTTTTGGCGGATTCGAGGAGCACCTTTTCTTCGACGTTGCGGGGGACTTGCCACTGGTCGGTGGGATGGGCCTCGCGGATATAGACGAGCAGGAAGTCGACTCGGCCGGCGTACTTTTTGGCCAGGGCGTTGAGGTTCCCAACCTGGGAACGGAAGGGGGGTCAAGTGTAGGAGCCGAAGATGAGGGCGACGGGCCGGGTTCTGGTTATCTGCGAGAGTTGGACGGTTTCGGTGGACTTGGCTTTGGCGAGGGTGAAATCGGGGGCGGGGTCACCGACTTGGAGGCGGCCGGCGCCGCGACCGAGTTTTTGCGCCCACTCTCGACCTTGCGGTTGGGCGAGGAGGGGGAGCGTGAAAGCGAGAGCGACGACCAGACGCATTGTTTGAGCATAACGCAGCGGGCGGGTCCGGTATATTAGAGGGATTGCGGTTATTTCTGTCCCAGCGGATCCCGGCGTTTGAGCGGGTGGTGATTGTCGAGAGCGGTTCCCGGCTGTTGCTTGAAGACCTGTTGCCCGGGTTGTATCAGATTCACGGGGAAGGGATGCAGCTGGATTTGGTGACCTGTTATGTGGGGGTGCCGGCGGGTTTCCGAGCGGACCGGGGACGGGTATTTCGGATCACGGAGTATCCGGCCGGGGGCGCGGGGCGGGCGCAGGTGGTGGCGGCGTTGCGGGAGCGGCAACATTCGATTGTGGGCGTGATCTGTTCGAACGAACCGATTATGACGAAGTGGAAGTGGATGTTGACGGCGCGGCTGCCGGCGAAACTGTTCGTTTTGAACGAGAACGGCGACTATTTTTGGGTAGACCGGGGGAACTGGAATACTGTTTTTCACTTCGTGCTGTTTCGGGCGGGGTTGACGGGGGCGGGCGCAGTTGTAACGATTGGGCGTATTCTATTGTTTCCCGTGTCGGTGATCTATTTGCTGGCGTTTGCGGGATTGGTTCATTTCCGAAGGAGAGCAAGAGCATGAAAGCGATCGTAGTCCATGAGTGTGGTGGTCCGGAGCAGATGCGTTTTGAAGACGCGCCGATGCCGGCGGTGGGCGCGGGGCAGGCCCGGGTGAAGCTGAGCTATAGCGGCGTCAACTTCATCGACATCTACTTTCGGATGGGCCTGTATAAGGCCGATTTGCCGATGATTGTGGGCCAGGAGGCTTGCGGGGTGGTGGAGAGTTTGGGGGACGGCGTGACGGAGGTGGCCGTGGGCGACCGGGTGGCCTATGCGGGGCCGCGGGGTTCGTACGCGGAGTACGCGGTGGTGCCGGCTTGGCAGCTTGTGAAAGTGCCGGCGGGCGTGGCGGACGATTTGGCGGCGGCGGCGATGTTGCAGGGGATGACGGCGCACTATTTGACGCATTCGACGTTTCCGTTGCAGCAGGGGCAGACGTGCCTGGTTCATGCGGCGGCGGGCGGAGCGGGGCAATGCGTTGTGCAGATGGCGAAGCGGCGCGGGGCGCGGGTGATTGCGACGGTGGGCACGGAAGCGAAGGCGGAGTTGGCGCGGGAGGCGGGGGCGGATGAGGTGATCCTGTACGACCAGGTGGACTTTGCGGCGGAGACGCGGCGGTTAACCGAGGGCAGGGGCGTGGACGTGGTGTACGACTCGGTGGGGGCTTCGACGTTTACGAAGTCGATCGACTCCTTGAAACCGCGGGGGATGATGGTGACGTTTGGGAACGCGAGTGGGCCGGTGCCGGCGGTGGAGCCGCTGCTGTTGAGTGCAAAGGGTTCTCTGTTTTTGACTCGGCCGACCCTGGCGCATCACGTAGCGACTCGGGAAGAGTTGCTGTGGCGGGCGGGCGATGTGTTGAGCTGGATTGCGAATGGGGATCTGCGGTTGCGGGTGCATAAGACCTATGCATTGAGCGAGGCGCGGGAGGCCCAGGAAGATTTGGCGAGCCGGAAGACGACGGGGAAGTTGCTGCTTGCCGTTTAAGCCGCGGATCGCAGGGCTGCGCGCCGCTATGGCGGCAACGGGGGCCGAGGCGGCGGTGATTACGAGCCTGCCGAACGTGCGCTATTTTTGCGGGTTTACGGGGAGTAATGGGGCGTTGCTGGTATCGGGGCATGCGGTGACTTTGTTCACCGATCCCCGGTACACGATTCAGGCGGGGCTGGAGGCGGCGGCGAAGGTGGTGGTGGCGAAGGGTCCGCTGGAAACGGCGGTAGTGAAGAAGCTGGGGGCTTTTCGGCGGATTGCGTTTGAGAACGGGCGGATCAGCTTTCGGTCAATGGCGGCGCTGCAGAAGGCGAAGGGCGACTGGCTGGCTCTGGACGATACGTGCGAGAAGTTGCGGATGGTGAAGTCGGAGGGGGAGCAGGCGGCGATCCGGGCGTCGGTAGATTTGAACTCGGCGGCGCTGGCGGCGGCGATGCAGCACTTTCAGGTGGGGATGACGGAGACGGACCTGGCGGCAGAGATCGAATATCGGATGCGGCGGTTGGGGGCGGAGAAGGCGGCGTTTGAGACGATTGTGGCGTTTGGAGAGCGGAGCGCCTTGCCGCACGCGCATCCGGGGGCGGCAAAGATCACCGGACGTGGGTTATTATTAATCGACATGGGCGCATTTCTAAATGGTTACGCCAGCGATATGACTCGCATGGCGCATTTAGGTACGGTGCCGGCCCAGACCCGAAAGCTCTTTAAAGCGGTGCAGGAAGCCCAATTGGCGGCGATCGACCGGGTGAGAGCTGGGGTGACAACGGCGTCCGTCGATGCGGCGGCGCGCAAGGTATTGGAAACACATGGTTACGGCGAAGCCTTTGTGCACAGCACGGGCCATGGGCTGGGATTAGAGATCCACGAACTGCCGCGAATCGGCAAAAAAGATAAAACGCGTTTGGAGGCTGGAATGGCGATAACCATTGAGCCCGGCGCCTACCTCGAAGGATTTGGTGGGGTACGGATTGAAGATACGGTGCTGGTGACGGCGACCGGATGCGAGATTCTGACACCGACTTCGAAGAATTTGATGGTCCTTTAAGCAATGAACATTTCTGAAATTAAAGAGTTGATCCAAGCGCTGCTCGATAGCGGCGTGGCGGAACTGGAAGTGCAGCGGGGCGAGAACCGGGTACGGATTGTGCGCGGCGGGTCGGTGCAGGAGATTGTGCTGCCGACGGGGAATCCGGTGATGGTGCATGCTCCGGCGATGTCGGCGCCGATGGTGCCGCAGGCGGCCCCGGCTAAGAGTGAAGAGGGTCTATTGACGGTGAAGTCTCCGATTGTGGGCACCTACTATGGGACGCCTTCGCCGGGGGGGGCGGACTTTGTGAGCGTGGGCGATGTGGTGAAGCCGGGTAAGGTTTTGTGCATTGTCGAGAGCATGAAGCTGATGAACGAGATTGAGTGCGAAGTGGCCGGGACGATTGTGGCCAAGCACGTGGAGAGCGGTCAGCCGGTGGAATACGGCTCGACGCTGTTTACGGTTCGTCCGAACTAGGCCCCTTTATGTTTAAGAAGATTTTGATCGCCAACCGGGGCGAGATTGCGCTGCGGGTGATCTGCGCTTGTAAAGAGCTGGGGATCAAGACGGTGGCGGTGTACTCGGAGGCGGACCGGCATAGTTTGCACGTCCGGTTTGCGGACGAGGCGGTGTGTATTGGTCCGGCGAAGAGTGCGCGGAGTTACCTGGACATTCCGAGCGTGATTAGCGCGGCGGAGATTACGAACGTGGATGCGATCCATCCGGGTTACGGATTTCTGAGCGAGAACGCGAATTTTGCCCAGGTTTGCGAGACGTCGGGATTGACGTTTATTGGTCCGAAGCCGGACGTGATTCGGGCGATGGGATCGAAGCAGTTGGCTCGGGAGGCGATGGAGAAGGCGGGTCTGCCGATTCTGCCGGGTTCGGTGGGGATTGTCGAATCGGCTGAGCATGGGCTGGAGACGGCGGCGAAGATTGGCTATCCGGTGATTTTGAAGGCGACGGCGGGGGGCGGCGGGCGCGGCATGCGCGTTGTGAACGAGGCGAGCGAATTGCCGGGGATGTTGGCGCAGGCAGAAGCCGAGGCGGGCGCAGCGTTTTCGTGCCCGGACGTGTACGTGGAGAAGTACATTCGGAAGCCGCGGCACATTGAGTTTCAGGTGTTGGCGGATCAGCACGGGAACGTGGAGATTTTGGGAGAGCGGGAATGTTCGATTCAACGGCGGCATCAGAAGCTGATTGAAGAGTCGCCATCGCCGATGGTGACGCCGGAGTTGCGTCAGGAGATGACGGCGCGGCTGAAGAAGGCGATGAAGGAAGTGGGCTATACCAACGCGGGGACGGTGGAGTTCCTAATGGACGAAGACGGGAGCCTGTACTTTATCGAAGTGAATGCCCGGGTGCAGGTGGAGCATCCGGTGACGGAACTGGTGACCGGGATCGACATTGTGAAGGCCCAGATTCGGATTGCGGCGGGGGAGCCGTTGAGCGAGATTTTGACGGAGCCGGTGACGATCCGCGGGCATGCGATTGAGTGCCGGATCAATGCTGAGAATCCGGAGACGTTTGCGCCTTCAGCGGGACGGATTACGGGGCTGAATCTGCCGGGCGGGATTGGGGTGCGGGTGGATACGTGGGCGTACACGGATTGCGTGGTGCCGCCGTACTATGATTCGCTGGTGGCGAAGTTGATTTGCTTTGGCAAAGACCGGAGCGAGGCGATTACGCGGTCGTTGCGAGCGCTGGACATGTTCATTGTCGAGGGGATCCATACTTCGATTCCGCTGCATCAACGGATTTTGAGCGACCCGGAGTTTCAAGCGGGCGACATTGATACGGGCTATATCGCCCGGTTCCTTGCAAAGTGACGCCATCGTTCTAGGCGGTGGGGCCGCTGGCTTGTTCTGCGCGATGCAGATGGGGCAGCGGGGCCGCCGCGTGGTCGTGCTGGAGCATAGTCAGCAGGTGGGCCGGAAGATTTTGATCTCAGGCGGGGGGCGGTGCAACTTCACGAACCGCGTCGTGAAGGCGGAGAACTTCCTGAGCGAAAACGCTCATTTTGCGAAGTCGGCGCTGGCTCGGTATCAGCCGGCGGAGTTTATTAAGCTCGTCGAGAAGCACGGGATTGCTTGGCACGAGAAGACGCTGGGGCAGTTGTTTTGCGACGGGAGCGCGGCGCAGATTGTGGCGATGTTGGAGGCCGAGTGCGCGGCGGCGGGGGTGAAGATTGTGACCGGGTATCGGGTGGAAGGGGTACAGCACGACGGGGAGTTTGTGGTGGGAGAGTATCGGGCACCGGTGTTGGTGGTGGCGACGGGGGGGCTTTCGATTTCGAAGATGGGGGCGACGGGGTTGGCGTTTGACTTGGCGCGACAGTTTGGATTGCGGGTGGTTCCGCCGCGGCCGGGGCTGGTGCCGTTTGAGTGGCCTGGGTGGGCGGACATCAGCGGGGTGGCGATGGAGTGTATTGCCAAGGTGGGGAAGCGGACGTTTCGGGAGCGGATGTTGTTTACGCACCGGGGCGTGAGCGGGCCAGCAGTTTTGCAGATTTCGTCGTATTGGAAGCCCGGGGAGACGCTGGAATTGAACCTGGCGCCGGGGCGGGATGTGGCGCAGGAGTTGATTCGGCGGAAGAGAGAGCGGGTGATGGTGCGGACGGCGCTGGTGGGGATTGTGCCGAACCGGTTGGCAGAGCGGTTGGTGCCGGGGGGGGAGTTGTTGGCGGAGTGGACGGATAAGGAGTGCCGGAGGTTGGGGGAGGCGGTGCATCGGTTCTTGGTGGAGCCGGTGGGGACGGAGGGTTACGATAAGGCGGAGGTGACGGCGGGGGGCGTGGATACGGCGGAGTTATCGTCGACGACGATGGAGGCGAAGAAGGTGCCGGGGCTTTACTTCATTGGGGAGGCGGTGGACGTGACGGGTTGGCTGGGGGGATATAACTTCCAATGGGCCTGGGCGTCGGGGCATGCGGCGGGGACGGCGGGATGATGTGTTGGCTATATGGTGACGATTAAGCAGGCGATGGAAAGTGCGTTGCTCTTTGCTGCTGACACGCTGGGCGTGGAACGAGCCAGAGGTGCTCGGCTCGAAGAGGTCGATTCGACGGCGGACACTTGGCTGATTACTCTAAGCAACAGTTTGGTGGTGGGTCCAGATGAGCCGCCGGCACTTTCGTTGTGGTCTATCGGCAAGCGAGAATACAAGACCTACACGGTCAGAAAATCTGACGGCGAGGTTTTGTCGATGAAGATCCGAGACTTAGCGGCGGCTTAGTGTTCGCTCTGAATTGGCTTCTGGCGCAGGACCGAGGGAAGCGTTGTCGTCACGCCTCAAATTTGGGCGAAGGGGACCAGCTTCGATTTCAGAATTTTCCTGTCCCGGGTCATTAAGGGCACGTTGTATACGATGCTCGTCGCAGCAATCAGTTCGTCTGCTGGGTCACTGGAAAAATCCAGCTCCGTGGACTTCGTACAGACGGCCAGATCAAGTGGCCATACGTGGACGCGCGCGAACACCTTCTTGAATTCGGCAGAGCGAATATCCAACGCAATCCTTCCTAATTGTCCGAGCTTGGCAAGTTCCCACTGAACTATTGCCGAGACTCCCCAAGGTTCCGAAGCCAGCAACTTTCGTTCGGCGGGCGTTACAGCATCATCGAGCGCGAACAGAAGGATGTGCGTGTCAAGGTTCAGCATTCCAATCGATTCCGGTTGAAAATACATCGCCCGACACTCCGACCTTGCCGGCCATGCTGCCGATCAGGGCAGCGCAATTAGAATCCGCCGGCATGACTCGCGCGACCGGAACTCCATGTTTGGTTACGACAATCCCTTCAGAATCGAGGTTGTCCAAGAGGGAAAGGCACTGCTCTTTAAACTTCGATGCGCTGATCTCGATCATGAATTCATTGTAGTAGCACCGGCATGCGATACGCACTGCGCCTGCTTGCTGGATGCGTTGCGGGAAGAGTAGGTATACTGGCGAATTATGCGAATTTTGTTGTCACCCTTGGGTTGTGCGGCGAAGCCGTAAGCGATGGCGCCTTATCTGATTGGCATCGCGGGGCCTTCGGGGTCGGGAAAGAGTGAATTGTCGCGGCGGCTGGCGAGGCGGCTGAAGGCGCCGGTGATCTCGATGGACTCTTACTACAAAGAGCTGGGGCACCTGTCGCTGGCGGAACGGGCGGAGGTGAACTTCGACGAGCCGGCTTCGATTGACGATGAACTGTTGCGGCACCAGTTGGCCGAACTGCGGGACGGGCGGGCGGTGGAGATTCCGCACTACGACTTCGGGGCGCATACGCGGACGGCGCGGACCGAGTGGCTGAAGCCGGGTGAAGTCGTGATTCTCGAAGGGCTGTTTACGCTGTACTGGGAAGAGTTGCGGCGGTTGTTCCAGACGATGGTTTACGTGGACCTGGAAGACGAGACTTGCTTTGCGCGGCGTTTGGCGAGAGACGTACGGGAGAGGGGACGGACCGCAGAGTCAGTCCAGTGGCAGTACGAGACTACGGTTCGGCCGATGGCGGAGACCTACATTTTGCCAACGAAGCGGCACGCCGACGTAGTGATTCGCGGGGACGGGCAGTTGGATGAATCGGTGGCGCTGGTGCTGGGGCACCAACGCCGCAAGTAAGCTTTTAGAACGTCAGCTTCAAGGCACCCTGCCAGGAGCGGGGCGGGTCTTGTCCGGTGATGGTGCCGAAGGCTCCGGAGGTGACGGAGGTGTTCGGGTTGGAGAGGTTGGCGTAGTTGGCGACGTTGAAGGTTTCGGCGCGGAACTCAAGCCTCCAACGTTCGGTGATGGCGAATTTCTTGATCAAGCCGAAGTCCCACCGGGCTTGGATGGGTCCGCGGATGCCGTTGAAGCGGATGGGGAAACGACGGAGGTTGGAGCCGAGTTGGAGGGCGTTGTTGCGCTCAAAGCCCGCATTGACATTGAACCATTGATCGACACTGCGTTGGCCCTTGGGGAGGAGGACGTTCGAGAGGTCGCCGTTGAAGATCGCGTTGCCGAAGCCGAGGGGGGCTCCGGATTGGTACTGCATGGCACCGCTGAGCTGCCAGCCGCCGGCGATGCCTTGGAGGACGGGATTCCACCGGGTGCCCCAATGACGGCCTTTGCCGAAGGGGAGTTCCCACATGCCGGAGCTGGTGATGCGTTGGGTGCGGTCGAGATCGGAGACGACTTCGTAGGGCCGGATGTCCTGGTCGTTGAGCATTTCGGTGGCCTGCATGTTCTTGGACCAGGTGTAAGAGAGCTGCGTGGTGAAGCCCCTGCTGAAGCGCTTTTCGAGACGCATCTGGAGAGAGTGGTACCAGGCGTAGCCGATGGGCTCATAGATATTGACGTTGCCGAATTGGGGGAAGGGACGGAGGAGGCTGCCGCGGTTGGTATTGGCTCCGAAGATGGGATTGGTGCCGCGGAAGGGGTTGGGGAAGTTTTGCCCCAGATAGTTGATGGTGGTCTGGTCGCGGGTGGGGCTGGTGGAGAGGTACTGCGCGGGGAGGAAGTTGAGATTGCGCAGGACGTTGATGCGGGTGGTGCGGTTGCCGACGTAGGAGGCTTCGAGGAGGAAGCCGGCAAAGAGGATGCGTTGGAAGCCGAGGCTCCAGCGCTGGGCGTACGGATTCTTACGCGAGTCGGGGAAGGCGTTGACGCCTTGACCGATGTTGGTGAGGAGGCCGCCGGCGGCACCGAGGGGTTGGGTTAGGCCGGCGGGGAAGGGGTTGGCCAAGGTGGCGATGTAGGTGAGGCCGTTATCGAGGGAGGCCTGGATGGGGGTGGCGAGGCTGAAGCCGGCGGGTTCGGTATTGGTATAGAGCGTGCCGAGGGGGGCGGTGTAGAGCCCGTAGCCGACGCGGAAGACGGTTTTGGGATCCCACTGGTAGGCGAGGCCGAAGCGGGGCATGAAGTTCGCTTTGGCGGTGTTCCAATAGCCACGGGGGTTGCCGTTCGCGTTCGTGAACGTGAGGCCGCCGAGGACGCGGAACTGGCTGGCGGGGAGTTCGGGGATGGGAGCGGCGGCGTACTGCGAGCGGGCGAGGGCTTCGACGGGATTGGGGGTGGTGCTATCGAAGTTGCGGATGGCGCGGTTGTAGCGTTCGGTGGTAGCGGATTCGACTTCGTAGCGGAGGCCGAGGTTCAGGGTGAGCTTGCGGGAGACTTTGAAATCGTCATGGACGTAGAAGCCGTAGATGGAGTTGCGCTCGGCATAGGAGGAATTGACGCCCATGTTGCCGGCGGGAATGCCGAGGAGGAAGGAGGCGATTTCGCCACCGACTTGCGGGGGGGCGGCGGTATCGAGGGGGCCGCGGGTGAAGATGGAATTGAAGTTTAGATCGGGCGAGGTGCTGTTGGGGAAGCGGTTACGATTTTCGCGGAGGTTGCGCCAATCGAAGCCGAAGCGGACGTTGTGCTTGTTTTTGTTCCAGGTGAGGGTGGCGTTGAGGTTGTGGATCAACGAGGCGGTGGTTCCGTCGCCGGACTCCCAATTGGACATGGTGGACCAGGGGGCGACGTTGAGGCGGGGGAAGGTGGCGGCCGATTTTTCGATGGAGTTGACGAGGCTGGGGGCGAAGCCGAGGCTGGCTAGATCGAAGCCTTGGGAGACGCGTTTTTCGGGGAACTCCTGCTGGGTGAGGCCGTAGCGGACATTGAGAAGGATGGAGGGGTTGATGACGTAGACGTCGTCGAAGGCGGCCCCGCGATTGATGCGATTGAGGATGACGCCGGCGGGGGCCTGTATGCCGAAGAAGCGGTTTTTATCTTCCTGCCAATAGTCGCGATGGAGCCGGAAGAAGACGCGATGGTTTTCCGAGAAGGTGTGATCGACGCGGCCGATGTTGGTCCAGTAGGTTTCGAGGGCTTTGTTTGAAATGAAGAAGTTTTGGCGGAAATCGGAGGTTCCGGGCTGGTTCGGGGCGGGAAAGGCGGTGAGCAGCTTTTGGGCGACGGGGTCGAGCAGAGAGGCGGGGATGATGTTGCCGGGGATGGGTTGGCGTTGGAAGCGACCACCGGCGACGGCGACGGTGGAGCGGGGATCGTAGATTTGATTATTGGCGCTTAGGCGGAGCAAAGGGGAGAGGTCGCCGCGGCGCATTTCGGCGGTGGGGACGGTGACGACGGCGGCGGCGTTGGGGTCGCCGAACAGGTTGACTTCGAAGGCGTAGAAGAAGAAGGTTCGGTTTTTGCCGTTGTAGAGCTTCGGTAGAGAGAGGGGACCGCCGACGGAGGCACCGAAGCGGTTGTCCTGATAGAGGGCGAGTTTTTGGCCGGCGCGGTTTTGGAAGATGGTGGGGGCGTCGAGTTTGGAGTGGCGGAGCCATTCGTGGAATTCGCCGTGGAGAAGGTTGGTGCCGGATTTGGTGGTGACGTTGACGTTGGAGCCGAGGGAGAAGCCGGCGGAGGCATCGAAGGCGGCGGTTTGGACCTTGAATTCGGCGATGGAGGTTTGGGGCGGGGAGAAGGCGACGCGGGGGGCGGTGCCGTCGGAGTAGACGTTGACGACGCCGTCGATGGTGAAATCGTTGTTGTTATTGCCGGTGCCGTTGGTGCCGAAGGAGCTGGGGGCGGAGTTGAAGGGGGCCTTGCGGAGGCGGAGGTTGGTGCCGTTGACGGTGCCGGGGGCGAGGTGGACGAGGTCCATGGCGTTGCCGGCGAAGAGGGGGAGTTCTTCGATGCGGCGCTGGTCGATGACTTGGCCGAGGGAGACGTCGGAAGCATTGAGGAGCGGGGTTTCGGCGCGGACTTCGACGGAGTCGGTGACTTGACCGATCTTTAATTCGAGGTCGAGGGAGACGACTTCGGTGGTGCGGACCTGGACGCCGGGGCGGAGGAGTTTGGAGAAGCCTCGGGCTTCGGCCTCGACGCGGTAGGAGCCGGGATTGAGGTAGGGGGCGCGGTAATCGCCACCTTCGGCCGAGATGGTGGTGGTGGTGAGGCCGGTCGCTTCGTTAATTACTTTGACGGCGACTTTGGGGATGGGGCTACCTGAGGCATCGGTGACGCGACCGAGGATGGTGCCGCGGGGGTCTTGCGCGAACAGGGAAACGGCGAGACAGGAGAGGGTAAGCAGTTTCGACATGGTAACAAGATTGTATCGAACATTATGTATGAAGAAACGGAGTTCGAGTGTACCGGTTGGATGGTGGGTTTTTCAAAGAGCGAGATACGGTTCGAAGGCGGCGGGGTTCTACGAAACGAAGCCGGGTTAGCGGCGGTTGGCGTTGCCCGGGCCGCAGAGTGGACGATTGGTCCGGTGCAGAGAGACACTTCGGATGGGCCGATTTGGCGGTTCAGTTGTCACAGAGCGAAATACGGTTCGCAGACGGCGGGGTTCTACGAAACGAAGCCGGGTCAGCAGCGGTTGGCGTTGCCCGGGCCGCAGAGTGGACGATTGGTCCGATGCAGAGAGACACTTCGGGTGAGCCGATTTGGCGGTTCAGTTGTCAAAGAGCGAAATACGGTTCGAAGGCGGCGGGGTTCTACGAAACGAAGCCGGGTCAGCAGCGGTCGGTGTAAGCCGGGCTGCTGACGGGGACCGTGGGAACGAATTGCGGTTCGAAGCCAACTTCGGGCAGTGGGGCGTTGGCCGTGGCTACTTTGACTTCTTCCGGCTGCACCGGCGGCGGAGGCGGCAGCGTCCGGCGCTTTTCCTGGGCGTATTGCAGGTTTTTGAGGCAGCGTTGATGGCTCTTTTCGATAGCCGCTACGTAACGGTACAGGTTTCGAAAAATTGTTTCGTTGGGGACACTCGCAAACGATATCGCGATGAGTTGATCCGGGTCGCAATTGGCGGGATCCTGTTCGCCGCCTTCTTCTTTCAGGTAGGTAAAGGTGTCTTCCGCGAGCATGCTGAACGCTTTCGCTTCGACACGGCGTGCGCGGTTCAGCCGCCACTGGGCTTCGGCTAACTGGTCGGTTAGTATTTTCTCTTCGGGCGTCGCTGGCAGGTACGCGCCGACGATATCAGTATGAAGCGCTGCGAATTCTTCTGGCGATTCGCCGCGGATCAGCAGCGAGGAAGAACAGAGACCGTGAGCGAGGCGGTTTTGGCTGGAGGCCGCTTTGCCTTCGGGCGTGCGGGGTCCGGTTGACTTCATGGCATTGCGCCGATTGTTGATTATTTGGAGTACGGCGCGGTTTTCGGCGGCCTCGACGGCGAATTGGGCCTCGTGGTCGGCGACGGCCTTGTTGAGGAAGGCTTCACGATCAAAAACGAACGTTTCGGTGGACATGGGTAAATTCTCCAGGGTGTAGAAATGGAAAAGCCCGCTCCGCCGAGGGTACGGTGGAAACGGGTCTTTCTGAAAACAACTCTACGCTATGGATGGTGCCCATTTTGGGGGCCTTGTCTGTAAGTGATTACAAACAAGCGAAAGATATATTTTTTTGGTCTGTGAGGCTCTTGCAAAACTCCGCTCAAAACGCTTGACATGCGTGGTAGCGGGCATCGACAAGTTCTTTGCGGTACCAAGTGGCAGCCAGCGCTGCTATGGGTCGTTTTTTAGGAATACGGGTCTATTGCCTTCCTAAATATCTCTGCTTAAAGCGTAATCAGACTAGGTGTTCAAGCGGAGAAGTTGGTCGACGGTAAGGGCTAACACGCTAAACATCAGGTGCGCCATCACTTTCTTGGCTCCCCGGACGCGAATGCTGTTGGCACCGAATTCATCCTTCAAACGGGAG
>Ga0163144_10010077_pt1 | contig 20200 bp, 24 predicted proteins | sample OliLak19BULKMAT1_FD_123175 | JGI IMG/M metagenome (GOLD analysis project Ga0163144, IMG submission 123175) | Freshwater microbial mat bacterial communities from Lake Vanda, McMurdo Dry Valleys, Antarctica - Oligotrophic Lake LV.19.BULKMAT1 | ecosystem: Environmental > Aquatic > Freshwater >... | reverse complement strand
TTAGTTTTATTATTAAAAAAAGATGACGTTAGATCATTGATCGAGCGCGCAGAAATGAATGGCGAAATTTCTTCAGAATTAAAAAGTTTAGTGGATCAAATGAAAGATGAATTTGAAACTAAAACTGGCGTGGAAATTTCAGAAGCAGAAGTTTTAGCGCAATTACAAGCTCAAACTATTTAATAAATTTTTTGCTTACATGTTAAGTTAAAAAATCTCATCAGTCATAAATACGCGGCCAACTTGGGCCAGCGAGCTTTAATCAGGGATGAAGTACAGTCAATATTATACGGCGCACAATTAGGAAGTGACAACAGCAACTCGGCGCGTTATGGTGCCTAAACGAATATAAGGAGTTTTTTATGAAAAAATCTATTCACGTTGTAACTATTGGGCTTTTAATTGGGCTTACATGCATCAAACCGGCTTTGGCCTTCGACAACTCAATGGAAGCAGGCTATACTACGGGTGGCACTACTGTCGGGCTAGTACTAACTGGTATCGCTGGAGTTGCGATAGCGGTAGGTGGAACTCAAGGCCTAATTATTGGTGGAGTTTCCCTAGTAGCTATATCGGTTGGAAGCCACCTTGACTATGCTTCTTCGAGTAAGGAAGGTGTCAACAATCAGCAGCAACAGGGTGGACGCTATAAAATCGAAGACATCCAAAATCTAATTACACAATCAGAACTAACAGGAGAAATAAATCCTGAAGTTCGCTCCATGATTGATGCTTTTAAAGAAATGGTTTTTAAAAAGGCCGCAATTGATGTCAGTGATGATGAAGTGCTAGAGGGTCTAGCGCAATATTTAGCACAATAAAATAAAATTAATTAGCGCCAAAGAGGTAGGTAATACGAATGGCGCTCCCAAGCAGGGCAAACTGACGTGGAAATTTCAGAAGCAGAAGTTTCCACGTCATTACAATCTCAAACTATTTAATAAATTTTTCGTGTAGGCGAATGATGGCGTCTTTAGCGCGATCTTCGCTAACTAGAAAACAAAAGTTGTGCATACTGGCGCCCAAACAAATCATGCGCACATTAATATCACCTAGTGCAGTAAAAATATCGGCCGCCAAATGAGGCGAGTGGTGAATGCGATTGCCAATTAAAGACACCAGCGAAAGATTTTCTTCAATTTTTAACTCTCCGCAATCGCTCAGCGTTTGTAGAAAACTTTTATTTAAAAGCACTTGATCATCCACTGTAATGGCGACACTAATTTCACTGGTGGTAATGGAGTCCGCACTAATTTTATAATCATTAAACACTTTAAAAATATTATACAAAAATCCATGGGCCATCAGCATGCGCGGATTAGAAATGGTCAGTAAACTTTGATCTTTTCGAATCGCCATAGCGCGCACTAAAGGAGGATTATTAACTTCTGGCCGTATCCAAGTTCCACCGTTTTCCGGATTAATCGAGCTGCCCACAAAAACTGGAATATTTTTTCGCACCGCTGGGGCGACAGTTGTAGGATGCAAAACCTTAGCGCCAAAAATTGCTAGCTCCGAAGCTTCTTGATAACTCATTTCAGGAATGGCCTTGGCCTTAGAAGTTAAACGCGGATCAGTGGTGGCAATCCCTGGGACATCAGTCCAAATTTCTAGCACATCAGCATTAATCCCTTCCGCAATTAACGCCGCCGAATAATCACTGCCGCCGCGGCCTAAAGTTGTCGTATGGCCTTCTTCTGTTTCGCCAATAAATCCCTGAGTCACATAAATATCCGGTTGCACTTTAATTTGTGGCAGAACATTTTTAGACAAGTGCTCAATCTCAGCAATCAGCGGCGCTCCCTTGCCAAAAACATCATCAGTGCGCATAATTTTTCGCACATCAAATAAATGCACGGGAATTTTGCTTTGATTTTTCATCGCCTGAGTCATTAAAACGCTGGATAATCGCTCGCCAAAACTCACCACGCTATCTAAAGTTTTAGTGGTGCAATCGCGCAGTAAATAAATACCTTTTAATAAAGTGGTCAGCTCACTTAATAAATTTTCCATAGTTTTAGTTAGAGAAGATTCTAATTTTAAATCGACAGCAATGCTTTGGTGGCGTTTGACTAATTCTTGCAAGGATTTTTCGCAGCCTACCCAGTCACCGGTTTTGGCCATTTGTGAGAGGTCAATCAATTGATTGGTGGTGCCGGCAGTGGCGGAGACAACAATCATGCGTGAGCCTTGTTTTAGCGAGAGTGCCGCCGAGCGATTCATCGCCACTGCGTCCTGCATCGAGGTGCCACCAAATTTAGAAACAATTAATTTTGACATAAGTATGACCCTTTAAAGTAGACAAAGGAGCAAAAAAAATAATAAAATTTTTGTTATATGTCGACTAAAATACGCGCCAACGATTGGCTCAAACAAGCTCAGAGTGATTTAGAATACGCCAAGGACGGATTAAGATCTGAGCGCTATTCTCATGTTTGTTTTATGGCGCAGCAAGCGGCGGAAAAGGCCATAAAATCCATCGGCTTTTTTCATGAGTATCAAATTCGCGGCCACTCTATTTCTGCCATCGCGAAGCAAATAGGCATCAATGGTGAAATCATGAGTGCAGGACAGAAACTTGATCTTTATTACATCTCCGCGAGATATCCAGATGCTCTGCCTGCGGGAGCACCATTTGAAATGTTTTCTAAAGATCAAGCGGTAGAGGCGCTTAAACTGGCCCAATTAGTTATTGATCGGGCCGTGGCCGAACTACATGTTTAACTTATGCCGACTGTCGTAACCAAAAAAGAATCTTTTCTTAAAAATCAAACCAAAGAACAATTTGTTCAGAAAATAATTTCTTTAATTGATAAAAAGTGCCTTAACGCCTATGTTTTTGGAAGTTTTTATTCAGATAAGTTCCACGCTGAAAGTGATTTTGACTTGATCATCATTTTAGAAACCGATAAATCTTTTCTTTTGCGGGCCCTTTTATTTTCAGAACTTCTCGATTATAAAAATGAACATAATATTCCTCTGGATTTATTGGTGTATACACCGGCAGAATTTGAAAAATTAGTGATCGAGGGAAAAACCTCTAAGGCCGGATTCTGGCACGATGTGGTAAACACCTATAAAAAGATTTTATAGAAAAAAATTGAGGTCAAAATGAAAAAAGTCGGCATTATAGGTCAGCGTGGAATGGTGGGCTCAGTTTTAATGGAGCGCATGCACGCCGAAAATGACTTTGAACATTTTAACTCCTATTTTTTTTCCACTTCACAAGCTGGTACTTCGGCGCCGAAGTTACTAAATTTATCTAATGAAAAATTGCTGGATGCGTACAACATTTCTGAATTAAAAAAGATGGACATCATCTTAACCTGCCAGGGCGGCGACTACACTAACGAAGTTTATCCCAAGCTGCGCGCGGATGGCTGGAGGGGTTTTTGGATTGATGCCGCGTCTTCTCTGCGCATGAAAGATCATGCGGTAATTGTGCTAGATCCTTTAAATTTAGATTTAATTAAGAGCTCAATCAAAAATAACGTCAAAGATTATATCGGTGGCAATTGCACCGTCTCCTTAATGCTGATGGGACTGCACGGATTATTTAAAAATAATTTAGTGGAGTGGATGAGTACCATGACTTATCAGGCCGCATCAGGCGGCGGCGCCAAGCACATGCGCGAACTTTTACAAGGCATGCGCCTCGTCGGCAATGAAGTCGCGGCCCTACTAGATAATCCCGCCAGTAACATTATAGAAATTGATCGCAAGGTAACTTCAATATTGCGCCAAAAAGATTTCCCTTGTGAAAATTTCGGCGTGCCATTATCCGCTTCACTGATTCCTTGGATTGATAGTGCTGGGGAAAATGGCCAAACCAAAGAAGAATGGAAAGGGCATGTGGAGGCCAATAAAATATTAGGCAGCAAAACTTCTATTCCCATCGATGGGTTGTGCGTGCGAGTAGGGGCGATGCGCTGTCACAGTCAGGCCATCACGGTTAAACTTAAAAAGAATGTGCCGCTAAATGAAATTGAAGCCATGTTAAAAAGTGCTAATCAATGGGCGAAATTCATTCCTAACACCAAAGAGGCGACGCTTAAAAGTCTTACTCCCGCTGCCGTTTCTGGCACACTGGATATTCCAGTTGGGCGCGTGAAAAAAATGCGTATGGGGGAGGATTACGTATCTCTCTTTACCCTCGGTGATCAACTCTTATGGGGAGCTGCCGAGCCACTGCGCCGTACGCTTAGAATTATTTTAGAGTAAAATATTTTGCCATATTAACTAAAAATAATTGTGCCGGGATAAGACGTACACCATCAATCAAAAGTTCATCTTCTCCAGCATAGATAAGGATCAACTCAGCAGGAGCAAAGTCGCCTTTAAGGTAGATATGTTTACTTGCCAGTTCCTCTTGGACTTAATATTAGATAGTTGTGTCTGTTTTCTGTTATCCTATTGAAAATTCTTGGATACATAAGTAAAATTATACTAGATTTTTTTGACTTGGAAGGCCTAAGATCTTAAGTTTAACGGAACAACAGCTGCCCACAAAACTGACAAATTAACCAATCATTTTCAACTAGTTAAGCTCATAAAGTTGGCCTCCTTTTTGTTAATACCAAAGCATGAATAAAATGATTATCACACTTAGCTGTTTTTTAACTTTAACTGCCCTGGCACAAGCGCCAAAAAGATTTCAACGTTTTAGGGGAGTGGCGCAAGAAGAAAATACTAGTGTTAATAAAGTCGAAAATAAATCGTCTGCGAACTCGAAAGGCAATATCTATTATGTGGGCCTTGAAAGCTCTAATTGGGATTATACCGAAGAAGTAGATGGCGAACGTTTTATGCAAGATAAAGGGCAACTTTATGGTGCCTTTATTGAAGCGAAATTACCCGTCGTTGAAAATAATCTTTTTGCACGAGGAAAGATATCTTATTTAACCGGGGCCACAAAATATGATGGCAGTTTACAAAGTGATGATGGTTCACCGCGCGAGCCTTATCAAGCAAAAACACAAAATAATATTTTAGAAACTAGAGCGGAACTAGTTGGCGCTCTCCATTTTCTACCCACACATGCTATCGCACCGACCTTAGGTTTAAATTATCGCTCATTAGTTAATCCAGAAAATTCTAAAGACACGCACGATTATACTCGTCACGCCGAATATATCACGGCGCCAATAGGACTAGGATTCATGGGGGATTTTGCCTCTTTTAGTTATGGTCTTGGAGCTGAGTATCACTATTTAATTCAAGCACAAACGATTTCATATTTAACCGAAGAAATTGGCGTCATCAAAAATGCTCAAGAAAAAGGACAGGGCAAGGAAGTGAACGGATTTGTCTCTTTTAAAGTGGCCTCGAACAATACTTTTAAAATTGGACTGTATTACCGTGAATGGAATTTTGAAGACTCTAAACCAGTGCGATCTGGCCGTTTTGAATTTGTTGAACCAAAAAATAAAACGCAAATGAGTGGCATTAATTTTAGTATTGGCTTTTAATTATTTAACGCCAGCTATTCCTTCTTTTCATAGGCTTACTTATCGGTAAGTTTTTAAAAATAATCGTTAAGTTTTCACCCATATGAACCGATAGGAGGGAATGACCATTTTTATAGGAGGATCTGTATGGCACTCGCCGAATTTCTAAAAGACCGTGAAAAAAAACATGAACAAAATCAACACACAGATAAAGACGATTTTCGTCAAAAGTGTCACGATATGTTGGAGCGAATTAAGCATATCAATCAGGATAAATACACTAATTTAAACAAAATTTATCATGCAAAATTTTCTGGCCCCAATGTTCCAAAAAAATACATCATGGGATTTTATGGCACATTGATGCAAGAAATTAAAAATTTGACTCAAACTAAAGAAGTGATTCATTTTCCCAGTAAATCAGAAATGCCAGTACACAAACACGGGCCTAAAAAAGTTGAAGCAAAAAAAGTTGAGATTAAAAAAGTCGCAGCTAAAAAACCTGCCGCAAAAAAAGTTGCAGCTAAAACTGCGGTAAAGAAAAAAGTAGTGGCAAAAACTAAAAAGAAATAGTTGATGAAAAAAGTTCTACTCCTAATACTATTAACTGGGTGCACGCATCAGTTGCGTGCGCCCAGTTCTATTTCTACACCTCAATGTCTTAGCATCATTGAAACTTACTTAGCACGATACTCGGATCCAGCAATCACCGTCAGCGAATCAGAATTTAAGTACGGGCCAAAGCTCACTATGAGTTTACCGGGCGGACGCAATATCGATGAAATGAACGAGATTAAAATCGGCAGCTACAATATGCTCAACCTAATGTTCTTTCAAGGAAAACATATTCGCACCGGGATCGATCAGCTTCGCCCAAAAAGTTTAGAGTTTAAGCAAATTGATAAACCCATGAACGATATTTTAAATTCCGCTAAGGCAGTCAAAGATAATAACTTTGATCTGTTTTGGGGCCAAGAAGTCGAGGGCATTGATATTGCCCGCGATTATAGTAAAAGATTTTTAGACGACGAATACATTCCTTTATTTATTAAGGCCAATGACACCCGAAATATTCAAGTGGGTGTGTTCATTAAAAGAGATTTACCTTTTGATGTCGAACTACATAGTTTTCAGCGTATGAGAGGTGATTATTTAGGTCGTGATATCGAAGTTTTCTCTCGAGATTTAGCAGTGCTTTTAGTTTATCCCAAAAATCACGGGCCAAAAGACAAACCCCTTTTTATAACCACCGGCGGACATTTTAAATCTATGCGTGATACAGTGGATGCAGAAAAAGCAGCTACTCCAGTTGATCCTGGGTCAACACTTCGCCGTAAATTACAATTTGAAACCACTTTAAAAATTAAAAAAATATTACAAGATAAATACGGCAGGGGAGTTCCTTTTATGATGTCGGCGGATAATAATACCGATGTTAATGGCCCAGAAATTGTGGCGTTAACCGGCGGGGGATTGGTCGACTCATTTAAAGTCGCTGAAACTCCTTTCACCGGCCCGGTCGCCACCCACACCTATCATCCACGTCAATTACAAGTTGATGGCAGCTACCTGAATTTACCCACGAAAAAAAAGCAAATCGACGCGCAATTTATCGACGAAAAATGTGCCGAAAAAGGTTTGGTTAAAAGCGCTGGCGTTTATCGTTATAAAGACGCCAATGGAAAGGAACTAAAAATTCCAGACACATTTAACGAGCGCAAACAAAATCCTTCAGATCATTTTCCGATTTGGATGATTCTAGATTTTAAAAAATTATTAATGGGTTGTTAAATAATCTCTCTTTTCCTTAGCTTATTAGTGCTTTTTGAAAACTCACTTTTCCATGTTTTATTTGTTTTAATTTCAAAACCAATATGCTTCTTTCCTTGAGTCCAAATAATATCAACTTCACCTTTGGGATTTGTCGCCCAAAACGAAAACTGTCCTCCCAGATCGTTATAACTATTGAAAGCTTTTAGTTCGTTTAAAATAATCGTTTCAAATAAAAAACCTTTTTCAAAGCTATCCATGGGTGAGCGCAGGGTATGACTTAAGCAGCGTGCGACCCCAGCATCAAATAAATAAAATTTGGGATGAGTAACTTCTTTGACGCTAATTTGTTTTTCATAAGCGGGGAGTTTATTCCCAATTAAGGTATCGGTTAAAATCTCGAAGTGGCCATTGACGGTAGTACGACTGACGCCTGAGTCGCGTGCAATATTGCTGGCATTTAAAATTTGCCCGTTAACGACACCGCGAATTTGCAAGAATCTAAAAAGGCCATCTAAGTTTTTAAGAACTTTAGTGACTGAATCTATAGAATGTAACTTTGGTGATTTAAAGGTTCTACCCCACATAACTGATATTATGTGGGGTAGAATTTGCTGTTCTATCTTACGAAATTAGAGAAAATTTCACGCATATTTTCCGGATCAGTAGCATTTTTAGCTGCAGCTTGTTCAATCAAGTCTTCAACTCTGGCATCATTTCCTTCCATTTTTTCTTTATAAGCTTTTTGTATTGTACCTAAATCAACACCCAAAAGTTCTTTAGAAAAAGCACTGACATCTTTTTCGGTCATCTTGCGAGACTTAGATGTTTTGTGCCAAACGCTAGCAAGTTTCGCCACTTTTTGACTGCGTTCAACTGATAGGCCGTAGTCAGATTGGAATTTTTCTGCCAATCCAGCAGTAACTTTATCTTCGTTGGTCGCTTTGATTTTTTCTAAATCTTTACCAGTCTGATCATTTTCAGAATAGTAATATGGCCCATTGTAATAACAGTATGAACCTGAACACGAATAATAATCGCTGTAATCATAGTAACCGTAATAATCGTACCAATAGCTGTCCCATGGATCGTAAGAATAACAGCCGTAACTGTCGCAATACCAAGTTGAAGTTGAAGAACTTGATCTGTGGTCGCTTCCGCCGCCGCCGCAGGCCACAAGCGCCAGTAACATAATCAAGCCTAGTAATAGTTTTGTCATAAAAACTCCTTTGTAGGTTAAAGTTAATATTTTCTACCTAAAGTTGTTTTGTATTGTCCAAAAATCTAAGTGAATGTAATTTTTTTTTGAATTCTAACTTTTTATTGGGGCCAAAATGACTCTTGCTTGCAGCGCGGAGCGTGAATATAACCATCACTGGCAATCATAAATTCATCTTTGCAAATTCCCCAATTTTCACCGGTGGTTCTATGGCAAAGATCATGATTAAAACATTCTTGGGTATAAGTGCCTAAGTGATAAGGCACACAACCAGCACCACAACGCCCAAAACAGCGCTTCGTTTTATCCCCTACAATGCCCTCACCTGCAATTTCTTGGTCATTGCCATCGGTATATTTACCCATATTTTTTTGGCCGAGCAAATTACAAATCATGGTCCAGCCTTTTTTGGGCCGCTGATCCTCTTTGTTATATGACTGCTTCATTTCTAGTTGCGCAGGAATGGCCGCGTCGAGAGGAAACATCTCTAAAATGTACTGGGCCAATTTTTTTTGTTTTAAATTTAAAAAAGGAATTTGCTGCTTTAAATCGGCCACATCAACACTGGTAAATCTGCCCAAATTATTTTCAATGGCGATTAAATGATCATTTTCAAAAGTAAAAGTCACAAAACGATTTTTAGAAATCTGGATATTTTGTGATTGCGCGATTGCGTTGGTGGAAAATAAAAAAGTTAATAAAATAAAAAACTTCATCAAGGCCATCTTAAAAATAAAAAGGGAGCTTGTCAAAGAATGCTAAGCCTATGATTTTTCAGATGTCCATCTTCATAGAAAAAAACTCCATCAAAACTCAAATCTTGGTGAATAAAAGGTAAAAAATGAATATCACCATCCCACAAAGGCAGTTGCAGCAATTTATTATTGTCAATCCATTGCAATTGGCCCTCATTGCAATCGATCAACTCTCCCGAAAATTTATCCACGCGGTAAACAAACACCAACCAATCGCGTTTTTCCTTATCAAACTTAGGAAATAAAAGATGTCCCTTAAAAACTGCGCGCTCCAGTGTCAGACCAGTTTCTTCTTTTAGTTCGCGCTTGGCACAATCCAAAGGGGATTCATTTAATTCAAACTTGCCCCCTACACCGTTATATTTTTGAGTGTGCAAATCCCCTACTTTCTTATTACGAAAAAGCATCAGGGTTCTATCACCTTCTGTCACATAGATGAGGGTGGCGAGAATGCGGGGTAAATTATGGGCAGAGTTTTGCATCGTATTTATGACTTTCATCGCGCGCACATTTCCACGCTTTCATTTCTTTAGTAATTTGCCACACAGATTTTTCTTTTTTTAATTCCACGTAATATTTTTCCGCCTCAATAGAATCATCCATCAAACCTTCTTTTTCCATGGTCAAGCGAAGATCGTCAAAGCGCTCTGGTGTCGAGACAAAAGTAATAATGCCGGATGAATAATCCACTTCAGCATTTAAAAATTTTAAGGCGGCATCTAGGCCGGATAAGTTTTTTTGTTTTAATAATTTTTTATTGATGGAGGCAAATTCCACCGGCTCCATGCTCTCTATAATCTGCGACGATTTTTCTTCCATTAATTCGGCGCTCGTCGGCCTTTGCGCGCAGGCCATCAGTGAGATCAATAATAACAATAAAAATAGCTTTGAATTCATTGGCATTCCTTTTAAAATTTAAGTTAGTTTATGATAAATCTTCAAAAAATGGAACATTAATGAATTATTTTAGTGATGAAAGTGAATGGACTTGGTTATTTAAAAACGCCATTCCTTGGGAAAAAATTCTGCCCTTATACCAAAGCACCTATCCCACTGTTGATGGTTTTAAAGATGAAGCTGAAACCATCGATTTTTACCGAGAATTATTAACCCAGACCGGAGAGTGGGCCAGCACCAAAGTTTTAGCGCGTGCTCCCCTCTTAGATAAAAATGGCGGTGGAAAAGTTCAAGACGGCGACACTATAGTAAGTCCTGAAATGCAAAGTTTTTACAATGAGGCGGCGCAGCTCGGTGCGTTTGGCATTCCTCTACCAAAAAAATTTGGCGGCCTAGAAACGCCAGTGGCGGTAGGTTTTATTGCGCTTTCACAAATTGCTAGATCTTGCATGTCCTCTTCTGTTCACTACGCTTTTTTTACATCGATTGCCGACATGATTGAGCGCTTTGCCCCTCATGAATTTCATGAACGTTATATTCCGCAAATCATAAAAGGTGAAATCAGTGGCTGTATGTGCTTGACGGAACCTGGCTGCGGCTCTGATTTATCCATGATGAAAACCACCGCTGTTTTAAATGACGATGGCACTTATTCCATCACTGGCAATAAAATTTTTATTACTAATGGCGGCGGCGGTTTGGCGTTTGTGCTGGCAAAAATTAAAGGACCAAACGGCGAAATCAAACCAGGCCTCGATGGCATTTCCATGTTTTTTGTGGAGAAAAAAATCGCCGGCAAAAATAATTTTAAGATTGGAAAAATCGAAGAAAAAATGGGTATGCACGGCTCTCTTACCTGCGAAGTTTTATTTCAAAATACGCTGGGACATTTATGCGGTGAAATCGGTCACGGTTTTAAATATATGCTGCATCTAATGAATGAAGCGCGCATCGCTGTCGCCATTCAATCCTTAGGCGGTATAGAAGGCGTTTTATCATACGCCAAACATTACGCCGGTGAGCGCGTACAATTTAATCGCCTCTTAAAAGATTTACCGCTAATGAAACGTAACTTGGATGACATGCAAACTGAAACGGATGCTATTCGCTGTTTAATTGTCGACACCATTTCTCATTACGATGCGTACGCCCGTTTAGAATTAAAAAGAAAACATGGCGACAAATTATCAGTGCAAGAAGAAAATTTATTTAAGGCCTCACAAGTATGGACCAGAAAACGCACACCACTAGTTAAATATTATGCCTGCGAAAAATTCACGGAAATTTCCAAGCGCTGCATTCAAGTTCTAGGCGGCTATGGTTTTATGCAGGAGTATCCTGTGGAGCGCTACCACCGCGATAGTTTTGGACCTCTCATTTACGAGGGAACTTCTCAAATCCAAGCACTGATGGTGTTAAAAGATACGGTGAAGCACTCTATGAAAAATCCAAAAAAATTAATCACCGGATTAATTACTGCGCATCCTTCTGGGCAGTTATGGTCAGATGAATGGGATCAAGAATTTTATCGCGTGCATTATAAAACTAAAAAATATTTATTAAAACTTTTTATCAAAACCTTAAAACCCACGGATACTAAAAAAATTTTTAATGCCAAAAATTGGCAAGGGGTCGAAAATATTTCGCGCTTAATGATTCACGCGGAAACTATTTGCGAGGCCTTGTGCTACATTGAAACTTTGCGCGTTTTAAAAGATCATTGCCATATTGATAAATCGCGCTTTGATTTGTTTAAACGCTACAAAGTTTTGGTCGCCCCAAGGCTCGCAGGACTTTATAAAGATTGGGAACTGCGCGAATGATTTTTTTCAGATTTATGATGCAAGTGGACTTTTTAGACAATATCTATAAAAAGCTATCTAAATCTATCTTTTCATAGTATCATAGATGAAGAGGTTACAAATGGCCGCAAAACAACTAGCAACGAAGATCGATGAAAATATTAAAGACGCTCTAGATTCATTTTGCGAAGAAAGGGGGTTGAAAATTAATCGCTTTTTAGAAGATGCAATTCTAGACAAACTGGAAGAATATGAAGATGTAACAGACTTGCGTAAGCTTAGATCTGAATCGTTCAGGTCCTTTGAGGATGTCGTAAAAGAGCTTAAGGCCAATGGCAAGTTATAGCATCGCCATTTCTTCAACTGCTGAAAAGGCCCTGAAGAAGATCCCTAAAAAGGATGTTCAAAAAATAATTGAAGCAATACAGATTCTTGGTATAAATCCATTTCCTGATGGTCATCGAAAACTATCTGGTGAAGAAAATTCATACAGAATCCGCCAAGGAAATTATCGTATCATCTATGAGGTCGATGGTAAAAAGCTATTGATACTCATTTTTAAAATTGGCCACAGAAAAGAAATTTATAAGTAAGTCGACAGTCAAAATTAGCCACACATTTCTGGGCCCTTCTCACTTCAACTCACCCGCCGGCACTCTTGGTGTTAAAATTGATGCTTCTGCTTATTTGAGATTTAGAACGAATAATTTTTTTACGGAGTGCTTGTCACAGATTGATTTTGAAAAAAACGAACAGTGCTACTATTTGGACAAGCACCAGCTCTAGCAAGACTTGTAATCATGCCGACAAAAGGGCCACTTCCTACTAATTCATAACTAGTAATGAATTTTGAAATAAATCTACCATTTAAATCTTTGTCACCCTCATCAATAGTCACGTTATTTGCTGCAATGGTGTAGAGCAGTCGCTTATTGGGATTTAAAAGAACAACATCAGTTGGAGAAGTTAATAGTCCATCGCAAAAAGTCTTGAAATTCGCTGAAGAAGCTGAGTCTTCATATTTATAAAACTCCGGTCCAGCTCCGCTTACATAAACTAAACTTGATCCTTCTAAATCGAGCATGCCTGAAGGTGTAGTGTTAAAGTTATTGTTACCACAATCTTTGTAGGTGACGGCAAAAGAAAAAGTTTTTCCTTTATAATTTTGTTTAAAATTAAAATCTTTTTGATTGAGCATATTACAAATTCGTTTTGCTGATTCTAAAGTGCCGCCAGAGATTGGCCCCCCATCTCTTTGCGGCTGATTAATATTTCCCTCGGGAGAGCTGCCTTTTTTCTCCATTTGGCCGATTTTTACTTTACCGCATGAAACAAAAAGAATAAGACTAATAAAAAAAATGTTTTTCACTTGGATCTCCCATGAGTTATCAAAAAATCATAACCGCTGATGGTAGTATAACCCTACATAGCGATGTATTTCAAGAAGCTTGTCACTCCACTAGCGGTGCGCGCGCTGAAACGATTTATAATTATGTGGAAGGCTGCGAAATTAATCGTACCGACTGTCATAGTATTTTAGAGATTGGTTTTGGTGTCGGGCTTGGATTGATTTGCACTGATGATTTTTATAGTAAAAATACCAGTGTCGATATAAAAGGTAAAAAATATTTTGTCACTACTGAAATCGATGAGAAACTCTTAGAGCATAGCGCAGAATTATATCCAGAGGAATTAACTTTTTTTCCGCCCTTAAAATCCCTCAAAAAAACTGAATATTTTTATCATGGCGAAAATCATCAGGCAGAAATTTTGATTTTAATTGGCGACGCTCGTAAAACGTTACAAAAATTTTACCGCGATTTTCCCCAATGGCCAAAGTTCGATGCCATTTATCAAGATGCTTTTTCGCCCAAAAAAAATCCTCTTTTATGGAGTCAGGAGTGGTTTCATCTTTTAGGAAAAAAATCCTGCGAGAAAACCATTCTTATAACCTATAGTTCCGCGCAAAGTGTGCGTAAAGCGCTGGAAAAATCCTCTTGGCAAGTGGAAGATCGCGCTGGTCTGCCACCAAAAAAAACCACCACTCGTGCTTTTTTTAAGAACGCCACTTTGTTTGAAAAAACCTATCAACGAGACACTATACCCGACCTTAGCGATCCATCATTCCCTAAATTGTTTTGATTTCTAATAGATTGCGTCTAAAATAAGAGCATGTCACAAATTATCTTAATTGAAGACAATCAAGCGATGAACGATCTGCTCACCATTAACATCGCCACTCATATTGGTGTCAGCGTTATTCCGCGCAATGGCGCCAAAGATACCATTGAACTCTTGGCCATTTTACCTAATATCGATTTAATTATTTGCAAAGATAAAATAAAAGACGAAGAAACCGGCCGACTTATTTACGATCATATTAAAAATAATAAACTAGGCACTTCGCTTATCGTCATGGGCGATTTTCCTATTGAAATAGATGAAATCGTTGTCACCATGAAAGGGCCCAAGAACTGGGAAAAAACCGTGCGCGCGTGCGCCAGAGTCTTAGGTATTAGTGATGAAGATTTAGCAAAAAAATTAAATCCTGATTATGTTTCTGTTCCTGTGCGCTTTTTTTTAAACCTAACCAGCTCCTCTTGTGATGTTTTTATTCGCATTAAAAAAGGCCCGATGGATTATCAATTTATTAAACGCATCCATTCTGGCGACAGCTTTGATCGTGAGAGCGTGGAAAAATATATTGGCCAAGGACTACAAGAGTTTTTCATTCCTCAGGAACATTATAAAAACTTTACCACTTTTCTCTCAAACCAACTGGTGACAAAATTAGATGATGACAAACAAACCCTGGATGAAAAAATTGATACGATTGGAGAGAGTTTTTCCGTAGCGATGCAAGAGATTGCAAAATTAGGATTTACTCCCGCCACGATTCAGTTAACTGAGTCCATCGTAGAAAATATTGTTAAGACTTTTCAAAAAACACACCTTTCACTTTTAATGCTGAAAGTTTTAAATTCTAAACACAGTTATATTTATCAACACTCGCATTTACTAAGTGTGGTGGCCGGAGAGTGTCTTAAAAATTTACAATATTTTTCCGAAGACAATATGAAGCGCCTGGCCTATGCCGCTTTTTTTCACGACATCACGCTGGCAGAAAATGAAGAGCTGGCGCGTATTCGCACTTATGAAGAATTAGAAAAGTCAGAGTTAAGTGAAACAGATTGGGATTTAGTTTTTAATCATGCCCTCGAAGCTGCCAGTTTAGTCAAATCTAATCCTGAAGTTTTAAGTGGCGTTGAAACTATTATTAAATCTCATCACGGTGCTTTAAATGGCAAAGGTTATGCTATAAATAGTTACGCCAAGCTCGACACGCTCTCACAAGTTTTTATTATTTGCGAAGAGTTCGTGGGATTTTTAATTGATTACAAAGAAAAGAAAACTGAAATGATGCCGCTAATAGATGAACTAAAGAAGAAATATCCTGGTGCTGAAATGGGCGATGTGATTGCGGCGCTAGAAAAAATGCTTAAAAATCAAAAATCAAATGACAAAACTCGCACATAATTTTTGTCAGAAATTAAATATTAAATATCCCATCATTCAAGCTGGAATGGTGTGGGTTTCTGGCGCCAATCTCGCGGCTGCTTGCACTAACGCGGGCATTCTGGGCACCATTGGCGCGGGCTCCATGACTCTAGAGCTTTTAAAAAATCAGATTCAAAAAGCACAATCTTTAAGCACCGGATCTCTCGCCGTGAATGTTCCGCTTTTATATAAAGACGCGCAAAAACAAATTGATATTGCGCTGGATGCTGGCATAAAAATTTTTATTACTTCAGCTGGGTCACCAAAACTTTTTACCAAGTATTTAAAAGATCATGGCGCCATTGTGATTCACGTCACCTCAACTCCAGAATTAGCACAAAAATGTGAAGATGCCGGCGTGGATATGATTATTGCCGAAGGCTTTGAAGCGGGTGGACATAATGGACGCGATGAAATCACCACCATGGTTTTAGTTCCCGAAGTAGTTAAAAAAGTTTCACTTCCGGTGATCGCCGCCGGCGGCATTATTAATGGCGCGCAAATGGCCGCGGCCATGTGCCTGGGCGCTAGCGCCGTACAAATGGGAACACGTTTTGTCGCTTGTGCAGAATCTTCTGCCCATGAAAATTTTAAAAAACTATTAATCAACTCCCCTAGTAACTCCACTATGCTCGCCATGAAAAAACATGTGCCAGTGAGACTGTTTAAAAATCAATTCTATGCTGAAATTAAAGAATTAGAAGATCAAGGCGCCAGCAGCATCGACCTCATCAATCTCTTAGGAAAAGGACGCGCCAAAAAAGGTATGCTAGAAGGCGATTTAGTTTCTGGTGAATTAGAAATAGGCCAGGGCTGCTCCCTAATTGAAGACATCCCTTCGGCCCAAACATTAGTGACACAAATTCTCAGTGACTATAAAAAAATTCAACTGCCCAATTTTTAAATGAGGTTTTTATGTTTAACAAAAATTATTTTCTTGCGACTTTAATCCTTCTTTCTCTTAAATCTTTTGCCGCTGAGGCCGTTCCTGCGCAGGCCTTTTTTTGCGCTGGCGCTGCCACTTCTGTTTATCATCTCACCACACGCTTTGGTGCCACACAAAGTGATTTAACTGCTGCCAAAGGAGAAAAAGATTATTTAAAAGTTATTGAGTCAGATAAAGAGCAAATTGCCCGTTTTGCCAAAAACAACGAACTCTTCACCAAAAGATTAATCAACTTCTCATCATCAAAAATGGATGTGATTCGTTTTTTTAAATTCTCGCCTTTAATCGATCAAACCATGGTGAAGTTAAAAGCGATTGAAGCTAAAAAATCTGGCGCCCAAGATCGCGCCAAAGAATACAGAAATGCGGCGATCGATTTTTACCTCGCCGCAAGAATGCTTTTTGAAACTGAATGCGGTCCTTATAAACCAGAAATTATCTTATAATTTTTAGGCGCGCATTTTTACTAACGCCGCAATCCGATCTTCAAGACTGGGATGGGTGGAGAGTAAACTTAAAAAACCACCGGTTTTACGAGTGGAAATTTGCATGGTTTTAAAGGCCTCGCTGGTTTGCACTTGACTCTCTTCATAACGTATACCCATATTGCGCTTTAATCCCTCCAGCGCTGCAATCATTTTATCGCGACCGGCGATCTTGGCCCCCCCAGCGTCGGCGCGGTATTCGCGATAACGAGAAAAAGCATTGATGACAATCGCTGCTAAAATACCAAATACCACTTCAAATGCCATCACAATCATATGAAACATAAAACCATTAGTGTGACTGCCACGATTATCACTATCACGATCACCACGCATCGCTTGAGAAACCGCATAAGCCGCGATACGAGCAAAGAACATCACAAAAGCGTTCATCACCCCTTGAATTAAAGTCATCGTGACCATATCACCGTTGGCAATGTGGGCCACTTCATGACCTATCACACCTTCTAATTCTTCGCGGCTCATACGATTTAATAAACCAGATGAAACCGCCACCAATGAATTATTTTTACGTGGACCAGTGGCAAAAGCGTTAAGATCCGCCGACTGATAAACACCAACTTCAGGCATAGTCGTTAATCCTGCTCGCTTAGCGTAAGTATGAACCATCAACACTAAATCGCGATACTGACCAGTGGCCGATACAATCTCCACTCCCATCATCTTTTTTGCCATCCACTTTGAAATAAGTAGTGAAATAAAAGATCCACCCATACCCCAAATAAAACAGAAGGCCATCAACGCAGTGTAATCAATTCCATAAGGAGTCAACCATTGACCTACGCCAAAAAAACCCAGCACCATGGAAACAGTAATGGTGATTAAAATATTGACCCCGAAAAATAACATGAATCTCTTAAACATAAGAGTTCCTCCTAATATAGACTTATAACTATTCTGGGATTAACTCCTTAAAAGATCAAGGGTGCTTGAGCAAAACGCCCAAGTTTTCCAATGTTTAAGTATTATTTTTTAAGTTTGCTTCGATAAAAACGATAAGAAACCATATGTTTGACAATAATAAAATGAAAAAGCGCGAGCTCTTATGGCAGGGTATAGTTTTTTGGGCCATTGCCCTTTCAGCTTTTGATACACCGGTAAATTTTGTTTTAAATATTCCTATGAGTCATTGGCAAATTGTCGCCGATTGGATTGTTGCTTTTATTTTTGTCATCGATACTCTTTTTAATCTTAAAAAATTTGGATTAAAAAACAAATCTTCAAAAAAAGATCATAACGATCACTACTCCAAAATGCATTTTGCGATTGACCTCATTTCTTGTATTCCTTTTGGCGCCATAAGTGCTAGCTTTCCTATTTTACAATTTCTACCTTTTTTAAAACTAATGCGTTTATTTAAACTCTATCGTATCTCTAAAATGTTTTCTGTGGTGGGACATTTAACCGTTCTGCCGACGCCACTCAAAATTCAATTCATGGCGACCATTTCCATGGTGATATTGCATTGGATCGCTTGTGCTTGGATTTTTATTAATCCTATAGTGGTTGATGTTCCCAATCACAGTCAGTATATTAAAGCACTGTATTTTACTATCACCACCGTCGCCACAATTGGTTACGGCGATATTGTTCCGCACGACGATATTGGCCGCATTTTTACAATGTGCATTCAAATCTTGGGCGTTGGTATGTACGCTTTTGTGATTGGTAATGTTTCTAAATTAGTGGCCGAAGCAGATCGTTACAAAGAGCAGGCCAAAGAAAAAGTTCATTCACTGGCCATTTTTATGAAGCACTATCATATTCCCCCTACGCTACAACACGAAGTTTTTCATTTTTATAATCATTTACTAGCGCAAAGATTAAGTGAAAATGATGATCAAATTATTTCAGAATTACCTCAGGCGCTGCGCTCCGAATTACAAATTTATATGAATATGAATTTGATAAAAAATGTTCCCGTTTTTAAAGAATGTACTCACGATTGCTTAAAAAAAATCGCTGGCTCACTCACTCAAGTTTATTTTTCTCCAGAGCAAAATATTATTTCTATCGGTGAAATGGGCAACGAAATGTTTATTATTGGTCACGGTGATGTGGAAGTGCGTTTGGCCGATGGAAAAACTCTGGCCTCATTAAACGAAGGCCACTTTTTTGGTGAGCGCGCTCTTTTAGAAGAAACAAAACGCTCGGCCAATGTCGTGGCCACTAGCTATTGTGATCTCTATAAACTAGAAAAAGAAGATTTTTTAAAAATTGTTACTGAGTATCCAGACCTCTTAGAGAGCATGAAGCGTATCATGACTGAACGCAATCAAACCAAATAACCGACCCATTAAATATAGTATGTCTTTTTACCGATATAGTTAAAAAACTATGAGCAATGAAGCCAACAACAAAAATAAAGAAATTGAAATGCCTGAAGCGACAGGAGAAAATAATATTGATTTTAATGCTACCGCTACCACTACCACTGAAGGACAAACATTAGAAAAAATTACTCCACGCAAAAAAGCTGAAGAAGTTAAAGAAGAAACAGAAGAAATTGAATTTGTGGCACGCACCCTGGTTCTTGATGCTACTAATTTGCTGAGTCAATTAAAATCATCTGGACCTGAAGTCAAAATTCCAGAAGCAGCAGCAAAAGTCGAAGCGGTCGCTGTCAGAGTCACTCCGTTAAAAGTTGCACCGACTCCCACGTCCATTAAAGCAGCTCCTATTCCCGAAAAAGTAAATAGACAAGAATCCACTAATCCTAAATTTTTTACCGATCCTAAAATGAAATACAGTAGTCAGTTAGACCGCGAGCCCCTAAGTCAAATTCAACAAATTGAAGTTAATGCAAAAATAAAAATTGCCATGGCCGAATCAAAAACATTCGTAGTGGCCGAAGCGGCAGCGAGAGCTGCTCTGTTAGAATTTCAAGTCAATCAAATGTTATCAAAGATTTATCAGAAGTATCCGGACACCAAGAATGAAATTATAAAAATTCAAAAACTTTTAAACACCCACAGTAAAATTAAAGAAACTGATGGGACAAAAGAAAACTAATTCGTCATTCTAAACAAAACCTTTTGGCCAAATATCTCCATCGCCGTTAATTGATTGTGAGTGCGGCAATAATATTTAATATTTGAAACCGAATTTGTCCCCCCTTTAGAAAAAGGTTTTACATGCTCAAATTGCAAATGCCTTTTCTCCGTACAACGCTTACCACTGGCCCCAACATATTCGCATTGATTTTGCGCGCGCGCGATTGTCACTGCTTTTACCCTAACAGGAATATAACGTGATTTTTTCTCCACTGTCTTAACTTTGTTTTTTGCTGTAACTTCTTTT
>Ga0163144_10010076_pt1 | contig 20202 bp, 19 predicted proteins | sample OliLak19BULKMAT1_FD_123175 | JGI IMG/M metagenome (GOLD analysis project Ga0163144, IMG submission 123175) | Freshwater microbial mat bacterial communities from Lake Vanda, McMurdo Dry Valleys, Antarctica - Oligotrophic Lake LV.19.BULKMAT1 | ecosystem: Environmental > Aquatic > Freshwater >... | reverse complement strand
TTGGTCATGAGTCCGCCGTCGAAAAGTTATCCTCTTTATCCACAAGGTCACTGTCGTCAACGACAGTGAAACGTCTTCCGCTTGGGGATAGCGTCATTTCATATCCTTCAGCTTCGCGATCGATTCTTCCGTCGCCTTGCCCACGAAGCGGTCGTTGACCTGGAGCGCGGGGCCGTGCTCGCACGAGCCGAGGCACTCCATCGGCTCCCACGAGAACGTCCCGTCGGGCGTCGCGGTCTTCTTCGGCACGCCCAGCGTCTTTGAGAGGCACGCCTCCATCTTGTCGGAGCCCGCGAGGAAGCACGTGAGGCCGTGGCAGATGCCGACGCGCTTTTCCCCCGTCTTCCAGCGCGTGAACGTCGGGAAGAACGTGGCGACGCCCCAGACGTGGTTGAAGGGCATCCCGAAGATCTCGGCGACGCGCGCGGCGGCCGGAGGCATGACCTGGCGGTGCCAGTCCTGCACGGAGCGCAGCGCCTCGATGAGGCCGAGGTTCACGTACGGATACGCCTTGGTCCAAAGCTCGAGCGCCTTCTCCTGCTCCGGCGTAAACGGGGTTTTAACCTCGGTCTTCATCGGTCGAGCTCCCCCGCGATCATGTTCACCGAGCCGAAGGTCGGGATGATGTCCGCTATCTGCCCGCCGACCAGGAGCTTCTTCAGCGCCGCCATCGGGAACAGGCACGGCGGGCGGCAGCGCACGCGGTAAGGGCCGTCCCCCGCGCCGTCGCTGACGATATGGAAGCCAAGCTCGCCGTTGCCGCCCTCGACCGCGAAATAGGTCTCCGACGCCGGGATGCGCACGCCCCACGTCCACATCACGAGCTCGAAATGGTTCATCAGGCCTTCGATGTTGGTGTAGGTGCTCTCCTTCGGAGGGAGCGTGACCTTGCGGTCGAGCACGCGTGTGTTCGGCTGGTCGTCGCGGCTCATGCCCTCGAGCGTCTGGTCGACCTTCGCCTTGTACTTCATCAGCAGCTCGGTGTCGCCCGCCTTGCCCGCGTCCTGAATCTCGAACGCGTGCTTGATCTCTTTAGGCTCGAGCGAATGCTTGCCTGCCGGAATCTGCTTCAGGCACTGCTCCACCAAACGGAGGCTTTGCTCGATTTCAGCCATACGGCAAAGATATCTGTCGTAGTTGTCGCCCGTCGTGCCGACGGGGATCTCGAAGTCGAGCTTGGAGTAGACCGCATACGGGTGCGCGCGGCGGACGTCGTACGGAACGCCCGTCGAGCGCAGGAACGGGCCCGTGATGCCGTAGGCGATCGCGTCGGCCTTGGAGATCACGCCCGTCCCTTCCATGCGGTCCATGAAGATGCGGTTGCGCGTCAGCAGCGCGCCGCTCTCGGCGACCGCGGTCCGGACTTCGATCGCGATCTTCGCGAACCTCTCCGCGAAATCGGGCGGCAGGTCGCCCTTGACGCCGCCGACGCGCGTGAACGAGGTCGTGACCCGCGCGCCGCACAGGCCGTCGATGAGCTGATACAGGTACTCGCGCGCCTTGATCATGTACAGGAACACGGTGAACGCGCCGAGCTCCATCGACGAGGCGCCGATGCAGGTGAGGTGGTCCGTGATCCGCGAGATCTCGGAGGCGATCACGCGGATGTACTGGCCGCGCTCGGGCACCTCGATGCCCGCGAGCCTCTCGACGGCCATCGCGTAGCCCGTGTTGTTGATCAAAGGCGAGACGTAGTTCAGGCGGTCGGTCCAGGGCACGACGTTGTTCCACGTTTCGTTCTCGGCGTGCTTCTCGAACGCGCGGTGCAGGTACCCGATCTCGGCCTCGGCGTCGACGATGCGCTCGCCGCGGAGCTCGAGGATCAGGCGCACGACGCCGTGCATCGCCGGATGCTGGGGGCCCATGTTGAGCATGTACGTTTTTTGGCTCGTGTCGCTCATCACTCGCCCGTGACCGTGGGCTTCAAGATGTTGAAGCTGGGGCTGTCCGCCTTGTCGCCCGACTTCGGGCCGATGAGCGGCTGGCGCTTCGCGATGGGATAGTCCTTGCGCAGCGCGTGGCCCTTGAACTCCTCGTACAACAGCAGACGCTTGATGCCGGGACGGTCCGTGAACTTCACGCCGAACATGTCCCAGACCTCGCGCTCGAGCCAGTCGGCGTTGGGCCAAAGGCTTTTAACGGACAATAGAATGGGCGACTCGTCGACGGCGCAATGCAGCTCGACGCGCCCCGTGTCTTCACCCGTCGCCTCATCGAGCTTCATCAAACGATAGATGACGTCGAAACGGGGCGATTTATGCTGGGGCAGATAGTCCACGCAGGTCATATCCACCAGCATGTTATAGCCCTCATCGCGGAGCTTCGAGAGCTCGACGAAGTTATCAGAGGCTGGAGCTTCGCGGCGTTCGCCGCGCAACGGATCGCTCATCGGAACTGCCCCGTGGTTTTTTGAATCTTTTCCTGGAGAAGCGTCAAACCTTGAATGACCGTCTCCGGCCGCGGCGGGCAGCCCGGGATATACAGATCCACCGGAATGATCGTATCGATGCCCTGAACCGTCGCGTAGTCGTTGTAAAAGCCGCCGGTGCACGTGCACACGCCGAAGGCGACCACCCACTTCGGTTCGGCCATCTGATCATAGATACGACGCAGCACGGGGGCGATTTTATGGCTGATGGTGCCCACGACCATCAATACATCGGCTTGGCGCGGCGAGAAGCGCGGGAAGCCCGCGCCGAAGCGGTCCATGTCGTAGTGGCTCGCGGCGGTGGACATGTATTCCATGCCGCAGCACGCGGTCACGAAGGGATACTGGAAGATCGAGTACTTGCGCGCCCAGCCGAGCGCGGCGTCGAGCTGGGTCGTCATGACGCCCGCGGGGACCGTTTCACCTTCTAAAGGCATTCGAGGACTCCCTTGCGCCAGAAATACGCGAGCATGAGCAGGACGAGGGCCGTGAAGGCCGTGATCGCGAGCATGCTGCCGAGATCGAGGACCGGCTTCGAGAGCGCCCACGGCAGCAGGAACGCGAGGTCGACGTCGAAGACGACGAAGAGGACCGCGTAGCGCCAGTAGGTCACGGTCATGCGCTCGTAGGCGGGCGCGAGCGGCGGAAGGCCGGTCTCATAGGGCAGGTCCGCGTCGCCCTTGTGGACCGGGCGCGGCCCGAACAGGCGGCCCGCGTTCGCGAAAAGGCCGGTGATCCCGAGCACGACGAGGAAATTGACGCCGAGCGCGAACAGCGAGAGCCTGCTCATGGGGCGAGCGCTCCCCCGAGGCTCGACATCAGCCACGGCGCCGCTCCGAGCAGGAGGACTCCCGCCGCGCACGCGATCACGAGCGCGGCGCCGCGGCCGCTCTCAGGCGCCGGCCCTTCGGCCGGAGCCTCAAACCAGAGCTCGCGCGTCATGCCCAGATAATATGAAAGGGAGATCAAGGCCGAGAGCGCGCCGATCGAGGCGGGCCAGAGCATGCCGGCGTCCACGGCGCGCCACAGGAGCAGCAGCTTCGCGATGAAGCCGCCCGTCGGAGGGATCCCGCCGAGCGCGAAGAGCAGGATCGTGAAGGCGGCCGCGGCGGCGGGCATGGCGGCTCCCCGGCCCTTGAGCTGCGTACGCGTCGAGAGCCCCGAATACCGGATGAACGCGAACGTCCCGTTGCTCATGAAGGCGTACGCGCCGAGGAAAAAGAGGATCGCGGAGACGCCGTCGCCGGACCGCCCAGAGGCGGCCCAGGCGCCGACGCCGAGGATCAGTAGGCCCGCGTTGGAGATCGAGGAGTACGCGAACAGCCGCTGCAGGCTTTCCTGGCGGAGCGCCATCACGGAGCCGACGAGCGCGGTGAGGGCGCCGATCGCGGGCAGCGACACGGCGAAGGACGCCTGCGGCGCCAGCTCGCACAGACGCATCAGAAAGAGGACCCCGGCCGCCTTCATCGCGGTGGAGAGGAAGCCCGACACCTCGGGCGCCGCGGCCTCGTACACGTCGGGAAGCCACCAGTTCAGCGGGAACGCGCCGATCTTGAACAGCGCCGCGGCGGCCATCAGCGTCGCGCCCGCCTGCCCGAGCGGCGTGAGGCCGGTGGAAGCCGCCAGGCTGCGAGTGTCCGCGTAATAGAGCGAGAGGCCGAGCAGGAACAGCGCGCCCGCGACGCCGCCCGCGAAGAAATACTTGATCGCCGCCTCGAGGCCGCGCGTGCCGGGGCGCGAGCGCGCGACGAGCAGGTAGGCGGGCAGAGACATGAACTCGAGCGCGATGAACAGCATCGGAAGGTTCGCGGCGGAGGCCAATAGGGACATGCCCAGCAGCGAGCCCAGGAACAGCGCGACGAGGACGTCGTCCTCGCCGTCCAGCGCCAGCGCCATCGGCAGGGCGCCCAGATAGATCAGGTACTGCCAGCCGAGGCTCTTCGAGTCGCTGAGGACGATCGACGAGTCGAGCGGGCCCGCGGTCGTCCACGCGGCGATGAACATCGCCGCCGCGACGGACGCGACGGCGAGCGCGCGCAGCGCGAGAGGCGGAGGCCGGCGCATGAGGCCCAGCGACAGCGAGCCGAGCACGCCCGTGGCGAGCACCGCCTGAGGCCCCAGGGGCAGCATCATCTCACGAGCCCCCGCAGCGAGGGCTCCAGCCACGCGAGCCAGGCGTTAGGAGCGAGGCCGATCCAGAGCATCAGCGCGCTCAGCGTCCACAGCACGCCGCGCTCGCGGAAATCGAGGTCGGTGACCTTGGCGCTGACCGAGCCGGGCCCCTCGGGCGCCCAGAACACGGCTTGGAACGCGGGCAGGGCGTAGGCCGCGGCGAGCGTCACGCCGACGAGGCCCAGGAACGCGAGCACCGGCAGGGCCGCCAGCGCGCCCGAGAGCGACATGAACTCGCCCACGAAGCCGTTGAGGCCCGGCAGGCCGATCGAGGCGAGCGTCGAGAACCCGAAGAAGAACGCGAGGTACGGCGCGCGCGACGCGAGATCGCCGAAGTCCGCGAGGCCGCGCTTGTGCGCGCGCTCGTAGATGAACCCGACCATCAGGAACAGCGCGCCAGTCGTGAGGCCGTGGTTCAAGAGCTGGAGCGACCCGCCGACGAGGCCCTGGCTGGTGCGCGACAGCACTCCGAGCAGGCAGAAGCCCAGATGCGCGATCGACGAGTAGGCGATCATGCGCTTGAGGTCCGTCTGGGCCATCGCGCAGAACGCTCCGTAGATCGTGCTCAGCGCGGCGAGGCCGCCCAGGATCGGGAGCGCCTCCCAGGAGAGCACCGGGAACAGCGGCAGCGCGATGCGCAGCAGGCCGTAGACGCCCATCTTGAGCATGATGCCCGCGAGCATGACGGAGCCCGCGGCCGGAGCCTCGGTATGCGCGTCGGGAAGCCAGGTGTGCAGCGGGACCATCGGGATCTTCACCGCGAAGCCCAGCACGAGGCCCCAGAACACGAGAGGCGCGGCCGCGCCGAGCGTCGTCGAGTCGAGCAGCGCCAGGTCCCACGTCCAGACGCCCGTGACGCGATGATGCGCGCTGACGAGCGCTAGCAGCGCCAGCAGCATGAACACCGAGCCGGAGAACGTGAACAGGAAGAACTTGAGCGCGGCGTGCATCCGGTTGCTCGAGCCCCAGAGGCCGATGATGAAGAACATCGGGATCAGGGTCGCCTCCCAGAAGACGTAGAAGAAGAACAGGTCGCGCGCGAGAAACACTCCCGTCAGCGCGGACGCGAGCGCCATGAAGCACGCCCAGTAGCCGGCCGAGACGTCGAGCTTCCACGAGGAGGCGACGCAGATGAGGTTCAGCAGCGCGGTCAGCGCGATCAGGCCGAGCGAGAGCGAGTCGGCCGAGAGCCGGTACGAGATGCCGTACGCCCAGACCGGGCCGAGCTCGGTGACGACCGCCAGGGCGGCGGTCGAGCGCGCGACCCAGGTGATCGCGAGCGCCGCGCCCAGGAAGGCCGCGGAGAAGGCGAGCGCCGCGTATTTCGCGCGCTTGCCCATGAAGGCGCAGACGACGGCGCCGAGCAGCGGCAGCGTCCAGAGCAAAGTGAGGGGCATGCTCATCGCAGGACCCGCCCGAGCAGGACGGCGGTGCCGATCCCCATCCACCAGAGATAGTCGTTGACGCGGCCCTGGGCGGAGCGCGCGACGGCGGCGCCCGCGGCGCGCGCAAAGCCGTTCGTGCCTTCGATGAGGCCGTCCAGTCCGCGCTTGTCGAGCACGCGCCCGACGAAGCGCGCCGTCCACGAGACGGCCGACGCGCACCGGCCCATCGCGGTCTTCCAGCCGAAATCGGACTCGAACATCGCCTCGGCGAAGCCGCCGCGCCAGCGCCAATCGAAGCCGGGGTCGGACATCGTGACGCGCCACGCCGCGAGCGCTCCAAGCAGCGCCATCAGCGTGCCGAGCCCCGCGACGACGGGGTTCAGCGCGGGCAGCAGCGGCTCGCCCGGGAGGTTCAGCACGACGCTCTGAAGCTCGGGCAGGCCGCCGGGCAGGCCGCGAAAACCGATGACGACGAACCGTTCGATCGGGCCCTTCAGCAGGCCCGCGGCCGCGGCGCCCAGGGCGAGGAAGAGGACGGGGATGCCGAGGATGGGCTCGGCTTCATGTATGTCCGAAGGACATTTTTGCCCGGGACGCGCGCCGTAAAAAGTCAGGAACAGCATCCGGAAGATGTAGAACGCGGAGCCGGCCGCGACGAGCATGGCCATCACGGCCATCGCCCCGCCGTGGTGCCACGCGGCGTCGAGGATCGCGTCCTTGCTGAAGAAGCCGCCCATAGGGAAGATCCCGGCGAGCGACAAGGCCGCGAGGCCGAACGACAGGTACGTGAGCCTCATGCTCTTCTGCAGCCCGCCGACGTCGTCCACGTTGGCGGTGGACTGGTGCAGGCCGTGCGCGATGTTGCCCGCGCAGAGGAACAGGGCCGCCTTGAAGAAGCCGTGCACGATCAGGTGGAAGATCGCGGCCCCGACCTGGTCCAAGCCCAACGCGAGCATCATCAGCCCGAGATGGCTCACCGTCGAGTACGCGAGGATGCGCTTGAGGTCCTTCTTCGTGCCCGCGACGATCGCGGCGAACAGGGCGGTGAACGCGCCGATCCAGGCGATCGCATGGGGCAGGCCGGGGACGGCCGCGATCAGCGGCCACGAACGCACGAGCAGGAACACGCCCGCGGTCACCATCGTCGCGGCGTGCATCAGCGCCGACGTGGGCGTCGGGCCCTCCATCGCGTCGGGCAGCCAGAAGTAAAGCGGGAACTGCGCGGACTTCGCGCACGCGGCCCAGACGAGGCAGACGCCGATCAGCGGCAGCAGGTCGAGCGGCGCTCCGCTGACGACCTTCAGGTACGCGAGGTGGAAATGCGTCACCTTGAACTGCAGCGTGATCAGCAGCACCGCGAGCAGCAGGCCGAAGTCGCCGATGCGGTTGACCATGAACGCCTTCAACGCCGCCTTGCGCGCGGATTCCTTCTTGTACCAGAATCCGACGAGCAGATACGAGCAGACGCCGACCAGCTCCCAGAACAAATAGAGCTGGACGTAGTTGTTCGAGGTCAGCAGGCCGATCATCGCGAGGTAAAACAGGTGGAACACCAGGAAGAACCGCGCGAAGCCCGCGTCTCCCTTCATGTAGCCCGCGGCGTAGAGATGGATGAGCGAGCCGACGAACGCGACCATCGCGAGGACGGCGACGCCGGGGCCGTCGATGCGGAGGCCGAAGTCCACGCCGAACGCGCCGGCGCCGGCCCAGCGGAAGAGGTTCAGGTCGAAGCTGTGGCCCGTGTAGACGTCGGCCGCGAGCCAAAAGGCGGCGCCCGTGACGACGAGGCACGACGCGAGGATGGGCAGATGCGTCCACTCGGGCTTGAACCGCCGCATGACGAAAAAGCCGAAGAGGAGCGCCGCGACGGGGGCCGCGAACAGCAGCCAGGCGGCGAGCGGAACTTGGGCGGCGGTCATCCCTGAAGCTCCGTGAGCAGCGCCGCGTCGGCGCCGCGCCCGCCGCGCCGCATGCGCAGGATCAGGGAGAGTCCCACGACCGCCTCGGCCGCGGCGACCGCGATGACGAGGGCGACGACGGCCAGCGCCTCGGCGTCGTTGAAGATGCCGGCGTGATGGACGAGGCTCACGTTGACCGCGGCGAGCATGAGCTCGAGCCCGAGCAGCATCGCGAGCAGCTGCCGGCGCAGCGTCACGATCGCGAGGCCGAAAAAGAACAAGGCCCCCGTCACGCCCCAGACGACCGCGGTGAGATTCAGGGCGGTCACGCGGCTTCCTTCTCGGGCGCTATCGCGAGGGCGGCCAGGAACATCAGCAGCGTCACGGCCTCGGTCGCCAGGGCATAAGGCTTGAAGAGGACCGCGCCGAGCCTCGCCTGCAGCGCGGGATCGACGACGGCGGCCGCCGGGGCCGTGCCGTGCGCGAGGACGAGCGCGGTCTCCGCGACGGCGGCGAGCAGGCCGGCCCAGGCGAGGGGCTTGGGAAAGGAGAAATCGGCGAAGCGGCCCCCCTCGGCGCCGGCCGCCATGATCGTCACGACGACGAGGACCATCACGGCGCCCGCGTAGATCATGACCTGGAGGAGTCCGACGAGAGGCGAACCGCACAGCACGAACAACACAGCGGTCTGAAGGAGGACCACCAGGAGGCTGACCGCGCTGACGTATAGGGAACGATGCAGAAGCATCACTCCGGCGAAAAAGACGGCGACGGCGCCCGCGACCAGCGCGGCCAAAACGATCATTGGGCCGTATTTTACGCGATTTCGACCCCCGCGGTCCACTTCCTCGCCGGAGAGGCCGCTTATCTCGTGATCTGGAGGGTTGACAGGTCGGGGGAAACGCGCAGCCTCACGATATCCCCCCCGAACATCTTGTAGGAGACGAAGCCGGTGCCGCGGACCTGCTCGAGGGGCACCATGTAGAACTTGAACTCGTGCCCGCCCGTGGAGGTGTCGTCGTAGATGAAGCAGAGGCCCAACGTGGGACGCGCGGAGTAGAACAGGCGGTACGGGCGGCCCGCGAGGTTGACCGGCTCGCCCGCCTTGTAGGCCACGCGGAAGAGCTCATTGATGCGCTTCTCCCATACGAGCAGCCCCGTGGTCGTGTTCCGTATCTGGATGAAATTAGCGAGCCGCGGACGGAAGATGTTCACCGCGAGGCTCACGCGATACGCGTGGACGCCGTCGCTCCAGGTTCCGGTCATGCCGCGCTCGAGCTTGAAGAAGCGCGGGGCGCCGCCCGGGGGCGTCACCGCGAGGTACCCGTCGCCGGCGCCGTCCAGCGTCCCGCCGACCAGGGTCCGGCCGCCGGCGCCCGCGAACGAATCCGCCGTCGAGAGGTGGCGATCGAGCAGCGCGGGCAAGGATACGATCTGGGAGCCGGCGTCCGGCTGGACGGGCATCAGGACGGGCACGGGGACCGGGATGACCGCCGTGTCGCCGAGCGCGGCGGGCGCGAAGCCCGGCGGCAGCGCCAGGCGCATCAACGCCGCGGGATCGGGCGCGGCGTGAGCCCGCGTTCCCAGGAGCGCCGCCAGCAAGACCGCAGCCTTCATGCGCCCATCTTAGCAGGGATGACGCGGAACGAGAACCGCACCCTTCCCGCGCGAGGTCCGGCAATGGGCCCAGGGAACCCGCAGGCCTAACGGCCTATTTTCGCCTGGAGACCGGAGTGGTGGGCTTGTTGCGGGTGCCGAGGCTCGTCTCGACCCTGCCGACGCCGGACGAGACCTTCGTGAAGCGCCGGATATCGGCCCTCAGGATCCCGATATGGGCCGTCACGCCCGAGACGGCGAGGTCGCCGGGGCCCAGGATGCGCTCGGTGACGCGCACCTTCACCGTGTACTTGCCGTCGTCGAAGTCCCGGTGCGGGAAGGTGATGTCGCCGCGGTCGTACAGAATCTCGATCTTGCCCGCGCCGGCGACCAGGGCCTGCATCGCGAACGGCACGCCGCGCTCGTCCTTCCCCGATACCGGCGTGACGACCCGGAAGTCGTAGCGCGCGTAGATCGCCGCGAGCAGGTCCTGCGGGAAGTAATACACCTCGGGCCCGCGGAAGCCAGCGTCGGTGAAGAAGTCGAGCGGCGACAGCCCTCGCGCCTCGCAGTCGGCGAGCATCGCGTCCGCGGCCTCGAGCGTCATCGTCCTCAAGGCTCTCGCGTCGAGGCCGGGCGCGCGTCCGGAGAGCCAGGCGGCCGTGGCGGCGTCCGTCGGCGCGAGCGCGTTCCAGAGGGCCGGCGGCACGATGGGCGCCCCGGCCGGACCGGCATAAGCCTCGACGGCGGGCGGCTCCTCGATCTCGGCGAAAGAAACGGGCGGAAAGGCGGGCGTGCTCGTCAAAGCGGCCGACAGCGCCGTGAGCAGGACGAGGGGCCGATCCATCATTTGATTATACACGAGGCGGATCGATTTTAGAGGGCAGGGTCTTCGCGAGGGCGGCCGCCTCGACGAGCACGGACGGCTCGGAGACCTTGAGTCCCCACAGCACGAGGACGCTCAGCAGCGATGGGACCAAATAGTAGGCGGCGCGATAGATCAGCGCGGCGACGACCGCGCGCCCTCCGTCGTAGCCGAGCGCGACGAGCACGGCCGCCGTCGAGCCCTCGGCCGCGCCGAGGCCGCCCGGCAGCACCGGGATCAGCGTCGCGCCCTGGCCGACTGCGAACACCGCGGACAGCGGGCCGACGGGCAGCGGGTCGCCGACGGCCTTGAAGCACATCCACAGCGAGATCATCGCGAAGCCCCAGTCGAGGCAGGTGAAGAACACCGCGAGCGTCAGCCTCCCCTGCTCGTGCCGGATGCGCGCGAGCCCCTGCGCCATCTGCTTCTCGAAGTCGAGGAAGCTCTCCTTCGGGATCTGCTTGCTCGACAGCCTGAACGCGGCCTGGTTCGTCCAGTGGAACACGCGGCGCGTGGCCTTGTTCCTCAGCTTGCCGTCGAGGAACAGCCAGATGAGCCCGCCGGCGGCGACGATCAGCACGCCGAGCCCGACGAAGCCCTCGACGAGGCCTACGCGGCTGCCCTGGAGCTTGAACGCGAGCGTCGCGATCCCCTGCGCGAGGATCGCGGCGAGCACCGCGTACAGGATCACGGACGTCAGCGCCGAGGCGACGATCGTCGTCGCGATCGGGACGAGGCGCTTGTGCAGCAGGTGCGCCTTGAGCGCGAAGCCGCTCACGCCGCCGGTCGAGATCACGTAGTTGGCGGTCGTCGACACGAGCGAGATCCCGAGGACCGTCGGCGCCGCGAGCGGATGGCCGAGCAGCGCCAGAACCGCCGACAGCGCGAGCCCCCCCATCGCGTGCGACAGCAGCGCGCATACGAGCGCCGCTCCGGCCCAGCCCCACGACATGTCCGCCGCCGCCACGCGGACCGCCTCGTAGTTGTTGTGCACGACCCAGCCTAGCAGGCTGAGCGCGATCGAGCCCCCGACGATCAGGGCGACCTTCCCGCCGCTCCTCAAGGCGCCGCCATGGAGCCCGACGAGAGGGACATCACGTAGGCGGTCGAACGGGCCCGGTCCTCCTCGGTGCCCTGCCCCTGGAGCGTCGCGATCAGCGCCTGCGCCGTCTCGGCGTCGGGGGCCTTCAGGCTCAGCTTGCCGGCCGCGTACGACTCGTAGAGCGACGTCCCGGCGGCGGCCGCGCCCCACGTGATCGCGAACGAGGCGGCGATGAATATGAAAGAGAGCCCGGCGACCGCGGCCCCGAGCGCGGGGCGCGCGGGCGCGGGATTCAGCGTCTTCAGGTCGTTCGCGAGCCGCGCGCACGCGACGAGGCCGAACGGCGCCCAGAGCGGCGCGATCAGCCACCCCAGGTAAGGGATCCACGACGGCAGCCAGACGATCCCGATGACCAGCGCGAGGCGGCCGCAGACCGCGCCGAAATGGGGCTTCACGCGCGCGTAGGAGAGCTCGATCGCGCCCATGCCGTGGTCCTCGCCGGACATCTGGTAGAACGGCGCGAAGAACAGCAGCGCGGTCAATACGAGCCCCGGCACGATCAGCAGGACGAAGGCGCCGCCGGCCGCGAGCATCAGGATCGAGAGCACCCAGGCGAACGCGGCCGTCTGCCTCCAGCCGAGGCCCATCGAAACCGAGGGGCCCTCGTCGTTGGCCGCGGCGCGCAGCGACGCGGCCTGCGCCCACGTGGTGAACCACAGGCCCGCGAGCAGCGAGACGGCGAACGCGGCGGCCCAGATCAGCCACGACGACGCGGCGCCCGCGTACGCGGCGAGCCCGGCGGGGATCAGCGGCAGAAAGACTGCGGCGGCGGTCGCGAGGCCGGTCAGCGCGAGCACGGCCATCAGCGGCAGCCAGCGGCGCTTGTAATCCGTCCAGGACGCGGCGAGCCAGTCTTCGACGCTCGGAAGCATTGCCTCCATGCTACCAAAACCCAGCCGCGACGGCTCGCCGGAAACTACGGTCTTCCGGCGAGCCCCGCGCGCGTCTAGCGGTCCGTCTTGTCGGAGCCCTCGACCTTGACGATCTTGTTGTAGACCCCGAGGATGAGAAACACCGGAGCCCACTGCCCGATGAACTGGCTCGTGTCCTTCTTGCCGAGCATGCGGACCGTCAGCGACGCGCCGATGGAGCCGAGCGCGGCCCACAAGAAGAAGTCCGACGGAATCTCGGCCGTGCGCTGCTCGATGGCGCGCGCGAGCCGTCCTTCCCGATGCTCCACGGATGAATAAGCCATGTGCCCTCCTGTTGAGTTCGACGTCGGGGGCAATGCTAAAAACTATCGCGCGCGGGGGCCATTGCGGCGGGCGGACATTTAGGCGACGGATGTCTATTTTCCGGAGCCGCAAGCGGGACATTCTCCGATCAGCGCCGAGCTCTCGCACAGGGCTACAACCGCCTCGACGGCCGCGGGGCCCTGGGAGGAGAACGCGAGCTGCGGCGCGCTCCATTCGGATCGGCCGCACAATGCGCCGATCTCGGGCAGACGCCGGTTCGCCACATGGGCCAGACCCAAGCCGGCCGACACGCAGGGCGAGCCCGAGTCCATGCCGAGTGATTTCGCCAGCGCCTCATAGGCCGGCGCGAGCGACCTCTCAAGCGGCTGAAGTCGGCCCACGCTCATGCCGGGCCCGTAGACTCTTGCGGGAAGGGAGGTATCCGGTCCGCAGCGGAAGGCGGAGCCTCTAACGCCGCTCCGCCGCTTCGTTAAGATCCCGCTCCTCTCGTCATTTTCTTCATCCCGTCCAATATCCGCCCTTAGGCGAGGCTGCCCGCTGCCCGTCGTCCTCGCATCCGCGCTATTCTCGCTGACGGGCGCGCCTAGGCCGCGGCGGACTCCACGCCTTTGGCCCGCCCCGCCCGAGCCGCCGCTGCCCGAGCCCTTGCCGTCCCCCCGGTCGGATCGCGGGCGTCGTACCGCGGGTCCATCGTCGACCGGGCTCGGCGCGTCTGCGTTACCGCCGCCGAGGATGACCGTATTGCTTGCCGAGACCTGCGGCCCGCCTTGAGGATTGACGGTGAGGCTCACGGTCTGGTTCTGATTCGAGGCGTATGTATGCTGGGGAGACCTCTCTTTCGACGAACCGCCGTCGCCGAAGCTCCAGGAAAATGAATCGGCGCAGGCGCCCGCGAATCGTCCCAGCTTGTAGTAGTCATGCGGAACGAACCGAACGGGCTCGTTGGGCCTGCAGGCCCCGTTAACGCACTGAATGATGATCTGCAGCTCCCTCGGCTGCGGGCAACCGGCTGCGGGAGGCGTCGGAGTCGGGACTGGTATCGGCCCCGACGGGCTGCCGCCGAGGATGACCGTATTGCTCGCCGAGACCCGCGACCCGCTTTCTGGATTTACGGTGAGCCTCACGGTCTGGTTCTGATTCGAGGCGTATGCATGCTGAGGAAACTTCTCGGTCGATGAACCGCCGTCGCCGAAGCTCCAGGAAAATGAATCGGCGCAGTTGCCGGCGAATCGTCCCAGCTGGTAATAATCATTCGGAACGAACCGAACGGGCTCGTTGGGCCTGCAGGTCACGCCGGCGCACTGAATGATGATCTGCAGCTCCCTCGGCTGCGTGCAGCTGGTTGTGGGAGGGGTCGGATTCGGCCCCGGAGTCGGCGCGGGTCCGGGTGCCGGGGACGGCGCCGGGACCGGAGCCGGCCCCGAGCCTCCGGGGATGCCGCCGACAGTCGAGATCCCCAGTTCGTACACGTCGCCGAGACCGTGATTGGAATAAACGAGATAGAGTTTTCCATCGCTGTGTCGATAGGTCACGACGTCCCGAATACCGTTCGTGTAGCCATTGGGGCTGGCATAGCCGGCGGGAGCTCCGCCCGTATAGTAGGATTGGAAATATTTATTAAGTTCTACAGGAACGAGGCTTGCATTCTCTACCTTGAAAAGTCGAACGTCGCTTTTATTATCGGGACCATACCCCCAGACGGTTATAAAGCCTGCGCCGTAGCGAATGCCTTGGCTCAGGAAAGCTCCGCCAAATTCAAAGCGCTTTTGAATATAAGAATCACCCGCGGCCGTGAACATTGAAATTGAAAGCCCCTTAGAACCGTTGCCGCCTTCTACGGCGTAAAAATTCGCGCCGTCGCCGGTGATCTGCAAAAAGCTCGCGCCTTTCGCCGCGGGCAGAAACTCCGCGAGCGGCGGCTGGCCGGCAATGAAAGCCGCGGTGTCGAAAATGAACGCCTTCTTACCGGCGATCGCAAATCGATCTCCAGACTTGTTCTTGTCATAAGAATTCAGCGGATACGCGGACATCCGCAGGTATGCCGGGCGGGCGGGGTCTGTGACATCGTAAATCGCCGTATTCGGGCCGAATTCGTCGCCTGCAAGAGCGTAGTAACGCTTGGTGGATTTAAGAGAAGCTATTCTCACGGCGCCGCCGGGCTGATCGAGCATTTGCACGATCGAATAAAGATTCTTATCCAAAATTCCCCAGCCGAAAACGCCGGTAGCGACGTAAATAAAGCCGCGATCGTCGTAAGAAAAATCAAAAAGGCGATCCTGCCCGTCAACGACGCCCGTCTTCCAGCCTGAGCCTACTCTCTCCGCGTAGAATTCTCTATCCGCCCGGATATGCAGGTCCAGCGCGCCCTGGCCGCAGTTATTTGAAGAATTGCCCGACATCTTTCGAGCAGGCAGAGTTTGGCTGAAGAAAGTGGATAGGTTATACCCGTTCATCATGGAGCCGAGAATCATGAACACCTTGTCGTGTTCGGGGGCGAATCGAGTCACCGCGGCCCTGAACGTTCGAACGTTTTGCTGGCAGTCTCTGGCAAGGTTCGAATCCACGAATCGTCCCGTGAATTTTTTGATAAACCCCGAGTAGGGAACCGTAGGTTTTTTGAAGTCACGGCTGCACGTGTAGCAGGGGACGGGAAAAGGGGCGGGCAGCGGATAGGGCCCCTCTTTGAACACGGTTGGTTCTTGTGCCGCGGCGGCGTTCGCGGCTGCAGGCATCAACAAAATAAAGAGCAGCGCCTTTTTCATTCGTTTTTAGTGTACCGGTTTGGCGCGAAAAAACAATGGGAAAGGCCTTATTTTACCGTCTTTTATTTATCGTCTAGGCCGCGGGAAAGAAGCGGGCGTGGAGCGCCTTCACGGCCTTCTCGACGTCCCGGTCCTCGACCGCGAACGCGACGTTGTTCTTCGAGGCGCCCTGCGAGATCATGCGCACGTTCACGCCGCACTCCTTCATCGCGCCGAAGATCTCGGCCGCGACGCCGGGCGTGGACTGGATCGCGTCGCCGACCGCGCAGACGACCGACATGCCGCGCTCCACCGACGTCTCGAACTCGACCTCGAGCTCCGAGAGCGCCTTCGCGACGTTTTTCTCGTCGCCCGTCGTGGCCGACACGGAGACCTCGGACGTCGCGACCATGTCGACGTCGATGTCGTGGCGCGCGAGCGCCGCGAAGATGCGCGCCAGGAAGCCGGGTCCGGACAGCATGCGCGGGCTCGAGGCGGTCAGGATCAGCTGCCGGCGCTTGAACGCGATCGACTTGAGCGCGACCCCGTGCGCGGGCGCGGCCTGGGCCACGATGCGCGTGCCCGGATGCTCCGGCTTGAAGGTATTCAGCGCCCGAACGGGGATGTTCTTGCGCATCGCGGGCACCAGCGTGTGCGGATGCAGGACCTTGCCGCCGTAGTGCGCGAGCTCGCACGCTTCCGCGAAGCTGAGCGCCTCGAGGGGCTTCGCGCTCGGCACGAGCCGGGGATCGGCGGTCATGATGCCGTCCACGTCGGACCAAATCTCGACCTCGTCCGCGCCCAGCGCCGCCCCGAGGATCGTCGCCGTGAAATCGCTGCCGTTGCGGCCGAGCGTCGTGTGCTCCCCGCCCCGCGTCCGGCCGATGAAGCCCGTGACGACGAGCAACGGCCCCGGGCCCGAGAGCGACTTGCGCAGCAGCTCGTCGGCCTCGGGCAGGGGCGCCGCCTCGCCGAAGCGGTCGTCGGTCAGCAGGCCCGCGTCGGGCGCGTCCACGGCGCGCGCCGCGATGCCCGATTTGGAGAACGCGGCCGCCACCAGCCGGGCGGACAGGCGCTCGCCGAAGCCCGCCAGGCGGTCGAGCGTCCGCGGCGTGAGCTCCTTGAGGAGCGATACGCCGCGCGCCAGCTCGGACAGCTCCGCGAGGAGCGGCTCGAGCGGAGAAAAATCCACGTCGAGGTCGCGGGCCGCGTCGCGGTGGCGCTTGCCGATGGGCTCGAGGCGGCCCAGGTTCCCGGCGAGCGCCTCGCGCCCGAGCTCCAGAAGTTCGTCGGTCACCCCGCGAAACGCCGAAACCACGACGACCGGCTTTCGCGCCAGGCGCCCGCGGACGATCTCGATCACGCGCGCGATGCGGTCCGGAGCGCCCACGCTCGAGCCGCCGAATTTCATGACGATCATATTTGGAGAGTATATCGTATTGACGACGGCTCCCCAGCCCGCTACACTGCCCGGGTGAAGAAAGTTGTGGTCGTCGATGACGACGACGACATGCGCGAGCTGATGTGCATGCTGCTCCGCGACCGCTACGAGGTCTCCGACGCCAACGACGGCGACAAGGGGCTCGAGGTCGTGCGCAAGGTGCGTCCGGATATCCTCGTGCTCGATCTGCTGATGCCCGTGATGCACGGCTTCGAGGTCTGCCAACGCATGCGGGCCGATCCCGCGCTCAAGGACATCAAGATCCTGATCAGCTCTTCCAAGTCCTACGCGCACGACGTGCGCACCGCCGTCGAGGAGACCGGGGCCGACGGCTACATCGTGAAGCCGTTCGAGGTCTCCGCCTTCAACCGCGCCGTCGACGAGATGGCCGGGAGCGTCTGATGCGCGTGCGTTTCTGGGGCGTGCGCGGGTCGATCCCGTCGCCGGGGCCCAAGACGGTCCGTTACGGTGGCAACACCCCGTGCGTCGAGCTGACCTGCGGCGACGAGACGCTGATCATAGACGCGGGCACGGGCATCCGGGACCTCGGCTTCGACCTGATGAAGCGCGCGGCGGGCGCGCCGGTCAAGGGCCGCCTGTTCATCGGCCACACGCACTGGGACCACATCCAGGGCTTTCCTTTTTTCACCCCCCTCTTCCTGCCGACGACGAAGTTCCAGATCTACGGGATGCACGGCACGACGAAGTCCTTCCAGGAGGTCTTGGCGGGCCAGATGCACCCGACCTACTTCCCCGTCCAGCTCAAGGACCTCGCCTCGAAGCCGGAGTTCCACGAGATCACGGGGCCCGTGCAGGCGGGGCCGGTCAAGGTGACGCATCACTTTCTGAACCACCCGGGCATCACCGTCGGCTACCGATTCGAGCACGACGGGAAGGTCGTGTCATATATAAGCGACCACGAGCCCTACGGCACGCTGAACGTGAAGGGCGAGTTCAGCGATAAAGAGGACGCCGGCATCGCGCGCTTCGTCGCGGGGTCCGACCTGCTGATCTGCGAGGCGCAGTACACCGCCGACGAGTATAAGATGAAGCGCGGCTGGGGGCACAGTACGTTCACGGACGTGCTGGACCTCGCCCAGAAGGCGGGCGTCAAGAGCATGGCGCTGTTCCACCACGATCCGCTGCACGACGACGCGAAGCTTGACGCGCGCCTCGTGGAGAGCATCGCGCTGATCTCCTCGCGAAAGCTCACGATCGAGTGCTTCGCGGCGAAGGAAGGGCAGGTCGTAGAGATCTAGCCGCCGGGGGTCAAGGCTTCGAGACGGCGCCGTCGAGCAGCTCGATGCCCTCGAGGGGGACGGCGTTCCAGCCGGGGAGGACGCGGGTCGCGGCGCCGGTGAGCAGGGTGCGCGCGCTCTCTCTTTCGGCCCCGTCCGGGATGGCCAGCACGATCGTGACCCCGGACGCCGCGCCGCTTTCGCGCCAGAGGGTCGAGAGCTGGATGAGCTCGAGAGCGGCGGGGATCTCGGACGGGGACGACACGGTATAACGGACGCGGCCGCCGGAGACGGCGGCGAGAGTCGGCTCCCAGTGAGAGTAGGACGAGGCGGTCATCTCGCCGACGTAACGGACGGCCTTGAGCGAGGCGGCCGCGGCGCCGCGGCGAGACGAATGCGAGGCGCCGGCCTTCTCGAAACGCTGCTTCAGGCGCTCGGCGACGGAGGGATCCGACGCGAGTCCCGTCACCAGGGTAAAGGACCTCGATTCTCCGGGAGCAAGGACAACGGCATCTGGAGCATCGCCGCCTCGGAATACCAGCGGCGAGGCGGCGGACGGATGCGCGAATTTGAACGTGCGCGCGGACGAGCCCGTGTTTTTAACGACAATGTCGAGGATCTCGACCGGGTATAGAGAATCAACGGATAGAGAACCAGTTATGAGCACGTCGTCATGCTCGGAGCGGAGAGCGACGACGCCGGGCTCGTAGGACGCCTTGGGATCGGGACCTAACGACCACGGCTTGCCCGACGCGTCGATCAGCTTCAAGACCTCGGGGCGAGTGATCGATACATCGAGCGGACCGCGTCCGCGCGAGATCACCGAGCCGTCCTCGCGGATCACGACGCCATATGTCTTGTTGCCGAGGCCCAAATGCCGCGCCTTCGGCGCGGTTACCGTAGAAACTTTTTTAGGGGACTCGGGATTTGCGGTCTGCTCGAGGATCAACGGCACGATCTTACGAGCGATACGATCATCGCTGGTATACGCGCGGCTGAATTCTCCGCCCGAGAGCGTGTTCGCGATCGCGAGCATGATCATGCCCTGATGATGCGCCATGACCTGCTTGACGGGCGCCGGCGCGGCGCCCGGCTTGATCGACATCGCTTCCCAGAAGCCGTACCGGCCTGAACCGCCCCGTTCCTCGAGGCGGCGCAGGTTCGCCACCACGGCCGACGGCTCGACGCCCGACGACAGCGCCATCACCGACGCGTAGGGCGTCACGACGTCCTTGTCCGGGCGGCCGTGCCGGTAATGGCCCTGCGAGAGCTCCGGATCGCCGTGCGTCTTGTAGCCGAAGCGCGCGTCGCCGTCGTCGTCGGAGTCGAGCCGGCCCGACTCCGAGAAGCCCCAGAACGGCAGGCCCCAGCGCTTCGCGAGCGCGAGTTGGTTCTTGTAGAAGCGGCGCAGCACGACGCCCCACGTGTGCGGCGCGAGCTCGGCCTCGTTGAGGTGGCCGAGCGGCGTGCTGAACTCCATCGCGGTGCCGCCGTAGTTCTGGAACGTCGCGCCCGCGGGCGTTCTCGCCACGCCGTGCCCGAGCGCGAACCAGGACTCCGCGGGGATATCCCCCTTCGCGATCGCCTCCTGGTACGCGGTGCGCGCCTCGCTGACGCGCATGTCGTAGTAATTCGGGGTGAGCTCGCGCGTGTCGGGCGAGTAGCCGATGTGCATCAGCTTCTTCTTCGGATCGTAGAGCAGCGAGAAGTCCATCGCGTCGCGCAGCCCGTGCGCATGCGCGCCGACCTCCGGGAAGAGATTGCCCACGGTCGTCAGCGCCGCCGCCAGGTTGCCGTTGTCGACCGTCGAGACGAAGCGCGAGGTCGCGACCGTCGTGCGCGCGTGATAGAAGTTGTAGAGGAGGCCGTTGAACTTCGGCAGCGACTCGACCGTCTTCAGCGCCGCGTTCAGCTTCTCCACGGCGGCGGCGCGCGTGATGAGCCCGAAGCGCGCGGCGACGGCCGTCGCGATCAGCCCGTAGCCGATGTTCGTCGGCGACGTCGGCGCGTAGACGACGTCGCCGCCCCGCCCGGGCTCGCGCCCTTCCTTCGCGTCCGTCTTGTTCGTGCCGGGCGCGTCGACGTGGTCCGGGATCAGATGCCCGTACTCGGGCCCGGAGTAGTCGTCGTAGTAGCGCCA
>Ga0163144_10010073_pt1 | contig 20204 bp, 17 predicted proteins | sample OliLak19BULKMAT1_FD_123175 | JGI IMG/M metagenome (GOLD analysis project Ga0163144, IMG submission 123175) | Freshwater microbial mat bacterial communities from Lake Vanda, McMurdo Dry Valleys, Antarctica - Oligotrophic Lake LV.19.BULKMAT1 | ecosystem: Environmental > Aquatic > Freshwater >... | reverse complement strand
CTTGCAAGTCGGGGACGAAGGCCGCAATTACGACTTCGGCGAAATCAAAGCGTCCAGCATTTCCGGGCATGTCTACCACGACGCCAACGACAACGGCGTCCGCGACCCCGGTGAAGCCGGCATCGCGAACGCAACGGTGACGCTCAACTATACCGATCCGACCGGCGCTCTTGCCGTCGACGCCACCACGGACGCCGCGGGCTATTACGAGTTCCTTGGCCTGCGCGCCAACACATACAAGATCACCGAAACGCAACCCCTTGGCTGGAAGGACGGCAAGGACAAGGCCGGCAGCCTGGGCGGAAACGTCAGCAATGACATGATTTCCTCCGTGGTGGTCGGCGTCGGCGTGGCCGGCATCGACTACGACTTCGGCGAGAAGGAACCGGACAACTCCGACCTCGCCATCGTCAAGACCGCCGACGCCCAATCGGTGCTCGTGGGCAGTCTCTTGAATTACACATTGACCATCACCAACAACGGTCCCGGCGCCGCGCTCAACGTGTCCGTGGTCGACAATCTTCCCCCCGGCGCCACGCTCGTCAGCGCCCAGGGCGAAGGATGGGCCATCGCCACGGAGAACAGCATCATCCTTGCCAATCGGCCCGTCATGGGGCAGGGTGAAGTGAGCGTCATTCATGTGGTGATCCAAGCGCCGCTCGCCGAAGGCGACCTTGTCAATGCCACGGAAGTGACCTCCGACACGCCCGACAAGGATCCGACCAACAACAAAAGCACTGTGACCACGAAGGTCGTCAACAACCCGGGCAACCCCTTCCCGCCGAACGCGACTCCTTTGGGCGCCCCCGTGCCGCGCAGCAAAGTGGATCTCCTCGTCGGTCCCGGCGCCCCCGGCCCGGACGCGAGTGCCACCTTCGTCGACGGCACCATCCGCACCTTGCTGGGACGCGCGGCGACGGTCGAGGAACTCGACACCTATATCGAGCAAATCGAAACCGGGACAAGCCGGGCTCAAATCGTCTCCACGCTCTTCGACAGCGATGTCCAGCGTTACACGCAGGCCAATCGGCTCATCTATTCTTACCTGGATCGCAACGGCACCGTCGAGGAACAGGCGGCTCTGGTAAATCAACTGCGAACGGGGTCGGAGACGGATGCGATCGTCAGCCTGCTTACCTCCGACGAGTACGTGGCGACCCATCCCGGCGCCAATGGACTGGCCGCGGGCTTGAACGCCGACATCTATGGAAAACTCCCCGATACCGCGACGCTCATTCTCTCCGCGCAGTCGTTGGACAATTCCACGCTCGATTCGGTCGCGCGCACCATGTTGACTTCCAACGCGGGCGCGGCCCGATTGATCGATCAAGCGTATTACATCGCTCTGCGTCGCGCCGCGTCGCCCACGGAGATCGGTTACTGGTCGAGCCAGATGCAGCAAAACGGCACAAGCCAAGGCGACCTGATCCAGAACCTGCTGGCGGGCGCGGAGTTCAACCAACTCGCGCTGGATGCCGCGAAACGCTAAGCCGTTCCAACGCTTGCCGCGACAACGAACCCCGCCAACCATCGGTTGGCGGGGTTTTTTCGTTTCCGTACGCCTTTTCTCGTGCCGGTAGGATACCGGCACCACGTTGTGGCGACCGGTATCCTACCGGTCGGGAGACGCAGCGGCGTGCGGGGATTTCATCTTTCGTGCCGGTAGAATACCGGCACCACATTTTCCCGCGACTCTTCCGCATGTGACGCCTATGCCTGGTATGTCAGTCACGCCTGGAAAGTCAGTCGCTCCGTATGCGCCGGAAAGGCCGGGAATGTCAGAAAGGCGCGATGCAACCAGGATGCCTGTCGTGACAGTGGCTCGTCAAAGCGAGTCGCGGTCATTGGTGGAAAGCGTTTCGTTTGTCCGGATGGGTTAGCCGAAAATGAACAGGGAATCGCTCGATACGACGAGCGAACCGGCGGGCTGTGACTTAGGCCGGCCAGGATGCACCGGAACGAGATGCCTCCGTCTCGTGCCATGGAGGGTAAAACATGAAGGCCTTATTACATAGCGGCCTGGGATTGGCGCTGGGCCTGTTGGCCGCCCGCGCCGGGGCCGATGAAACACAGTGGCGCGCCTCGACTCGGTCCAAGGCCGATGTTGTCCCCGCCGCGGTATCCGCCTCTCCGGTGAGACTCGGCACGCCGCGCTCGGCCGAGGATGGCGTCTTACCGCCCCACATCGTCCGCGCCAAAGCGGACGGCGAAGATCCGCTGCCCCTGCCGCTTGGGCCCTCGCTCAAGATCGGCGATCCCAAGGGCGCGCCGCCGAGGACACCGGCGCCTAAAGCAAAAGGTGAATTCGTTCCCACGATGCCGCGTCCAATCGTCACGCCTTCCGAGATGGGCGTTGCCTACCCGGCCGATTCCTGCTGCGACACCGGGTGCGCTTCGCCCTGCGGACCGTGCGCCCCGCTTCACGGTTGGCTAAAGGAACGCTGGAACTTTCACGGCGGCATGTTTGGGAGTGGCAATTCCCTTTGCGGCGATTCCCTCTGCGATCCCTGCTGCCCGCAACGGCCGACGATGTGGCTCAACGCCGCCTATTTACTTTGGAGCGTCAAGGGACAAGACACGCCTCCCCTGGTCGTCGCCAATCCGAACGCCGCGCCTATTCTGGGCAATCTTGGCACCAGCGTCGTGCTGGGCGGCGACAACCTGGAAAACAACTGGCGCTCCGGCGGACGCTTTCAGTTCGGCTTTTGGCTCCCCAACGACCAATGGGGTTTCGACTTCGGCTACTTTTACCTTGGCGATCGCGTGGAATCGTTCAAGCTCGGCTCCAACGGCGTGCCCCAGATCGGCCGGCCCTTCGTCAACGCCGCCAACGGCCTGCCGTTCACCGAACTCGTCGCCGGCGGCGGCGTTGTGGGAGGCATCCAGGTTGACAACGCTTTCCGCATGTGGGGGCTGGACGCGCATCTTCGCAAGAAGGTCTCCTGCAGCCCTCTCGGCTGGTGCGATGCCTTCGTCGGCTATCGCCACCTCTATCTCGATGAGAAGCTCAGCATCACCGAGACGCCGACATTGGCTGGAACGTCCTTCATCGTCAATGACCGCTTTGGAACCCAGAACACCTTCAACGGCATCGATTTCGGGTTCCAGTGCGAACGCCGTATCGCCGAGCACTGGTTCGTGCAAGTCAACGCCCGCATCGCGCTGGGCAACATCAACCAGATCGTCGACATTAGCGGCGATACGACCCGCAGCGTCGCGGGCGGCGCCACCACTACCGCGGTCGGGGGCTTTGCGGCACTGCCCAGCAACATCGGCAAGTTTCAGCAGAATCGCCTGGGCGTGATCCCCGAAGTCGGCGTCAAAGTGGGCTTCGACGTCACCCAGAACTTGCGAGTCTTCGCCGGCTACGACGTCCTCTGGATCAATAGCGTCGTGCGGCCGGGCGAACAGATCGACCCCGTTATCAATCTTGGACAGGTACCGTTCCACGGCGCCCCCAACACCGGCCAAGCCCGCCCGGCGGTCCTCTTCAATCGCAGCGATTTCTGGGCTCAAGGCGCCAACTTCGGCTTGGAGTTGCGTTACTAGGGATTTCCAAGGGACGCTAAGCCGCAAGCGGCAAAGCCCACGGAGATCGATCTCCGTGGGCTTTTTCTACTCCGCACCTTCTTCTCGCAGCGCCGATCCCTTGAACAATTCCCCAATCACGCCGTCGGCCAGGCATAGGCCTCGCTCGGAAAGCTTCACACGCGATCCGTAGTTCTCCAGCAGTTCCAGCCCGACCAACTCAGCGATGCGCTCGCCGATCAACGCGTCCAGATCGAATCCGGTTTGCGTCTGAAAGTCGTTCCGCTCGATACCTTCCAATCTCCGCAACTGGATGGCCACGGTTTCCAGTGCCCGCGACCGGGCGTCCAGCGTCTCTTCTTGAAAATGAAAGGGCTTTCCCGCGCGCGCGCGTTTCAAATAGGTCGACAAGTCGCGTGTGTTGAGACGACGGACCCCGCGCACATAATTTGCCGCGCCCATGCCGACGCCCCAATGCGCATGGTTGGCCCAATAGACCAGATTGTGCCGACAGCGTTTTCCCGGCGTCGCGAAGTTCGATACCTCATAATGCTCGAGGCCCGCTTCCCGCAGCATGTCTCTTCCTTCCAGATACATCCGCAATTCCGCTTCTTCCTCCACCACGTTCACCAACCCGGCCTTGCGTTGTTTCCATAGCCGCGTGCCCTTTTCGTAGGTCAAGCCATACGTCGAGACATGATCCGGCCGCAGCGTGAGAATCCTCGACACGTCGATTCGCCATTGCTCAAGCGATTGTCCCGGCGCCGCGAAGATGAGATCAAGCCCCACTTGAAAGCCATGCCGTTGTGCCCGTTCGACCGCCGCCGCCACCTGTTCCGGTTCGTGCCTTCGTTCCAATGCCTTGAGCAACTCCGGTTGAAATGACTGCGCGCCCAGGCTCAGACGGGTCAATCCGCGCTCCTTCCACAGTTGCGACTTCTCTTCCGAGACGTCGTCCGGGTTCGCCTCCAGGGAGACTTCACCGCCTGGTTCCACGATGAGCCATTGGTCCACGACGTCGAACAACCGCTCCGTTTGCTCCAGGCTTAAGTGGGACGGAGTGCCGCCGCCGAAGAACAGCGTGCTTACGTGTTGGGGTTGCCCCATGCGGGCGAGTTCCTGGGAAAGCGCGTCGAGATATTCCGCGATCTGTTGCTCTCTGCCGATGGAAACCGCAAAATCACAGTACCCGCACTGGTGCGCGCAAAAAGGAATGTGTATGTACGCGGCGCGAGGCCAAGACCAGGGAGGTTCGTCAGGGAATGGTTCGAGGACGGCAGCGGTATCCACGGTCGCCTGGGAAAGCTGATGAAGTTGGAACTCTCATTCATCCTGGAGAAATGCCGCTCCTTTTACAAGGAGCACGGTCTGGCCGACTGGGCCGAGGCGCTGCCGCGCCGCGGCAACATCGCCCAGGCGGATGAGTCGAAACTGGTCTGGGCGGAGCGTGCGGGGTGGGACGAGCTATTCGCCTTCCCGCCCTTTGGGTTGCAAATGGCGACGCTCGATCGGTTGATCGAAGAGATGGCTCGCAAACACGCCGCCCCGTTGCCCGACGATCAGCAATACACCGAACCGCCCTTTCTCGCGGACGAAACCACGAAGACGCCCAATGGTCAAGTCCTTCAACGCACGGACCGCCTGGGTAGCCGCGCCGCCGGGCCCTATCTTTGGGTCTTTTCGCGTGTGCCCGTCACCAACGCCTGGGGACGCAGCGGCAAACAGATCGCGGAATTGCTTGAGTCCAAGGACTGGCAAGGTTTGACGGTTCCCGAATACCTCGTGCTGCAGCGCGTCCTGAGCGAACGGGAACGGCACCACCGGTTCTTCTCCGCCGAAGAGGAGCCGCGCGGGCACCATCTTTGGCTCGTCGACTCGGCCACCGACACGCGAATGGCCATCGCGTCGTCGAACCAGCGCGGCATCAACATTCAAGCCTGCCCATTGGGCCATCGCGAAGCCCGCCGCGCCACCTTGGCGGGCATGGCGCTGGCGATCAATGCGTTGTAGATGCTGGATGTACGATTCGAGTCACGCAAGCCGCTTGCGCGGTTTGGCTGATGCGTCGCGCCGCGTCAAATTGCGCGCTTGGGTCCCGGCGCGGTAAGGATCGGAATCGATGCCTCCAGCAAGCGGTTGGCAGGGTCGCCGCCTTGCGGGGCGAGGCGCCAGGTTTGCACCCAATTATCCCAAAGTATCACCTTGTGAGCGAACACGAGCGCGCCGTCCAGAATCGGCCAGCCCTCAACCGGTTCCGCCTCGATATTCAATGGCGGGTAGGCGGGCAGCGGCCGACGAAGATCATAGTAGACGCCCTGCGTTCGGCGTTCATCCATCCAAAATGTCAGACCCGCCGGCCGAAGAGACATGGGGTACGAGGGCAGGCTTTCGGTTAGCTGTTCCTCGACCAAATCGACCCCCGACAACTTGTACAAACCGATCAGCGCATTGTGCAGCGTGTTGCGTTGCCGCTCTGAGAGTCGCTCGAGTTCGGCGCCGTCGCGGAATGCCGCCAATAGCCAACCTTGCCGTTCCTCAAATCGCAAGCGGATGGGCTTTTCTTCTTCCCTGCCGATGCCCATCTCGATGTCGATACGATTGGTGGCAAGGTGGACACTGAGAATATCGATGGTCACTCCCAGCCAGGCGGGATCCTGTTTGAGCAAACCCAGAAACTCTCGTTCCAGGAAGTAGCGAATATTCTCCTCGATTTCCCGCATGTTGCGCAGCAAGGTGCGGACGGTGGCCCAATTGCCCGACTTAAGCGCCGCGCGCTCCGCCCGCCGCAACTTCCGATAAATCTTCGGCACCGAGCCGGAATGAAAACCCGGACGGAGCAAGCGCGGCAGTGTTTCCCCGTGCGGGCCGATCGCCATGGCGCCCAGCGCCTTGTGCCGATTGGCGCGATAGAGCTTCCAGTTCTCCTTCATCTCCCAAAACAGGAAGCCCGCAATGTCCGGACTCCAAAAAACAAACCACCACACGATCGCACCGGCCAACACGCTTCCCAAATAGGGCGACAAGGCATCAACCATCTGGGGCCAAAGAATCGCCATCACGGGATAAACCAACTTCGCCGCCAGACTGCAGATTGGCAATTTGAGCGGGTTCAGACCCGGCTCGATCAAGACCACGACATTGAAGCGAATGAAGTACGAAATGGGATACCAAAGAGCGGTGAGAATCGCCCGCGCGAAGGCGGCCGCCTGATTCTCGCCCCCGCGAAACCGCAACCAGTCCTCGATGGCGAATAGCAACGATTCAAAAAGGTAAACAACATGCTTGAACGCCGCCACGATCAAACGCACCAAACCGGGCAAGAGCCCACCTCGAAGCAGGTTTACGAAACTATAAATCGCTCCCGAAACTGTCTGGCCCAACGCCTGCCCGGCGCGCGAGTTAATCACGAAGTTGGCGGCCAAGAACGCGAGTCCCCAGTTGAGCGAGGTATCCAGCGCGCCGGGAATAAGGAAATAAAACAGCAGGCACAAAATAGCGGGCTTTACCAAGTACCAAATGAACACTTGAAACGGCCAGGATATGAGGAATTGTTTCAGGGCCGGATGGCGCAGCACATAGCGCGGCGCTTCGACGGCGAACCTGCCGACCGGTGAAAAGACCGCAAAGGCGCCTTCTCGCAATCTGCCGCGGAACCAGGCCGAGTGCATGATTGCCGTGACGAACACCACCGCCACGAACCAGAGTGAGTAAAACGCCCAGTACTCGAGCTCGGGGCCGTCCAGCGCCTCCATCGCGAGCAACGGCACCTTCACCATCAAATAGCCAAGCAACAGCGGCAGAGTGACCCACAGAGTCAGCAACCTTCCCACTTTCGTGCCAAAGTTCCAGGCCGTGAAGCGTTCCAGCCAGCGCAGATAGAACTCGCTGGGTTTGTAAACGCCGTCGAGCAACGTGCCCAGCCGGCGATCCAAACGCAAGAGCGGGTCGCCGCGCAAAAAGTCCTGGGGATCGCTCAGATCGGGCAGCTTCAATTTGTTGCGGGAGATGATGTCGCGCAGATCGCTGAATGTGACATAGCCGTGCGACAAGACTCTATCGATGAACTCCTCGACCATCTTGTAGAAGGAAACGCGCTCGGGCGGATTGCGCGGTGAAAGGCCCACGTCTTCTAGGGCGGTGATGAGCAACGGGCGAAACCGCTCGCGCAGCCGTTCCTCGCTGCGCTGCACCGCGCTTTCCAAGAGGCTGCCCAGATGGGAACGATCCTCATCGGACAGGCGTGCCAGCGTCAACCGCTGGTTGGCGCTCTTGAGATGCCGGGTCAAGCGCACCATGCGCAAGCTGGGCAGTGAACGTCGGATGGGCCGTTTGCCGATCGAGCGAATCCACTCGATTAGATCGACGGAGTAGATTTCGCGCTCATGATCGAGGCACGCCCGCTGCAAGTCGTGCAGCAGCGCTGCCTCCGGCGCCCGGCTGCCCTGGTCGGCCTTGTCCAAAAGTGTGGGAATATCCTTGCGCCATTCCTCCACCTCTAGCCCCGTCAACTCCAGCGCCTTCTCCAATCGGGAAAGCAAGCCATAGAGCAGTTCCAGCGCCTCGTTGCGGGTATCGAAGCCCAGGGCCGCCGGAGCGACACGCGCCGCCTTGCGCCGCTGGATCGCCGCCCTTACCACGTTTCCGGATTGCAGGGCATGGTCGCTGTCGGCGACCAACTTCCAGTAAAACTCATGCGCCTCGCCGGAGCGATTGTGCGTATAGGAGATGGGGTCGCCCGCGCCGGGGAGGCGCGTCCGCTGAAAAAGCGCTTGCGCATCGACGTCCCGCGCCAACAGTTCCTTGACCGCTTCCGGATCCCGCAAGCTCGGAAACATGCTCGGCAGGATGCTCGGCGCGAAATAATACAACTCCAGAAACAAAGCGGCAAATTCCAGGTAGAGGCTGCGATCGTCCGCTTCCGCCAAGATGTATCGGTCCTGGGTGAGAACCGAACGCACCTCCTCGAAAGGGCCTTCGCCGATTTGGTGCATACGCTGGCGGATGTCCGCGAGACTGAGTTTGCCCGCGACGGAAAGCCGATCCAAATCCAGATGGACGCTGGCGTGAAAAAGCCGTTGCCAGTATTTCAGCAGCAACGCCTGGGCGGGGGTGTGCTGCATGTCCTCCTGCGTCGGCCAACTCAAAAGAATCACGGTCGCCGGCAGAACCTGATCCGGTTCCAGCGCGAGATCTTCCTGTTCGACGTGGCGAAACAGCAGCTGACGATCCGCGATGAACGTGGCCCGCTGCGGCACGGCGCCTAGCAAGCCTCCGATGTTGTGCGTCTGGCGAACGATCGTCTCGAGCACGCGCGGCGTGACCAGCACCGCCGCCGGCTCCACCGATCGCAATGCCTGCTGCAATTCCCTGGGCTTCATGGTTGTCACCTTCGTCAGCCAGGCAAGACGCGAGTGCGGCGCCGGCTGTTCGACTTCGATCGGGTAAATCACTCCGATTGTAGTCCTTGCTCCAGCTTAGGGGAAGAGAGGATAGCGGAGGCCGCCTTGGGGACTTCTTCCGGCTGCGACGATTGAACATCGACGAGGCGTTGAGCAGTATTTCAAAAGCGAGGACCGCCAGCGCCGGGGCGCCCAACAGCGCGACCGCAGCCATCTTCAAAGCCATCGACAGAACAATTTCGATGGTATGGAAGCGTAAACCGGTTGTGACGTCGATGTCGAGGTCGGCATGATGGACGCGGTGCAACCTCCAAAGCCAAGGGACTGCATGAAAAAGTACATGCTGCGCGTAAACAACAAGATCCAAAACGACGACCGCGGTGAGAACGGTCAACCAATAAGGCAACGAAACAAATGAAAAAGCTCCCCAACCTGCTTCCTCCGCGACGAGGGCAACGCCGACGGCGCCAAGCGGCGGGAAAAATCGCAGGACAAAACCGTTCAATAATACCAGTGCGAGGTTATTGCACCATCGCAACGATTTGCCCGCTCTGAGGCGGCGGCGCGGCGTCAAGACCTCGGCGACGCTCATGAGCAGCAAGACGCCGCCGAAAAAGACGAGGCGAATCACTGCGTCATCACTCAAAAAATGCCACCCATCGGCCATGATGAACTTCTCGCGCATCCAAGGAACGAGGTCTCTTGTTTTCCTTGTTTAAGTAACTGCGGTTGGAACAGGATGGGAATCTGGAAAACGATTATGCCGCAAAGGTGGCTCACTAGAGAGCGTTATCGCCAGTGCGAATCCTGCGCGGTGAGATCGCGTGGCCAACGGTCGATTCCGGAGATCCATTCTTGACAACACGTCCAAATTCGGGTCGAGTAGGCGCTATCCTGACCAATTTCCGCTTTGAGGCGAATCATGTCCTTGCGATACATCCTGCTCGCATCGTCGCTGTTTTTGGCCTCAGCCTCGCATGCGCAGGCCGGCCCGCCCGCCAAGAAAAAGCTCAACATCATCTGCATCGTCACCGACGATCAAGCCGCCTGGAGCGTAGGCGCCTATGGCAACCGCCAGGTCGTCACCCCCAACATGGATCGGCTGGCACGGGAGGGCGCTTTGTTTCGCAACGCCTTTGTGACCACGCCCGTTTGTTCCCCAAGCCGGGCCAGCTATCTCACCGGCCGCTACGGCACGCAAGTCAGGATCACCGACTGGATCTCGCCGCGGGAGGCCGCCGGCGGCGTCGGCGTGCCCGAAGTCGCCCTTACCTGGCCCGAAGTTCTCCGCCGCCAGGGCTACCTCACCGCCCTCATCGGCAAATGGCATCTCGGCATGCTGCCCCGTTTCCATCCCACACGCAACGGCTTCGATCATTTCTTCGGCTTCGTCGGCGGCGGCGCGGCGCCGATGAATCCCGTCATGGAGGAAAACGGCAAGGAACGAAAGATGAAAGGCTACGGCGGCGACCTGCTTACCGACAACGCCATCGAATTCATCACGAAAAACAAAGCGAAATCCTTCGCCATGTGCCTGCATTTCCGCGAACCGCACGCCCCCTACGCCCCGACGCCCCCGGAGGACGCCGCCGTTTACAAAGATCTCGATCCCAAGATCCCTGCCTTCAAAGGGCTCGACGTCGCCCAGGTGAAGAAGCTGACGCGCGAATACTATGCCGCCGTCCATTCCGTCGACCGCAATCTGGGCCGGTTGCTTAAGGCGCTCGAAGAACTCGGCCTCTTGGAAGACACCATCATCGTTTTCACCAGCGACCACGGCTACTGCATCGGCCACCACGGCATATGGCACAAGGGCAACGGCATCTGGATCGTCGGCGGCGTCAACGGCCCGCGCCGCCCCAATATGTTCGACGTCAACTTGCGCGTGCCCCTTATGATCCGCTGGCCTCGCGTGATCCGGCCCGGCACGGTCGTCGAGCAGATGGTTTCGAATATCGATACGTTCCCCACCGTCTTGGGCATGCTCGGCGTGCCGAGGCCGAAGGACTATCGACAGGAGGGCGCCGACTTCTCACCCATCCTTCGCGGGGAGAAAACGCCCTGGCGCGAGGAAGTCTTTAGCCAATACGACATTCACAATTCCGCCCAGGGCTTCATGCGCTCGATCCGTACGCCGCGCTGGCATCTCGTCCGCTATTGCCTCGCGAACGACATGGACGAGCTTTACGACATCGAGAACGACCCCGGCGAAATGAAAAACTTAATCCGCAATCCCAAGCATCAGGAAACGGCGTCTAAACTGCGCACGCGACTGGATGCGTGGATGCGCTCCATCGACGATCCGGTTTTAAGGTTGGAGGCAGCACAAAAATAAGTTCGTGCATAGCCCCAACGAGCCGGACGCGTAAGTAAGCGACGGGAATTGGCCGAACCAAACTCACCCCGGCTCGCAAAGCCGCGTCAGGTGTTTCAGCATGTCGCGCACGGAGATGATGCCCACCGGCTTGTTGTTCTTGACGACGGGGACGTGGCGATAATCTCCGCGGTCCATCTTGTTGAGGACGAAGACGAGGGGGTCGTCGGCGGCCACCGATTCGGGACGCGCGGTCATGAAATCCGTGACGGGCAGGTCCGCGTAATCGTCTTGAACGCCGGCGATTTTCTTGAGGAGATCGCGTTCGCTGAGAATCCCTTGCAAATTCCCCGCATCATCGACCACAAGCAGCGCGCCGACGTTGCGATCGAGCATCGTTGTGATCGCCTGTTGCATCGTCATGTCCGCGGGGACGACGACAGGTTGATGGGTCGAAAGGGCGCCGGCCGATTCTTCCATCAAGCTGCGCTCCAAGCGGCACGAGGCCGTCGGGCGGTCGAACGGCGTCAGGTCTTGCTGGCAATGAGCGCAGACTTCGTTTCCCGGGACATTGTCCCAACCGCAAGTCGGACAGATCATTGGATGCAGGCCCGGTAAGTGTCTGACCCCATTGGGAGTAGACGTTGGATTCCGTGGGGCGAAAGGTCGCGGGTTGCGATTCGATCTTTCTATACCACGACCCAAGATTCGTCACCCGCGAGAAGCTTATCCAGAGGCAGCGGCGCGGATTGTTGCAGCTGCGCGATGTCCTCCAGCAACAATCGTTCAAAGCTAGCACGCTCCACGGCGCGCAGTACGCCGAGGCACTCGGGAAAATCGGGCCAGACGAAGCGGCTGAGCAAAAACGGCAGGGCGATGCTCTCCACACGTTCGTCATGGATAAGCAGATCGTCCATCGGGATGCCGCCGCCGAGCGTGACGACTTCCGGGTCCAGGCCCGTCAGGCGTATGCCTTGATTGCGATCCTTGCCGAAAAGCAACGGTCGGCCGTGCTCGAGGTAGACGACATTGTCCGCCTTGACCGCTCGATCCGTCGCGTAATCGAACACGCCGTCGTTGAAGATCTTGCAGTTCTGATAAATCTCGACCAGAGCCGCGCCTTTGTGTTGCGCCGCCCGTGTCAATACCTGTCCCAGGTGTTCGACGTCGACATCGATCGAACGCGCGACGAAGGTCGCTTCCGCGGCGAGGGCGACCGACAAAGGCCGCAGCGGAGTCTCGAAAGTTCCCTCCGGATGCGAGCGGGTGCGCGTGCCGGGCCGCGAGGTTGGCGAGGATTGGCCCTTCGTCAGTCCGTGGACTTCGTTATTGATTAGCAGGATCTTGATGTCGACGTTGCGGCGCAGCGCGTGGATCAGATGGCTGGCGCCCGAGGCAAGCGCGTCGCCGTCTCCCATTACAACCCAAACGCTGAGATCCGGGTTGGCGATCTTCAGACCCGTCGCGATGGCGGCGGCCCGACCGTGGATGCCGTGGAAGCCATAGGTATCCAAATAGTACGGGAAGCGCCCCGCACAGCCGATGCCGGAGACGAAGACGAATTTCTCGCGCGCGACCCCGGCGCCGGCCATCACCTTTTTCAACGTGCCCAGGATGGAGAAATCTCCGCAACCGGGGCACCAACGCACTTCCTGGTCGGAAGCGAAGTCGTCGGCGGTCAGAACGGGTAACTGGGTTCCAGAACTCATGGAGTTATTTTAGGGGATCAAGCGCGAAGCATCGCGTGGATCTTCGCCTCGACTTCGCTGATGAGAAAGGGCTTGCCCTGTACCTTGTTGAGTGTTTCCAAATCCCGCACGAAGACCGCGCGAATCAGCCAGGCGAGTTGACCGCTATTAAGCTCCGGCACCAACAGCCGCCGATGGCGGGCGAGAATTTCGCCAGTGTTCTTCGGCAGGGGGCTCAGATGCCGCAGATGCGCGCATGCGACGGAGAGACCCTGCGCCTGGCAGCGTTTCACCGCCGAGAAGATGGCGCCGTACGTGCTGCCCCAACCCAAAACGAGAAGGTCGGCGTCGTCCGCCCCATGCACTTGCAGCGGGGGAATCTCCTCCGCGATGCGGGCGATCTTGTCTGCGCGCTCGCGAATCATCGCTTCGTGATTTTCGGCATCGTAGCTGACATGCCCCGTTTCTCGCTCCGTTTCCAATCCGCCGATGCGATGCTCCAGGCCCGGCGTGCCCGGCGCCGCCCATGGCCGCGCCAGATGTTCGTCGCGACGGTAGGGGAGAAACACGCCCTTTCCGGAAGCGGCGAAGACCACTTCCATATCCGGCAGTTCCCCGACCTCTGGAATCTTCCACGGTTCCGCCCCGTTAGCGAGATAGACGTCGGACAACAGAATGACCGGCGTCATGTAGCGCGTCGCCAGTCGCACCGCTTCCAGGGCGAGCGCGAAACATTCCGACGGATGCGCCGGCGCCAGAACGGGCAGCGGCGCCTCGCCATGCCGCCCCACGAGCGCTTGGAAAAGGTCCGCCTGTTCGCTGCGCGTCGGCAGGCCGGTGCTGGGCCCGCCGCGCTGGATGTTGATGACCACGCAGGGCAATTCGCTCATCACCGCCAGGCCGATCCCTTCGGACATCAAGCTCATGCCGGGGCCGCTTGTCGCGGTGACGCCCAGCGTTCCGCCGAAGGACGCGCCGATCGCCATGCTGAGAGCGGCTAACTCGTCCTCGGCCTGGATCATACGCACGCCGTGCCGCTTCATCTCGACCATTTGCTGCATGACGTCGCTGGCCGGCGTCATGGGATGGCAGGCAAAAACCAACGGCAACCCCGAGAGCCGGCCGGCCGTCACCAAGCCCAACGCCAGCGCCTCGGTACCCGTGATCTTGCGATAACGCCCCGCCGGTATCTCCGCTTTCGCGACCCGGTAATGGACCCGCATCAGTTTCGCGCTCTCGCAATGCTGATAACCCGCCATCAACGTGCGCGTATTCGCTTCCACCATCGCCGGATTCTTCGAAAACCGATCGCGTATCCAGCGCAGCGACGGTTCCAGCGGCCGCTCAAACAGCCAATACACCAGCCCCAGCGCGAAGAAATTGCGGCAGCGATCCGCCTCGCGCGGGCTGAGCTTGAACTGCGAAACCGCGTCTCGGTTCAGCTTGTTCATCGGAATCGCCACCAGGCGAAACCTCTTGAGCGAACCGTCGAGCAAGGGATTGGCGTGATAACCCGCCCGATCCAGTTCGTCCGTCGTAAACGCGTCCGTGTTCAATACCAAGATGCCGCCCGGCTCAAGATCCTTCACATTCGCCTGCAGCGCGGCCGGGTTCATGGCGACGAGCGCGTTTAGGACATCCCCGGGCGTGTGAATTTCGTGGTTGCTGAAGCGGACTTGAAACCCGGATACTCCCGCGAGCGTGCCGGCGGGGGCGCGAATCTCCGCGGGAAAATCGGGCAACGTGCTGATGTCGTTGCCGACCGCCGCCGCGGTGGCCGTGAATTGCGCCCCCACCAGTTGCATGCCATCGCCGGAATCGCCCGCGAAACGGATGACGACCTCATCCAACTCTTGAATGGTTGGTTTGGAGGACGCCGGCGGTTTTTTCGTGGAACCCATGAGATCACAAACGGCAAAGCGGACTAACCGGGAGGGAAACCAGACGCCGTCAATCGGCGAAGCGGAAGCGGATCCTGTGGCAGCGACGAGGAACGGCGATCACGCCCCTTCGCGCTTCGGTTGGCTGGGCTTGACGGAGGGAGGCAAATTGAAAACCGTCGATGGAAAATGTTCCACCAAATAATGCACGATTCGTTTCACCGAGAGCACGCCCACCGGCTTGCCGTCAACGACGACCGGCAGGTGGCGATATCCGCCTTCGACCATTTGACGAATGGCCGCGGCGATCGAATCCATCGGATGCACCGTCACCGGGTTCGGCGTCATGCACTGGATCACGGGCGTCGCAAGCTCCGCCCGCGATCCGAGAACCCGCCGCAGAAGATCCCGTTCCGTGAAGATTCCTACGAGGCGGCGATTCTCGCAGACCAGGACGCACCCGACCGATTTCTCCCGCATCAAACGCGCGGCGTCGCCGACCGTTTGCTGCGGTTGCAGGTGCCAGGCCGGCGTGGGGTGCAGCCGCGACACGCACTCGATCTTCAATGTCCTGGCCAGATCCATCGCCCCGTCCCGTTCCAGTGGCGTCCGCCAACTCTTCTATCGGGGTCATTGTCGGTATTTGCTAAAACCCTGGCAAGGGCACGAGAAAGACGCTACCCTATATCCGCGTTCTTATCTCCGACGCACCGTGCTCTCATCCAAAATCCCATGCCCGATCCTAAAAAACTGCTCATCACCTTGCGCCAGGCCGTCCACGCGTTTCGATCCACGCCCGGTCGCGCCGGCCGATTCGTGCAGCTTCCGGACGACGCGGAAGTGCTCGTCGGCGGCGACATGCACGGCAGCGTCGAGAACTTTCGACTTCTGCTCAAAGTCGCGAACCTCGGGCAGCATCCGCGCCGGCATCTCGTGCTCCAGGAAGTGGTGCATGGCCCCTTTCGTTATCCAGGCGGCGGCGATAAAAGCCATCAACTCCTCGACCTCGTCGCCGCACTAAAATGTCAGTATCCGTCGCGCGTTCACTTCTTGCTCGGCAACCACGAACTCGCCCAGTGGCAAAACCAACGCATCGGCAAGGGCGATGTCGATCAAAACGATCTCTTTCGCGCCGGCGTCGACGAAGCCCATGGTCCCGCCGCGAACGAAGTCTACGAAACCTATCTGCTCCTCTTCGCCGCCTCGAACGCCGTCCTCCGCACCGCCAACCGCGTCATCCTGAGCCACAGCCTGCCGACGCCACGGCGCCTTGAGAATTTCAGCCTGGAAAAGGTCAAACGCGAGGAATTGTACGACGAAGACGTTCGACTCGGCGGTTGGCTGCATTCTCTCGTCTGGGGTCGCGACACCTCCGAGGCCAATGTCGCCGCCTACCTCGACAAACTCGACGGCACTCTCCTCATCTCCGGCCACATCCCCGCCGAGCAAGGCTTCGCGATTCCAAACGAACGCCAACTCATCCTCGATTCCCTGGGCACGCCGGCCTGCTATTGCCTCTTCCCCTCGGACACCGCCCTCACCCACGGCGACTTGGTCGCCAGGATTGGCATGCTGTAGAGGCGCCGGTATCCGTATTTGTGGTGCCGGTATCCTAACCGGCACGTTGACATTTTTGTGGTGCCGGTATCCTACCGGCACGTTTAGGGAACCCGATCGCAGGAGGGCGAATGTTGCTCGTGCCGGTAGAATACCGGCACCACAGTCTCGTGCCGGTTGGAGCCCGGCAGCATCATGACTTCTTCAGGGATTGCGTTTGCCATGTCCCCCTTTCCAGCCGCCGAAAAGATCATCGCTCGCCTGGGGCCGATCCACAAAGAAACGGTCTTGCTTCAGGGACGCGAGTTCTTTTTGCTCAAGCCGACCGAAACCCACAAACTCTTGACCGATCCCGGTGCGGATGCCTCCCGCGCGGCGGAGGAATACGTGCCGTACTGGGCGGACATTTGGCCCGCGTCGCGAATGCTTGGCAAGGTGCTTCTGGGCGAAGCGTTGACGCCGGGCACATGTGCCCTCGAGATCGGTTGCGGTTTGGGACTGCCGGGGATCGTGGCTCTCCGCCGGGGATTGCACGTCACCTTTACCGACAACGACCCCTGCGCCCTGCATTTCGCCAGTGAGAATGCACGGCTCAACGGCTTCACCGATTTCGCGACGCGCCATGTGGATTGGCGCGATCCACCCGCGGACTTTCAGTTCCCCCTGCTCCTCGGGGCGGACCTGCTTTATGAAATGCGCTATCTCGAACCCCTGATCGGCTTCATACGCCAGGCCCTGCTTCCCGGCGGCGTCTGCCTCCTTACGGACCAGGATCGTTTGCCGGGGCAGGCGCTGCGGGATCAACTGGAGGCCGAGGGACTTACATTCACGACGGAGATCGTGCGCGCCGGCGAACCGGGCGGCCGCCGCTCCAAGGGCACGCTCTACCGCATCCGCAACACGGAGTGACCGGCCATTCGTCTTGGCGGAACAGGGCCGTTCCGCGTACCATGTAGGAGTGGGGATCGCTCGACAATCGAATGACGGAGTGTGCAATGACGATGAGATTGCCGTTGGCGTTAGCAATTTTTCTTTGGACGCCCCTATTGGCGACAACACAGGACAAAACCGGCGAAGTCGCCCTCCGCGAGGTAAAGTACGACGCCCTAAAAGACGTCGTCCTCAAGAACCGCGGCAAGGTGGTCCTCGTCGATTTCTGGTTCAACACCTGAGGGCACTGCCTTGAGGCAATGCCGCATCTGGTTCAGATGCACGAAAAGCACAAAAAGGACGGACTGGAAGTCGTGACCGTGAATTTCTTCTTCGGCGATGACGACATGCCAAAGGACAAATATCTCGCCCAGACCCGGGAGTTGCTGAAGGATAAAAAGGCGACGACCTTGAATCTCTATTTGGAGGACGCGGAGAAAGTGCTGGATAAGAACTTGCACATCTTCGCGGCGCCTTCCGTCTATGTCTTTGATCGTCAGGGCCGCTGGACTGCCTTCGGCGGCGTCAACATCGAGGGTGCCGGCGACGCCGACCACGCCAAGATCGAGCAGCTTGTCGAGAAACTATTGAAGGAAGCGCCGGCCAAGTAACTTGTTAGCACGAAGCGCGAGCAAGTGATTTGTTAGCACGAAGCGCAAGCAAGTGATTTGTTAGCACGAAGCGCAAGCAAGTGATCCGACGGCAATCGAGGAGCCTCCATGCAGCAAGACAAGCAATTGGCCGCGGCGCTGGGGCGTATCCCCAGCGGTCTGTTCATCCTGACGATCAAGCAAGGATCCGTCGAAACGGGCCTACTCGCCAGTTGGGTGCAACAATGTTCGTTTGACCCGCCAATGGTCAGTATCGCGATTCAACCGAACCGCCCCGTGGCTGCACTCCTCAAGGAGGGCGCGCCGTTCACGCTCAATCTGTTGGAAGAGGGACAAACCGATATGATCGCCCATTTCGGCAAGGGATTCGCGCCGGAGGAAGATGCGTTTGTCGGGCTGGAAGTCGAACGCGGCGGCCCCGGCGGGCCGGTCATCAAGGAGTCGCTCGCCGTGCTCGAATGCGAGATGAAAACGCGGGTCAAAGGCGGCGATCACGACCTCTTCCTCGCGGAAATCCGCGCCGGCCGTCTCTTCGACGAAGGCCGCCCCATGGTCCATATCCGCAAGAACGGCTTCCATTACTAAAACGTGGTGCCGGTATCCTACCGGCACGAATCGGTTTGTGGTGCCGGTATCCTACCGGCACGATCCCCGCGCCGGTAGAATACCGTCGGCCACATTCTCAACCGGCACAGGACCATGAAGTGCCACCTTTGCTCCCAAGAACCGGTGGGCCGCTGTTACACCTGCGGCGAACTCTTTTGCGTTCACCACGGGACGGTGGACTGCCAACGCTGTGAGACGGCTTTCGCGCCGGGAGATCGCCGCGCGGATCGCATCAGCCTTCGCCCGCTGCCCCCCAAAATCCGCTACGGTTGGTGGCGCCCCATCCCCGCCGAAGATTTCGACCCGCCCGGTTGCTACATCTGCACCGGCTTGACCCGCACCGTCTGCCGCAATTGCAACCAGCTTTATTGCAAGGAGCACGGCGGCTACGAGGGCTTATGCGAAACCTGCACGCGCTCGGCGAATCTTGGACTCTATGTGTTTCTAGGAGCAATTGGCGGGATGGCGATTTTGGTTGGTTTGACGTATTTGTTTGGGTGAGGACGAGGACTAAATCCATGATCTATCGGTCATCTCTGTTTTCGCGTTTCGCTAAATGGACCGCGCATGCCGCTGGGCATCCCGCCACCTTCATGATGGCGTTATTGATCATCTTGGGTTGGACGCTATGCGGCCCGGTGTTCGGATATAGCGACACCTGGCAACTGGTCATCAATACAGGAACCACCATTGTCACGTTTCTCATGATTTTTCTGGTGCAAAACACTCAGAATCGCGATAGCGCTGCGATCCAACTGAAACTGGACGAACTGATTCGCGGCATGCAATGCGCGCACAACGCGTTGTTGGATCTTGAGGAATTGACGGAGAAGGATATCGACAAGATTCGACGCCGCTACCAGACTTTAGCGCGTTCGGCGCGAGAGGATCTGGGGGGATTGCTAGATGTGGGAACACCAGAGATAAACGCCGGAAGCGACTCATGATTGAATTGGTTTCCGGGCAGTGTTCGCATGGCTACGGTCGGCATTGAAAAAAGAAAAAGCGGCGATAAATCGCCGCAGTCCAAAAAGGTCGCGGCATGGGCCGCGACCTTGGAACGCTAAGCCGCAAGCGGCGCCCCTTACTTTTTCTTCGTTCCTTCCGGCGTCGGGTAGATGATATCGACGCGGCGGGCCTGTTCTTCGAGAATGCGCAGGACGTTGGAATCGAAGCTGTCGCGGACGCGGGATTTGTCATCCTCGGCCAGCTTTTTGGTGATGTAGGCGCTGCGCTTCTTGTCGAGATCGAGGGCCTTCTCGGACAGCACTTTGCGTTCTTCCTCGATGTTCTTGAGAATCGTCTTTTGCTCGTCCAGCGATTTACCTTTTAGTTTCGCGGGCAGTTCTTCATTCTTGAGTTTTTCGAGTTGGACCTTGCCGTCCTTGATTTGTTTGAGCAAATCGTAGGCGACATAGCCGCCGGTGCTGCGTGAGAAGTAGGCCGCGCGATCTGCCGCTTCCACTTCGGGCAGTTTGGCGCCGGCGCCGGCAAGCGCCTTGCCGGCCTTCCGACGTTCATGCGAGCCAAAGACCAGCGTGGTTTCCGAAATCTTGGTGTTGATCTCGGCCAAATCCTTGTCGAACGGCGTCGCGACGGCGACGACGGGACCGCCGCCGGCGTCGATCTGCACGAAGGAACCCTCGGCGGCGCGGCAGATCTTGACCCAGTGATCCTTGGCGCTCGCGTTG
>Ga0163144_10010072_pt1 | contig 20206 bp, 18 predicted proteins | sample OliLak19BULKMAT1_FD_123175 | JGI IMG/M metagenome (GOLD analysis project Ga0163144, IMG submission 123175) | Freshwater microbial mat bacterial communities from Lake Vanda, McMurdo Dry Valleys, Antarctica - Oligotrophic Lake LV.19.BULKMAT1 | ecosystem: Environmental > Aquatic > Freshwater >... | reverse complement strand
TGCCCTCCTTGGCGACGGCAGTGCCCGTGGTCTGGTCTTGCACTGTGCGGATAACTTTCGGCGTCAGGCGATAGTTCATGCTATAGGGCGGAAGGCTGATAATGCCTTCACCGTTTACATTCATATCCTTCATCTGCAGGAGCAGGTCACGGTTGGTCACAACGCCCTGAGCGATAGTGAATGTCCCGGCCATCTGCGTGAAGTTCGTCGTCTGCGGACTATTATTGGCATCGGCAAAAGCGGTCTGCACGTTTCTCAGCATGTCGAGCAGGTTCACGCGTTTAATCGTGCCGTTACTTACTTTAAGCTGCCCGTCTCCGCTCAGGCTGGAGACGATTTCCTTCTGGCTGTTGCCGCGTCCGGCGGTAGTGAACGTAAGGTCGCCCGTACCGGTAAGCCGGTCCATTTCCGCCGCATCGCGCAGCAACGGCTCAAGCTCAATGGATTTGAAGATAACGCGCTTTTCATAGGTTGGCGGCGCGATATTGCTGTCAATGCTGAGCGCAATAGTGCCGGTGCCTTTATACATTTCAGCGTCCGCAATGTTGGCGGTAAGGCGTCCTTGCTGGAGCTTGGCGCTCAGCATCGTTTTACCGATGGCGAGTTTGCGATAGAGAATCCCGCCCGCCTTGATATTGGCATTGGCATTGATGGCCTTCAGCCCGGACAGGTCAATCGGTGCACTGCTCCAGCGTTCCGCACCTTGCGCATACGCATCGGCAATCAGTGGATTAGAGATGAGGCTGGCATGGGTCTGCGGCGGCAGGAACGGATTGATGTTCAGCATATCGGTTTTCAGGTCGATATCGAGAGAAGGTATAAGCGTTCCGGTATTGAGCTTGATACTGCCCGTGGCCTCGAACTGGTCGAGAACGAGGCGCATATTGGATAAATTACAATAATCCGTACCGCAGCGAAGATCGCTTTCCGACAGGAAGTCCAGCGTTGCCGGGGTGGCCAGCGGTTTTTCCTGTGGGTTGATCCATGCGGCAAGCTCTTTCAGCGACGTAGCCTTGAGGGTGCTTTTACCGGCGACGGTGCCGTTATTATACGTACCCTCGGTAGTGACGGAAAACAGGTCGCCTTCCACGTTCAGCTTGTAATCCATTTTGCGTTCTCTGAGCAACGATGCAAGCGTGCCCAGGCCGGCTTTCATGCGGATGCTTTTATTATTCCACTCGCCGCTGCTATCAATGATGACCGCCGATGCCGATGAGCTGAGCGTCATGCTGGCATTGAGTTTTTTAATTTCCGTGCGGGAGGATGTGATGTCGTTGACGTAGTTCAGCGTGCCGTTTTTTAATTCGAAATTACTGAGCATGATATTATCCGGCAGTGTCGCTTTACCGGTCTGGACCGGCTTGTCTTTGGGAATGGCGATAGGGAGTGGCTGCGATTTTTCCGGTTTAGCGGTAAACGTCCAGTTGTTTTTACCGTCTTTGATAGCGTGCATGTTGATGGTGGGTTCATGCAGGACGAACTGCTTGATGATAATTTTTTTGGCGAGCAGCGGCAGCAGCTCCACATCCACTTTCAGTACATTCAGTGTCAGGAAAGGCGTTTTACCGGCAAAGCCGGACGGGTTGGAAAGCGTGACCTTTTCAGCGGTAACTCCTGCGAAAGGAAACAGGCGGAGGCTTAACTCTCCGTCGATGGTGAGGGTGCGGCCGGTCGCTTCCTCGACTTTTTCGATGATCTGCGCTTTGTAGGTATCGTTGGAAATAAAAGCAGGTAAGGCCAGCGCTATCGCGATGAGGAGGCCAATCAGTCCGAGGCCGATGAACATTAGTTTCTTCATGTCTTTAGTCCTCAAACACTATTTATTTTACTTACCCTGCTGGGCGCGGTGCAGGAGCAGATGGTCGGCCAGTACGCAGGCGAGCATGGCTTCGCCTACGGGAACGGCGCGGATGCCCACGCACGGGTCGTGGCGTCCTTTGGTGACGATGGTAGTATTATGGTGCCTGGTATCGATGGTTTCAACCGGGGTAAGAATAGAGCTTGTCGGTTTGACGGCAAAACGCACGACGACCGGCTGGCCAGTGGAGATACCGCCCAAGATGCCACCGGCATGATTGGACGGGAACTGGACTTTGCCGCCTTTGGCGCGCATGCGGTCGGCATTTTCTTCGCCGCGTAATTCCGCTGCGCCGAATCCCGCGCCGATTTCCACGCCTTTGACGGCATTGATGCTCATCATGGCGGTAGCGAGGTCGGCATCAAGTTTTTTATACACCGGCGCGCCGAGCCCGGCGGGCACGCCTTCGGCGACTACTTCAATCACCGCGCCGATTGACGAACCGTCCTTGCGAATGTCATCAAGTGTTTTAGCCCAACGCTTGGCGGCTTTGGCATCGGGACACCAGAAGGGATTTTTGTCCACTTCTTTCCATTCCCATTCTTTGGCGCTTACTTCGTCTTTGCCCATCTGCACGAGCGCACCGCGAATCTTGATATTCTTGCCAAGAATTTTACGGGCGATAGCACCGGCGGCGACGCGCATAGCGGTTTCACGGGCGGATGAGCGCCCGCCGCCGCGATAGTCGCGGATGCCATATTTTTCCATGTAGGTGTAATCGGCATGGCCGGGGCGGAACTTGTCTTTGATCTCTCCATAGTCTTTCGATTTCTGATCCTCATTATAAATAATAAGGCTGATCGGCGCGCCGGTGGTTTTGCCTTCAAATACGCCGGAGAGGATTTTAACGGTGTCGCTTTCCTTGCGCTGGGTCGTATAACGTGACTGTGCTGGTTTGCGTTTGTCGAGCCATGGCTGAATATCAGCTTCAGAAAGTGGAATCAGCGACGGCACGCCGTCTACCACACACCCTATCGCTTCGCCATGGCTTTCGCCCCATGTGGTGAATCTGAATACGTGACCGAAGGTGTTGAAGCTCATGCAAGTGCCTTGTGTTTAGTGCTTTGTGCCTTGTGAAGTGCTTTTTGAGTAATCGAACGAAACAGTCCCATTAACATACGGCTTATCTCAGCAGTAAGTTGCAACAACGTATCATAGATAGTTTTTATAATATAGCCTCTACCATATGCGATGATAAGTTGCGTCTCCAATTCTGCAAGCGAGCCCCGTGCAATGGATAGAAACTGTGCGAATTCTTTGGTGCCGCGCGCGCTGCCTTCCGCAATGTTGGAAGATATGGATACGGCAGCCCGGCGCATCTGGTTGGCCAGTCCGTACCATTCACGTTTGGGGAATTCTTCGGTAGCCGTATAAATACAATCTGCAAGCTCGATAGATTTTTGCCATACCTGTAAATCTTTATAGCTTTTGATGGTATCCATCTCGGTCATTACCTTATCACTAGGCACAAGGCACCAACCACTAGGCACTCTCTACACTGTGGCAATATCAGGAGCGTCAACGCGCTTCATGCCGACGACATGGAAACCGGAATCGACATGCATGATTTCGCCGGTGGTGCCCTGTCCCAGTTCGGACAGCAGGAACAATCCGGCGCCACCGACATCTTCGATGGTGGTGTTGCGCTGAAGCGGCGAGTTGTATTCGTTCCATTTCAGGATATAGCGGAAATCGCCGATGCCGGATGCCGCCAGTGTTTTGACCGGCCCGGCAGAGATGGCGTTGACGCGGATATTCTGGCTGCCCAGATCGGCGGCAAGGTAGCGCACGCTGGTTTCCAGCGCGGCCTTGGCGACGCCCATGACGTTGTAATGCGGCACAACGCGCTCGGCACCCAGATAGGTGAGCGTGAGCAGGCTGCCGCCCTTGGTCATAAGCTGGCTGGCGCGCTTGGCCAGTGTGGTGAACGAGTAGCAGGAAATGTTCATGGTCATCAGGAAATTATCGAGCGAGGTGTCGATATACTGTCCCTTGAGTTCGTTCTTATCGGAATAAGCGATGGCGTGGACGAGGAAATCCATCGTGCCCCACTGTTTTTTCAGCTCGGAAAATACGGTGTCCATGCTGGCCACGTCGGTAACATCGCACGGCAGTACCACTTTGGAACCAACGGATGCTGCCAGCGGGCGCACGCGCTTTTCCAGCGCTTCGCCTTGAAAGGTGAATGCCAGTTCGGCACCCTGTGCGGCAAGATATTTAGCAATACCCCACGCCAACGACTTATCGTTGGCCACGCCCATGATTAAACCACGTTTACCAGCCATCAGCGTGCCGCTAGGCACGCTGGGCTCTTTATCGCTTTCTTCGGTCATTAACTGAACAGTCTATTGCTCGATGATTTGCCATGTACCATCCGGCTGACGGCACGCTTTGCCATACCCTTGCTGTTGCTGGCCACCGACTTTGATGGTCTGGGTATATTCGCGGCAATACCGCCCTTCAGCATTCTGGTAGTAATTCTTTGGGGTGATGGTGCCCGAGTTTCCGCTCTGCGCATTGCGCCACGGCAGGCTCTGGCCCGGCTGTGCGGTTTCCATCGCGCGCTGTGAAGCGGCGTTGTAGGCTGCGAGGTCGGCGTTATCGAGCGATTTACCGATAGAGCTGCCGACGAGACCGCCAAGCAATGCGCCGCCGATAGTAGCAGCGGTACGGCCTGCGCCACCACCCATGGTGCTGCCGATGACGCCGCCGCCGATGGCGCCGGCTACAGTGCCCATATCCTGTTTATTGATATTGCCGCCGCTCATAGCGCCGGAGCCCGGAGGGCCACCCTGCTGCTGGCAGGCTGTCAGCATGGATGCTGTGACGATAAGCGCGACGATTTTTGAACTTTGCATAATGCGTAATCCTTTTTCCTAAAACACTTCTTTTTGTGAACCGCAGGCCTGGAATCCCGGCCGCGTTATATGGAGAGCCCATATATTCCACAAAGTTACATTATACGCAACTACCAAGACGTGGAGCGGCGATTACAAATATGTAATTTCCGGAGCCAATAGTTAAAATAATGCTTATCGCGGCATGTCTCATCTGATATAGTCGGCGTTTTCTGTCACTTAGGGGTTAATAGTATGACGGGCAAGGTATCGCTGGTAGGTGCCGGGCCGGGCGATCCGGAACTGCTGACGATCAAGGCGCTGAAATGCATTCAGCAGGCCGATGTCGTTGTCTATGACCGGCTTGTGTCCGAGGCGATTATGGCGCTGGTGCCGCATGGCGTTTCACGCCTGTTTGTCGGCAAGTCCTGCAAGCAGAAAATCATGCCGCAGGAAGAGATTCACGAGCTGCTGGTAGCGCTGGCGAAGAAGGGGCATCACGTCGTGCGCCTCAAAGGCGGCGATCCGCTGCTGTTTGGCCGTGGCGGCGAGGAAGCGCTCGATCTCGTAAAGCACGGCGTCGAATTTGAAATCATTCCCGGCATCACCTCGGCGCATGGTTGCGGCGCCTATGCGGGTATACCGCTCACCCATCGCGGCATGGCGACCGGCGTGCGCTTTCTGACCGGCCACCGCACCGCTGCTGAAGATGCGGAAGAACCTCTCGAATTAAACTGGCAAAGCCTTGCCGATCCTGACACCACGCTGGTCGTCTATATGGGGCTGGCCAATCTTGCCATTATCTCGGAAAAACTGATTGCGCACGGTCTGCCTGCCGATCTTCCGGCAGCGGCGATTGCCCACGGTACGACGCCAGCGCAGAAAGTAGTGCTGTCCGACCTCGCCCGTATTGCCGCAGTGGTAGAGTCGGAAAAGCTGGAATCCCCGGCACTTATCGTGATTGGCCGAGTGGCGGCACTGGCCTCTGAGCTCCAGTGGTACCATCCACAAGATGCTGAGAAGGAAGAAAATTCCCTCAAAACCTTCACAAAACTGTCATATTAATCCCGTTGAAAGCCTTAACTGCCCGTTATAGACTTTAGGTAACGCAAATCCGTTACGGAATACCAAGTTTATGGCAACTCAGGTTGATACCAGTTCAGAGACAAAAAGCGAAGAAATCTTCAAGGATCAGAAGGTTCTCGACGTGAAGCAGAAGATGATGGGCAAGCTCAAATGGAGCGCTATGCTCGGCAGCGTCAGCCGCGTCGCGACTTTCATTGGTGGCCCGCTTCTGGCTGGTGGCTTGGGTATTGGCCTTGGTTCGGTTCTCACTGCTATATCTGCCGGTGCAACACTCGGTGCTGCCATTACTGGGCTTGCCCTGCCGGTACTAGGTACACTTGTGGCAGGAGCATTTTTTGTCGGTGTGGCGGTTGCCGCCGATTTTGCCGCTACGCGCATCTGGCAGTCGAGCCAGTTCGATAATTTTGAAATGAATGCTGAAAGCACTGCGCGTCACATGGTGCAGGAAATGAAAACGAGTCACATTACCATGGTGGAACACGAACAGAACCAGCGTGCCGATGGCAAGACCTGGGTACAGGCCGTACGTCGTACCGACCAGCCGCTGCAGCCGCAGCAGACGTAATTAGGGCCGTTTCAATACGGCTTTTCCGACCACAATCACGAACATGAATCCACCGATGATGGCAATCAGTCCGCCCAGCCCCATCATGCCCATGGCGGCTTTGACGTCGGGCGATACATTCGCCAACCCGCCGGGTGTTTTGCGCAGCACGCCATAACCGCCCGACCATGCCAGTCCGGAAATATGCATGAGCTGTCCGCCGCCATAAACGATGGGTTGCCAGTAGGCGAGCTTCCAGCCGCTGACATCTTTATATCCGAATTGAGGCAGCATCAGATATGCCGCGCCCATGAAGGCCAGCGTCACGCCGACAATTGACCCATGATAATGCGCCGGGATAATGACATTCTGCCCCTGAATGCTGGAGCCGAGCACGCCGCCATAGATAAACAACGCCAGCGACATCAGCAATGTAGACCATAACGCCCGCTTCGCGCCGTTCCGTTCGCCGCGTGATTTCCACAGCGGCGGCAGGATATACAGCGCCAGTAATGACGGTGCGATACCGCCCGCCATAATCATCCCGAAGGTGAAGAACTCGCGGTGCTCCATCGAAGTGATGTCATGCCGGAAATAGACCAGCGGTACGATGAGAGCGGACACCAGCCCGAAAGAAAACAGCATTTTGAACACCGGCAGGCGCAGCGTGAAATCCGGCTGCAAGCTGACGATCAGCAGGAACCAGCACACCATCATGATCTGCGTATGCACGAATTGCAGCACATGGCCGCCGCCCCAGAACGCCAGCTCATAAAATTGCTGCCCGGTGATGATTTTCGGCATCTGCTGGAACGACCAGATAAACGCCATCACCGCCATCAGGGCGATCAGCCCGGCAGTGAAAATACCGAATTGCAGCGCAGGCGTAAATTGCGGCGAATAATCCTTCGCCATAAACAGCCGTGCCAGCAATAGAAGTACACCGCTCAGCAGCAGGCCCAGCAATTAGAAAAACAACGGGCTGGTAATGACGGGAAGATAATTGCTCATCAGCGCATCACTGCCTGAATCCAGCGGCGAGAGCGTGAGGGCGAGTGTGCCGAGTGCGAAGGAAATCAGCGCCGCTTCCTCCAGGTACGGCAAGGTACGCTTCGATGGCTCGGCAAGCCTGCTCCACAGCAAACAGGCCATTGCAATGAACCACACCAGCACCGATAGATCGACATGCACTACCAGCGATTTATGAAACATTCCCGCGAACCCCGGAAGGTTCGACAGCCCCGGCGTGCGCGCCACCACCAGAATCAGCGAGAACAGCCCGGCCAGCGCGAGTGCCGTAACGCCCAGCAGCAGCCAGTAGCGCGAAAGGCTCTTATTAGTCATTGTGTCACCCGCGGGTTGTGATAAAAACTGCGCCGAACAGTAGAGAGTCGTTCCGGCTTATTCCAGAGAAAAAATGGATTCTTCGCAGATATACCGTGACCGCCCCGCCATTATCCTATGGCTTACGCTGTGCACGTTGCTGATTGCGCTGATGGTGCTGGTGGGTGGCTATACGCGCCTGTCCGGCTCGGGGCTTTCCATCACCGTATGGAAACCGATTCACGGCACCCTGCCCCCGCTCTCGGATAGCGACTGGCAGGAAGAGTTCGCCGCCTATCAGGCCAGCCCGCAATACCGAAAAATCAACAGCGACATGCGCCTTGAAGAATTCAAAAGCATTTTCTGGCCGGAATTCCTGCACCGTTTGCTGGGGCGTATTATCGGCGCGGTGTTTATGCTGCCTTTGATTGTTTTCGCCTTACGCCGCAGCATCAGCCGCACACTGGTGTGGCGTCTTATCGCTATCTTCGCGCTCGGTGGTTTACAGGGGCTGATGGGCTGGCTCATGGTCAAAAGCGGGCTGGTCGATATGCCAAGCGTAAGCCATATCCGCCTCGCCCTCCATCTCGGGCTGGCCTTCGCCATTTTCGGGCTAATCCTGTGGATATTACTCAGCCTCACCGTGTTGCGCGATCCCTTGATAAAGGTCAATGCTGCGCAGTATCGCTGGTATAGGATATGGTTTACGGGGCTTTGCCTGCAGATAGTCTACGGAGCATTTATGGCCGGGCTGCATGCCGGGTTATTCTATAATACCTGGCCGACCATGAACGGCCAGTGGTTGCCGGACGGGCTGGTTTCCGCCCTGCCCTGGTATGGCAATCTGAGCGAAAATCTTATTATGATACAATTTATTCACAGGAAGCTCGCGGTTTTACTGGCTGTTGGCTTCTTATTCTGGTGGTGGTCGTACCGCGAATATGCTAAGAGTGGGCCACTTGGTAAGATGTGTATCGGGGTTGCTCTGATTTTAGCGGTACAGTTCACGCTCGGCGTGGCCACGCTGCTCAATCTGGTTCCCCTCCCTCTGGCATTAGCCCACCAGATGACGGCATTAGTGTTATTTGCCGCGTCTGTGGTATTGCTGCACACGCTTGCCTCGGCAAGAGATATAAAAGACATGGGTGTATGACGATTAATTACGAGCAGATTTTTCAGCAGAGCATCGAGCGCTTAAAGGACGAAGGCCGCTACCGTGTATTCAACGACCTCGAGCGCAAAGCCGGGTCGTTCCCGATGGCCAAAAGCTACATCACCGGCCGCACCGTCACCGTATGGTGCAGCAACGATTATCTCGGCATGGGGCAGCACCCGAAAGTCATTTCCGCCATGTCGGAAGCCATTGGCCGTTTAGGCACCGGCGCAGGCGGCACGCGCAATATCTCCGGCACCCACCACGCGATGGTCGCGCTGGAAGAAACACTCGCCATGCTGCACCAGAAAGACGCGGCGCTGGTCATGACATCGGGCTATGTCACCAACGAAGCGGCCCTGTCCACGCTGGGCAAAATGCTGCCGGACGGCATCATCTATTCCGACGAATTCAACCATGCCTCGATGATTCACGGTATCCGCGGCAGCAAGGCGGAAAGGCATATTTTCCGCCATAATGACGTGGCGCATCTCGAATCGCTGCTCAAAGCGTCCGATATCGCGCGCCCGAAGCTGATCGCCTTTGAATCGGTCTATTCCATGGACGGTGATATTTCGCCGATAAAAGCCATCTGCGATCTCGCCGATAAATACAATGCCATCACCTATCTCGACGAAGTCCACGCTGTCGGTATGTACGGCCCGCACGGCGCCGGCATCGCCGAGCGCGAAGGGCTGATGGACCGCCTCACCGTGATTCAGGGCACGCTCGGCAAAGCCTTCGGCGTCATGGGCGGCTACATCACCGGCTCGAAATCACTGATCGACATGGTTCGCTCGTATGCGCCGGGTTTCATTTTCACCACCGCGTTGCCGCCCGCCCTTACTGCCGGTGCGAATGCGTCTATCCGTCACCTCATGGACAGCAACGAAGAGCGCGAGCGCCAGCATTATAATGTGCGCGTCACCCGCGACATGCTGATGAAAGCGGGCCTGCCGGTCATGCCGAGCGCAAGCCATATCCTGCCTCTGCTGGTCGGCGACCCGGTACTCTGTAAACAGGCCTCCGACATGCTGCTGGGCCAGTTCGACATCTATGTGCAGCCTATCAACTTCCCAACCGTCCCGCGTGGCACCGAACGCCTGCGCATCACGCCGAACCCCTGCCACACCCATGAAATGATGTTCGAGCTGACCCGCGCGCTGGTGTGGGTGTTTGAGCGCCTGGGTATCAAGCCCGACATGGAATCGCTGAAAGAAGCGGCGTAACCTCTCTGTTTTGGCTCGTATTTCAGGCTGTAACATAAGCTTAACTGTATTCCCCTATCATTAGTTTGTAGAACTGCGTCACCAAACAAGTGGGTATAGACGATGTCGGACTTAGATAATGACGGCGGCTGGGGACGTGATGGGGAAATTGCCCGGAACATGCTCTATGTCTATCGTCCCGAGGGACAAAAAGAGCAGGTTTTTGTTAAGTATATCGCAGGCGCCAGCCATGAAGGACGCTTATTCCTGCATGATAAATGCACCGGCCAGCGCGCTTCTTACACCGCTAAACATGTCAACGTGTTGCTGACCCGCCCCGAAAATCCTGAAAGTATAAAAGAGCGTATTGTTTCGCTCATTCCCATCCTGTCAGACCAGCAAAAGCAATGGCTGGCCGATGGCATCAGCGATGAGGCCTTAGCGGCAATGAATGGCATAGATCATCACATGACCGAGTTGCTGGCATCGCTGCGTAAGGACGGAGTGGCAGTACCCTTCATTCGCGAAGCATCCCCGGTTCCAACGCGATAATATACAATAGAGTATATTTCCCCCTTCCCGGCCATTTTCTTCCATGTATGAATAAACCCTGTCAGGCCTGACAAATACAGCGCAGACGGGAGCAGGATTTCCTTATGCGACGGGGACGGATGCGGCGATACACTCCTCACGCATTCCGCCTGTATGAACCCCTGCAAATAGCCGCGGCTATTTTTTTAGTGCGAATACGCATCTCCTCTTTCGTCATTCCTGCGCCAAAAAAATTACGGGGGCAGGAATCCATAACCACAGGCCTAAAAAGTGGGTTTGCTGGTTGGAAAAATATAGGGATAGTAGTGTGCTTACCATACCGTCTCTGGAATATGGATTCCTGCCTGCGCAGGAATGACGGTACTACTTACACCCTGTAATAGGCCCCGCCGGTAACGGCGCGAATGGCCCCTGTCGTCGTGGGTACGGACAGGGCAAGCCCCTTGAGCGAGCGCACGGCAAGGAACGCGAACGCCTGCGCTTCCAGCACATCACCGATCCAGCCCAGCGACTCGACATTATAGACCTGATTATAGCGGCGTTTGAGCGCTTCCATGAAGGCCGGATTATGGCGTCCGCCACCGGTGACAAACCATTGCCTGGCGGGCAGCGGAAAATAGGACGCGCCTTTTTCCACGGCGGCGGCAGCAAATTCGGTAAGCGTTGCGGCGGCATCTTCCTTGGAAAGTTTTTCCACCGGCTCCAGAGAGAAGTGGTTGCGGTCGAGCGATTTCGGCGGGATTTTGGAGAAGTACGGGTCCTTAAGCATGGTCTCGACGATGGGGTGATAGATTTTTCCGGCCAGCGCCAGCTTGCCGTCGCGGTCGCAATCAAGGCCGGTGGTCTTCAGCGCCCATTCGTTGAGCATGACGTTGCCGGGGCCGGTATCGAAAGCGAGGATATCGAGGTCGAGCAGGTCGTGGCTGTGTTTTTCCGAGCGGCCGATCCATGTCACGTTGGCGCTGCCGCCGATATTAAGCACGGCGATAGGCAACTCCATCTGGCGCGCGAGCGCGGCGTGGAACAGCGGCACCAGCGGTGCGCCCTCGCCGCCTGCGGCCATATCGTGGCGGCGGAAATCGCAGACAACGTCGATGCCGGTTTTTTCCGCCAGCAGTGCACCGTTGCCAAGCTGCCATGTTAAATGTTCGTGCGGACGGTGGATGACCGTCTGACCGTGAAAACCGATAATATCGACATTTTTGGCACTAACGCCCGCCTGTTTCAGCAGTGCCTTTACCGCATCGACATGCTTGAGCGTAATATCATGTTCAAGGAGGAGCATATCGCCATGACCATACACCGCATCACGCAACCGCGTGCGGAAGGCATCCTCATATGGCAGGGTCAGCCAGGGGCCGAAGCCCAGCACTTGTTCGCCGTCGGTGCGGATCAGGGCGGCGTCGATGCCGTCCAGCGATGTTCCGCTCATCAGGCCCAGTGCCCACATCCCCTCATCTTCTTTGCTCATTCGCTATTCCCTGCCCCCGTGTTTTAATAAGTACTTAACCTATACGTATTAATAAGATAATAACAATAGTGATCGAATATAAAAATACGAAGGAAGATGACATGGCAACATATAAATCGGAATTCATGCAGGTAATGCAGGAACGCGGATTCATCCATCAATGTACGGATGCCGATGCGCTTGATGCGCGGCTGCATAAGGAACGCACCGTCGCCTATGTCGGTTTCGATTGCACGGCGCCAAGTTTGCACGCCGGGAATCTGCTTTCGATCATGGTGCTGCGCTGGCTGCAGAAGACCGGCCACAAGCCCATCGTATTGCTCGGCGGCGGCACAACCAAAGTGGGTGATCCTTCCGGGAAAGACGAAGCGCGCAAGATGCTGACACCGGAAGAAATCAAAAACAATCTGGAAACCATCCGCGCCGTGTTCGAGCAATATTTGTCATTCGGCACCAGCGGCACCGATGCGTTGCTCGTCAATAATGCCGACTGGCTGGAAAAACTGAACTACATCGATTTCCTGCGCGACTACGGGCGCTACTTCTCCGTCAACCGCATGCTGACGCAGGACAGCGTGAAGCTGCGGCTGGAGCGTGAGCAGAACCTCACCTTCCTTGAATTCAATTACATGATTTTGCAGGCCTATGATTTTATCGAGCTCAGCCAGCGCTACAATTGCTCGCTGCAAATCGGCGGCTCCGACCAGTGGGGCAATATCATCATGGGGCTTGACCTGCAGCACCGCCTCGATTCCGACAAACGTTTCCAGCCATTCACGCTGCCCAAGGGCAAGCTGGCGATGAAGGTGGTGGAAGTGCAGCCGATGATTCAGTCCAAGCGCACCGACCCGAAAGATTATACCCCCGAAGCATTCATCGACTATATGAATCAGGGCGGTGGTCGCCAGCTATTCGGCATGACCACGCCGCTGCTGACGACGGCTGCCGGTGCCAAGATGGGCAAAACCGCAGCCGGTGCGATCTGGCTCAATAAGGATATGCTGACCCCGTACGAGTACTGGCAGTACTGGCGCAACACCGAAGACGCCGACGTGGGCCGCTTCCTGCGCCTGTTCACCGAGCTGCCGCTGAAAGAAATCGAAAAGCTAGAAGCGCTCAAAGATGCCGAAATCAATGAAGCCAAGAAGGTGCTGGCCACCGAAATCACCCGGCTATGCCACGGCGAACGCGCTGCAAGGCAGGCCGCCGAAACCGCCAAGAAGACCTTCGAGGAAGGCGGTGTCGGCGCGGATATTCCGGTATTCGAGATTGCCGTCAACGAGCTCGGCAAGGGCGTATCGGCCTATGAATTGTTCCGGCTGACCGGCCTGGCCGATTCCGGCGGGGAGGCCCGCAGGCTCATCCGGGGCGGCGGCGCACGCATAAACGACCGCAAACTCGAGGATGAAAACGAGCTGATAGGACATAATTATTTTGATAAAGATCAACCCGTTAAACTGTCTGCAGGGCGCAAGAAACATATGCTGGTCAAGCTTAAGGGGTAACCTCGCATTACGCCTACATATTTGGTTGATTTTTTAGTAATGTAACAAAAGCTTAACTTGTACTAACGGGGTGTCCCGTATTACCCTGTATAGTAACCGTTAACAGGTTTTGTAAGGGCTATGGCACCTAGAAAAAGTCGTATATTCACCGGCCCAAATGGTCCGATTGACTTGCCGGATGTGGGTGGCCTCCCCGGGTGGGACGTGGCATACCCGGCATCGACCCATCCGATCCGAGGCTGGAAGCGACGCGCGAAGCCGCAAGGCTACGCGAAATGAACAAAATGAAAGAATATAGCGAACGCTATAAACTTGCCTTCATCCGCAAAGTAGAAGAAGTCGCCGCAGCGAACCCGGATATCAGGCCGGAAGTGTTTGGCGCCATCGTCGATGAATATATGAAGCAAGGCCCGCAACGCGATGCGGATATGCTGCGCGCCTACAAGGAAAACCCAACCCCGGCGCTAATCAAGCAGGACCTGGAGCGGACGCGCGCCGAATACGGCCAGAAGTTACAGGATAAAATTTACAAGGAATACGGCGACGAAGGCATGAAGGCGATGCAGCAGATCAGCCGTGAGATGCAACCGAAAAGCATCTTCAGCGGTATCGTCAAACATTTCTTCAATAGCGAAAAAGGCGGCATACAATGGGGCGCTGCCGGTGGCGCGGCCGTAGGCGGTATTATCGGTTATCTGATTGGTGGCAAGGCGGGTGGTTTTATGAGCATTCTGGCGCCGCTGATTGGCGCGGGGATTACATCCTATTTCGCCGGCAGGTTTATTGATAAGGATAAGCAGGCAACGCCTACGCCAAGACCCGATTTCCTCAGCAAGCATCGCGGTAAGGAAAAAGAACCGGTCAAAGAAGAATATGTGGATAAGACCATCGGCAAGCCCGCGGTTGATCCGGTCGTCAAAGTGGAAATGGACAACGATCCCGAACGCAATAAGGATGGTTATAACGGCGTTATCATATCGGTGACCGATAAGGCAAATCCGGGATATAAGCGCACCTATGCCGGGGTCTATGATCCTGCCACCAAAGACCTGCGGATTGACGGAACCCGTTTCAACGGCCCGGACAACTGGGTTGAGCTTTCGACGGCCGTGACCATTCCGAATGTGGACATGAAAATGGAAGGCGGCGTGCTGAAGTCATTTACCTTGACCCAGAATCAGCTTGAACCCGCCCGCAAACAGGCTGAAGCCCGCGCCGGTAAGAAAGACATCATGGCCGAAGCGGTCACGCCACCTACCCCTCCGATACCTGACTATGCCGCGCTTCTGCAAAATCAGCCGCCGGTCATTCGCTCCGATGCCGATGTCCGCGAGATGAACATCCGCGGCACCGTTAAACCCACCGGCCCTGCCCTGCAATAATCAAAATATCTAACTTTCAGAAAACTATAACCATTTAGCGAATAACCGCGACTATTAGTTGGTTAACTAAATCTGCGTTTGTGACAATTCTGTGACAAGTTTGTAAATGATTGTTGCAGATATAAGAACCTGTAACAAAAGCTTAACTTGTTCTGGTGCATAGCTATGGAATAATGATTCTAAGCGAAATTAGGTATTTAGCCTGTAATAGGGAAAGATAAATATGGCTACTTTTAATGATTATTTAGAAGCAATCGGCGCATTGGCGTCCAGCATTGGGCAGGACATTACCCGCACGGTTGGCATTGGTGACAAAGAAACCAAAACCAATGCAAAAAAACTTATTGTGTCCTATCAGGAATATGTAGCCGGTAAAAAAGGTGCTGCCGATACCGCTAAATTTGGAGACTGGCTGGCCAGCGATCCCAAGGCCGCAGAGGTCTTGACGGGAATTCAAGACGATGAAACCCGCGAGAAAGCAAAAACGGCGGCCATTAAATATGAAGCTGGCGATCAAAAGGTAAGTGCTGCGAAAACCAGCATTTTTAAAGACGGTGGGGCGTTATTTGAAGATGCACAAAAGGGCTTAGGCGGGAACCTTCTGCCTGGCCTTCTGGGATTAATACCGCTGTTGCTTAGCGTCTTTGGTATCGTCAATGTTGGCGGTACGTTCGGCGCATTGGCGATAGGCGCACTGACGTTCCTTGGCGCCGGCGCGTTGATGGATGAGAACTCGGTCGGCGGTCAAGCATGGGACTGGATTAAAGAAAAAACCGGCATGGGCGAAACCAAAGCCAAAAGATTGGAAAAAGAAAAAGCCGCCGGTGGTGCGGGTGGTGCTGATAAAGCAATTGAACTTGGCATGGTCAAGGTTACGGCTACCGGTGTGGAACCGCTTGCTGCCGACGCGGCGGTAGCGGTCGCGACAGGTGCACCGCTGCAGGCGGCCTATGCCGAAATTGATATCGAAGGCAAAAAATATATTCCCCTGATGTCGGGAAAAGTCAGCGAAGGCACCAGCAAAGATGGCAAGGCGGTGTTTGAGACCATTGAATTATTCGACGTAAAGGCAAAGAGACTCACCGGTATCCAGATAACGACGGCTGATACTCCTGACACACCTGACTGGACGATGGTGGTGAAGGATGGCAAGGTCGTGGAAACCACCTCTTCCGCTCTGGATGTCCGCACAAAACTTTCGGATAAACTCAAAGCGTCGTTAGGTGCAGCACGTCCGCAAGCTGATTTCGTATCCGGTAAAACCAAAGTCGAACAAGTAAAACCTACGGGTCTTCCGCCCTTACCAACAGCCGATCCTGCGCCCGGCACTATTCCGGTGACTATCACTGCTTCCTCGCGAACGGATCCTAATCTTGCACGTACCTTCAAGGGTACGATGAATGACGCCGGAACCCTGACCATTAAGGAAATACTGGTTCAGGAAGATAGCAAACCCGAACCCACGGCAGTTCCCCTCACCAAGGCCCGTGTATTTGAAAAAGTGGGCAAAGGCGCCGAGGGCGCAGGTAGCGAAATCGATCCGGACAAGCTGACCAAAGGCAGACCGGCACCGGGAGTCATCGGCGGTATGACCGCATTCGATGCGATGGTTGCTGAATTCGGCACCGATGCAGGCGATGCGAACGCCGGTACACTTACTCTCCCTCCAAAAGCCCAAGTTACGGTCAAGGGACGCTAATAATACCCCATTCAAAAACCGCCCCGGCATATACCGTGGGCGGTTTTTTTATATAAGCGGGCCGCTTCAGATGACTATTTGACTTATACTGTGTATGTGCCACACAATATCCATGTAACTTATGTAGATATGCCATGAAGAATACTCTTTCCAGGCCTGCCAATCCCATCGGCCAGCGGCTGAAATTTGAAATGCAGAAGCGCGGCATGAGCTCTGCCGAGCTGGCCAAGCGCGCCGATGTGAAAACGTCTTTTATCTATGATGTCCTGAGCGGCAAATCGGCCAACCCTTCCACCATTAAACTTGCGCGCGTGGCCGATGGGCTGGGTATCAGCCTGACGCATCTGGTGGAGCAAACGGGCAGCCATACGCGCATGGCGGAGAATCTCCAGCAGGACGATTATGTGACCGTGCCTCGCCTCGTGGCGGAAATATCCCCGTCGGGAAAACCGCTGCTATCGCTGGCACAGGACGGGCAGCCTTATTGTTTCCGCAGCCTGTGGATCAAGGAACATCTCGGTGTCGCCCCCGGCTTTCTGCGCATGCTGAATGTACGCGGCGACAGCATGGAACCGCTGCTGTGCCATAACGATGTGCTGCTGGTGGATACCAGTAAAAAAACACCTACCCCGCCGGGTATCTTTATCGTGTTTGACGGAGTCGGGCTGGTGCCTGCGCGGCTTGAATATGTGCCGGACAGTAAATCGCAGCGCGTGAAAGTGACGTCGGACAATCCGCACTATACCAGTTACGAGCGATCCGTTGACGACGCCAATATTATTGGCCGCGTGGTGTGGTTCTCGCGCGAAATCTAATTATTAACCACGCCCATTTCATCCAGCTTACGGTATAGCGTAGAGCGCCCGATGCCAAGGCTGCGGGCGGCACGTGTCATGCATCCTTCCGAGTGGCGGAGGGCAAAGCGGATAGCCTCTTCCTCTATCGAACGCAGCTTCTTGATCTTTCCCTGCGGGTCGAGGAATGGCAGTATCTCGGCCTGCTGGCTGTTACCGCGCTGATAATGCACTGGCTCGAGTTGCTGGACAAGCCGCAGCGTCCCGGCATCGAGCATGCTGTTACTGCATAAAAGTGCAGCCCGGTGCAGCAGGTTGGCGAGCTGGCGTACATTGCCCGGCCATTGCTGTGCCTCAAGAGCGGCAACGGCATCCGTGGTGATCTGCGTCACCGATTTATTTTCCGTGGCTTTGAAGCGGCGGAGAAAATATTCAGACAGCACTTCAATATCCTGCTTGCGGGTCCGTAATGCCGGAATGTGAATAGACTGCGATTGTACATGGTTGAATAATTGTTCATTCATGGTTCCATCGCTTAGGGCTGGCTGGATATCGTTGCTATGACTGCATATCACCCGTACATCCACAGGAACGGAGTGCGATGTGCCAACGGGCGTCATGCGGTTGCTCAGGATGACTTCCAATAACCGTTCCTGAAGTTTTGGCGCAAGCTGGTTGATCTCATGGAGATAGAGTGTGCCTTCATGCGCTTCACGTAATTTTCCCAGCAGGAAATGACGTGTGTTTCCCGGCCACTCGCGCCCGAATAACACTGATTCCGCATCTTCGGCCTGTAGGTTGGCGCAATTCAGCACTACAAAGGGCTGACCGGCCCGCAGGCCGCTGCCGTGAATAGCCCGTGCCAGCGTTTCCTTGCCTACGCCTTGCTCACCTTCTATCCAGATTGGCATATGGGAAGCGCTCGCCATTTCCGCCTTTACAAGGCAGGCGCGGAATTCTTCACTGTTTCCGACCAGATCGCCGAGGCTGACATGCCCGCTATACTTGCGTTCAAGGCGGGCCATCTCATTGCTCATATATTTAATTTTTAGCGCGTTTTCGATGGAGAGCTTCAGTCGCTCCATGATGACCGGCGTAGTAATAAAATCATTAGCCCCTGCCTGTACGGCCAGTGATGCGTGCTCCTCGTGCCCGTATTGCGTCAGCACGAGTATCGGCAATTGCGGCTTATGGGCCTTGATCTCGCGTATAAACTGGAGTGTTTCGGGACTGGGTGTCTCAAGATCTACCAATATCATGTCCGGTTGCGGTTGATTTCCGGAAATCACCCAGCGGGCAGCATAATCAATTTTGCTGGCGGGAATGGTGGCATATCCCATCTTTTGGTTTATAGTGTATTCTGTCATGCGCAGTTGCGCCGGACGGTCATCTACGATTAGTATGGTGCTGAGCATAATGAGTTGTACCGGGTTATTACACATGCAACCAATAGTAGTTATATTGTAATAATAATCAACCCATAATTTTCTATTTTTTGCAATTTTTGGCCTTCAAAAACCCTTTTTCCGGGGTAATTAATGGCTTAATAGAGGGGTGCGGCCCTTCATTGAGCTGTAACAATAGCGTGTTATAGTAATAATAGAGCTATTCTAACTTAGTGACGGATGCATATGTCCAAAGAAGAAAAAACCGGGAAAGTTTTTGATGCCGTCGGCGAAGGCCTGATGACGGAGTTGCAAAACAATCCCGACAAGAAAAAAGCAGACACTCCCGCACCGACGGTAACCGCGCCCGCGCCTAAGGTAGAAGACGCACCTGCCCCTAAAGCGACGGAAGCGGAGAAGCCTGCGCCGGAACAGAAAGCGCCAAGCGCTCTCGATAAGCTGAAAGCGTTCCGCGATCAACTGAACAGCAAGTTGAATGAGGCAAAAGTTGCGGCAGAAATCAGCACCGAAGCGACGTCTATTGCCGGTAAAGTGACTACCGATCCGCTTGGCTCTGCCAATACCAAAACCGCCACAAGGGTGGTTGAGCTTGCCGACAAAATCGGTGCAAACAAGGATAATAGCGTTTTACGCACGGGCGCTGAAACGATGGCCACCGGCGCCGTCAAAGGCGCTGAGGGCCAGGCCAAAGGGCTTGCTGACAGCATTGGTGTCGGCACTGTCCTCAACCCGGTTGTTTCCCTTGCCGCCAGTGCGGCGACTGCCGTCGTTGGCAACAAGCAGGTGCAGGATGCGCTTGGCAGTGTCGCTGAAGCGTTCCATAAAAGCGGTCTCGCGGGAATGATAACGCAGGGCCTGAAATCGCTGGATACTGAACAGGTGTTCAACAAATCGCTGGCGTCACTGGGTAATGTGGGCAACGTCGATATGAGCAGCGCGCCGAAAGAAGTTCAGGAAGTGATGAAGAAAACGCAGGAAGCTGTCAAAGCCGCTACCGGCGCAATGCTGGCTTAGTCCCCGCTTCCCTGAAAATTCCATTGCTTTTCATGCCACTAACCGCGCTTCCGCCTTGTTCCGGGCTGGTTTTATGATAGAATGACAACGTATAAAATAGTGATGTAGTAGGCTTATGCACTGGCTGAGATTCGCATTTCTGATTACCGTACTGGTCACCACCTCGGGTTACCGGTTCCGCTGCTATTTCGCCTGCGTGGATCAGACCGGTTTGCAGAACGACTATGTGGAACAGCGCGACCGCTGCCGTGAATACGCGCAGCTCAAAGTCAATATGGCCATGCGCGAATCCGGAAATTTTGAGGACAAATCGCGCAAGACAAATCTCGTATCGCTATTCAGCTCCTGCATGGGCAATAACGGCTGGGTGGTGC